>Ga0126342_10001117_pt1 | contig 35762 bp, 27 predicted proteins | sample Cyp1metagenome_FD_92528 | JGI IMG/M metagenome (GOLD analysis project Ga0126342, IMG submission 92528) | Coral microbial communities from Lord Howe Island, Old Settlement Bay, Australia - Cyphastrea 1 metagenome | ecosystem: Host-associated > Invertebrates > Cnidaria > Coral ... | reverse complement strand
TACATTTTACAAGACCAAAATGCGCAAAGGCATTGCTAGACAGAATGTACAAAAGAAGGTGCAATCCACACAAAAAGAACATCAAAACACATATGTCACATAAAATACTATCATTCCCAGGGGGTCCCAGGGGCCAAATATGTAAGATCCCTATTGTAAGGCCTCGACCTCAATATCATCAACTTATATTTTCCAAGGTCAAAGTGCCCGATACCACTGTCAGAAAAGCTTGAACTATAAAGAATATTTTAAAAGTGCATAGTGTTGAAAGGATTGTTTCGGGGGCCCGCTTTGTATATAAATTGGCCAGAGCACTCTGGGCAGAAGCTGCGGCTGACTTCTTGGGAGCTCGGGGTAACATGTCCAAGGGGGTACTGTAGTATGTTTCTTTAAGATGCTAGAACTGTTACCTTTGCTTCTGTTTTTTCCCATGAGGCCCCAATGTTTAGTGACGTCCCAAGAAGTAACTTACATTTTTTGAGACATGGAGGCTGTCACAGAAATCACACCTTCAACAATATAAGTTACGTTAATCCTTGCACCAACCTTGTTTGAACAGGTTATAACTGTTACCTTTGCTTCTGTTTTTCCCCCATGAGGCCCCAATGTTTTGTGACGTCCCAAAACTTAACTTATATTTTTTGAGAAATGGAGGCCTCCACAGAAGAAAAACACCTTAAAAAATGTAAGTTACATTTAGGAAGGTTTTACCTCAAAAATGTAATGTTGCGTTTTGGGGCCTCTCCAAGTTTCAGAGGGACCTACCCTAAATGTAGCTTACATGTTTGAAGGTGCTGATTGTTTGGGTTTTTCACGAAATGTAAGTTACATTTTGGGGTGTTCCCCCCCTGCCAAAACGGTAGGGATCGTGTAAGCTAAAGGTGCTTTTGCCAGTAGTTGCCCATGCCGCCCAAATCCAAACCCTTCTCCGATCTTGGTCATTGAGCGCCAACGAATTTTGATAAAGACCGTGTCCGACATTCTCGAACAGCACTGTCTAGTCGCACTGTCTAGTCTTTCTCTTGATGAAGCCCACCTCTTGTTGAACAAGGTTTTCTCCAGATGTCAGTCTGTCTTGCCTGGCCTGTCCGGTATTAGTGGTAAGTGTGGTCAGTTTGTCTCTTCTTTTGGTGACCTGCGCGCTTCCGTGGCTGAAGCCTTCAAATTCTCCAGAGTCACATCACCATCAGTCAGTGTGGCGGACTTTCCACGTCCTAGCCTCGTGCATGGGAATCCGTGGGCCCTCAAGCCGGAAATGGGACTGAACTTACCAGAAAGTTTGCAAGCCAAAAGGCACACAAGAGTTCCAGCATGCCTTTGCCCAAACGATCCCTGGAAGAGAAATTTTCCAGCTATGCCCGCGCTCTCAGCTGGGTACTGTCAAAAAAACTTCGTCAAAAAACGTCGTCAGCTTCGCGCTCTGCGAGTTTCTGCTGGTGGTACTTCTTCATCATTTTCTTCCTCTTCTTCCACGTTTTCATCGTCCACTGCTTGATTTTGCCAATCACTACTTCGATTCTTGCATGTAAAAGTTGCTCCGCGTAAGCCAAAACTGTGGTGACGTGCTAAAAGTTGTAAGCGCAAGGTTTGCGTAAGGTACTATAACATGCGTAAGTAAAACTTGCACGCGCGTAAGCAAAACGTACGCAGCAACGTAAGTTTTTCCTTCTTTGGTGCCGCCATGCAGGACATTTAAAACACAGCTCACATGAAAACAAATAACTTATGAAGTTGTTTGTGTGTTCGACATTGCTTAGCCACATATAAATATTTCACTCGTAAATAACCCTGAACGGAATGCTGCGGTCCAATTCCTACATTTCCCACCTAGGACTCCCAAGAGGTGTGGCCAGAAGACCCGCACGGCGACACGGAATGGTATGGTGAAGGCAACACTACTTGGCGGGGCGCCAACGCTTCTGGCCGAGCCTCCGGTTCCAAAGGGCGAGGCCGTGGCCGCGGGGCCAAAGCCTGGGAACATGAAAACTATACCTACGATGGCCATGGGCATTGGGAACAGAAACTTGGTCGGAATCGAGGCAGAAAATTTCGGGGACACGCGATGACACGCGTAATCAGCTCATAACCATTTCCAGACAGGACCCGGTTGCCTCGCTAAAGAACAATGGTTATAAGAAGCGTACAGTTTATAGCAACATTCGCGATGCGAATGCGCTAACGAAAGCGTGAGTGAATGAATGAAGATTGAATGGATCGATCAACCAATATATCACTTGAAACACCCATGATGGATTCAATTTCATTTCGTCAAGCAATGAATCAACCAACGTTTTGAACCAATGAATCAAATAGGGAAGGAATAAGGCAATCAATGATCCCATGTCCATGAGTGAAGCAATGATTTGGCGAAAACAACCAACCAATGAAGCGGAAAATAAATGAACGGATCGATGAACAGAAGGAAAACTTGGAGGATCTTGGAGGCGTCTTTGTTGAATTACTTCTTCAGTGAACCCCCTCTTGGCCGAGGTGTGGTTCTCAGCCGGTTTTTCTTTTAACAATTTCTTATCTGGGTTGTTGTTTCTTTGGCCCGCTTCTGTTCTCAGCTGTCCGCCGTTTTTCTCAGCTACCTGCATCTCTGTCGTTGTCTTTGTTCGGCCCGTACAATGCGTTTTCCCACCCTAGCTGCGCCCCAAAAAGGCGAACGTGGCACCATGTTCAGAAGACCTTTTCGTTCGCAGCGAGCTGTGACATTGCGTTTAACCAATTCCAGCTGCAAGCTCACAAAGCAGGAAGGACTCACCATTGCAAACGCTTTCTTGCGTGCAGACGTGCCAATGCAATTTTTCACCAGGCACCAGCACCCCCGCATGACACGAACGCACGATCGAATTGATACCACTTCAGATTAAAAGCAGTTGGTGCACAAATCCCGGTGTTTCTTTTTCTTTAATATGAAACTGACGTTTGAAACCGACCTCTCCCTACAGTCTCGTGCGATTTTTTTGCCGACGGCTTTCCAGATCGACCCCCGAAATTGCAAAAACACAGCCTATGCTCATGAGCCTGCGGGCCACAATACTTGTCAAACCACAAGGGCTTCGCGTGTTTCTCGGTTTTCACCTGCAAATTCACGGGTCCCAAAACTTTCGACTTCCCAACTAGGCGATGATGTGGTTCAAATATGTTCACACAACATTGTGAAGGCTAATCAAAAGTGGCGTCCGTATCTGCGAGGTTTGCTGGCAAAACATTTTCCGGCAAATAGCAAATACGTTTGCAGCTGTTTCCCTTGCCATCGTGAATGCAGCACGCAAGGACCGGGCAGAATGGCAATTGGGACAACCCCAAGGCCGGGTGTGTCCAGGATGTCTGCAGTGCACAAACCAGGTCAGTGCCAATGTTGTTTACCTGTTTTTGTTGTTGTGTGTCGTTAGCCATGTGTTTGGGCTGGAACTTGTTGTGCGCGGTTTCCACCGCCACATTATTTCAGGGTAAGATTGCACATTCGCCCGGGGCAAGGTTCAGCCTACCCCCACAGGAACACACAAACCCAAATGTTCGTCCCATGCAAGTATAGTATAGTCGGGCAGACATGCCAACAGATTGGCAACCTATTTTGGGGCGTTTTGTTGCAGTGGACGGCATTGGACGGCCAATCCAACTTGCAGCCGTTGACACAGAGACACGCTGTGGACAGACATTTGGATGGACGGATTTGTTCGCAAAAATCGGTATACTTTTTTTGGGGGGGGTGATGTTTTGTCACGGTTGTATATTCATTTTCTATTGGCTAGCCGCCTCTGGCATTTTCCGGATTTGTAATGATTTGTGTTTATGCATTGGGGACAAGACCTCCCAGTTGGTTCCGCCAGCGTTGGCCGCTCGTGAGGCGAAAAAGGGTCGTGACAAGAAAGGAAAATGGAGAGGCCCAGACACCAGCCGGACACTTCAGCAACCCCGAACATGCTGCCAAAATGTTAGCTGTGCGCATTGTTTTTGATTTTTTCATTACCTCCGAAAACTGTGTTTTCCAACGGTTGCGTTTTAGATTCTTTCATACCGGATCATACCGGTATTGCGTGGTGCCCGGCCATCACCTGCACATAGGCTACATACTTCAGCTGATTTGTCAATTATCATGTTGGCACTCCAATCTGGAAAGGTTCTACCAGTGTAATTTGTGATGTAAGAGGGGTTTACATGCGATGTTTTCATCTATTTGCCTGGTCCCTGCCATCCCGCGCGCATGGGCAACATATTTCATCTGATCTACCAAACACTTATCTGCAAACATGTTGGAAAGATTCTACCAGTGCAAATTGTTATTTCGGAAGTTCTAAGTGCGAAAGTCCCCACATGAAACCCTCATCAAGAAATATGTTGGCACCACTCCAATCTGGGAAGTTTCTACCGGTGTAGATTGTTTTTTTAAAACCAGGTTTTACATTCGAAAATCTCGCCTATTTGCCTGGTTCCTTGCCATCTCTACCACTGGTTATTATTTAAGAGGTTCTAAGTGCGAAAACCCCGACCTACCTGCTTGGTTCCCTGCCATCCTGTGCGCATAGGCAACATACCTAATCTGATCAATAAAGCCTTTATCAAGAAACATGTTGGCACTCCAATGTGGGAAGGTTCTATGTGCAGGTTGCTATTTAGGAGGTTCCAAGTGCGAAGACTGAACCTATTTTCTTAGTTCCTTGCCATCCCGTGCGCGTAGGCAACATACCTAAGCTGATTCATGCCAAAAAAAATATCAACAATCTAGGAATTCCATTCTGGGAAGCTTCCATCAGTGTAGATTGTTATTTAGGAGGTTCTAAATGCAGCCCTCCCCACCCATCCAGCAAGACATGTAGTATCATGTAGTATTCAGATGTAATCAGCAATTTTTATAGCATAATAAGTAGATGTAACATGCGTACGAGGAGGTTCTAAGTGCAAACAACCCATGGGGTTCTAAAGTACTGGTTTTTGGTTCTAAACCTTTTTTTTTCGCAGCCTTCAAGTATTACATTCAATTTGCATTTTTTAATAAAAGGTTCTAAGTGGGAGCATACTGTTTATATGTACAATGTATTTCGGCCAGTGGATGGGCATTTGCAGCATTTCACTGTCGAAATGTTGAAATATGATACGTGTGGTTTTGGCCCGTGAGCACAAAATTTTTCGGCGCCAAGATTTCGAACAATAGGCGGCTAACTGAACCGCACAAACTGTTGGCATAAAAGCCAACGCGTGGTGAGGAAAGGCGGACATAGGATATTTTTAGGGGCATTCATGCGTCCCAAAAGTTCCCAGTTGCAAGCATGCCGGCCCAGTGTCACAACCACATTCAAATTTTCATCAAACAACGGCATTGCAATGGGCGCATCCGCGGGTGAAAATGATCATTGGCAATTTGAACTGGCACCTGCGGTTGCAGGTAGCAAAGGAGCCGAAGGGGAGACAACAGCAGCTGGACCTGCACATGCTGCAGGTTCTCCGAAGCAGCAATCGTTTTATGAAAAGCCGAAAGGCAAAAAGAGCGAAACTTGGCAAGGTGCATGGTCGTCATCAGCATTTGATTTCAGTGGCATGGTTCACCATCGATACATCAGGAGCTGGCCCATCGATACGTGAGGAGCTGGCAAGTACCATTTAGGAATCTTGAGCACCTTCATGTTTCACAGTGGCAAACTTTACAAACCTGATGCTGACATACGCGTACTTGTTTTGAAGTGAGCTGGGTGGTTGCCTTTGGTGCACTTTGGGATGTTGTGGTTGTTACGGTGGGTGCTGGTTGACACAAGATACCCAAGGACCACAATTTCAGTAGGAACCGAACGCATGCGTTGCAATAATGCGGTTTTGACTGCAACTGCGCATGCGCGGGTTTCATTTATCTGCAAGACCTTCGCTTTCCCCTTGGTAACCTTTCATGGAAATAGAACATCACCGCCAGGTATGCCCGCCAAGATCCATCAAAACACTTTGCATGCTGGAAAACATTCCTTCAAACTCAAACTGCTTAAATACATCACCCGGTTTAGCTTTAAGTATATTATAACACGCACATGGTCTATGTTGAGGAATGACTGTGAAATTGGTGGGGCAAGCGAGCAAGGACACGCATGGCTCCGGCGGTCGTGCTGAGAGCGACCTTGTGGCGCAGCTTGGGTACAAGATTCGGCGGTAACCTGGGGCATGAAATTCGATCCAGGTTTAGCAGGATATATTATGATATATCCCTGGTGCTCCAAATACTCTCTGAGAAGGTGTTTAGACCCAAAAAAAACACTCCAAATACAATCTCAGAAAGTGTTTGGAGCTGTAGGGTATTATCTATCGTCACTCGCATGTCATGGATCCCAAGGCGGTATATGATGGTAAATGAGGTTTTATCCAAATTTATGTATGAATCAGTAACTTGCCAAACATCCTGGGGGATGAGGATCTGTATAGACAAACTGAAAAGGAAGTTCTAGTATGAACTATTGGAAAAAACACGTTGATTGGGATGCACGTCCAATATTTTTTTCACCCACGGCAGGTCCACATTTTACTGATGATGTCACATTGCGGTTGGTTTCCCCCCGCGAACCAGACCCAGTTTTACCACCAGACTATATTCGAACATTTTTTTGGGGCAAACCCAGCGTATAAAGTTTGCACTTCTGTTAGGTAACATGTTTGTTGCAGGCAGAATGTTAGAATAAACGCCAGAGAGAATGTCAGTCGGCGGGTGTGGCTGGAAGACGGCAATGTTCTTTCCAACTTCCCCGTGTACTGCACGCATTGCACGAGGGGCCCACAATGATGCCATGCAGGGCAGCCACGACATGGCACCAACCGTTAACCGTTACCAACCCTTCACTCGCAAAGCGGCTTCTAATCAGGTGTCGCTATTTCATATATGATCAACCATCAAAACATCAACAAATAACAACCCCCAAATCGTCCCTATTTCAGGAAGAGTATGCCTGCGCGCTTCGAGGATAAGACAATGTGGACCTCATGGCTGAAAAAAATCTGAAAAGTATTGATGGTTTTGTGTTTGCAACACGACCACCCAAATGACATATGCTTGAAATGAAGCGTGCTGTATACCTGGCCAGCCTCGGGGTACTGCAGAAAGTGCTGGGTCGGTTTGGTTTGAAGATCTGGGTTTGAGCGCTTGTTTTTTTCAAAGAAACAATTTCTCAAAAGCGAAGCGAAGATGAACTTATCTAAAATTCAAATGGTCCTGGTTCTGTTTATAGTTTTTCCCAGCTCAGTCACGTACATCCTGTCCAAAATTCAAACCTTGTTTGGGCGGTAATATCCAGCCTTGTGCTGGTTCAGATTTATGTCCTGACCTCTGGTTTCCTTGCCAAGGACCACGGAAAGCATCGTGGCCGAGGAAACTCCAGAAAAGACCAACAGGTGCGTTTAACATGTGAAATCTGTCGCCGCTTGTTGTGGGCATGAGCCAAGGCAAAGAGTACCTATGAGCACCAAAACTGTGTCATTTTTGTTTTGCACATGCTCTTTTGAGTTGACAAATTTGACCTAAGGCCATGCGTAGAAACATCATAAATCAGAGGTGCCAAACTTTGTTGGGCCAGGTTCCTCCACATCTGTTCGCGTTTGTATTGTTGGTGGGGTTGGTTATTTCCAGTTCTCGGCCGGTACGATAGATTTCCCAACCTCATTGAAGGTATTAAGAAACGGCCATGTTTCAGATGCCTGGATAACTCCATTGCAGCGAAGATTCGCCCTGAACACCGGAAACCAGGGACTGTGAGTGGGCATGCCGATGTTTACCGCCCCCATAAATGTTCAAGTGAAGAATCATCCTTTTGTTAGTTCGTTTGCTCTCGATATCCTCCACTATTAGGGTGTGTTCCAACAAAACCCACCGTTCCATGCAGAGAATTCGCAGGGCTTGGAGGAGTAAAAGGGTGGAAAACAAGCAGAAGGCGGAGAAGGAGAAGGAGAGAAAATTGTGGACATCGATGCTAGCCATTGGAGGTCTTCCATACAGTTTGGTTTGAACCGTACTTGGGATAGTTGTTCGATTTGGTTAGTATTTGAGGAGTTCCTGAAACCACCAGCTAGTAAGCAACCGGGATGTTTTCTTGCAAAATACTTGACGTATATCAGCAAAAAGATGGGCATATGACCAAGGCCGATTGTGTGACCTAGAAGCATTCATTGCGAAACTCAGTGATGAGCACGCTGCCTTCAAGCGCAGCAGAGCCAGAGAAACTGAACCCACCTCTTTGTTGGTGAGCAGTGCAAACTCCAAGGAAGTACTTGGAATTACTTGGATGTCATATTCCCGTTCAAAGGGAAATGTTGTTTTCTATGGTTACCATGGTTTTCAACACTTGGAAGTTCAGGCCATTGCCTTTTTGATGGATAGCCCTTTTGGGCATTGGCTGATGGCAGTATGAATATCTAGAACTACCGGGCTGCTTTTGGCCTTAACACCACTATATCTGGGTGAATTGATCCAAACCCCATCCCTCAAGAACTTTGAAGCAGTTTTTAAAATCATACGCGATCAAATCTCATCAGCCCATGGTTTTTAATTATTTAAATCGGGATTGAATCGTGGATTGCTTTTGATATTTGGACATCTCCTGTAGAAATAGCTCGCCGGTTGCTTGCACAGTTGGGCATTTCAAATACAAAATAGCGTCAAACCAGCAACAAAACGGCGTCAAAGCACTGGCTTAAACATGTTCTACTATCAATAGCGCTGGGATTGAAATGTCCACAAACTGATTCGAGAACAGGTGCAGCTGGCTCAAACTGCCCATTTTTGCGAAGGTAGCTTTTGGTCTGAGTTTTGGTGCTGCCAGGAGACTGGCGAAGGTGCTGAGAAACCCAAAGCCAAGGAGAAGAGTGGAGGACGATTGATCATGAGGGAGCATGTAGCGGAGTGGGCCCATAGGAAGCTTATGGAAATATGTTGGGATCAAACGATCATACAAACATCTTCCTCACCAGGGCCAGCGTGAATATTGATTCAATTGGGTGGATCTTATTGGCTGGTGGTGTCAAATAGTTTCCTACCTTGATTTAGGATGGTGATCCCCAATTAATGCTACTTGGGCGGAGGGCGCAGCCGCAAAGCAAATCAAAATATGAAATAGCCAATTAAATGAACAGCATCATAGAAAAGCATTTACCACCATGTAGATGATGATGTTGTATCGTGCTGATGGAGATCCAGTGCCTAGATCCTTGACAGCAACTTCCAATGTTCCACCCGACACGTTCAATGGCCATTACGACGGATTGAGGCCTCGACAAGTTTGGGTGGCAGAAAGCAAGATTCCGAAATTCAGAAAAGGAGTAGATTACAGCGTAAAGAGGTTATGGCCCAAATCCTTTCGGGATGGTGTCAAAGTGGATGGCTTGGTCACAGCAAAGCTGCGTCCTGGGAAGAAAGCAGGCCTTCTTCCAACGCAAACGCTGTGTGGATCGATCGTGGCCGCTGAATTTTCCGGTGCACTAGTTTCACTTGAACTATAGATTTTCAAGTTTCCGCAGTTCAAATCACAAGCAAATCCCACATGTACCCGGCCCAAATCATTTACCAGCCATCTTTTGTAGTGTTATTTGCAGTGCCCGTTTTGGTTGCATACGTGCTCGTGGATTGGATGGAGCAAGCAGTATCTAAGAAATCCATTGAATATTGTTGGTTGAATTCAAACCCTTTGTGAGTTGCACAGTATACAGTGATGTTGGTTTGACCTACTCCTCATGGATGTGATTAAGTTCACCTGAGGAAATCCATTGAATAATTTTCTGGGTTGAATAAACCAACCATGGCTGTTAAACCCCCATGTTTGATGTTTTACTTGTATTCCTGGCCGCTTACACACGCAGTTTTTTGGGTTCTTACATCATTGAAACTGTTTCCCCATCATTGGAAACTTCGAGGATGGGGCGACGGCCTCACCCGGGAGGCAAGGGAGGGGCTTTGGGCTAGGGGATGTTTGCGATCGAAATTTTAGGGTTGAAAACGTTGGAACCATCAATTTTTTGGGTGCCATATATATATATATATTTATTTATGTATATTTTTATCTACATACATACATATATATATATAACAATACAGTAATAATAGTCTTGGCTGGCGGTTTAAAAACCATGAACTTGCAAATGAGTTTGAACCAACAAACACAGATTTCAGAGATAGAACGTCCTATGTTCAGATCATGGTAACATGAGACATGTGCAATCCCCATTGCCGGGCCCATTGCCGGGCTTGCGGAAACATTTGCATATGACCCCTGTCAAGCGAGAGATGCAACTGAGAGGATATTTTGTTTTTTGCCTGCGAACAGTTTGCGCACAGCCAGCCAGCCTAAGTCTAAATCAGGGTGTGAGTTGGGTTGACAGATTTCAACATTTGTGTGAAGCAGAAAAGGTTTTTCCCACCCCCGAAGTGCTCCAGTTTACAGGATGGAGTTTCTTGACCATGGTTTCTTGGGCATGGCAAACCCTTTACATATCTTGACATCATCCTTGTGGTTTCCCCAACGGGACCGCAGGTGAGGATTTCGAAGACTTTGACGCAAATCCTCCGTCACAAAGCCGTGGAGCTTCTCCTTAGCGTTTAATTCGTCTCTGTGGTCTGGGGAGAGTGTCGGCAGTTTGGCACCGTCGGTTTCCAAGAGGGTTAATCTTCAGTTAGTAGTTCGGTAAGAAAATGTTCTCGGTTCTTGTTGGTTACATTTTTGTTGATTCGGTTCGAAAAAAAAATCACATCATATTGATGTCTTAATTCCCATCACTAGTTTGTGGCATCACAATTTTTCGAGATTTTTGTAGTTCAACATAGCCAAGAAACATGAAGAAATTCTAGGGGATTAGCCGGTTTTAAATACCTTTTGAAGTTTTGAAGATTTGCGTTTTCCATGGCCATGTTAAGTTCTTCATGGGTATTTGTGTTCTTTCTGCGCACCGTTAATTCCATCAAGTCTTTATAACCTTTAGTTTCATGGTTGTAGGCATGTGAAAAGTGATGAAATGTTAAACCCTTTCTATTCCCACTATACCACCATTGTTGTTAATATATACCTCAATCCTCGCTTTATATCATTATCCCAATCCGATTGAACCCCAATGAGACCAATTGTTCATGCGTAAATTCCGAGTTCAAGTATTCCCTGAAATGCAAAAAACTGGTTGGTGGTTTGGAACATTTTTATTTTTCCATATATTGGGAATAGTCATCATCCCAACTGACGAACTCATATTTTTCAGACTTGTTGTTTTACCACCATAATGATAATGATCATCATATAGTTATGATATATTTGGTGGAAATTGACCAACCTCCCGTCTTTTCCGTATCAAAAAAAGGTGACCGGCTCGATCCGGCCGCCTCAGGTTGGAGGTTGGCATCCGGCCAGATGGATTCTGTGCCTTGGTGGGCTGCGTTGATCCAGGGGGACATCTGCTTCCATGAAAGTGGGAAAATGGCAGGTATATCTTCAAGGAAAACCTAGGAAGTGAATAGAAGCTAAAGATTAGATGCAAGGTTTGTGGTTGAGAATGGAACAAGACATCCTGGGATTGCAGTTGGACCTTCCCACCTGGAACTTACCTTTTTGCATGTTGATGCGTCAACCGGATTTCATGTTACTATGTTGCGAGAATGTTTCGTCACGTCTGGCTGGAACATACCATCATCATCCACAGCATCGTCAACAATGCATCACAGGTCAATTCCAAAAAATGCTGGCCACGGTTTCATGACCACTGAAGCTGCAAAGATGCATGGCATGACAACCCCTACCCTCTTCATAGAAGCAATCCAGGTATCAAGTTGCAATTTTTCTTCATTTTGTGGTTTCACACAGAGGCCATTAGAATTGACTGTTTGTATCCCATGTTTGTTGCTGAACGCTTTAGATTATCTCCGTGTTCATCGGTGACACACCCAAACTTAGACAAATACGTTTTTTGTTTCTTGAGCGACATGTTCCTCAATCACTGGCAGGCAGCCCTCGCCGTAATCCAAGGCCCACTTCGCAAGGTTTTAGAATGTTCTTGGACCCTCGGCGAGTGAAACTGTGGGCCTATCCGCGGATGCAGCTGAGACTCGCTTTGTTTCACCAAAATTGGTGTTGATTTCACGAAACAAAACTTGGTTGCGTATAACTTTTACATGGGTTGAATTTACAGCGAACAGCGGAGGTTGAACCCACCAGAAAATAGTGCAGGCCAAACCGAACAAACATGCTTGAGCAATCCAACTGATTTGGTTGTCATTGTTTTTTGAGTTTTGTTGGTCTTTACATTCCGGATATTTCACCAGATGTAATGACCCCAGTGATTGCCCATGGATCTTCGCATCAACTATCTTCCAAGTAGGCCAGAAGGTTTCTTAGGGGGTTCAGAAGGGAGGTTCGATGGGTTCATCCTGCGAAAAACGGATGCGTGGAATGCCTTGAGGCATCCCTTTGAAGCAGGAGGTGGTCCCCAAAGTTTTTGCACGGTTAGTTTTTATCATGGAGTTGGTACTTCCCAGCCTTTTTCTGCCGTGGTTAAATCACGTACTTGCTAATCAGCTTGCTGTTCAAATTATGGTGCTGTTCCTTGGCGTGACTTGCCCAACCATCACAAACGGCCATAGCAGTAAAATCTAAACATTACAGTTTTGCCACTGCAAGACCAGAGCATGTTAAGACCTGCAGAGTTCCCTTCAAACCAGGTGGCCCCTGTGAAAAACGTCTATGGGGTATAGGACCATATTAACCTTGGATCTTGTCAAGTGGAGATGATGATCATCAAAGGTACTACCATGCAAAATGACCAGAATCTCCACTTAACCAAGGAAGTATGGTGACTCTCAGCCCGAAAAATGCGAGAAATTTCACCACTGTCAGTGACCTCAGGCTATCCGAGCTGGATGTGAAACAGAGCGATGTGGAACAGGTGGCAGGGAAGCCCTGCGTTCTTCGGGTGAACCATTTTCTTTGGGGAATCCCCGTGCAGGGCAAGGTGAATGCCAATATGGGGATAGTCGAAAAAAACAAGACATAACATATATTTTTCTCCGTCTGGAAGTTGCCGAATTAGCCCCGATACATTGCTATTTTCATACGGAAACGGATTATTAACCAGTGGATGGAATGCGGTCCCCTTTTATCAGACCAACAAGAGTGTGGATATAGCTTTCAAGGAATTGGAACTTACAAGCGAAACGAAGATTAAATATGAGGAATTGACCAAGAAATGGTTTCAGCAAGCAGCACCTTGGAAATTTCGAAACAACCATATTGGGATCTAAGCAACGAAAGAGGCAAAGCTACTAGCAAAATTTCCTAGCCATTGTTTTTTAATAAAACCAATTTTACACGAATCAACCAAAACTGCAAGCCCCATTAACAAACCAACAGATTCTTGAGGATGACGGTGAAGATAGGCGGTGGCCCGTCCCAAGTGCCGAGCTAGGGAGCAATGGTGTCGTCAAAACCCAGCATCTGGAGCTTAAAAGCTCACTAATTGCTCAATACTGCACATGTATTGTTTTGCTGATTCAAACAGATGTAAAAGTACTGCAATGCAACGCACAGCAGCGCAATGAAATGTAAGGTAATGTGTGTGTATATCGTGCCCCAAAAGTGTTCGTAATATTTAAACATGTTGGGAATGTCACCCAAGGATATTCGCCAAACACCGCTTCCAGCAAGAGGGTGCCGGTGCACAGACCCAGGTCAAAAGAAGTGACAAGAAACGCTTCGAATTGACACTTGGACACTGGCAGTTGGGTGATTCCATTTGGATCCATGTGGGTGACTATATGGATGAACAATTGATGTTGTAAATCTCTATGTTGCATTTGCTTACTAAGATTTTGTTTGACATACGTAGGGGATTCTGCACGTGGTTCAACGACGTGGTGTTAGTGTCTTTGTGAGATGAAAGTGAGTTGAATATGTTTTTGCAGACTTGCTGAACACACCACATGCATTTATGCATAGGAGTCTTACTCTATCCAAACGTTAGTAACCGTTAGTAAGCATTTGGAAAGATAAACAGGCAGGTAGGTTCATGATAGATTGAGAAAGGGCCCAAGTGAAAATCGCGCCAAGGAAAGAGGAGGATGGAGAGGTGATGATTCGTGCGGTGCAAGGGCATTCAATCAAGGCGACAAACGCCTGAAATGTGTTTGGTGGTTAGCCGCGGCTGTGGATCACCGCGGGTTGTCGCAGCTTTTGAGCGGATGAAGGATGGATTGAGATGGTGGTTAAGCAACCCCTCCAATAAATGTGTTGCCGCGGGAAACCCAAGCAACCCTTCAAAATTGCAAAATTCAGAAACCGGAGAAACATTCATGAAATTCTGACATCCAGCATTGAAGCTCTTCAACTACCCAAGTCTAGCCCCTAGCCCCTTGCCACCGTTGCTAAAACCGGTTTGGGGTTGCTAGCCCACACCGGGATGGTCAGGAAGCAGGTGACTGTGAAACCTACCGGGTCGTGACGTTGCGAACGGCCTTGTATAGGTCATCGATGATGATCAATTGCTTAAGAAGTTGGATTTGACCAACTTGCCTGAGCTCTGCGTGTTTCTTGGATTCTGGCAGGGTGGGGAAAGGATTTGCGGAGTGCGCCAAGTTGGCACCAATTAAACCACCTGAAGTTTCTTGAAGATGGGATTGGAAGAAAAAGTCATTGGCATATGGGTGGCGAGGTGGGTCTGCCAAGGCTAAGGCTGCAGCAGAGGACAGGGCTGCAAAAAGATTTCGAAATTAAAATTAAATGTACAGTAGAAAATGTCCATGGCGTCCAACTTTTTTTGTGAAATTGAAAGCAACAAAAAAAAGGGAAATTCTTGGGGGCTCCAAAACTCCAGTTGTGGACACCGATGTGCCATGTCACATGAGGCACGGGACGTACCGGAAGCATTTCGAGAGCATCAAACAAAACGGTCTATTGGCTGGTGGCGGTCAAGGCTCCGGATGCTGCAAGTGTTGCCATCTGGCATCTCATCCGACGTGCCATACATACAATGAGAAAACCATAGAGACAAAAAAGTGGACATCCTTAAAATTTCCGGTGCTCGAGCCCGAGTTGCAGTAGCTCGCTAGTTTCCCGCTTTCATTGTTGTTTAAAACGTTTGTTTACCCCATGCTGTCGCGCGTTGGCAACATGTTTTAACCAAACGAAAAACATCGTTTTTCCGAAGACATCCCCTGGCAATCAAACATCGCCATAGGAAATCCTGATGCTTTTCCTGAGAAATAATGGCTTGAAAATGGAAGAATTCCCGTTGCCAGCTGAACAGGCCAGGGATTTCGCAACCACGTGCACTTCTCTGCCTTCGCCCCTGGTGACAAACGTGTTTCTTGACAGTTTGAATTGGTGAAGCTGACAGTTTCGGATTTGTGCGCGTTCGACTTCAAAAAGGTTGGGTTGAGTTTTGGAAGTTGATGACTCTTCCAAAAACTGTGTGGATTTAGCACCTAGTGGGTCGATCTTTGTATGGATGACTTTGCCTGCTCAGAGGGAAATTATGGATCCGGACATCAACAAGTAGGGTAATTAGATGGGAGCTCGAACCATGTGAGATAGCAAGTAGGGAATTATAAGCATTTCCCCAAAATAATCCCTTCCATTCCCTTCCCCCCTTGTTGAGAAACCATAGTTTAGTAGGGGACTTACACATATTTGCGTCACCGTCATCAGCTAAACGCCTTGGAACGAAGCGTTGATGTTCTGCTAAATGCGACCGCCACTTTTAAGCTCTTGGAGATTTCAACAACAGAAAGTATCCAAAATCAAAAGGCCGGGTATCACCTTGGCAAGTTTGATGCGTTTTGCCAAACAGTTGCCAACCCCAAAAATGTTGGATGCCCAGGCTCTGAAACAAAGCACCAAGACGTGCCACATCCAAGGATGAGCACGCCATTTTTTTGAAGTTCACATTTGCCTCGGTATGCCTCTTGTTTTGGTTGCAATTTCCTATGGTTGGGCAAATTCCGAGTCAAAATGTTACAATGATCAAAGAAATAAATAATTCGAATAAATAAATAAATACTCATGCTCCAATGCTGCTGATGCCAAAACCCATTTCGTGCTGGACATGGAAATGTTCCGCCTGTTAATCTGGTAAGCTAGTCTCCCCGCAACTGAAAGCACATTTATCCCCAATCTTCTTGGTGAGAAGAGTGCAAGAATATCACAGTACCACCTAGGATTTGGTGGCCCTCTCTCTCACTATTTCCTTAGTCAACTGTTCCGCGCAAATACAACCAGAGAGATTTCACTGACTATGAATCTGTCAGGAAATATTGCATACCATTCAAGTTTGATGGTGGGTCATCATTTTCCATCCACAAACTAGGAGATACCCCCGAGTGGCTGGAAAACCCAGTCCATCCACCGGATAACAGAAGCCGCGTTTGTTGCGTGGCGCAACACTTTCAGGTGATCTCTGGAATGCGTGGCTTGGCTGATGTGATCCTCAACCTTGGGTGTTGCTTACCCGGGAAAAGAAAATGTTTTGACCAACAAAAATCTTTGGTTTGCTGGCAATGATTCTGCTTCCCATGGGAAAACCATTCCTTAGGGAATCTACAGAGAATATTTTTTGTTGCAAATCCAAGAAATATGGGCCCAAACCTGTAGACTTTAGCGGTTAGTTGACACAAGAAATAACAGATGCGGACAGATGCGGTAGAGAAACAAATCATGTTTTATTGATATAGCGCTGGTGTGATACTTACCAATTAAGCTACAGCGGTTTGTCCAGCAGTGGGATCTTCTCCAATTGATGTGGTGGTTAATGGGACGATTTTCTAACCCACGGGATGGAATTGGCTACCCTGTTGTTCTTGGGTGGTTTGGGCCGTTCAACCAGGCTAGTACTGTACATTCCTCCCATTCCAGTCGAAAGGTGGTGAACTTCCCACAACCTTGGAGCAGTGTGTGCAACTTTTTGACCCGGAGAACTTTTGCCACTGCTTTTTTTCGTCTGAAGATTTTGGTAAATAGGTGGTAGGTGGCTGCGGTTTGGCGGGTGGCTTGGAAAATTTTAGGAGTGCACAGCGGTTTTTGTTGGGGACCACGACCACAGACCTGATTTGATCCTGGTGCTACCTGTTCAATGTGGTTGAACAACCCAGTGAGATCCCAGAAATTACCTATACACCATGTCAAAAACATACGCCAATATAATTCTATAGAGAAAGAGAGACATGTATAACATACAAATATATATATATATAGACGTTGTCTACATACATGTATATTTATATATTGGTACGTGTTTCTGCTCTATGTGAATACATGAAAATTTGTAAGCTCCGATCCCTAATTTGTGGCGCGTTCTAAGGCTATGACTGCGAAGTCGCCATCTGGATCGACTTGAAGAAAGCCATTGAAGACGAGGTGCCTTTCTACATGAGCGCCTTGGGCAACTGAAATGGGAGGCAGTGGGAGGTGGATATGGGCCTGTCCCAAAATGAGAAATACCACTAGATAGCAAGTTTCGCATAAGCCCAGAGAAAAGTGATTTGGTGGATTGGAATGGGGCACAACAAATTATGCTCAAGTCATGCGGGTATTTTGGTGTCAGCTTTATATTCTATTGGATTCAGTAAATATATGTAAATTTGACACATGTTGTTTGTAAATACTGGTCCATACGAAACTACAGGACTACATGGCTGCAAAAAAACACGATATTTGGACACATATGTAATTCCAGCAGATCCAAGTTAACAAACTGGAAACTTATTCAAGACCATGATATTAAGCAATGATTACCATTTTCTTCAACGGATTCGATTGAAACTATCAAAGGCACGTTGTTTGTTTGCTTTCTTGGGAATATGTTGGATCTATAATATGTACATGTCTAGGTGGTTATGCTGGCAAAAGCCCTCCATGACTGCAGGGTTGCAAGGTGTACCTGGTGTTCCCGACGTTGCATCGGTTCCGCTGAGGCGCCAACCAGGTGATCTTAAGCCCTGGCATCAATGGAGTCATCGACAAGAGCCTTGATTTGATCGCCTTGGCGACCAAAATACCTGTTGATTTGTGATACTTTGGGGATTTACCTTCCAGTAAACTATCATAGAATCTGACAATGGTGATTTTAGTGGAAATTAATCTTCCAAACCCTATTTGGCAGGGTCTATTCTATGTTAACTTTCCAGAGGGTAAGCATGTTTTAAATGTTTTTACCACCAACATATAGGAGACAGAATCGATGGTTGGTATTTCAACTGGCTCCCAAATGGGTGATTGACCCAATGCCATCCTGGTTATATATTATAGATGTAGCCGTCCATCCTGTCAGTCTGACTGGGTGTCAAGCTGAATTTTCGTAAGCACATCAAGCGCACCGTTTGATTTTAATCAGCAAACGTGAAGATTAAGCCAGCAATATATGGACATGGTTTTCACACCCCATTGAAACAGATATGCCATGAATGCATGAACCATCGCTGACCTACTTGTAAACCAAGTTCCCGGCCCCCGAGCCCAAGGAAGTATTTCACAAAAGCGCGGGACTTGCACAAGAAGGATCGATCCCCGTCAATGACAGATCAACCGGCTGAGATTTTGCCATAAACTGGGGAACACTCAATATACCCAGCTTAATGTTGCACATGAGCTGCCCCAAAAACTCAGAGGTAAGAGGCCATTGGCGCACTCCAAAGCCCTATGCTGATGGGTTGCTGTTAAGGAGGCAGCATCAGCTTGATGGTCATGAATCAGTTTTGGCCAGAAATTCCCTCCAAGTTCCGTTGAAGATAACCATTTGATACAAGCACATGGCCATTGTCCAATCATATCCCATGTCCGTACTGGCTTATCAGAAATGGTGTGGTATTGAGAACAACGCCCTTTCAAAAGCGGTTAGTTTATGGTGCATTAGGATTATCAAGAATCATAGATTTTCTGCTGGCCATCTCACTTCTCTGAATCCGGTGAGAGATCATCAGGGCTGCACGTGCCAAGAAGACTCCAAGAATGCCTTTCAGTTTGCTAACGTTTCACCATGAATCCCTTCCCCTCAATATTTAATATGTACCCCCCTTGAATTCCGTATTTAGACTTTATTGACTTGGATCTTAATATGCTTCGAATCTATTCAAAATGTTTACACAGATAATTTTCTCCTCTAGTATATCCTAGTATAAATAATATATTCCCTTGTTTGTTACCCAGAATGAAATATATATATATATAGATATATATATATATGCTATATATATATATAGATTCCTCTTTATTCATCCAACTTTAGTTGTGGATCGATCGGGCCCTGGATTATCTTCCAATCCACCAGGAGGATTTGTCCTTGGAGCCTCCACTCCAATAGGTGCGGTGAAAGAGCGCTTCGATGACATGCTTGGGGAGGTTTGGCCATAGTGAAAACAACAGTGATTGAATGCTAATCACGGGGATAATAAGAAGCACAGAGAAAATGATTTGGTGAAATTGCGTGGAGAAAATGATTGTTAACAATCATTGCTACCAATATCTACCAACCATGATGATCATTGAGAGTCATGACAACTGGGAGAGTTAGTAACCATAGACATCTTACATGATAATAACAGTAAGACGCCCTCAAATCGTTGCCATCATTGGGGCCAGGGCTGAGTCGCAGGACCTTTGACCAATCATCAACTACAGATGTCCCCATCAATGGCTGGAAAAGGATTCGGAAACAGGCATCATGAGGATTCACCATATTCGCCATTTTGCCAAAAAGGAAATTTTAAATGACACATTTAGTTCGATGATTTGCCTCTTCAATTTGCCATAGCTATGTGACATTGGCAGAGGGCATTGGAGAAGGAATCGGAGACGCCGAAACCATGGCTTTTAAAACGCTGATGTTTGGGAACCACTTTTTCATTGGGGGGGCTTATCCATGGTTGACCCGTACCCGACATAGAGGCCTGAAAGGCGAATCACATGTTTTTTATTTTGATTTTTTTTTGTGGAGTTTCGAAGCGCAGAAAACAGGAAGAAATTGATGCCCTAAGATGCCAGTGTTGTGCATCGAACTTAGGCTCAAGTCTATACGGTTTATACCCAACCATCCAGGTGTGTTTTGTGAGCCAACATCTACTAAAGGCCATCCAAAATGTAGATACGCCCTACATTTCCCACATGGATTTATTGGCATGATTAAAATTAGATACCACCCTGCAAACCTTGATTTAGTGTTAGATCTATTCATTTTAAGGGCCCCGTTGCTGGCCCACTGCTGTTCAGCTGCAGGTGAGTCTCTTCGCGCAATGATCTAAGGGAAGAACCATGGCGCAAACGTTGATCGCGTGTTCTCGTAAACGTGGTGTTCAAATATATGGTTAGTGGGCAAGCCTTTCTGCAACACCGGCTTGGTTGGATATAGATATACACTGGGGCATAGATATACACTGACTCTTATAACGATATGTCATTCCGTTTTTTGGAACGAACAGGAATCGCTAGGTAGGGTTTGGTTTGGTAGGTCCATGACTTTTTTTCCAGTTTTAGATAATGAATCCCATAATTCTGTTTTAAAAAGCACGTCTGTTTTGGCCAGCTTACCAGAGCCGTGGGTGTCAAAGTTGAAAAGGAGCAAATCCACGGATGCTACCACTTTTTGATCACAAACCACCTGTTTCGGGGGGAGAGCCTTGGTGGGGAGTTTTTTTTAATAACTTTAAAGTGGGGAGAATTTTCCCTTCTACATGGGTTGGGGATTCAGATAGCGTTTTGTTCCTTGAACTTCGGGGCAGTTGTCTACACAACATGTCATAAAAAGGTGTGTAAGGTTATGTTAGGTTAGCTGTTTGTTTGGACAATTGTTGATGGCATTTTGTCTTTCACCTGCTTGTAGAATCATCCCACTGAGTAATCATGCAGTTGACAAGGCTGATTCGTAAATTCCTGATTCTTCAGGTTGCACGTGTAGGTGTGTGTGTGTGTTATGGCTTTACTGTTGTGTACATCCACCATTTTCGTACAAATCCATGTGGATACATTGCAGAGACATGTTGTGGATCAATTCGATGCTCACTGCTTGGTCAAATCATAGAGGGGTCACCTCCATTGAATAGCCAATGTGAAAATCATGGCCATGTGCTTACCAAACCATCCAAACCTGAACCATTGACACTAGATATCACTAGATCAATCTTACAACTTGGCTCCGCGCAAGTTGGCGGCTGGGAAGACGCGAGCAGACGTCATGGTGTAGGAAATGGAATCTTCAAAGAGTTTTCACGTGAAAACAGAGGAGTGACCGATCCCAAAAAAGAAACCAGGGGTAGTTGCTAATAGGTACAATGTGGTGCCCCCTAGATAGCTAAGTTGGTTTATAACTCCAATAACTATGGTTTATAGGTGATATATCTATAGTTAATGGGATTATAAACCAACTTATAACTTGGGGGGCACCACCTTGTATGAAGCCTGGTGAAACTCCATGCCTAACTCGTTTCTTGCTGTTTTGGGGCCAGGGTTCTTTTCAGTGTACCGTTGGGCTACCACTGTTTTTCCTTCACCTTTTGTGTTTGTCCACTTGAGATGATGAATTTATAGAACCCTCATCTTTCTGGGGTTAGGAGTTTGGAAGAGGAATATGGTCTGAGAAGCGTGTGTCATTGGAAGTCTGCAGGAGCAACACATGTTGGAATGAATCCATACGGTCTGGAAGTCTCTGAACAGTATTGTTTTGGAGATTCCAAAAAACGTCGACGTCGGAACAGACCTGTCACGTTGGACCGTCGGGATTCGTGTCACTGAAAGGATCGCAGGGCATATCCTTGCGGCACACCACTTGCTCCAGCAGCGTGACAATGTTTGAGAAGCGCATCACTACGTATGTACTGTTGGTAAAGCAGTAGTACCACCCATGTTTGGCCGGTTTGTATTAACATATACCAGCCATGTATGGCAAAAATTTTGGGACCGTTTACTTTTGCATTCCTAACATTATATAGTGTTTACACGTTTGTAACACACTTATGCATATATATATATATATTTATTTATTTAATTACATATACATATTTTATTATTATCATTCTTATTACCAATGTTATATTTATATATATATATATACATACATATATCGTCGGGGATGCACATACGTATGCACACGCTGTGCCTTCTGGGAATCAAACATGGAGAGCTTCATTGACACCTTTGATTGTCAGAAGGGGGATAATCAAACGCGATTGGTTGGTTTGGTAACATGTCGCCAGCAAAAAATTGCCTATTAATGACGCAAGACATATGTTTTTAAGAAGTATAGAACCAAGAAAGCTGGTCATTAATAATCTCGGAAATGGCAGGTGCTGTATCATTTCCCCATCTTACCTTGGATGATAACAATCTGATAATACCAACTGACTTTCATTGATGGGTGGCTCAACATGGCTCAATCACAACGGTTGTTACAAGATTTCCACTGCAGGGTTGCTGGACAGAGCGATGTGTGAAGGTTGCCTTTCCGAGGCCTTTGTCGCAAAAGGGCTGCAGATATGCTGGAACCTTTAAGTATGAATGGGGCGATATAACTCCTGTAACTAAGGCTATATATATCATGAAATAAGCCAGTTATAACTGTGTGAGGGCTATAACTGAATGGGATGGAAGCAAAGATCAATTGGACATTTGGCAGAACACATGTTTTTTTAGTCACGCAACCAATGGGTAGACTCTGGCAAAATCGAACATGTGCCATGGCCAGGTTTATTGGAGCCAGCGGCTGCACCCCCCCTGTTGCTTGATGATTTGTTTGGGGGTTCAATGGCGATTTAACCATCATTTACGGTGAGTTGGAGCCATCAAACTACCAAAAAAAAACAGCAAAAACTCAAGACCTTGAAAATTGTTCTCTTGCTTTTGGCACTTTCGTTGATGCAATCACTGCAAGCTCCATTAGGGTCATGAACCTTCCAAAAGTTGCAATTTTCCAAGCCCATGTGGTTGGTATTCATCTTACAGGGTTCCTAAATTTCCCAATAATTGCATGCAGGGGGTGGAACATCACTTTCTGGTGGTTTTTTCAGTGGCGATCAACCTACAGAAGGGGATGGTTACAGAGGACACCCTGTCAACCCTGGCGCAGACACCCCGCATAAGTCGCAGAGTCCGATCCCTTTCACTCTCCGCAGTGGGCTTGAAGCACGATGGTGAATAAAGGGTTAATTGATAGTTACTGATGACCAATCACTAACAATGATTTTGGTTGCTATTCACCATCACTATTCAACATCAGTAACCATGGGTTATTATTGATGGTGAATAGTTAATAATGATGGTGAATTACAGCAATCACATCAGACCATGGGTCCATGCAGTGGTGTCGGATTGGACACGGCTATGCATCGATGCCAAAGGCACCACGACTGCCAGACCTGAGGTTGAGCTCCTGGGTAGTTCAACATGTTAGTATTTGAACATGTCTTTGATGGAATATGTGTACTTTGTGTAATGCATAATTTTACCAGCCAAAAATCAATGGTTTTTGTGCCGATTTTTGCTTAGCCATGACGATTCCAACCTACTCTAAAGCAATTTTTGATTCGACTTCAGCCCTTTCTTTTGATCTCCCGGGCGCCCCAGTCATGGTCGGGAGACTTGGTGGTTTTGGGCCGGAAGATCCTTGGGGTGGATTGGCCAAGGGACACAACGATGTTGCATGGAAACTATCAGTTGGGCCATAGAAAAATGTAGTGACAAGAACAGTTTGGCAACCCAATTTTTCAGGTTTAATTTTTAGGTTTGGGGGGCGCAAAGCTTGGAAGAAAACAGGACAACCACCTAAAAAGTACCAAAACATGAAATGGACAAGGTACAGCAGCGAAGAAATGCGTCACAAGGAGGTGGATGATGCCATGTCAAGCTGGGGTGACAGCTACCAGGTTCCACCTTTGAAACCCCAAAAAAAACATGCATCTTGTGGTCAAACTCGATTGTTGTGACTTGGTGGCCAAGTTCCATATGTCATTTTGGTGGAACTTTTTCTCATCAGAATTTTGAGAGATCTGAATGTTTCATAGATACTCCATCTCCGTTTGCATCCTGGAATCCTAGTCCTTTGGAACTGTCGCAGCAATTTTTTGGCATCAAGCTCCTCCAGGTTTCGCGTATTGTTTCCACAGTTTCGACCCAGACATGGCACGTGCTATGCGGTGCATCGTGGTTGTGGGCTTGACCCTCATGGCAACTTGGCGTTGCCGGTGACTGTCTTCTTCATGGATGGGAATGCTATGGTTCAAAGCTATACCACTGTGGTTCATGAATTTCACATATCATATAGTGACTGGTTGGTGGTTTCAAACATGGCTTTTATTTTCCATTTCATATGTGGGATCTCATCCCAACCCCATTGACGAACTCATATTTTTCAGAGGGGTTGTGGTCAGATGATATCCCGGATCCAAGATGATCCAAGGTCCTTCTGATCTCAGATCATCGATCGTCCTGTAATGAACTTACCATCATATCATCCTACCTTTCCCATCGTGGAATGTATTACGGGAACAATTACAGGAAACCGTGGTTGTTGCCTCCCAATATTGGAAGTTCCGTGAGGTTCCTGCATGCAAAACCTCCTTTCAATCTAACCTGAGATTGAGGGCATATGTTTTCTCTACGTCCTCACGTCAGTTTTTGCTGGGCAAATCCTGGATCAAGGAACATTTTGCACATGTAAACCCCACCCAGCGCTGAATAGATTCATCTCAGAGCCCCTCTTCATATTCAAACCATCGAAACCAAGTCAAAGCCAGGGTTTCTTACAGATGTTCCCTTCATCTGGTAGTCTTGGAAATTCCAAGTTCGCATGTTGCCCCATATTCCTGGTGATTTGCCCGGGGAGTTCTATGCTTTTTTGAATATTTTCATTGTTTTTTGGATCGCTGGAAACACCTGCCAGGTAGCTGCCCCTCTCTTTGTCTCCCCCGGTGGAAGCTCCAGCCGCAGCCCACCACGCGCCCAGCTGCGTGCGAAGGGCGACCGTTTCCAAGCCTTTGGGGAGGTGACGAAGGAGGAACAAGGGCAGGTGCCACTTGGGAGCTGTTGCCATGGGGATATTTGTGTAAGGGTGTGCAAAAAATGGAAAAATTGAGTTTGGAACCAGCATGAATTGGAGTTTGGCATGTTTCCCCATTAGTTTTTTTTCTTGGGTGCCCTTATCTTCAAACCTCCAGTTTTCGGAAAGCCATTTACCAACTTTGACCATTCACATCCAGCATCTCCATCCCAGCTCAGTCGATTTACGGCATGAGCTGGTTAAAGTCCTTATTTCATTAACATCCTCAGTTTCGGTAGTACCCCATTATTTCAATCCATTACATCCATTCATTGACATCCACATTAACATTAATTGCTTACAACATCATTTTTCTTTTCAAAATCCCTATGTTTCCTCCAAAATTCCCATATTTTCTGGCTAAAGCATCATTTTCGCATATTTTCCTCTATTTTTGGTCTGCCATGGTTTTTCTCTTCAATTTCTTACCAGGCCTGGGACTTCCCGTTCCGTGCCTCCGCCGTTTCCGCCTGCGCCTTGGCCCTGCTGCTGGCGCTGCTGCCGACGGACGCCGCCGAGGCGGCGCGCAGCGGCGGCCGCATGGGCGGCAGCAGCCGCGCGGCCAGGGCACCCAGGCCGCAGCCTAGGGCGCAGCCCAAGGCCAGCAGCACCACCAGGTGGGGAGGGGTCGTGAAACATGGGGATTCATATCTCATATTCTTAGGGATATGGGATATAACAACAAAATATACCCTTAAATTGGGTGTGTTTGAAAGTTAAAGGTTGACGAATTTGAGAGAAGTTGGCGATTTTTTAAGATGAATGATGATTTTCGAAACCACAATCCTGGAAATCAGACCCAAAAATCACATTTTCCATGGGGATAGTGAGGATTCACCAATGGGCTGGCAGGAGTGCCAGCGCCGCCTCGGTCAGTGGTCCCAACATCTCGGTGGGCTTCGGGTCACCGGCGCCTTGGTGGCGAAGGAAGCCGCACCACGGAAATCTTGGGATTCCAGCTGTGGTTTCTATATTTACAAGGTTTATAACTCCAATAACTATGGGTTTTGTTGGTGATATATCTGCAGTTAATGGGATTATAAACCAACTTATAACTTGGTGGGCACCACCTTGTACAACAGCATTTTACAGCACCAAAATGTAAAATGCTATGGTAATTTTATAGAAACCCTACAGTAGCTGGTACTATTACAACTGTACAGCACATTACTTCAATATAATTACAGTAGCAACTATTGAAGCAATCGTACTACAGTAACAAAATGGTATTTCAATGGTTTCTTATCATCAAATCAGGTGAATGGTTTGTACTGTAATGCGATTGCTGTATACGATTACTGTAACACGGGTATCAACAAATCAGCTGAAATACGATTACTGTAATCTAATATATTACACTTGGAATTAGCGTCAAAGATAATGAGGATCTGACGCTTCAATGATTGAAAAATGACGATTTTGATCGTTCAATATCAGGATTGATGAACATGTTTTAGCCAGAAAAAATGTGATTTTCAGCGGCTTTTGGACCATGATTTGGTCGTGGCCGACAACATGTAAACAAATCTACCGACGATTGCTCCATCAGGATTCCTAATCAGATGTTGAAGGTCACTCCCATCCAATCATTGATGGTTGTATCCCCATTCTGGTTGGTGGTTTCCCTCTGAAAAATTTGAAAGTCAGTTGGGATTATTATTCCCAATATATGGGCAAATAAAATTCATGTTGCAAACCACCAACCAGTTGAATATCACCATTGTGTTGGTGAAGGTGCAAAAAAAAGGCACGGCACGAGGTAGAATCCAAGTAGCTTTTACCACCCAGCTATGTCCAAGTGCGGTGATGCCAGCGCATGTTCAGTGCTGTATTTTTGGGGCCAAGGCCACAAGCAATTTCCATTCACTTCTCTCAGGGTGCAGTCCCATGTTTATTTCATGGCTGAATCATGTTGACTCCCCATGCAATTGATGGATATTGAGGAATGTTTATGTGTTATTTTCGGTGGTTTAGTGTTGAGTTCCTTCTTTGATGGTTCAATCCCACCTCAATCATCCACAAATTTGTTTTCTCATGCTGCTTCATCCCAATTTGTTTTTTGATTTGGATGGTTCAAACAACGTTATCTGGTTGGTGGTTTGGAACATTTTTTATTTTTCCATATGCTGGGAATAATCATCCCAACTGACTAGTATTTTTCAGAGGGGGTGAAACCACCAACCAGTTATAGTCCCCAAACTCTCGAAAAAACCATCTCTCCAAGAATACTTTCGGAGCGACATAGCTGCAGGTTTTTTTGTTTTCATCGAGGTTACTTCAACTATCTCCAGGAAATATGCGGTACATTTTGAAATGCCTTTTTAAAAGGCCCAAAAATCCGCTATCAGGTGATGATATTGGACTAATCCCAATTATGGTGGTTTCCTGAGATGGGTTAAAATGGGGAATCCCTAAAACCATGGGTTTTAAGGCTAACATGGTCTAATGTTGGAGGATTTGGGGTTAGGTACCCCTATTTTAGGAACCCATACGTATACGATGACTTTCCATGATCCTCATTGGTATGCACCACCCTCCTATACCTAAAGTCGCTGCTTCAAAAATATATTTAGCGGGCCTCAACCACATCTTATCAATTCTATCTCCCTTTTTCTCCATTGTAATTCCTTTCATCCCCTTTTGTTGAGTCATGGTGAATTCTCCCCAGCTGTTTTGGGACACGAAAAAAAACGGAGAAAAACGGCCGTCGCCCAGGTGATCTCGCCCTTCGGCTTCAGCCCCTTTGGCCCCTTCGGCGGCTTCGGCTTCAGCCCCTTCGGCTTCGGTCTGCCGGTGCCGGTTCCCTCGGGTGCCTCGGCGCCGGTGATTTTTCCCTTGGGATGTCGTGTGGCAAACCGGATGGTTGAGTGGTGGCTAGTGAACCCTGAGGATTTTAGGCGGATATCTTGTGAAGATTTAGAGATATGGTTTTGTTCTTGGGTTTGCTGAGGTTGAACTTCAGTCGTATGTGTGTGGGTCTTTTCTGTTTCATTTCATGCGGTGCAAGTGATAGAGACTGATACGAGCCACAACGCTTGTTTTACTTGGGACGTTGGGAAAAAGATGAAAAAACACGGGAATGTTAAGTTTCTTGCTGAATAGATTTGATAAAAATGGAGCACGCAGTTTCGAGAATCCCACCTCATGGCTGGGTTTGCAACGTTGGAAAAGGTGGTGCCCTTCACTTATGTTTGTGTTTTATAAACCCCATGAACTACCAGAAACCATGGGTCGCCTACTGATACACCAACTTAGCTATAACTGATTCAACTATTAGTCCATATTAGCCCCACCATGTTTGTTGGTTAATTGATGTTAATTGGGGGTGCCAGTGATTTAAGTTGGGAACCTATCCTCTGGTAAACTAACATAACTATGGAAAATCACTATTCTTAATGGATAAATCCACCATAAATGGCCATTTTCAATAGCTATGTTAGTTTACTTGAGGGGTATCCTTAAGCCCTCTTTTACGGGTCACTGGCAACTGGGGAAGCAGCTGCAGGACCATCTTCCACTGATCAAATGCTGCAGAATCAGCAGCAGCAGGTGGGCGATGCTGCAGTACATGAACGTATGGTTTTGGACCAATGCCCAACAAACATTGATTGGTGGTTTTGGAACATGCCTTTCATGACTTTCCATTCAGTTGGGAATATATAATCATCCCAACTGACTTTCATATTTTTCAAAGGGGTTGAAACCACCAACCAGAAAAACTCGTTTAAATTGATAGCAAAATGACCCAGAACAAATATTCTTTTGCAACTGCCATGGGTAATTTCCATTGTTCATGGAACAAGCATATAGCCCTTAAAAAAATGATAATGATAATCATCCTATCCCTACTGGTTTTTCTGGTTTCCCGTCTGTAGGACGAGCGGAAGATCGACGAACAAAACCAGGAGATCGCCACGCTGAAGAAAGAGTTGCTGGGCGAATTTTGAGTTTTGAACCCGGAATGTTCTTGGGATATGGTGGGACATCTGATGGAATATCTTCATATATCATGGGATAATATGTAAATATATACATATATATATAAACACACGTGGAGGTTTCCTAAGTCATGGGGGTACCCCCAAATATCCCCTAGTCACCTCCGAGTCACTAGAGGCGGTTTTAGTATTGAAACCATTTGAAACCTACTTGGTGGCTCATCCCACTTAGTAAGTGGGTTATAACCCCAGTTATAGATGGGATAAGTAGGGTTAATCCACTTATAACTGGGGTTATAACCCACTTACGAGCCGCGGGCCGTGGGATGAGCCACCAAGTATGGTTGTGGGGATTCCCTAATTTTTTTCGAAACCCCGACGACCATCCCAGAGGTAACTGACAGCTCTTCGTGGGGTCCAAGATTTCTTGCCCGCAGTCACGTAACTGATCATCCCACATCTGGGGTGACCCCCGATGCAGTCGTAAAATCAATCAGAAGAACATGTTTTTTGATTTAGGAGTTATGTGATGTTATATGTTGTAGTTATAGATATGTTATAGCTATAGTGTGTATATATATATATATATATACGTATCCGTTTTTATAGTATACAACTAGAAAATATCATGTACACCTTCCACTGTCCTGCAGTAGACTCCAGGTTGGATGAGCTTAAGGCGATGCTTGGCACCAACCATTGCCACCATATGATACAACGATATAACGGGGGTACCAAGGGATAGATATTGAAAATGGTGATTTATAGTTGATTTACCCATGAAAATGGTGATTTTCCATAGTTATGTTAGTTGACCAGGGGGATAGATATAACATAACATGATAAGATCTCAAAATGCGATGGAATTAACCGAAGATCTTGACCAGGAATGAATAGGAATGTGATATTTGGGAAGCAGTGGATGGCATGGGGTAATTGCCCTGTTTCGGGACAAAGCCATGCAAGCATGACATGCGCCCATCTATTTGTAGGGTTCCTTGGTTGTTTGCTTGCGCGTTTTACTCCTATATATACAAACATAGCTATTGAAAATTATCATTTATAGTCGATTTACCCATTAAAAATGGTGATTTTCCATAGTTATGTTAGTTTACCAGAGGGTACATGGGAAAAACCTGCAAAGAAGAATTCAGGATGATCTGAGGCAAGCATGTCAAAACATGTTTTGTTTTCAAGATCCCTATTCCCAGAAGGTCGTTTCCATCCATTCCATGGTAAGTAATTACCTGTAGACAAGCGGATTTTCACCATCATGAGTAGATGACCCAGGATGAAGGGTGTTTCTTGAAGGGGATTGGGACATTCCCAAGAAGACATTTGGCCACATCTATCACTCCCAGTGCCAGAAAGTGATCTAGTTTTGGGCGTACTTCCATAAAGCTCAGATTTTTCTGAACACCCCCCAGGCTGCGAAGAGATTTGTCACATCCATTGGCTTAAAGATGTGGACCTGCAATAGGTCATGTATATTCTGAAATCGGACAACCAAGGAAGAAGTGAGCGAATGAGATGAGACGATCCGGCTGGTGGAGTCTACAAGTTGAAACAGCTTGGATCGACCGTATGATCCATGGTTAATCGGTTAATAAGAGACGGAAATCCAATGGGACTCCTCCGATTCAGCTGCCTTGGTATATGTTGGTGATCGATTTGTTTTTCTGTTTTAGCTCTTCAGGTACATGTACGTCGATGATGGACTGTTGTCAGCGTTTCGTTTTTCCATCAGGCCTGGTATGATTTGAACCGCAATTGGTAAGTGCAATTGATTGATATGCTCACGCTGTCTTGAAGCATGTCGAAACATGTCGGCCCCATTGTTTGGGGTTTGGCTCACCAGCCGATCGTTGAATGGTTCCTTTGGTGCCCAGCAGTGCCAAATTTTCCATCGCCCTCTGTTCACCGCACGTCGCTCAGGGGTGCAATCTCTTGGGATGGTGGAGACTTGCTGCTACATCATTAGGCATCTGTACATTTGGAACCAACATAGTGAGCCAGCAACATAGCTGTTCTTTTGGGGAGGGTGTTCACAATTCTTGCCTCGCCAACCTTGTGCAGTGCCAGTGCATGGATGTAGAGATGGAGAGAGAGAGAGAGAGAGTGAGAGAGAGAGAGAGGGGGGGGAGAGCTGGACATATCTTTGTCGGTTACACGTTTAAAGATGACAACCATCATATGATATGTATGTAAATATGGATGTGGAGTTTTGATATGTATTTCGCAACCCCCAAAAAGATTTAGAAGTAAGTCTCAATTTTAAATAAACACATTTTTGACTTTTTCTACTTGTTTTGGGTTGCTAAATATGCCGTGGATGCATGCTGTCATGCAGACCCAACGTCTCCTTGGCAATCCCTGCGGAACTTCGCCAACTTTTGCCCCGCTCGGTCAAGATGTCTCCGTGCACAGCTGGAGCCGCGGCCCATGTCGTGAGCCGGGCCGTGTGGGCCGTTGCCGCGGGCAGGATAAACGTCAGTTTACATGCCGGTCAATGATGATTCTTTGGTGGTTATGTGGCATGACACTGGGACAGCGATTTAGTCACAATTCTAAGTATCCCTAGTGAACTGCAGTAAAGTAGCATCAAATGGAAAGTCATGAATCTAAACTGAAGATTTGAAGATTTGCGGTTCTTTTGTGCCCAGTTTCTGATCCTCTTGAGCCGTTTACACATTTTTGAACCATAGATCTTTATGCTGAGGGCAACGGCTCCCCCAGAATCTGGAAAAGTCGGTGGCCACACAGGCTGCCTCCAAAATTTCTAAACACCAAGCGGTCGCAAGTGCCGCCAGACGGTATATACTCGTCATGGCTTCTCTGAAGTTGAGCGGGAAAAGAGTGCAGCTGCCTTGGGGAACAATTGTGATAATGGGTTTAATGGGGTGAAAAAAAGAGACTTCAGATTTTCTAGGGCAACCTTAGCCAAGCTGAAGGTAGCCAGTTTTCTATCTTTGACATGCTTGCTGTATTGATAGGATCCATTTTGTATTAGTCATGTTCCTATTGCAGATATGTTTTCACCTGGTCGCGGTCGCATAGGTGAAGTGTTCGAACCGGCCGTTTTTCATGTATTCAATCCTCCTTACGGTGGGTTAGGTCCAAGTTTCTCGATCAAGTTTTGGGATTAAAGAAATTCTGGTTGGTGGTTTCAAACTCTCGTTTATTACCCTCTGGTTATTTAAGATGGCCATGGGAAATGGCCCATTTATAGATGGTTTACCTATGAAAAATGGTGATTTTCCATATATTGGGAATGTCATCATCCCAACCGTTACCCACTCATATTTTTCAGAGGGGTTGTGGTCAACCACCAACCAGAATTTTTGGTCATGGGTCAAACTCTCGTTTATTAAGAGATATTGAGAGTAAAAATCCCCATTTTGCTGCTCAGCTCCTTAGTTTTGCTCCATCAAGGTGGACCTTACCGCTTTATTCGTTGGGTAATATCTCCATGTCCATCGTTTGCCGGTGAAACCCTAAGATAAGAACAGTTTGATCCACGAATTTGACACTTCCACCTGACACAAGATCATTCTCCAAGTGAGAAGTCTTGAGTTCCATTGATTGCACTATCTCAAACCTTTCTTAGCTATAGCACCCCCCTATGTGGATTTCAATTTTTTAGCCCCATTCTACTTAGGGATTTATCCCACTTAGTAAATAGCTTATACCCCCTATATATGGACCAATTACTTCATCCCCTTTTCTATTGAACATATATATATAATTTAAGATATATATTTTTTTATTTATTTATATATATATATAATATTATATTATATATTTATTTATTTAGATTTTATATGTTTATATTACATGAATATGATATATATATATATACATGTGAGATATGGCTTCTACATGGCTTAACCATCAGACCTCCAAGGTGGATCCCTACATCGCCATGCAGTCGCGCACCGTGGCGGGTCCCGTGCCGGTGCCGTTGCAGTCGACGACGACGCCGACGCCCACCCCGCGGCCGCCCAACAGCATGGCGCGGCCCGTGGCGAACGGCGCGCCGGCGCCGGCCGGCAGCGCCGTGCCCCCGGCCCCGCAAGGGACACCAGGGCAAGGCCGGGAGGATGGAGAGATGTTCCCCACTTTTTGATGACTGGTTGGTCAATTGGGGTGCCAGTGATTTTAACTTGGGAACCTATCCTTAACTGATTGGTGGTTTGGAACATGACTTTGATGTTTCCATATATTGGGAATGTCATCATCCCAACTGACGAACTCATATTTTTCAGAGGGGTTGAAACCACCAACCAGCCTACTTTTTGATGATGTTGAATGATGTTTATGGATTTTTTGGGAAGGGGATGATCCCAGCGTTTTTGGTGTTTTTTCTGGCATTGTTTTTTGGTGATGACATTTTGCTGAGTTGATTGGTTTGAGAACCAATTTTTGAGAGAACTATGTGAGGAACTGGCAAGTTTAGGGATGGTTTACTAGAAGATTGAGATCAGGATCGGTGATGTAAGGGCCATGTCCACCTACAGCGCACTAGATTAGATATTTTATCAGGTTAGGATGTGCCAAGTGTAGGAGGTGTGAATGGGGATTCAAGCTGTTCGCTGTGCTAGGAGGGATTCAGGATGCGGTTTGTCAAGGGGCAACCAAAGAACTGGTGGTTGTAGATCTCTTTATCAGTTTTATTTCAATCTAAGAATTATAACATGATCACTATGATCAAAATATATCAAAGGCATCAAGAAAAATACCCAGATAACGATCATATTATGAGCACCCAGATGATAATATGATACTTCAATCTAAGAACTGGTGAAGCATCCCATGGGGATCCAGGTCCGCCGGCTCCGGGTCCTCCGGGTCCACCTGGGCAGCCAAGCGCCCCTGGGATGGGAGCCTATGAGCAGGACAGAAACTGGATTTCACCCAGAGAAAAACTGCCGGAAACGAGTTGATTGGTATTTTTTTGTGACCGTCCAGGAGGAAAATTGGGATGTTCGTAGGATCCATTTTTTGGGGGATGTACCGATCCAATTCGCCACCAGGTGTTTTTTTCATGTTTATTTCCGTATGTCAGTGGCATGCACTTCTTGGAAAGATGCCCTGACGACTCATAAGCAGGACCCTTTGCTGGATGACGTGGAGTCGGGTGTGGCTTGGACTATCTTGGACTCATCGGATGGATGGGATGATTGTCATGTCCCCCTTTCCCTACTAAGCACCAGTAAGTAACATTATATACCCACTGGTAAACGAACATAGCTATTGAAAATCACCATTTTTATTGGGTAAATCAACTATTTCTATGGGCCATGTTCAATAGCTATGTTAGTTTACCAGAGGGTAGCGAGAACCCATATCGTATGCTCCATGTTTGTTTTATTCAGGCATGGGTTGCAATTCCCATCTACGGCAAGAGCTGCAAACCTTGACCTTCTGAGCTAAGAGGTTAATTTCCGGCATTGGTGACGGAAGGGTGGTAAATCAATCGCCGACCTTTTTTTTATAGCTACACGGGTAGGTGAGAGCGTGTGCGCACCAAAAAATGAGATCACACACGTTACATTGGGATGAAGCCGCCATAAATCCTCTACCAAATATTGATGATGTAAAAGATGTTGCATGGATATCCTCCCGCAATCATCGCAAACTAATCATAACCAATCCCAAAAAAAGGCCGGCACCCCAAAAATGAAAAGATCCAGCAATACTTGGCGCCAAGTTTCTGGGGGGTGTTGAAGCCCAAGCCGTGCCGGAAGTTCAGAAGTTCATACTGTGGATGGTTAAGAAAAATCCTGCACCAGTTTGGGTAGATGGTTTATCCCATTATAATCCCACCATAATCCCATTATTGATAGTGCTTTGTGGTTACCCATAGTTACCAACTGGTGAAAAATGGATTTCGCGGTTGCCATCCACAGGATTTCGCGACTGCACCACCGAGGAGACCGTGTTACAGGAGGAACGTACCGACCACGAGGAGGAAGACCATTCCTCAGGCACGGGGCTTGTTGGGGCTTGTTTTCGCGGTGGGTTTCGTGGCGGCTCGCAAGAAAGACATGAATGATATTAATGTAGTCATAATACATGTAAATCCATGTAAATCACCTGATCTCATTGATACCAATGGTTTTGAAATGTGTTTAAAATCGGTATTTTCATGATTTTTTGATATTTTTTGGATAACACTGATATTATTGGAAAACATTGATATTAAATGATATCAGCCCCTTTTTGAGAGTGGTATTACTCTAAAGAACCCCTGATGCCCCTGCATATTCAAAATGGTTCGAGGATTTAGGCATCAACAAATTTTTGGATGTTTCCACGGGTTGCTTGATATTGATAAGATACCAAACAAGAAATGGAGAAACTGCACATGATTGTGCGACTCAAAGAAATTTGCTGGGATTACTGTGATCGTTTGACTTCATTTTGGGAGAGAGGACCTATGATTTTCAAAATGGCAGAGTCAACATTCATTTGGCAGCTGTTTTGAGGCATGCTAATCGGGTTGTCATCCATAAACTGCCTTGCAAACGGTTTGGAAATTGCATGTGAATGAGATTGAATGAGTATAGATGTACTGATCGACACTTGCAGCTGTGCAAAAGGATTCGGCTGGTTTTCCATTCCTGGATGCCTCGATTGGGTTGAGTTGCCAATGTTTGACGTTTCCCATGGATTCGTACGAAAAAAAATATACTTTACTTCGTGTGATCCCCACCATGACATTTATAGATTTTCTTACTGGCAAATCTTCTGGCATTCTATCTGACATATCTTCTGGCATTCTATCTGGCATATCTTCTGGCATTTTCTTGT
>Ga0126342_10001116_pt1 | contig 35771 bp, 37 predicted proteins | sample Cyp1metagenome_FD_92528 | JGI IMG/M metagenome (GOLD analysis project Ga0126342, IMG submission 92528) | Coral microbial communities from Lord Howe Island, Old Settlement Bay, Australia - Cyphastrea 1 metagenome | ecosystem: Host-associated > Invertebrates > Cnidaria > Coral ... | reverse complement strand
ACCCCCCAAGTTTACCATATATCATTATTGTACAAACGTGTGGTAAGCGATGGGACCTTCCCAAATTTGTGGATGTCCTTTCCGTGAACCTAGGGTTTTCACAATCGCTCATATACATATATATATACATACACACATATATATATACACAGTATATATAAATGTGTGTATATATGCACATAAATACATAACCGCAACTCTATTAATATAGTTGTGTCGGCACAACATGATGACATGCGGATTGTGATGGCCAATGGCCCTCGGGATCCTGAGGCAATCCCTACAAACAGGGTTGTGCCCCAATGACAGAGCGCATTTGTTGCATCAAGGTCAGGTCCCCAGATGAATAGCTGCGGCTTCAACTGGGTTTCGGTGGCTTTTTGAAACTAATTAATTATTGGCTTCCAACCGTTGACAAAGTAGCAGATGGTCAGGCTGTTGACTCCAGGGGGGCAAGATAAGAGGCAATCATGTTAGGTAGCAAGACCAGTGGCAAATGAAATGGTTCAGAAACAGTGTCCCTATCCCCTGTGAAGCCTCCAACTCCAGCTACCAATGTCTTAAGTCCTATGTCAGGAACGCATCCGAGTTGCAGAGGAGGCTGGCGAAATTGAAGCAGGACCTGGCTGCTGCAGGGGCTGAGGGACTGCAACGACTACTGTACTAGGTGGTGCGTATGAAGGGTAGATTCGATTGGTTACAATCTTGACATGGCCTCAAAGTTGGGAGTGATACACAAGTATCCAAACATTGGCAATAGGCTGCTTATAGCTTAGCCGTTACTTGTATGGCTCAACACTAGCCATTCTGCAACACTATGAATCTGTCCCTACAGTTGTGCTAGGCCCAATATCTTTAGTAGTGAGTCCGAGTCAACAGAAGTCAGGGCAAGCAAATCGAAATCCTGCTCGACCATGTTTTTGGATTGGGAGTGACTTTAGTCCTTTATTGAATCCTCATGAATCTTCTAATTTTCGAAAGGAGAAGTGATCTTGAGGGAAGAGGCGGGGGCCAACAATTGGCCCCAGCGTTCGATTCTCAGGCTCCAGCAACAATGTCGCAGCATGTTGTCCGCACAGAGAACATAGGAGAGAAAGCTTAAAGTGCTGATCACATGGCTGAGCCAGAGGGGCCGTTGCATGATACATGTTGAACAAGATGAACAAGCCAGGTAGAGAGGTAGACCAGGTACCAGATCACGGTCACTGTGATAAGCGGCAGAATCATTTGCAACGTCCCAGGTGAGAAAGTAGCGCAAGCCGTCGAAAGCGAAGAGTTTGCTGATTGCACCGTGCCTCACTCAGTGTGTATCAAGATGTAGCACGGTTTGACAATATGTTTTGTTCATTTTCACAGTTGAATTAACCATGCCGCCAATAAATACAATGAATAATTATTCGGGAAGCTCATTACCTCATGGAAAGGTGCAAAGAATCATCGAAAGGATTTGCATTTGTTTTGCTGTAAACTGTAATAGTAAACATGGTGGTGGCTGATGCAGTGCAACCAGAAAGATAGATGGGGTGACAAGCATAACTTGATAGATTTCAGTAGGTCCCATCCAAATATGTGCCACCCCATGTTCAGTGCAACATTTTCTGCGTTTTCGCTTCGTTCTCATATGATATTCTCTGAATTCTGGGACTGGAACTGACAGGTAACTGCAAGAGTGGTCCTGCTCTTAGGGGAGGACTCTTTCATGAAGTCCTTGAGTCAGGCTGGGGTTTGATGACGCGTTTTGGAATAATCGCAGGGTGATCTGCCAGCTCTCAGCACTTTTGGCTAACAGCGGCTAACACCCTTCTGGACCAGTAGAGTATGACTACTTCGACTGATGAATGTGTGGTGGACTTCAGGGCAAGTTAAAGGTCCTTGACTGCCAGTCTCATCAGTCTCCCAGGCTACCGGGAAGCACAAGAATGTGGGCATTTTCCAGCTCTCCACCACCCGGCCGAGACGACTTATAGCAACTTGGATTATCAAGAAATAGTGTCTGCTGTTCAGTGAAGCTGAGGCTCTGAAATCTCTCAAATTTTTGGTTTGCTTCAGTGGTTTCAATGACTCCCATCTGCCCATCTATAGAAGTGGAGATCCTGGAGACCTGTGAAGAAAATGAGACGATGTCATGTCCTAGGCCGGACAAGTTGGGTCATCCTGTAGACGGAAACAACATGTGGGACCCGAGAAGCCCAGTGTGGCTTCGAAAGTCGATAGCTGGTCAAGACTGGTCGTTGCATCGAGTCATGGCTATCCTTAATCTGGCAGTGGCCACTTATCCAGTTTGGACCATTGGAAGAAGTTTGCAACATTTTGCAAGACTCTATAGACTCTAGCAGTAAGGAGCCACATTGAGCCCCGGAATTTGAGGATATTTGAGGTAGAGCATCAGAGTGGCTTGCTTTAAGACGATCTTCGAGTTCTCCCACAAACTAGTAACATCTAGTAACTAGCCAAGTGAAACCCATGATTTTTGGTCCGCTCTGGTTTCCATCTCCTGAGGTTTTTCCGCGAGCAGGTGATGATCTCACGATCCCAGAAAAGCTGCGAGGGCATGTGCAGGTGCCGCGACAGCGCTTGCTTTCTCTGGTCCTCCAAGTTATGGTTGATAATGGACCAGATGATCATGGTTGATTATCCAGGATTATCCATTGGTTATCCAGTGTTATCCATCTTCAATCGTTTGGAATACGAAATATGGCAGCCAGGGCATGCCTAGAGGCTATTTGATATAATTTGAGGGTTGGGCCACCTTGATCAATTGATGATAAAACCCTGCTACTGTACCTGATATGGGCTACGTGAACATATTTGATGCATTTTGATGCACCGGTTCCTTGTGGCACCCCACATTCATCCGTCCCCCCTTGTCATTGCAAAACAGCAGCTGCAGGTAGCGCCATACAAGGATCTCGTAGACGGCTTGAGCTCCTCGAGCCACTGGCATGGTTTGAATTGACATTGATGGGAAAATGCAAATTACTTGTAGCAACTTTAATTGGAAAACCATTGCACAAAATCCAGTTGCGTTTGTTTAAGGGCAGCCGCAGTGACAGCAAGTCTTGGCAAGCATTTTGATACATTATGCAACATGTTCAAAAGAGGAGTTGCGCTGCCCTGAAAGATCAGGTGCTTGGTTGGCATGACAAATTTTCATAAATTTTCCTGTCCCTACTGCGTCCTGAATAGCTGTCAACCAAGGTAGTTACAGAGTAAGTTGGCTGATGTTTCTCTTCGCATATCATTGTCATATTCATATCATATGAAACTTGCATGGTAGGATCATGTAGTTATCAAAGAGGGCCAGCGAAAACTTCCAGCAAGTCCACTGCAAAAGCCACCGCAGGCATTTGCTGGGTTTGAAGGTGTCAGAGCCAAAACAGCCGCGTGACGGGTGACCCACCCATGTCGTGTCATGGCAGGAAAATCCGGGCGATGCTTCAGGACCCTTCAGCAGAGGCTGGTGACTCTGACCATCTCTGACCCAGCTGTACTGCATGGGTGACCAAGGGCCCCAAATCTGAGACACAGGTGTGGATCGATTTCCTGTTTCTCGGTGGTGGACCTTCTCGATCCCTACAGCATGTTCAAATTTAGAATGAATTGGAACAGACTGCCACCCAGACTTCGAGATTCTTGGACATATCCGTACATCCGTTTACGCCGTACGACAGGATACTGAGCATTCCCATCCATTCCCCTCCGTTGTGGCAAGGCTCCTCCATCTGAAGCACTTCATCCAGTAATTTGGGCACGTTTGCAGGCTGCAATGCTGTCATTTCTCAGTGACACATGGGATGAGGTGATATCGATGCAGCCCCGTCCAGCAGCACTCGTTTATCAGGTTCCTTTAGTACATGGCGAAAATTTCACCCGTGAAGTCTTGAAGTCTTGTTCATTTTGGCCAGTGTGGTTTGGCTCTCTGTTGAGATTTTTGCAACTCGAGTTTTTGGCAGGAACATGTGAAAAAGTTCGGCTCCATCGCCGAATCCAAGGATTGTTTGGACTAGCACCATGGGGGAGGGTCAGTCATGAACCTTGAAAAGGGATGAAAAGGGTGTTCTGGTATTCAATTTCTTGGATCTTCTTGGAAGGTTTGCGAAAGATGGAAGAAGTCAGTCAGGGTTTCAAGATTTTGAAGTATTCGAAGTACTGTTATTAACAAAATTGCAACTGGTGGTCGCTATTCAAAACACTTTAGATTTGATATGGTTTGATGCAATCTTTAGATTTATATGTATACTGTATACTGTATATTCTATAATATTCATGATTAGCTCTGTCTCTTCACCACAAGAAGTAACCTAGAGTTTTTGACTATTTAATATTGCGTCACAATGCGGTTGAAGGCCGCGTAAGGCACAGTGCAGCTTCAAAACATCTTTTTTGGTGACGAGGGGGGGGCAGGACGTGCCAAAAAACGTAAGCATACGCTGCCAGCATGCATTCTGGGTCAATCAAGGATAGTTTGACTTCAGCTCAGCACGCCCATCAATTCATAAACCAAGATAAAACATGATAAAACGAGTCGTGACCCATGACAACCATCTATGGTGTGTATTTACCTTCATTTGGATGATGTTGAGCTGCAGTATGCTAAGTAGCATATGTAGATTATGTAGATGATTTGTTTCAAGGACTGATATGATTGTTTGCATCATTCTGCAACCAACTTCCCCTTGCCGATCGTTTAGAACATTTGACCTCATTTGGTGAGCTGTCGCATGCTGTCGCCCGCATCAAACTGATCCGAAATCCTGCTGATCCAAAGGATGATCCTGCATGGAGCAGAGGTGAAGAGGAGGACAGAACGAAATTCCAACATTGATTGCACTTGGAGTACTCGGTATTGTTTGTTGACTTTCACTGCTCTGTTTGTTTTTTAAATTATCCTTTCACTCTTGCAATTAGTCCAACAGAACGTCCAAGCAGGTCCAAGCTTCCTGGCAGGATACCCTCGAAGCTCTTGGTCAAGGCGGACTGATGACAACCATTGGTTGCAGTGTTTAGATGACTTGCCGTTTTTCCGTTCGCCGTGTTTGACACTTTTCACACCCTTGACAGATGAGACTTTGTGAGAGTCTGTTTCAAAGTATCCAACGTCAGTTTATACGAATATGTTTTGAATATTTTGAATGTGTTTTTGTTTTCTTCAAGGGAATGAACACAATTATTTACGCCTGATGTGCATGCGGCATCTATGGAACTGTTCGTATTCCCAGACCTTTGACTGATGACATTAAACTCTGTGCAGCAAAAAAAAGGTGATGTGTGGGACGACCCTGCAGCACACTATGATGCACAAGCTCCAAGTTCGTGCGAAGCCCTGTGTTGCAAGTATCATAACTATATCATAACTCAATATAACTGACAGTTTACCAGACAGTTTACCATACTAGTAGTTATGACATGTTATGACTTAGTTTACCAGGTGAGTCGCAACATGACTTGCCTGACTTGCCATTTCCATGCCATTTCCGGTTTCACATGGTTTCACCATGTTTCACCTCAGGTCATCCCTTGAAGACAGACAGCAATCCCCCACGGTGCGCTTGCGAAACTTCAACTCCTTTGCCAAGGCCGAAACTCGGTTTGGATTTCACTTGGTGAATTTGGTGATGAACATGTGATGAACATGTGATGAAATAACATTGACCCGGTTGAAATACAAGTTGGAGTCAGAGATGTTGAAAAATCATGGAAAATCGACATACACAATTATACAACATAAGTATGCATTTTCTCGTTTTGCATACATATCGCGGTGCATGTGCTGCACATGTCAATGGCCCTATGCCCTATGCCAGTTTCAAAACTGCATCACAGATATCACAGAAGCAGGAATTCATTGGATCATATTGAATCATATTGGATCATGTCGGATCAATTGGATCCATGACGATCTTCAGGCAGTTCTTCTGGATCAGTTTCTGACGGATGTCTTGAGACAAGTCAGGGCGGCTCAAGTGGCTCGAGTTGGTGAGGAAGTCATGGTTTCCCGTTTGACAAGTGATTAGTAGTTGAACATGGTAAGGGACATGGTGCACCCTTCAGTTTTTTTGCGAATAAAACAAGACCCGCGCTTGTTCTCCGTTGTTATGAGTTGTTCTGAGAGTCCCATAGGGTCTGACCCATCCCATAGTTTCATTTTTTTTGCTACTTCGCTAAGGCAGGTGGAGAGGGTCGGTCCCTGTCTGTTTTGGATTTGGGCTGCGGCGACTGGGCTGCACTTTGGGTCAGCGTCTGATATACATATATATATATATCAACTAGATCAGGATGTCATTTGTTTGAATACATTTGGTGTCCATTGAATATGTTTTGGTGGCATCATGCAATATGACCTCTTTGGTAAAGTCAGTCCTCACCTGCCCGATCTTGGAACGGCAACACCACGGAGCATAAGGTGCTTAAACTGGCAGAGATGCACCTCCTTTACCTCAGATTTTGCTCAGTTGGTGCGACCAAAATGTATCAAAATGTGAGGTAAAGGAGGAGACCTCAAAAAACTCATGAACTCTGGTCCCAAGCTCAGGTCCAGGGTGTCCTGACTGGACATATCTTGTAAACAGAGGAGACCGATGGGTAAATAAGATTAAATAAGTACCAAATGGATCCCTATATTTGTGATTCCTTCCCCCAAATGTGTCCATTTTGTTCCAAATATTCTCCAAATACCTCCTATTTTTCCCATATCTTCCCAATTGTTCTCATATCTTCCAGATGATTTTGTGAGTTTTTGTGAGTTTTTCATGGTTTTTCCATGTTTTTCCGGAAGTTGACACCGGGCCCAGGTGTCACCCACTACCGCGGCGTGGACGTGTCCTTCGCCTCGCTGGAGGTCTTCATCCAGCGGCTCCAGGAGCTGAACACGGCAGGACCCAGGCGGGAGACGGTGCCCATTTAGCGGTCATAGAATATCTTGGGGATATTGGGGATATTATGGTGGAAGATATCTTCCCATTAACTAATCATTAGGAACTATATGATCTATATGGTAAATATTATGGTAACTATATATATATATTCCCACTAAATGTGGAAGATATTGGGGATATTATACTGGAGGATCTTATAGTGGAAGATATTGGGGATAAAAAAAGAGTCGAATATCATGGAAGATCATTGATATTGGGGATATTATAGTCAATGTTACCATTGGATACCATTGGGCCATTTATATATGGGGATTGAATGGTGCAAGATGATAAATATGAAGGGGATATAAATATAAATAGTGGAAGATATTGGGGATATTATGGTGGAAGATATCTTCCCATTAACTAATCATTAGGAACTATATGATCTATATGGTAAATATTATGGTAACTATATATATATTCCCACTAAATGTGGAAGATATTGGGGATATCTCACAATATTATAGTCAATATCCCCAATATCATTGACCAGGATGTAATGGATAATATCACCTCAGATATTGACATTGATGACTGATTGGTGGTTTGGAACATTTTTTTTCCATATATTGGGAATAACTGACTAATATTTTTCAGAGGGGTTGAAACCACCAACCAGATATTGTATATAAATACTGGAGGATCTTATAGTGGAAGATATTGGGGATTTTACTACTCGCAATGGACATGGCCAAAGTGGGTGGTCCCCTATCGGTTTTCACACAAATTTGAACATCCCATGTCCACTCCCTACTAATTTAGTCTTCCGCTAATTTTGTCGGTTACTGATATAGTGGCATGTTGTAATGACGATGATTTGCCTCACCGTTTGAGTTTTCGGTCAGAGTATCCATACTGGAGCTATCTGGAGCTATAAACAAGATTAAACACTGCCTTTGCTGTCTTTGGTTATACTGCCAGGCATGGTCTTTTGGGGCGCTCCAAGGGGCCATTGCAAGCAGAAGCCTCAGAAACCCCAGGAAAACTGACAGTGGCACTTTGAGTCAAAACGATGGACATTGCGGTGGTTTGCTGTTGACTATGATAGAATATGGATAACAATGGAATTTCGATAGAAACTTGATATGACTTGATGGAAACGATAGAATGCCCAGTTGTTGCTGGCAAGCTATCCTTAGTCCGGGATATCGTCAACTGGATTTGGGATAAGGGCAAGCGTAGAACTTCTTGGGCGTCCCCCGATGTCACTTCGTGGATTACTACAGAATTGCAGGGTGACGATCATATGTACATATATATTATATATATAATGGAGAGATATATTGAATGAAACACGTGATGGTTTCTTTGTGGTGATGATATGGGAAATTCAGTATTGGGAGGCAATCATGAGGCAACTGTATATCATGTTCGTGGGATGCTAGGATTCGTCATGATTCGTCCATTCCTGGGCTAAGGTCACTCTGGTCCATGCAGATGCTTTTGGGCAGCGGCTGGACTTGAGGCACGCTGGACGATGGAGAGGGAATGTGATGGGACGGCCAGAAGGATTCTGGAGGAATTTCTCGAGATTTGCAGTATAAGTCAAAGATTTTTGACTCGATCGTCCAGCATGGTAGATGATGAATCTCAAACACTATCAAAGCATTGTCCTGGAGTGTTTTTTTTCCCATAGAGTTTCCATTTGCCTGACATGAGATGCAAAGACACACACAGAGTTGGGTGTGTACTTCTCAAAAACGATTGACAAGTCAGTCAGGCCCTGTGCCAAACAACTTGCTTCTTGCAACTCATTTGAGCAGGCACAACGGACATGCGAAACTAGAGGGCAGACACTCTTGGCCCCGGACTTGGGGGTGCACAAAGATGATAGCAATCGGATGCAATGCGCATAAATCGAAGCTCATTTACAATAATTACAATCAACTTGGTCAACATGCTCAACTTGTCAATGATTGATCCACCTGAGTGGCCATGGCCAATCATGATCATCGTATACCTTGATTCTCCTGTCAGGTTTCACCTGGTGACCTCGCAGATGGCCTGAGGCTTAAGGGGAGCTTCGGAAGTCCCAAATCGCAGAGATCTCATCCCATCCCCATAACATGAGAATCATGAGATGCAGGAAGTTTTGAAGACGAAGGGCGAAGGTGGCGCCATACTTTGGATTGAAATGGTCATCATATGTCATCATATTCCACCAGATAACTGCCATTGGAAGCTTCAAACAAGTTGTGGCCAAGGCATGTCACTATGCCTTCAAGTCACAGGACTGATCACCAGCTGCACTCTTTTTTAAGAAAATGTCACAGACCTGGTTGGCACCTGTCCATGCATAGAGTACACCTCCGCTAGGTTCTACTTTCTAGATTTTTCTAGACCATTCTCATTTTCCTGAACATCCTCCTCATGTTTTGAGATGATTGAGAAGGGTGTTCCTGTTGGTGGCGAGTTGTGAGATGTCGTGAAAGCTTTGTGATAAATGCTGAGTCAGAACCACCGACCCACCGACCGACTGCATTGGCACCTTGGAACAAGGAGTCTCTGGAGATCATGCTAGACAATGTCACTTGGCAGCAGCTAGACATCAGCTTTGGGAGACGTGGCAAAAGTGGCCGGGGCGTGTGGGGGTTTGGAACTGTCTTGCCTGATATAATTGCAGCATGTATTGACATCAACAGTGTAAGAGGGTCGACGATCAAACATTCTTCATCTATTTGAGCTGCTGACTCTGCTGAAGTCATGGCAGCGGCTCAGAAGTTAGGTTGGAATCTGGATGCCAGCTACCGTTTGCTGGCATAAATCGCAAATATATGATACGCAGAAGCACGAGATGACTGTTCTCCAAGGTTGCTAGCAGCTTGTGTGCTGGCGGCTACTTTGTAGCAACTGTTCCGGACCCTTCCAGGAGGGGACATCAGGGTGACCAGATGTGACCAGCACCTTTGCAAAAAAATTTCAGGCTCTTCCGAATATCCCCAAGTCCCCAATGATGATATCGTCATCGCAGGATCATTGCCGCGCAGCGGGCCGCCCTGGCGCAGGCGCAGCATAGTATCAGCCGGACAGCCACCTGATGCCACCTGCCATTTTCTGCCAAAGGGGGTAGCTGCCAGGGACAGCCGTTTGGCCGACTTGGAAATCGGCTCTTTGGGATCGAGTTTTCGGAAGAGGTTGGGCATTGCGCGGCGTTGGGGTGCCTTTGCAGCTGCTTCGTTCCACGAACTAGCTGCTACATCTGCTACTAGCTATTGGCGCAGAGAGATCTTGAGACATTCTGCAATACTGACATATCTGAAATTAGTCCAGAGAACGTTCCACATGTGTGACATGTGATCTTAGTTGGCTTCCATCACGTATGATTGTTGGATACTGTTGGGATTTTCAAAAGTGCATGCAGTTTGTCTAAGCCGGATTGATTTCATTCTTCTCAGCCATGCCTCAAGCCCGGAGAACTTAAATATACCTAAATCATTAGTGTGAATAGCATCTTAAATGTCCAGTTACGTTCAGTTGTACCCAATGTTCAGAACCTGATGAGGTGATCTGATACATGTTACATGTTTTACTCACCTGTGACTTGTGGGTGACCTGTGCCAGGAGTGGTCCAAAGTGTCCTCCGCTTCAGCCCTTTGGGAAGCATCCACTGCGGTGGCAAGTGACCGCCGTGCCTTTGGTGTGATGTACACGCCACTCGGCAGCTGTGAAACTGATATGGAACCTGACAATCGTAGTTTTTGAATGATTTGGGGTGGAACTATTGTGGAACTGTGGAACATCACAATGTGAGCATCTCGCTTCAAGGCATCACAAGGCCTCTAGAGATACAGTATGATACAGTACTGTACACCAAAGTGATGACACAACAGGCACAGAGTGACTCAATTGAGGTAGGTGACTTGGTGACTCTACTTTTTTTTTGCGGGATGGATCATGATGGATCTGTTGTTTCTCCTTGAAACCTACACGAACTTGTTTAAACACAGCTGTCTCGAAGTGAACCTCATGTTATGTTTAGGAGATCCAATCGCATGCTGCTTGAGCATTGCGTCAGTAAGCTACTGAATCTATTTAATCTATGTCAATTTATGTTATCTAGATTTATCTAGAGATACCTAGAGTAGTTGCTTATGTTGCTTGAAGGGAAGTAAACCAATCGCCTAGGACATGAGTGTTTTACTCAAGCGTTGCTGCCCTATATCCATTGATCTCGTCGGGGCAAGCCCAGGTTTCATTTGGTGGATGCGGTTGACGAGACTTGGTGTCATTCAAGTTAGGGGGGCAGGGCGGCACATAAAATCAAGGTTTGAAATCATTGCAAAGAGGTCGTAAGACTGGAAGCACTCTAATTTCTCTCGCCAGGTTTGTCTTCTTTCTTCGTGGACGACCCTACGAAATGAATGATGTCATGTACAACACAGAGCTTACTGGCACTGTCGTTATTGTATAATTATACATACAGGATTGAGCATGACCACACGCACACAGGGTAGGGTGCCAGATTCTCATCATCCCCCAGCTCCCATGACATGGTGTTTGCTTCTTTGGACATTTGCAGCCCTGAGCATCCCTGAGCGATGGCCAATCTGCGTTTGTACTGAGTCCTGTTTGGAACCGCTGGTCCATTTTCCAAGCCTCAAGATGCTGGCTGAAGCGAAGGTGTCGTGAGCTTTGGATTTCAATGGATTTCAGATACTTATGCTATACTGACTATGACTACTATACTATACTATGAGGTCTTCATTTGGGAACATTTCCATACATTTCCAGGTAATACTTTGGAGACAATCAACTTCTGGACACTTTGGATAGTACACTGCCTTGGCTGTCCCTTAAGCCTTGAACTGTAGCTAAATTGAATAGCTCTGATAGCTCTGAGCATCCAATGACCCTGGATTTTGCTGCTGGTGCCCTGCAGGGATTGGAGCTTTGTCTTGCTCCGATGCCGTTAAGCCAGCTGGTGCTGCGTGAAGGGAAGGCAGAGTTGGGACGACTTCGGCGCATTTATGCTTTTGCAGGCTGGCAACAGACGGGATTGCTTGAGGTACTGTCAGGTACTGTACGAATCTATAGTACAGCCTGTGCCTATTCATGCCGATAGCCTCACGGTGTTATATTTTGAGGATGTCCAAACAATTTGCATTTTTTTTTACATGAATGTCTTTCACAGAATTCTTGGAGATGAGCAATCTGGAGCCAGCAATCCATTGTCCGGTTTCATTGAGGGTGACGCAGTTCCCTGGCACCTTTGGCAATATGATAGTAAGATACTGTAAGGCTTACTGTAAGGTCTGTAAGTGGATTGAGTTATATATGTAGAGGATGTCACAATGTGACATAAGACATATAGATATACATAGATGCTGGAAAACAATGGAAAACAATGGAAAACAATGGAAAACAATGGAGTCTCAAAGCACCTCAGAAAATGATCCAAAGAGCTGGGCTGTGTGGCGACCTGGCAGGCGGTATTTCTTTAGAGTCAGCTGAGGTCCCGTTCTGGCGGAGTTTTGGCATGTGGGAAACAAAGTGAAAAAATCAGATCGGAATTGAAAGACCCGTAAAGACCCAATTAAACGCATACAGTAAAACAGTAAAACAGTCAATCAATATTAACTAATTATACTAATTATACTAATTACTGTATATCTACCGGGAGCTTCTTACAGTGGCATTGAAACAACTGTACGAGTTTTTGCGGCTCCTTCAAGGTGACTGGGAGGGGTCCAGCCTGTCCGGTGCTGCGCAGCATACGCAGGCAAAGGAGCAGCGCGAGGCCATGGAGTTCTACATGGCGTTCGCCTTTCGCAAAAAAGAGGCGCAACCGGGTTCCAAAGGTCGACGGTTGAACGTGTTGAAAGGCATATTTGTATATATTTGTGACGATTGTGGTTGCACGAGTAGCAACTTGATTTGACTACACTGTGCCTATACTTGTACTTGGCGTCATTGTTGCCAGAAAGCTTGTAGGTTTCCGTTTCATTGTGTTCTCAGCTTATATCTCCTGATGTGTTCGCCTTTGCTATACTGCACAGCGGGCATATGGGCCACTTTTTTGCCTGCCAAGCTTAGACCAACCCCGTGTTTGAACCAAGATATACCAAGACCAAGACATCATCCATGTTCAGGCACCAGGTTTGCCAACCTGTCACGAAGTGGCTGAGAGTCCGATTGCCAAGCAGATTCCCAGCTCTGTGCCATGTGTCACCCGTATAATGACTACTACAGGACAGTCAATGATATTGGAGATAGAGCTTACACTATTTATAAGTGGGGAGCCATTTATTTAGGATTTTGCTTCTTTTAGTTTAGGGATTTATTTTTGGATTCCTCCTCTCTACTGTCCTGCTCTTTTGCTTCTCTGCTTCTCTCCGCTTCTCTGCTTTATCTGCTTCTCTGCTTTTCTGTTGTTTTTTGCTTTCTGTTTTTTTTTGCTTTTTCTTTACATTTCTCTGTTTTTTTTTGCTTTCCTGCTTTTCTGCTTTGTTGTTGTTTTTTTTTGCATCTTTGCTTTTCTGTTTCTTTCTTCTCTGCTTGAATTTTGTTTTCTGCTTTTCTGCTTCTACGCTTCTCCTTTTTTTTGCTTCTCGGCTTTTCTGCTTTTTTGTTTCTCTGCTTTGTTGCTTCGATTCTCTGCTTTTTTTTGTTTGCTTCTCTGCTTCTTTGCTTCTCTGTTTTCCTCTTTGATTTTAGTTTCTATGTGTTTTGTTTGTCTGCTTTGCATTGTTTTTTGCTTTTCTGCCTTCGCTGCTTTTTGCTTTTCTACTTGCTTCCTTGTTCTTTTGCTTGATTACAAGTGCAACTACAGCTACATTAAGCATAACACCAGCAGCACAAACAATAAGAGCAGCAAAAACAAAGGAACCCCAAGAACAACAAAAGCAACAACAAGAACAAGAACAGCAACAACAAGAACAAGAACAACAACAAAGCAACTACAGCGGCAAAGGAGGAACACAACTAGGAAAGAAGTTGTCTCTGTGTTCCTTGGGGGGGAGTCGCTGCGCCCTCTCCGATGCCCCCCTCCAGCTGTTTCTAGTTTATTGTTTCGCGTGCTTTCATTTTTGACCTTATAGTCTCTTTGCGTTGATATAAAGACAAAGATGTAAATCATATAAATGGTTAACAAGTTAAGGTTTCGCAATGCTTCAAGATGCTTCAAGTATATCCAAAAGGGACTGTCGTCATGCAAAGTGGAAGGTTGAAGTTCAAACGTGCTGCAATTATCACCTGCAAAACTCCTGCAATACCATGCAACTCGAAAGGGTACTTCCACAACGCAGGGCGATGTTGCAGAATGCTGAACATATTGCACACACCACGCAAACTCTTTTTGTTGTTTCTTTGCTTTTTCGGCCTTGATGGTTTTGCCAGCTTTCTTTCTTCTTGACTTTGCAAAGTTTTAATTCAAGGCTTCTTGATTTCATGGCTTTGTTGGTGTTCACAGCAACCAAAGCCACAAACATAAGGCAATCACAAACACTGCCTACACCCAAACAAAGACCACACCATTAGCAGTTGTTGGTGTGTTCCTCCAGCTACACCAACCCACAACTAACAGACAACAACCAACAACCAACAACGGCTTGCAAGTAGCATGCCAAATGCAAGATTTCATCTCCAAAATGCTGCAAATAGCAAGCAAAATGAAAGGTTCCAGCTCTAAAATGTTGCAAATACTCGTAGCATGCGCTCCAACATGTTGCAAATTTCGTGCAAAATGGAAGGTTCCAGCTCCAAAATGCTACAAATAGCAAGCAAAATGGAAGGTTCCAGCTCTAAACTGCTGCTAATAGCAAGCAAAATGGAAGATTCCAGCTCCGCAAATAGGACGGAAAACAGGCACACCAGAAACATTGAATAACAACTAAACTATAAAAAAATCATTCCCTAGACAATTTCCCACCTGCTAAAGTGGGTTCCGCCCTCCAGATCAATTTAACCATACGTAATACTACTAGTGGGTTCCGCTTGGAATCCAAGTGAAATTAGTTGCGATAGCCAGACTTCACTCAATGTTGAGCACCTCGTTTGATGCAACTATGCACAAGATGCACAAGCCAGATTAGCAGATGAAGATGGATCAGATTGGAAGCCTTAACACACTTGCTCATCCTCTGACTCATTCACTTGGATCAGATCAGATATCCCTTGTACTTCCCCCTTCTACCAGCTGGAATGGATTATGATTCATTCTTGGATTTGACAAACATCGCTAATTATACAGAGAAATGGTTTGGTCCCTAAGTGATCCTGAGTGTGGATTTGTGAAAGCACCAGCCTTCTCACTTGAACACGACCTCGGTTTAGTGTGTAGATTAGCAATCTCTTCGTGAATGCAGTGACTCCATTGTTGACTTGGGAGTAGCATTGGAGGGCACCCGGGCACTCACAACATTTGAGGCCTTGGGCTTTCGTCGGAGCAAAGTCTTCCAACAAGTCCAGGTGGGCGACATTTCCTGCCAGAGCTTGAATGGACCCAAAACATCCCAACACCACAATCCTCTTGATACATAGCAACAAAAGGTACGACTCCCACTTAGAATATCTTAGAATACTCGATTAGCTTTAGATATATACCATCATATACCTTGTTTCGCTGGTATTGCTTGATATCAACCATCCATTTCTTCACAGGGGACATCGTGACCAACGAGCTGGCTGCTAACAGCGACCGGAGCCACGGAAAAGTTTGTGACCGCAGCATCTCAAGCACAGTGGAGATGGGCAACGGTGATTACAGTTGTGGATTGTGATGACTCCGTGATGATTCGATGAGTCATGAAATTCTATTGGATGCAGTTATATAATATGTTATATAGTCATCTCTTTGAGCTTCTACCAGCGCTGCGGTATATGTATATTGAAATAGGAAGTGGAAGTTTCGCTTCAATGTGGTTCTGATTCTGTCTATGCATGTTTGTGCTCAATGCCCCCTGCTGGCTCAAATCTTGAAGATGATCGGCGCGAAGCACCAGGTTTCGTGCCACGGGGGTCGCTGTTCGTCTCGGGCGGAAGTTGCTGGCACGACTGATCGATGTTGAGCGCGGATGCTTGGGACGCGCTGAGAGAATCTGAGGGATCAAATCTCGACCTGCACGAAACCAGAGTAAAGTTCAACAGTGTCAACCAAATTCCACTGAAGCAAACTGAGTCAAATCACGCCAATTACTGTCGGCTATCTGTCGGCTGTTTGCCTTTCTAAGTCAACAAAGTGGCAGTCAACAAGCAAACCAATCACTTTTCTATACTTTTCTCTACCAACTCTACTAATCCTTGCTGCCTAGGCTGACGAGTGGCCTTGAGGTATCTTGGCCCAGGGCATCAAGGGACTTTCTTTTGGTCAAGAAATGGATGAAACCCTGCAATACCGCGGCAGCACAGTGGTTGAATGCCATCGAAAAGGATACGACAAGACAGGTGGAAGAAGCTTAACTTGCAGAACAAGTTTCAGACGATTTTTAAAGAGTTCCTGAAGAGTTGCTAGCTGCCTCGTGTTTGGGCGTGCCTATTGAGAACCTCCAGCTCCATCCTGTTTGTGCGTAAGATGAAGGTTGGAAGTTTGAACTGGCAGCCTCAGGCGGTCTCTTTCAAGGGAAATCCGCAATCATGCACAAATATCGGCATGGAACTCAGAATTCGTTGATAGTGCAATGCCATGCGACGCATTGCTGGATTTTCATGGGTTCTGCTGAGTACGTTACTTCAAGGTGAATGCCACAGTTTTCCATTTGATATGAGAGGCCAGGTGAACTGCATGCCTCTTTTGGCTTGTTTTTTCCTGCATCGATGCTTGCCCTCTCTTCCCAAGTTTCCAAGTCTTTGAAGGGAAAATCATCAAGGAACAACTGCTGGATTGCTAATTATCACTTTGCCCGGCCACAGTTTTGACCTTTGCTGCAGCTGTCTCTAAACTCAATTCAATTGGACTTCGACCCTTGGTCAATTTTCGCATATCGCCCCAATGGCAGTCTTCAGCAAGATGTCAGGCCGATCCAGCCGTCGTACAGGTGCTGCATCGACCTTGGCCTTGGGAGCTGGAGCTCTGATGCTCAGCAGTGCAGCTTTCGTCGCCCCAGGCAGGATGCCATGTCCCAACATGTCCCAACATGTCCCAACCACGGGCAGAGATGCCATGATAATCATGATATGCCTCAGGTGCCGCACGCCAGTTGCAGCCCCACCTTGGGAGCACCGCGAGCCCAGCGCCTGCAACTCCTGCGGCTTCTTCGAGCACCGGCACCAGCGCCAGCTTTGCAGCTGCCGCGGCCATGGGCGGGGCCACGTTGATGGCCAGCCGCACCAAGGCGCACAAGGCAAAGGCCAGCCGCCAGAGGCACATCGTCTATGCCCAGAAAGACCTCACGGAGTCTGGCCTGGCCCAGCTGGTCGCCTCAGTGCAGGAGTTGCTGCGACATGTTCGTCCTGTCAGCTGTGAGTCGTTGCCAACGGAATCCTATTGGCATTGTGTACAGTGTCGAAATGTGCAGCAGTATGTGGCAGATATAGCAAATATTATATACAGTAGCAGTTTAGCATCATTGACAGACCTTATTTTCATTGTATGAGATAACTGAGAGATAACAGATAACATCTCTTGAAGCTGCCAACGTGCCAACGTGCCTACGTGGTCTTATGAGGTCAATGTGGTCTTGCCTCATCCTTGTTCCTTTCTACGTCAAATTCCATTTGCTTTGAAAAGAACCCCTAAGAATGTTTGCAGGATGTGCTCTCAAGGCCGGGGCAAGGCGATCGTTTGGGCGAGGTGAAAGCACTTGCAGCTGCACTGCGGCCCAACGTGCAGTTGGATGGTCCACTGCGCTGGATGACCAGCCTGGCGGCATCCTTCCTGTTCTCTCAGAGCTTGGCCCTGCAACCTGCGAATGCTGAGGATGTCGTCAACTACTCGGACTTCATCGACTCGGTGATTCGCCATGATTCCGCATGTTTGGACAATTGCATTATAAATTTCATTAAATTTCTATAATATAAATTTCTATATAAATTTGTATATTATCCAAGTTCTTCAAGTCAAGAGGAGTTTTGATGTCTCAGTCCTGAAAAGGCGGCCCAAGTATGGAAAGGAACGAAGTGAAAAGAAAGGTTGCTTTCAAAAGAAGCTTGTTGACAGTCGGTCGGAGGAATTCTCCAAGTTTCCAGTCACCAGCCCCACATTCCAGGTGAACAAGGGCGATGTCGAGATGGTGCGAGTTCAGCCAGACCAGCTTTCTGCCCAGTACATCACCAAAGATGGATCCCGGAGGGAGGTGAACCTGATTCCCAATGTGCAAATTGAAGATCAGCTCTTCAATCAGTTGGCCGAAAAGAAGGTTCTGGGATTCTGGGGCTGGATGATGCTGGTGATGCTGGATGGGTTTCAATGGGGGGAGTTTCCATAATCGGATTCCTGGCGTTTTTGTCCTGGCTGTTGTCCATTGATACACTCGGTTGTGCCTTCAGGGATTTGTTGCACTGTTACACTTTTATACACTTTTTATATTGCAGATATTTGTCGATATTGTAGCACAAATTGTCCTTTACCTATGATAGAGAGTCTCGGGCACAAATGTTGAAGTCGTGCGCAAATTGGATATAACAGGTCTGGGTTCTTTTTTCTATTGATATTTAGCAGCCGTTGTGAGTGAAACGAGCGCAAAAAAAAGTAAAACCGGTGCCAATGCCCACAAAAAAATACACAAAGGCACAAAGACGAAAAGTGCTACGCAGTTCATCACAAGGGAGTGTATTTTCGAGCAACCACTTTGGTACTTACATTGCAGGAAACATGAGGAAACAAAGGCAGAGGGAGGTACCTCGGGCAGAAATCTTCAAAGCGATTATATTCTTGGAATCCTGAAAACCCAAGGTCTCAAGAGCACCAACAAATAGTAGAGTACACATTTGATCAAAATTTGTGCTACAATGGAGGCTCTAGGATGGTGCCCGTGACAGGTGGATGTGGTGATGCAGAACGCTGAAGCCGGAAGCCCTTTGGATTTCCTGGCACGCTTTGCTGGTCCACTCGCCTGGTTGGTGGCTGGCTTGTTGCTCCTCTTCGGCGGAGTGGGTGGAGCTGGCCCAGCAGGACCTGGTGGACCAGGCGAGTGTAACGATTGATGTGTGGCCGACTTGCTTTCAATGAGTAATTATATGTTTCCACTGTTGTCGTGTGTCGAAGGGCATTTCATGAGGTCAGAAGTTGGAGACTTCATGAAAGTTTAATCACATACAGTAATGTTAAATTGAGATTGTTTTGCCATGTTTTGCCATATTTTGCCTTTTTCAGACAATCTTGACACATGGACGGTAGAATTATGGGAGCATTGCGTCCAACCAGTTCCCTGTGTCAGGCGGAAACCCATTCGAACTGGGCAAGTCGAAAGCTCGAATCATCAAAGATGGCGACACCAAGGCTTACTGTGCTCCGAATTTCTGGAATTTCTGCCATGACAGGAGTGAAAACAAATGTATTATCTTAATGGAGATCCAAGATCTACCGGAAAGAATGCACATTCAGTAGCAGGTTTTTGAGGGATACTGTCATTCTGCATGCTTCGAGAAAGTCTCTCCAAGACTTTTGATTTGGCATTTCCTGATGCAAAACATCAAGATGCTGTTCATTTATGTCAATTTATGTCCATTTTACTTTCTGTTGACCCTTTCAGGGTTTATGTGGTTCGCGCCTTTTGCATGCTTGTGGATTTTTGTGGATACGTCAGGATGCTTGAGGAACCAAAGGGACCAAACATGTTGACACCATTGCAGGTGAAATTCGGAGATGTCGCTGGCTGTGATGGTGCCAAAACGGAGCTGGTGGAAGTGGTGGATTTCTTGAAAAACGCCTCCAGGCCTTCGGCATCCTTCGGCTATCATAATTATTAGGGGTCAACGTAATAAGCAATGTGACCTGCCCACAGTTGATGTCATTTTGTTGAACATGTTGATGTCGTCTTGTTATGTTTTGTTGATGTTGGAGTTTCCGAGTTTGCTCACATACGGAGGCTGATTTTGATTTTGTTTGAGTCTTGCCACCTTATTTTTTGATACTGCACTTGCTTACTTGGCTAAGCAGCACAACTCTTGGCTTCTATTCAAGTGTGTTCATCCCTGATCCGAAGGCAAACCATCATGCTTGACATTGCTTGACCCTCCATGTGAGCCACTGTGAGAAGCGGTTCTAAACCGGTGGCAGGTATTCCGAGCTTGGCGCAAAGATCCCAAAGGGAGCGCTACTGGTTGGTCCTCCAGGTCCGAGTTCGGATTATTGAAAAACGCGCATTATTTTGAAGGTTTTGAAGCTGGAAGCAACTCCAACAGTTGGAAAAGGCTTAAAAGGTCCATGCAGAAACCCTTATACCTGAAAGGTCTTGCGAACCACATAGCGAAAAACCATGTAGAACATTGTAGAACGATATAATAGTGAACTACCAGAACATATAGCGATAACCTTTGCATCGAGACCGCCTTTGTGAACCTTACTTGTTTTTTCTCATATCATCTCATATCCAAGGCTGTTTGTCTTGAGTCAAAAGATCTGTTGGCCCTGTGGCCGACCTGCGGTTCATTGGTTTTCATCACGGGGTTCGGTGGCAGGTACCGGCAAGACGCTGTTGGCCAAAGCCGTGGCCGGGGAAGCAGGGGTGCCTTTCTTCAGCATTTCCGCCTCAGAGTTCGTTGAAGTCTTTGCAGGAGTCGGTGCTTCCCGCGTCAGGGACTTGTTCGAGCAGGCCAAGAAGTCAGCGCCCTGCATCATTTTCATCGATGAGATGCTCGGATGGAGCTGGAGAGAGGATAGAGAGGATTGTTTCTCCTTGTTTTTCCTAATGTGTTCTTTCTTTTCGAGGGCCTCGGTTGGATTGCCAGTGAAATCACTCTTGAAGTCTTGAAGTGGTGGCTCAGTTGATGTTTGTTGATGGAACTTAGGCATTAAGTCTGTGAAAGGTGGTTGCCAGTTTGTTGCTTGGTTGCCTGCCTGTCATACCAACACACTAGGATTGACGCAGTCGGGCGCCAACGAAGCGCCGGCTTTGGACAAGGCGCCTTGTCGCAAATCTTGTCCCCGGAATAGATGGACACATGGGTGTCCCCCATGTTTCCCATAAGTCAAAGGGGTTTACCTTTTCGCTATAGTTTGAACTACATTATTAAGATTTCTTGAGCAGTTTGTACAAATGGCACTGAAGCATCACGGTGGCACACTGAGGCCATCACTGAGGCCAACTGTGTATAGATTTTTGTTGCTAGGCCATGGTATAACAGACTTGGACTTTCGGCAAGGTTTTCTGGGCAGGTATGGAAAGTGTATTGGCTGAAAAACGGAAAGTGGCATCGGTGTGATTGTCATACTATACGTATTGGTCATATTGCCTAGTTTGCTTATTGTACAAATGATGGCTACCAGCGAAAAGAATTGGCCCCAGAATTGACAATTCATGGATATTTATGGCACTTCAAACCATTTTCTTCCTTATTTTCTCCGCGTTTTTTTCCCTTTTATATTAAGTAATGTCCTTATTGTTCATTTCTCTCTTCATTTTATTCTGTATTTGTTTGCCCTATTTTATCCTATATTATCCTGGTATATCCCGGTTTTTCTTCCCTATTTTCTTCATCATTTTTTCTTCCCTAATTACTATATTATACTTCCTCCTTTTTCCCTTTTTTCTTCCTTCTTTGTCTTTTCTATTTTCATCTACTTTTAGCGTGTTGAGTTCACTTGATGTGTACGTTAGGCAAGATGCTGGGTCACCTGCAAAAGAATTGTAACGATGTTTTCTCATGTTTTGTCTCACTAGTATCAGTATAGTTTACAATTGCTCAAATAATGATGTTCCAAAGTTACAATGTGTCGTAATAGGTCATCACCAATGTCTGTGTCCAATTAATCACAGCCACTGCCCGCAGGAAACGACGAGCGTGAGCAAACGGTGAATCAGCTCCTGACTGAAATGGATGGCTTCGAGAGTAACAAGGGAGTGGTGCCGTGGCACTGAGCTCCCAGTAGTCAGAAAATTCCGCAAACTCTATGGATCATGTAGAAAAAGCAAAGCAAACTCTATGGATCATCTTACATCATGTTACATCATGTTACATAGGAATGGATGGAGAAGTGTTACTTCAAAGGCATTCGCTAAATAGACGACCACATCACCACATCTCTTCGTGAGTTTTTTTAACTTGGTCCAGTGAGATCATTTGACCAGCTTTTCCAGGGAATCCCCAAAAACCCACATCTTTCGCAAGGGATACCATGGGATACCCTGATTCAACCTGGCATGACACATATGACACACTAGAGGGTGGTGTTTGATGTGTTTGGTGCTGTTCGTTTGATGTTTTTGATGATCCAATTTATATCCAATTTATGCATTCTTTATGCACGCTTTCGCCTGAGGTGGTAATTGCAGCGACGAACCGTGCGGACATCCTGGATCAAGCGTTGGTTCGCCCGGGCCGCTTTGATCGTCAGATCCAGGTGGGCAATCTATGGCAATCAACGGGTCATTCTGTGGGTATGACATGACTCTGGGGACTCGGATCTTTCACGGCTCAGATTTCTCAGATTTCTCAGGTCGATCCTCCAGATGTTCAGGGCCGATACGAGATCCTGAAGGTCCACGCCAAGGGCAAAAATTTGGCCCCTGGAGTCGACTTGTTGGCTGTCGCGCGCCAGACCCCTGGCATGTCAGGTGCGGGACGTGGGATTTGCAGGGATGGGATTGGACGAGAGACTGCTGCGCATTGATGTTTTGCGGTTGAGCAGAAGCTTGAAGGAGGTGCACCAACCAAGAAAGCAAGATGAGAGGAAATATCATGAGAGGGATCAGTTTTTGCCTTTGTCATGATGTAATCACTTCATCCTTTCATATCCTTTCTATACATCAACTTCAGTATTTGCTTGAAATAGAACTTCCGGTCGAGGTGCAGACCTGGCCAACTTGTTGAATGAGGGTGCCATCATGGCGGCGCGAAAAGCCAAAACCGAGATGGATGCTGATGATGCTTGGTAATTTTGATGAGATTGATGAGGGTTTTTGAGTACCCAAGACATCCCAAGACTCAAGACAGTATTCTGATGTATTCTGAATTTATGGAGTGCCAATCCAAAAGTCCGACTCTGTGTTGGCCCATGTTGGCCCGTTACTTTTTTGTGCTGATGGTCTGGTGTTCAAATGTTTGGTAGTTAGCCGAGAGCGTGCTGAAACAGGTCAGAGGTTTTGTTTCGAAGAAGGCCATGCATAGTGCAGTGTAGGTTGGAAACCTACAAACAGAAAAATATAGAGATGCCAACGTGTCCAAAGATGTTCAGAAATTTTATTTCACAAGTTTGCATTGATTTTGGAGGGATCGTCTAGTGTTTGCGTTCATTTTGCGTTCTTCAGGATATCTTCAACGCACTGGAACGCATCGGCCTGGGCCTGGAAAAGAAGGATGCGGTCATGTCGGAGAAGAAGAGAAAGTTGGTGGCGTATCACGAAGCAGGCGCACTGGCTGGTGTATACCCTTATTCAATCTCACTCAGCATGGTGCATCCAGATCGCAATTCACAAGCAAAGATAGCAAAGAGACACACGCACGCGCATGCACAGATATTGTACACTCTACACAGCTATAGTGGGGAAAAACATGCATATCAAGATTTGACCTTTGCCTTTGACGGGGGTTAGGTCATGCAATCTTGGGTGCGCTGATGAACGACTACGATATGGTGGCAAAAATCAGCATCATTCCCCGTGGTCCTGCTGGCGGAGTGACTATCTTCATGCCCTCCGAAGAGCGTTTGAACTCAGGCTAGCTGCGTTTTGCCCAATCCACAGTCCTCGGGTTCAAAGTTTCTAATCATTGTCTAATCATTGTCTAATCATGACTTCTTCCACCCTAGCCAACAGATCGATCTATCTCCGCATCTCCACATCCACATGCCACTGAAGTATTGAAGAACATTGAAGAACATTGAAGAACATTGAAGAACATTGAAGAACATTGAAGAACATTGAAGAACCTTGCGTGCCAGCCGTGCCAACCGTGCCAGCCATGCCAGGCCTCTACTCCAAGGAGTTCTTGGAGAATCGCATGTGTGTGGCACTAGGTGGACGCCTGGCCGAAGAGATCATCAACGGCAAGGACAACGTGACGACCGGAGCCTCCAATGACTTCCAGCAGTGCAACTCGTTGGTCAATGGCTACTGATGGCTACTGTACCAGCTGAGCTCGCATGGTTTCATGTTAAGACTGTTAAGACTGTTAAGTAGTGTGCAAATACACGGAAAGATGCGGAGCAAATCGCCCAATTATTGTTAAAGATGGGCTCAAGATGGTTTCAAACGGTTGAAATATGTTCAGTTTGTTAGAATGTTTCTTGGTCTCGCATGACACTATGATGAATATGAAACAAAGAGGTGGTCAATAGGGAGTCAGTGTGCTTGTGATTCCATTCTTGAACATGGTGATTCTCAATTGTTGCACACACACACACTCACCATACCACAATAATTAAACAGGGAACTGCAGCGCATAGCACCGCTACAATTAAATATATACAATTAAAACAATACTTAAAGATATAGTTATTTCAAGGATGTTCAAGAACATGTCCACAATCAACCAGATTTTCACCGTTGATTGATTCAGTTTTGATTTCTAGGTGAACATTCATCCAACATGCTCTGACCCATCCTATATTACTGTTTTATGATGTTTTATGTATTTTTATGTTTTCATCATGACATCGCGTGAAGCCTGCTTGATGATCACTTGGGAATAATACAGTCCAATATACAATCCCTACCTTTGCCATGGCCCGGCGCTTGATTACTTGAGATTGTCCCTGTCATGCAATGTTCCAATATGTTCCTCTTCCCAATCATCCCAATTCCGCTGAAAGATCGAGGTACTCAGGTCGCCAAGCAAATGGTGATGCAACTGGGCATGTCGCCCGAGATCGGCCAGCGCATGTTGGGTGGTCAGCAGGGTGGTGGGCCCTTCATGGGTCGCGACTTCATGGGACAAGGTGCTCCTCCCATGTCGCAGGCGCTGAAGCAAAAGGTGGATGACGAGGCGCCAAAAACTCAATGACCAAGACGATCCCAAACGAAATTGTTAGTGCCTTTGTAAATTTTGTAATAAATTATTGGTGGAACATGGACTGCTAGATGAACAAGCATTTATCAAATGCTCCCGGAATGACAAGATCTCTGAGTTTGATGCTTGCAGAGCGGGGCTTACCAACGCCGGGTGACGCCGCACCTAGTCCTTGAATTGTGAGGTGAAGCGCATCGTGGATGAGCAGTACCAGCGAGGAATGAAGTTGCTCAGAGACAACATGTATTTGTTGAACGAGTTGGCAAAGATGCTCCTGGAGCAAGAGAAGGTGTCAGGCCGGGTCCACATGTCCACATAGTAAACAGAAATCATCAGTGACAGGTTCAAAATTTTGACAACAGTTGCAAGATATCAATGAATGAACAGTTGCACGATGACTGAACAGGACTCAGCGTAGTGACTTTTCAAGATGTCGTTGTAAGATGCTGCACGAACACTTGCAGGACAACGGTGTGAGGTGAACAGGGTGCATTTCCACGGCTTTTTGGCATGTGTTTGGGATATCCCGGATATCCCCAAACTGCCTTTGGCAGGCGAAGAGCTCATCAAGCTGATCAACAAGGCAGCAGTAGATGGCGACTTGCCAGAATAGCCAAGGTGTCTTTGGACCTTTGGACCACAAAGATAGAGTCTTTTGGAGTCCTGACATGGTGTTTGCTTGGGGAAGTCCAACAGACTTGTGTGATACAACATGTTATGCTTTTGTCTTATTGACACAAATGTTGTCATAAATTTGTGCTTCCAATACTCCTAAGTCTAATGCTGTCAGAATGCCAAGCTTAAATCATATGTCATGCTGCAAGTTTCGTAGATTCTGGAAGATTCGGGAGCCCTACAGGTAAGCTGGCCGTGGACAACAAACAGATGGCCTTTGCCGCCTACACTGGTGAAGCGGTTCAACCGGCTGGAGACAACTCCAAGGCAAGTCAACCTGGCAAGATGCGTTGTGGGTTGTCCTTGGGAAAGGTTTCAACGATTCGATTCTCTGTACTGTACTAGTCATTCTAGTCATTTCTAGTCCTTTGTGCTTGCAGAGCTTTCGAACATTCTGTTCCGTCACAGGATCAGATTGGCAAGATGATTCACTTCGGTTTGAATTTGCACAGAACACATATGAACACATCATAAAACATCGGAAACTTTCAGAGCATCATCCTTCCATATTCATTCATATTCCATGTTTGAAATAGCATTCCATGTTTAAATAATAGCATGTGGATGTACATTGGCATGTCATGGCATGTCAAAGGCAACGATTCACAGAGCTGGCCAGGTGGCTGCCAGGGCACGCCTTCCACAGCCGACCTCCTTGGTGTCCGGTGGTTTCTGCGGAACCACAGGCTGCGTCCATGGTCGTGTGGACGATGTAGTGGACGATGTTTGCGTATTTGCCAAGAAGTGGAATGACTTGATGATGACAGAAAGTAATGGAAAATTGAAATATATTGAAATATGTTGAACCTGTGTGTTTAATCATCTTTCAGTGGTTTTCAGCTGAAAGATCCCATGTTCTGTCGAGAGGGAGAAATACAATATTCAGTGATATACATGAAGAAGAATCATGAAGATATGATGCTGATATGATGCTGATAAAACTCAAAACTTCGCCAAGTTTTGTTGGGTCGGTTGTCGCGCTCCTTGGTGTAGGTGCAGCTTCACGTTCGGCTACCAGCCGCCGTGCCATCGCAAGACTCGGCTTGGCAGCCGACAAGGCGGATGCGCCAGCCACCAGCGAAGAGGACGGGGACTGGGAAGACTGGGCAGACTGAGCAGACCGGGGAGCTGACGCCAATGGACCCGCTTGTGATACCATGTGTGAATATGTGTGATACCACTTGCCACGTGGTTGCACGTGTTCTAGCCTCTTGACAATTCTGTAACTAGAGAGCTGGTCAAGTCCGTTGAAACTTCACGTGAACATGTGTCGGAAGCAGACGCCTCTTGCCGGAGGTCTTTGACAGTGTGACCAAGATGGCCGCAGATGTGTCCAACGGCGCCGCATTGCCAAAGCAAGTCGTGCAAACAGCTGCTTTGCAGACGCTGGTTGCTTGTATGATAAGAAGTTAACTTCTGCTGCTGACAACTTTTTCGCAAGCCATGAGATGCTTTGGTTTCGATGTTTTTGAAGCACTTTTGCAAAAATGAGGATAAATATGGATAAATATGGAATAATGAGGTAAGCGGTCAACGATATTATTTAACTAATCCAAGTTGGCAAGTCCCCCAACGAGCCGGTTCTTTCCATGTGCAGTCCTGTTTGGGTTTCCTAAGTTCCTAGACTTCGACCCACACACGAGGTCGCGTTGGCCGCCACCGCAGCGCCATTGCCGGCCCTGGCCGATGATGTCGTGCCACAGCTTCAGCCCATCGGACAGATGCAGCCGGCGAGCCAGATGCAGGTCACGGGGCGAGTGACGTACTCGCGTTTCTTGGAGACTTGGCACATTTTGGCGTCATTTAGCATCACTGCAGGGTGGTCCACATATCCACAACATTCCACAACAACATTTCACTAGCGGGGATTCGGATGTGTTAGAAGAGAACATACGCTTACAGAGGTGAAGGTGGATGGAAAATTAGCAAAAGACTGGTGAAATTGATTGCATGCTCAGTCGGGCTTTGCAACAATAATGGGAAAGAGAATTCAGAAAAATTCGATCAATTGTTGTTGGATCTGTTGCTGCAACAATTGCAAGTTGACGAGGAGTTCATCGATGACGGTTCAGTGAAGCGCGTAGACATCTACGACATGGGCAAAACAGCTGTGGCCACAGTGGACATCGCTGGCCGAAATCAGGAATTAGTCTGTGATTTGCCAGGAGCTTCAACAGGAGAGGATGGAAGCCTTCAGACTGTTGTTGGGACTTGGGGAAGATTGCTGTGATGCTACTTCATCCTGCAGTGACAGGATAGACCCCCCATTGCACCCCGAAGATCCCTGAGGTAGTCATGTTTCCATCTTTCCGAACTTCACTGGTATGAATCAAGATGTCACCATATCTTTCCTGTTTGGGTTCCATTGATATCTTTTGCCACCAGTTGTTGCCACCAGTTGTTGACACCAGTTGTTGACATGCCTACTGTTGAGAGCCTGACTCATCGCTGAATCATGCGGTTTCTCCATGCCCAAAGTCCCAAAGAAGCTTCATTCCACTCCGCGCACTCCGGGGTTGCTTGGGCAGGAGTCATTGCCAAGCTGGTCGACAAGAATGTTGCCATCGACGTCCATCAGCCGGAGAAGCCAAACCCTTTTCTCCGCACGCTGGGCGATGTGGCCTTTCCACTCTTGACCATTGCAGGCATCCGGGATTGCTGCAACCTACAATGCAGGTATCTTTTTGTAACTCCCATTTGCGCTCTAAATATATCTAAATAATGTTGCAGCGAAAGGTGACTTTGCCACTTTTTGAACATGGATAAGGTATGTCAAAGAATGAGACAGGAATAGAACAGATTGAAAAAAGATGAAAACAGGATGCAAACAGGTATATAAGATAATTGCAAGATATTATAAGTTATATAAGAAGTACGAGAACTCCATGATTCAATGAACTGAACTCAGTACAGTGTTGCTGCGCACCTTGTGACAGTTGTGAATATTGTGAATGAATTGGTAGACTATGGTAGACTGGTAGACACAATGAACTGGCCTTTATTGAACTTTATTGTGAGCCTTGCGAGGCTTGCTCTTCTTGCGCTCCCAGGGAGGTGGTGCTGGTGCTGGTGGCATTCCCGGACTGGGAAACCAAGGCAAGGCACAGATCATGATGCTTGGCATCGCTTGGCATCGCTGGGCCGTGGTGGTCCATGGCCTTGGAAGATTTTTGAAGATCTTGGAAGATCTTGGAAGCCAGTGTGAAGAATTGTGAAGTTGGAGGCAAATCATATCAAATCATGGTAATGGGATGTAATGGGATTGTATTGAAAGGGGAGTCGTGCAACATCGTGTAACACATTTGATGCATTCAGGGAGAGGCTGCATTGAGCTTGCCATGAGGATCGAGCCTGAAACTGGTGTGAAGTTTGAGAACGTAGCTGGCATCGATGAAGCAAAGGAGGTGAAACGCGGGAATAAATATAATAAATGTGTGAAACACTGCAAAGCAATGGCGATCCAGATTCGGTTATGGACAAATATATATATATATATATTGTATATATATATGATTAGCATATTTTAGCACTAACACCAGTGGTTGATGGATGTTGATGGATTTCATGTGTTAGGCCGCGGCCTGTAGTTTGGACTATTAACATCTATTAACAGTGCATGAAGTGGAGCACCACGATCTTGTGGAGCATTCTTTGCATTTACTTGTAGTGCTTTGATCAGCTTTGCCTCACATGTCGAGTAATGGAAGTCATGCAAGTCATGCAAGTCATACATTGAGCCTTTGGCGTGCCACTTTTCTTGAAAGGACAATTGTATCATTTGTATCAAGAATTGCGAGCCAACGAAGGGTTTACCGGGTCTCAGTGACAGGAGTTGATGGAGATCGTTGACTTTCTGAAAGCTCCGGAGCGCTTTGTGAAGGTCCCGTGGTTTCGCCAGTGCAGCTGTCGTGCCGTTGCCCCTTTCGTGATCCGGATGACTCGATGACTCAGAAAGGTGTATACATTACTGATCATTACTGTATAAATTGATATAATTTGTATAAACCACTTATAAACCTCCAATCATGCATCATCCACTGGGAAAAGTTATGAAATGTTATATGAAATGTTATCAATAATGTCAATAATGTTGATGTTTAAATGATGTTGAGCTGCAGTTGCTGCCGCTCTTCCTGTTCTTGTTGGCCAGCAGCCGTGAAAGATCGACCATAGGACCTTACTATAGGAATCACTTTTTTCTTCGACCATAGGACCTTACCATAGGAATCACAATGCATTACTTTTATGATCTTTTATTATCTATCCTTTCAGCTCTGTTTGTGTTCTTGTCAGGTCGGTGCAAAGATTCCTCGTGGTGTCTTGCTCACTGGCCCTCCCGGCACCGGAAAGACTTTGATGGCCAAGGCTCTGGCAGGTGCCGCGGTTTCCACCATGTTCCACCTCTTGAACCTTTACAGAATTGACTCACCGTCATTGAGGTTAAAAAAAACACCTGTCCTGGATTCTGATGGTGAAGTTTTTACAAGCCCACTCCTGAGCCACCATGGCTCAGAGGAAGAATACAACATAATACAACCAGTTTCACAACCAACAGCTTTGCTTCAGTACAATTTACGGATATTTACGGTACTTCTTTCAAAGGACAGTTTTTCCCTGTCGTGATTTTATCCTTGACCCCGAGACATGATCAGCCATGACCAGCCATGACAGCCACTGGACAGCAGGTGAGGCTGGAGTGCCTTTCATCCAATCCTCTGCCTCCGAATTCATCGAACTCTTCGTTGGGGTTGGAGCTTCGCGCGTCCGCGATATCTTCAAGCAAGCCAAGGTGCTGATGGTGCTGATGGTGCTGGGGGATTGGGGGATTCAGACTTGGGGATGGCTAACAGAAAGGTCATGGTGACCCATGGTGACCCATGGTGACCCATGGTGACCCATGGTGACCCATGCTCACCATTGCTCACCCGACCGGTTCCCACACTGCAGGTGAAAGAGAGCGCCCAGAGATGTTCAATATTTCAAACTTCAGACCTGACAAGTTGCTTCTACTCACATATACTCACATCTACTGACTATATCTAGGAACATCTAAGAACATCTAGGAACATCCAGGAACCTTTCTCCACACCCCAGGCCCAGCATGTGTTCTTTTGATTTCTTTTGTATTTTGATCTGTTTGGATCCATAATTTGTTGCAACCTTCACCTGGTTGGGAGATCTGACATGATGACCCCGCACGAAAGGAGAAGTCGCCCTGCATTGTTTTCATTGATGAGATTGATGCTATTGGACGACAGCGAGGTGCTGGCATGGGTGGTGGAAATGATGAGCGGGAGCAGACCCTCAATCAGATGCTTTGCTGAAATCCTGACATGACTTGTACCATCGAACGTATCCATCCTCTTGATTTCAGAACCACTTTTTGGAATCTTCAACGGCTTTGGAAGCAACATAAGATGCAACTAGAGCTGCAGAAGGGAAAGCGCAACAAGAGATTTCAAAAGTTGGAAGATATTTTGCAGCGACATTACAGTACTTGTCCCTGCTTTTCCTATCCTGTTCTGGAGAGATTGCCGAGAGAAAGTCCTCAAGTCCTCTAAAGACCGTTCCTGGATTCCTGGATGTTCCTGGATCATACTGAGGATCCTGACTGAAATGGATGGCTTCGAAGGCAACAGCGGTGTCATCGTGGTGGCAGCGACCAATCGTTCTGACATCTTGGACAACGCCCTGCTGCGGCCAGGGCAATTTGATCGTCGCGTGACCGTGGGCTTGCCGGACGTGAAGGGCCGGGAGCAGATCCTCAACGTGCACATCCGTAACAAGAAACTGACTGAGTGCACCACTCTGACTGAAATCGCCAAGAGAAGCTTGGGTCGAAAGATGTCGAAAGGGATCAGCTTCAACATGTCTTAACCTGTTTTTGATATATTCTGTCGAAAGGGATTTCAGTATTCTGATATATTCTGATCTTCTTTCGTCGAGATGATCCTCGATCATTCCTTTGAACTGACAAGACAGTAATCATTATCATATATTATCACAGATTATCAGAATTTGACCACACCACACACTGCCACACACCCATTGGTTTAGGGCACCGGACTCTTAGGAACTGCCGGCTTCAGCGGTGCTGACTTGGAGAATCTGATGAACGAGTCTGCCATCCTTGCGGCTCGGCGCAACAAGACGGCCACTGGGCTGCAGTGATTTGTCAGTGCCTGTGATATCTGTGATGCGCAGTGATCATGGCATATTTATTTATATATATATATATATTTATTGCATCTGGGATCATCTGGGGATACTGAGGATGGTGCGGTTCTGGATTCATCCACAATTCTGTCTCTCACGTTTCCCATTTTCCACAGTGTAAACTTGTGTAAACTTGTGTAAACTTGTGTAAACTTGTGTAAACTGGTGCATTCACCGGAAGTTACACCTCTCCCAGATACCGGTAGTGCGGCACATTGCCCGTAGGATCCGTAGGATTGCTGTGTTGAGGCCATCACCATGGATGAAATCAATGATGCCACGGATCGCGTCATTGCGGGCTTGGAGGGACGACCGTTGCAGGACGTGTTGGTGTTTTAATGCAGGCTGCAGGCTATTGCAGGCTACCAGGTGGGCTATACAGTGAACATGCCTAAGGCATCCGAAGGCATCCGAAGGCGTAGAATAAGGTAAGAAAAGGTAAAGCATGGTGTAGCATGGTAGAACTGCCCCGATTTCTGCCTGTTCAATGGCATCGCATGGCATCGCATGGCATCGACATGCCTAGCAGGATTTGCTGTGCTTTATAGATTGACAACGATTGACTTAAGTTGACATACAGTACATATGTACATATTGAATATATTGAATCCAATTTGTATGGATTTGTCATGTCTGTCAGCCTTATCAGCCTTGTAGGACAACGCTTCGAAGAAGCTCATCGCCTACCACGAAGCGGGCCACGCCATCGTGGGTTCTTTGCTGCCGCATCACGATGCCGTCAATAAGGTCACCGTGATCCCCCGCGGTCAGGCACCATGGCATTATATTATGGCATTCTGTGGGAAATCGGTTGAAATCGTCATGGTGACATGGTGACATGGTGAATGTAGGTGGGCTCTGGGTCAGCGGCTGCAGAATCTCAAGTTTGGACCTTTGAACTTCGGCAGTGAACTGATCCACCCATTCAAAATCATCGAGATATATCAAGATCATGTGTCTACGTTTGTCAATTCAATCACACAATGGTATGTCCTGGTACGTCCTGGTACGTCCTAGTATGTGTAGTTTCCAGCTCAAGGATGCAGATCATCAACCAATCTCAGCCCAATTCTTGTTGCGCAATGTGCATATTTCATCAACTTTGTGGCGTGAATTCAGCTGAGGCAAAGGGACTTACCTGGTTCACACCTGGCGAAGATCAGAGCTTGATCTCTGCTGCTATGCTCAAGGCGGCCTGCCACTTGGGAAACGCATGGGAAATGTTGAAGGGTGCCAAGTCAGGGTAGGAGAGCTGAGATTAGGTTTGGAGGTGGGACCTCCGAAAAGACAGAACAATCATACTAGATCATACTAGACTAGACCGCTTTAAGAAGCTGACATGTGCAAAGTCATGCAAAGTCTCAATGCACAATGACTCCTGACATCAATTCGATATTGAAAGATCACTTCTCAGCTGCCATCCGCCAGGCACGCATTGCCGGGGCCCTGGGTGGCCGTGTGGCGGAGCAGTTGGTCTTCGGTGCTTCACAAGTGACCACGGGCGCTGGGGGCGACCTGCAGCAGGTGGAGCGAATGGCTCGCGCCATGGTGACGCAGTTCGGGATGTCCGAAGCTGGGACTCACAACGCCAGAACCCAATATTTATGTAATACAGTTAATAAATTAATATAAATTATAATAAATTGTTAACAATCATTACTATGTGTAGTATTAATGTAATACATATTAATACATTGCAATATACTAATTGATCTAATTGGAACATCTTTTTATATAACCTTCACATATTTTTACACATGTCTATATATATATATATGGTGTCATCTATGTCATCCAGCTATGCAATAAGTTTGTAATTTTTTTGGGTATATTTGGGGTCCAAGCAACTTTGTGATGGGGAGAAATGATGTTTTACGCTCGCTTTGAAAGACTGTGTCTTCGAATGTCTTGGAATGTGCTGGAATCAAACCTTTTTGCACCACTCCCAGGATGTGGGCTCCATTGCGATTGATGATGGTGGCTTTGGAGGCCCCAACTACTCAGAAGATTTGAATTTCAAGATCGACCAAGCTATCAAGGATGCTTGGCCACTACTTGCATGAACCTGCTGATAACTTGCTGATAATCTGCTGATAACCTGCTGATAACCTGCATCAATGTCCTGGAAATGATTGGCTGGGACAGACGTGGGAATATAGTCTGAAGATGTCTGAAGCATTTTGTAAAGCATTATTTCTATTTATTTCTGCAGTTTTTGGCAGATAGATAGTGGTACATAGTGGTACTAGATGGTATTAGTACATGATGTACATGTTGCTCTGGGTAGAGATTGGACAGGCCATCACTTGAAACCGCCGATCTTTGGACGCCCGAGCAGGATATCTCTGACGAGTGCTTCATGACTGCCTGGAACCTTCTGAACACTCATCGAGATTCTTGGCACAATCCGACGAAAATCATAAGTTGGTTGGAAGATCGGAAAGTACATCAGGTCGCAGTTCAGTATTCTTGAATTATTCTTGTGCATGTCTCTAAAATTGGGTCCTAGACAGGTGGTGCCTTTTCTGTGTTTTTTTCAATTCCAAACCAGCGCCGCAACCAGGATTGCTTGGACCGAGTTGCAGAAGAACTTTGTGAGGCTGAGACCATCACCGGAGATCGCCTGCGGGAGATCATTGGAGAGTACACCACAGTTCCTCAAAAATTGGCTGTCGTTTGAAGAGCGGACATTCCAATGGCCCAGGGGTTCCACCTGTGAGCCAGGCACGCATTGCTTGGATTTTCTTCGTCTCAAGACTTTATTTTGAGACAGAAATGTATCTTCCATGATCTTTTGCGATGCATGTTTCCAAATTTGCACAACATTGTGATTACCATACGGGCAGTCAAACTGCCATGGAATGTGTTTAGAGGCAAAACCTACTCTGTACAGATTCCATCAGATTCCTCTACAAAGAGCAGAGGATTTGGGTTTCGAAAATTTCACCAGCACCGCACAGCACCTCACAGTGGATGCCTGTTGCGCTTGATGCTGGATTTTGTTTCTCAGCTGGGCTGCAATTGCAGCTCCAACGCTCTCACCATCTTCGTGCAAGGACAATACCACCACGAACTGTGAGAGCAATGCCACTGGAAGGATTGCTAAGCAGATTGGATCAGATTGGACTGTTTATTTCATGTTATCAGCAGTTGGTGGTTTTGACTCTTTGCACCCATGTGAAACTGGGCGTTCTCGACTTCAATCAAAGCAGTCGCAGACAGCCGCTGGTTCCAAACTCTGGTAAGAACAGCAGAGATCGGTGAAAACAAGGCAGTGTGGGCAGCATAGGCAACATAGGCAGCATAGTATCCAGGTGCAGAGGATAGAAAAGGATGTTCCAGGTACTTAAACAATTTAAACACGATGTTTCACGTGTTTCCTTCGAACGTTACCTGCAAACGTGAGGAAACATGTTGCCAACATTTGCCAACCTGGGCCCCAGGTCAGGTCTCCGCCTATTTTGGAGCCTTTCTGTTTCGTTACTTTTTTCCCTCCTGCGAGATTCAGGCTTCAGGAAAGATAGGCAGATTAGGCAGTCCCACAGGATCCATTTTTTGAATGTTCATCGATTCATCAAGTTTCTTTCCCATTCGTTTCTATCAGTCTCCACACATCTCCACACAAGGTGAAAACTTGATGTTCTCCCCTGGCTGTTCACCCAAATTTCCTCGGGGCTTGCTGAGGCTCATTTCAAAAAAGGGCGAAGGCACCTTCTCAGAGGTGTTGAAGGCCCGGGATTTGGCGCGGCGACACTCCTGGGACGGTCGCACAAAACACGATCAGCTTGCGCTGCAAGCTGTGTGAAAGTGTCAGCTGTAGCCACATTTTTCCTTTTGCCTACATGTGGTGAGCATGCTAACAACAGCATTTCCACCGCTATTCCATGGGCTCAGGGACCCCTTTAGCCAGCAGTTTCTTTT
>Ga0126342_10001115_pt1 | contig 35781 bp, 34 predicted proteins | sample Cyp1metagenome_FD_92528 | JGI IMG/M metagenome (GOLD analysis project Ga0126342, IMG submission 92528) | Coral microbial communities from Lord Howe Island, Old Settlement Bay, Australia - Cyphastrea 1 metagenome | ecosystem: Host-associated > Invertebrates > Cnidaria > Coral ... | reverse complement strand
ACCAGAAGAAAATCTCCGGAAAGCGCCCGGCAGGTGGCCAAGGACATGCTGCTGGGCCGCCATCGCCTAGGTGCTCCTCGGACGCGCTCCCCCTGCCATCGTCTGGGGTCGGCGGATATATATTGCACACTTGTGGCAACGCGCTTGCATACTGATTGAAACCATTCGCCCACTACAGCACAAACAACACATGAAACTTTTCATACGATATATAAATCGAAGAGCTAAGAACAGGAGCGAGTATCGATCAGAAGGATGGAGAAGGGACCCCTTTCCACATGAATGCATTCTGGGAGCTGCTACTTCGTAGTCCAATGTGTTGTGTCATAGCAGTTTTATGTTAAGTTTTTCTAAAACAGTCTTAATTCTTTTTGGGTGTTACGCATCCTGTCATAAAAGCACAGCCAGACAGTTATGGTGGTAGGGTACCTGCATTAGATGTGCAGTGGCATAGCAAATTGCTGTGAAATATGCAGGAAAAACCAATCTTTTTGGAGAAAGGATAAGTTGGAGTTGCCCTTGCCATTTGCCAACTCTTATGATCAAAGTCAGTTGTAACCAAAGAGTCTTTATTCTATTCAATCCTGGAAGAATTCCATTGCATATGTAATTTACATGTGGGAAATGTGTGTGAGTACTGGCATGCGCTACTTATGTACCATCCATATCATAGACGCATACAGTAGTACAAACAAGGAAAATGCAAGTCCATCAATGTGTATGTACGCATATATATATGTACATATTTATATACACATAATATGGCTACAGTGACATTCTAAACGCGTATGCGCCTTGGGTGTGCTGATACAGCATATTGCTATGGCATATGCGATAACCATGTTGCCTACATCACAAGGAGCTCTTGAGACATCAGTATCTACTTGAAGACTGCAATGTATATGGTATATAGAGATAGTGTATACTTGTAGCAAGATTGTTAGATACTATCATATCTGAAACTATTTCCTCACTAAACATCAACATTATATACATGATTCTTTTCATGCACCAGATCAAAGAATAAGCACCAAGTCTATTACTTGCTCAAAAAATGGAATAACACACCCTCTAGTGCTATTTCCCGTTGTGTTATTTTTCTGGAGAATTATGTCAATGTTCTTACCATTTTTTTTTGCAGCTGCTCATGCTGCGTCACGCAGCTTCTCAGGCTACGACATTCCGTTGTGCTACATGCCACTTGCTTACTATATAAATTTTGCAAAGTTCTGTCAATATGCCGTCGTATTCTTTAACGTAAAAAACATGCACATCATTCTTTTCTTTAAGAATGCGTTTGTTCCTTTTGTATTCCGTTCTTGATGAATGTCTATAGTCCGATTGTTCACATTAGCTTTCCGTAGCCGACCGTTAGGGAGGGGCTATATATAGGAGGACTAGGAGGGGGGGGATCGAAAAGAAAAAACACAAAGGCAACAAAAAACAACACCATTTTTTTTTGGACCCCCTCTACCTTGAGGGAAGCTATATATACATACTATGTTTTTCTCCTTCTTTCCTTTTCTCTGGGGGTTTTTGTGGCTCTATGGGAGATCTCTGGCAACCTCTGGGGAAGTTTAACAAGGAGATCTCTAGCTATACTTATCATGGCCAACTGAGCTACAGAAGGGTTGTAGTAGTTTGAATTAAAAATTCGAAAAACATGTAGAAAAATGTGTTTTAAAAATGCATTATTTTTGACATGTGAAAAACATGTATTTTAAAAATGTAAAAACACTGTTTTTTTTTTAAAGCAAGTTTGAAGCTATGTTCTCTTTTCCTTCTGCACTTGATTTTATGTTTTTGCTCCTGGTAGTCATTGCTTTGCTATAGATGTATTAAACAGATCTGCGATCTGCACAGTCCACTTCCGATCGATTTGAACTGCTCCTCTCCGATTTTCAACCTGCAGAAGTTGGGCCGGCAGCAAAGTAATTGCAGCAAAACTGGACCCCAAAAAATCAAACCTGAAGAAACAAAATCAGAGTTCCTCCTCCCCAACTGGATTTTCATTTTTTTTCACGTTTTTCACATTTTTTCACATTTTTCCCCAAGTGCATTTTCAAAACGCTTTTTTTTTCACATTTTTTCCGACCGCATTTTCAAAACGCATTTTTTCACATGTTTTTCACACTTTTGTGAACAAAAGTGAAAAATGTGAAAAAATGCGTCTTGAAAAGCGATTGGAAAAACATGTGAAAAATGCGTTTTGAAAATGTGCAAAAAAGTGAATAAAATTTGAACCGTTGGAACAAAAGGCAGTCGAAAAGTTCCTCTTTCTTAGCTCCATTTTTCCATTTTTTTGCAGATATAGGTGTTTTTCAGGTTTTCTTTGAAACCCAATGTTAAATTATAGAATATTAAACTTAAACATAGGGATTCCACATAAGCATATATTCATTTTCCATGATTCATGTCAATAGGTTCACAATGAATGTAAATTCTTTGAAATTTTAATTAGGAAATGTATAAAACCATGTGATTTCCTTTTTTTCCCACATTTTCCACATTTTTTCACATCTTTTTCACATTTTCACATTTTTGAAGTGCATTTTTTCACATTTTTTCCAATCGCATTTTCAAAACGCATTTTTTCGCATTTTTTCACATATTTAATTAACCATTGTTTTCAAGCTTCTAGCTGGAAACGGCCATGATCAAGCTACACCTTGAAAGTGGTTTCCAATGTGTTCAAGGTTCTTCATGTCGGTCCTTCATGACATAAAGTAACATTATCTAATTAAGGTATATGAACATACATGATGAAATATGATGTAGTAGAAACGCTGCATTCCTAAAAACGTGGAAATATGGGGACCTGACAGCGTGCCTTTCTGTAAATATGCATATATAAATATATATACACACATATGTATGATATATATATATATATACACATAGCCCAAACCTTACGTAAAGAGAATTGGCCCAAGGGTAAAACTGGGTCTGCCTATATATATATATATTACAATATACAGTTATAGACATCCCAATCTTGATTTAAATAGAATTAGCCCAAGGGTGAAACTGGGACCGCCTAGTACCAATATCTACATCCCAAACTCTGTCTAAAGATCATTGGCCCAAGGATAAAATTGGGTCCGCTTGTCTATATCTATATGTATGTAAATATAAATATATATATATTTATTTATCTACTGTATTTTTTTTTTAAATCCCAAACATATATATATATCTATATTTAGGCGAACCCAGTTTATATATAAATATATATACTTATATTTATTTAGGCGAACCCAGTTGTACCATTGGGCCAATGCTCTCTATGTAAAGTTTGGTATGTATGTACATATATGTCTCTATAGGCGGACCCAGTTTATTCCTGGGCCAATCATATTTATACAAAGTTTGGAATGTTTATAGCTGTAGATTATAATATACATAAAGGCGGACCCAGTTTTACCCTCAGGCCCATGCTCTTTGTGTAAGATTTGGGATGTATATATATATATATATATTTGTGTATATATATATACATATTTATAGATAGATGGGCGGACCCAGCTTTATCCTTGGGCCAATGCAATTTATGTACAGTTTGGGATGTAGGTATTTGTGTTTACACACACATATATATATTTGTATATATAGAGACGCGGGGTTAACGCCACCCAAGGAGCCAGACATGGGGAATCTACATGAAACTCACGTTTTGTTTGTTGGTGCCATCTTGGGCAAATTGTAGGGCGGTTTCGGAAGAAGAAAACTCTGAAGCGTTCAGCATTAAAACCTGATGTCGAAGTTTTGGATGCCGTTTGGGCAGGACCGTCAACTTTTCACCTGATAGCGCACCCAATCATTGTTGGATTTCATGCATCAAAGCTGTCAACCGCCTGTAAAAAAGAGGAGGGTGACGGTTCGACTGCAGGATTTCCTGCCCGCGCGCCGGAACAAAAATTAAAGCAGCTACATGCTTTAGGTTCCTGGTCGAACCCTGAGCACCGGCACCCCAGAGCATCTTTCTGACCGCACCGTGAGCCACATGCTTCTCCAGGGCGTATGACGTGAAGGAGGAGGAGGAGGAGGAGCGGGAAAGGGTTTGTTTTGAATTGTTCGTGTGGAAGCCTTTCCCTGGATAACGGACCTGGCCAGCAATAAATCTTAGGTCGCAATCGTTCCGCCCGTGGGTGAGGGTCCGGACCACTTTAACATCATATGTTGACATTGGCACTGTCCAATTTTACCTTGAGCGTCCCCTGCAGTTGAGGTCCGGCAGTGCTCATTGTGATCTGGAGCTCGCGGTTGAGGTCCGGCAGTGCCCATTGATATCTGGAGCTCGCGGTTGAGGTCCGGCAGTGCCCAATGTGATCTGCAGTTTGCGGTTGACCGGCAGTGCCCATTGTGATCTGCAGCTCGCAGTTGAGGTCTGGCAGTGCCCACTGTGATTTGCAGCTCGCAGTTGAGGTCCTGCAGTGCCCCCTGAGATCTGGAGCTCGCTGTTGGGAGGAGGAGGAGCAACTCTGATAAACAAAATCTAGAGACACTCACCGAAAAACATGTCATCTCACATCCTGTAGCCCTCAAAGTTGAGAGAGCAAACAATTAGTTTGCTAAATTTGAAGTTCGGATTTCACCTATCCCCAGGCACTGAGCGTTTCAGATACGCCTACGTTTGGCGCACTCTGATGAAGGCCGGCGTGCACGTGGCAGGGGGCAGTGATGCACCGGTGGAAGCACCAACGCCCTTGGTGGGCATGGCAGATGTCACTGGGCGGAAAGGGCTCGATTTCTTCTACTAGTATGAAAAATGGTAAAAAAAGGGGGTTATGATTCATATGATATAAGCATGACATAAGAATGGCATAACTTGGAATGATAACTTGGGTTTTCCTATTTTAAGGAGACCTCCAAAGTTGGGATGAGGTGCTGAAAAATCCAGCAGAATTGCATGGACAGATTTTGGTTGGTTGTGATTTGATGGATATTTGTTGAAGGATTGAAGGATACTTAAGTTGACTCAGTTGATTAGATATGCCGATATGCTCCTTGTGAAGCATGGCATTCGCTGCAGTGTGGCGTGGGATCTCACTGCCATTTTGGGAAGTGGCTACGCCGCTACATGTATCGCTAGGGTTTGCTGAAGTTCCCACAAGCACACCCCAACACCCCCACAGCAGGGGTAACTTCCAGATACCATATCATATAGACATCTACAAACAAGTTTACTTGTGCATTCTGGGCCCTCGCGTGCTCGAGGTACGTATGCAACATGCAACATATACATAATTGTATTGATATAATATGAATGCGAACATATACATACTTGTTTACTTATATATCAGTATATTCATATCTTCAAACATATATATATATACATATTATTATTTTTTATTTTTCTGAAATTATTTTATGTATATTAAAATAGTTGTGGTTATTTATTGCTTTAATATTGTATATTATTTTAAATTATATGAAATTATATTTTGCATTTTTTTTTTTAAATAATATAATTTTTAGTTTATCAAATTATATTATTGTACTATTTTTTTTTTTAAGTACATATTTTCTATCAAGTAATAATATCTTGTATTATATTATAGTATATTTTGGTATATTATGTTTCTTTTATTATATTGTATTATATCATAATATTATATTGTATTTTAATATTTTATTGTACTATATAGTTTTACTTGATTTTATTTTATATTTTATCATACTGCAATATTTTTTATATTGTTTTATATTCTCATTATATTGTACTTTATTGAATTACATTACATTAGATTATTTCATAAAGTTTATAGTAATATAGTTTAAAATGTTATCATTTTACTGTATTATATTGTGCTACTGTATATTGTACTATATTATATTGTGTTATTTTATTTTTTATATTATATAATAATATTATATTATTTTATTTTTTGACATCATATGATATCATATGATATGATCTGATATTATATTTTATTATATTATTTTGTTTTATTTTGTATTGTTTTATTTTATATTCTATTGTGTTACATCACTTGTTTTTTATTGCATCATTTTTTATTTTATATTTTGAATATATATTATTTATATTTTTAAATATTTTTTTACAATACATTATATTATATATTGTATCATATCGTTTCTTCCACTTGATATGATATGACATTATATTGTACTATATGATCTATTTTGATATGATATGATATTATACTTTGACATAATTCTGATATGAAACATGGTCTCTGCTAAAAACCCATTCTGATCTTCACCACGTCACCGCCATGGCCGAGGCCATGGAACATGCGCTTTTCGAGGCCGAACGGATGACGTTGGTGGAGGCGCTCTCGATGTACACCCTGGAAGCGGCCTATGCGGCACGCGCAGAGGAGCCGGGCGCCGGGCGGAGCCGCTGGTGGGCTTGGGGGGATTCCATGGCCAGATATGGCCAGTTTCATGGTGCAAGCGCGGTGAAATAGGATCAGAATCTGATGGGGATATATATATATAATATATATATATTAATGTATATATATATATATATAATTATATATATAATTATATATAGGGATTAATAGGGATATTATGGGATGTAGAATTATATATGTAATGGTGAGATGTGGTGAGCAAGGGGTTATACCACCAACCATTTAACCAACCATTCCACCTGGCAGAATTTTGTAACGACGTCACCCCTCACCGCCACGTTGAGTGGGTGACGAGTCCATGGACTAGATCCAGAAGTACCCCCCCGGTAATCAAAGATGGTTTGCTGGAAAATCTAGCATTTCAAGATGATTTCCCCAGCGAATTAAACCTCTATAGGGGATTTCCAGTATTTTTCTGATATTTTCCAATGATTTTCCAATTTTTTTGCAGGGGATTTTCCATTGCCATGTTTGATGACCAGAGGGTGCACGCTTTAGGGCGACCCTGGAGGAGCGCCTGGGAAGTTTGGAAGTTGGGAAAGAGGCCGACTTCGTGGTCCTATCCTGCAAGTCTGATGCCCAGGCCGTGGGCCATGGCTCAACATGTGCCGCCAGTAACCATAGAAAAAACCATGGCAATCCATTGGGTTCCCTTGGAAATGGTGGATTTTTCCATTTTTTACTGGAGCGTATCCCATTTTACCTAACATTCCACAACTTCGCCGGTTGGGTGAGTGACACAGGGGGCCACTGGGCATGAAAACTGTTTCGGATCCAGCCGTCTGAACATATTCGAGACTCAAGCAAATCTTGGAAAAGTGGTGTCAAAGGTTATTCACCCTACAAACCAGCTGGTGATTTGAGCCACAGAAAGAACAAGATGCTGGGAAAGGGAAGGGCAGCATGTGACATCTGGGTTGACATCCCAGAGATTCATAGAAGTGCCCATGTAGTTTAAATGCCTTCCATTGTCTCATGGCAACTGCAAGCCCTGTTGTGTTTCCTGGCCTCATTGGCCACGTTGCGGTGCTGCGGTGCTCAGCTTGGGAAAGAGGTTTCCCTCGAGCTGAAAGATTGGGAATGTCGCCATGTGAATGGCATCATCGACTGGAACGGACTGCGCGAGATCGCGGTGGAAAACGTGGACTTCGAATCGGTGACAGTCATGAGCGAAATGTCACACATTTCAGTGGGGATGAGAATGCCAGACTTACGTGCTCTTGCCTTTCAAGAGTGTCCTCTAGGAACCATTTTCTTGTCATCTCTGAGTCTAGGGGTGTGTCTCTTCAAGAATGCACATGACATCACGGAATGCACTGACGTTGCGGAGTTTGTGATGGAAAGCATGTTTATGTTGGACATCCCCTTGGCCGTCCTTCTGACTTCAGCTTGGCCATTAAGGAGCCCACAAAAGATGGTGTTTCTCTATGAGAGGGGCGCGCACAGAACCAGCGAGTTCTGGCACTCCATTCAATTTGATCCGATTTTGAACTGTCAGGGTGATGACTTTTGGGAAGGTTTCTTGAAGGATCTGAACATTGCCATTGACGAAGGTGAGCCTTTGGTCAAAAACTTGACAAGTTACATCCAACATCCTTCGATCTCGGAATTGGAATGGCAACAACTCACCACCAATGACTTCCAACCCTCCTGTTTCTTGGGCTGGATCGCCATGCTGATACTGAAAGCTGCCATGGGTTGGCATACCGAACCCCGCACCTACTTCACCTACGCTGAGGTCCTTCGGCCCTACTTGGCCGCGCTGTCGCCCTGGCATTTTTTGGGCTCAAGTTGGTTCCTGAGTTTGCTGCTGCCACATGTGTGTCAATACCACCGCACCGTCTTTGATTTGGATTTCCACCAAGCTGAGTTGATGCAAGATCTCAAGCCAGAAATCTCTGCGTTGAGCCTGGGCTCTGAAGCATTGAAGGCGGTGGCGCGGGCCGTGCTGTCGGGCGGGGCAGAGCCGTATTGGCTGAAGGAGGAGCAGAGGCTGCTGGCCTATGCAACTTATGTTTGGGGCGAGGAGTATGTGAGATGGCTCCCAGCCTTCATACAGCGATTTCAAGAAATTGGCGTGTCCAACCTCATCATTTTCTGCGGCGATGAGGCAGCCTACAGCACTTGTTTGCAGGTGGAAGAATCCACCTGTGTTTTGCTGACTTCAAGGACTGGCCTGCACCGCTACACCATTCCCCTGGTGCTTCTGAACCTGGGGGTGGATGCCTTTGTCATTGATTTTGATATCTACCCTTTCAAAAACATTACCGCAAAGCTGATTAGCGAACTCGAAAGCTATGAAGAGGATGCAGAGTTCTTGGTGGGTGGCTCGTTTGGAGATGCATGCATTTGCAACGCTTTTGCATTTTACAAGAACACACCCAACATGCGTGAATTTACGCGGATACTTCTAGCATGGCTATATCAGTATCCCTTTCCACATGGCATCACGCAGAAAGCTCTCTCAGCCTTTCTGGGCGAAGACCCCCTACAAAAATCAGATGGTTCTCAGCCGTGGCTGGTGAAAAAAGAGATTCTGGTGAAGAAGCTTCCACCTCGACCCCAGCTCAAATGGTCCTTGTTCGAGCCTGGCGTGGAATTCTCATCCTCTCGAAAATTGGCCACCTCAGGGTGGGCCGGGAAGCAGGAAGACATTGTGGTGTATCACTTCTTCCACGGTGGCTGGTTAGCCTCTGAAAGTCCCTCAGATCCCAACGATGCCTGGGACGAGTTCGACATTTTCTACAACTTCACCTGTGACCAGGTGCCCAAAACCTGTTCGACCCGCAGGGAGGAGCGCATCCGGCAACTTCTGGAGAAGTCGCGCGTGGGGGATAGCAGGCCATATACAAACCTCTCCTGCCAAACCCTCGAGGTCTTGGACTACACCGTGATGGTGCCGGTTGCACAACCTGGGTAGAGAAAAGGATTACCCGTTCCCGGAGCAGTCAGGTTGGTTTTACTCGCAACATGATTGGGGTTTGGATCCAACAATTGGTTGAAGCTCGTTCATACTAAGCAGATCCAAGCAGTAAAGATCGGTCATTTGAGCACCGGCGATTTAAACCGTGGACTTGGGATTGTGGGAGAGAATCAGCAGAGGTGAGAAAAATCCCCTGGAAATCGATCCATTTTTGGAGCACTTTCCATTTCCAAGATTTTCCAGGGGGTTAACTTGGACGGTCTCTTTTTGATCATGCACAAATGTTTGATTTATTTGGGAGCTTAGTGCCTTGGCACACGGGTATATAATTATCTGTAAGAGATATAGTACAGTAGATCCTTACGATGCCCCGGTGACTCAGCATCAGCTTTATTCATCACTGCAGGGTCAAGAATGTATCCTGCAGTTTTATACATTTTTTTATACTTCTTATACCATTTTTCGGCATGCCAACGATAAAGACCCAATTCGTACATGGGCCCCAGTAGCTACCCCAAGCACTGGGGTCAAACTAGTTTTGAACAGCTAAATGGCTATGGATCAATACCTATACATACCATTTTTAGGGGGATGAACATCCATTTACCAGCTATTTTGATGTTCACCAGGGGTACAAGGTTTTGACCCATCCCCAAATGAGGTGGAATCAACCACCTGTCCAGTTTTTTTTACCCATCGAGGGTTCATGGCCCACTACCAGGGACTCACAGCCTCTGAACTACGAAGTTGCCAAGTCGAGAAGGTTTACGTGTGGCTTGGTGAAAAGAAGATGTGCCCAGGATGGCCTACGGGGGTATACTGGGCTAGGATTGTTTGGTGACATTAAAAAATCTGAAACTCACAAGTGATGTCAGATTCTGAGATATTGTGGGAGAACATGCCATTCTGTGATCTTGGGAAGACTTTGGAAGCCAGAACAGTACAAAAATGGGTAAACCATGGTAAACCATCACATTTTATCGGGGAACCAGACTTGACCCTGGCCCAGGCACGGCAAGCTGGTGCACGAACTGACCAGTGACGCCAAGCGCCGGCGCGTGGCGCTCGGGGACGGGCCGGGGAAGAGTGGCCTGGTGCCGTTCGTGCGGGGCCGCTGCCCGGCCTGCAGCATGGCATCGCATAGCTGTTCCAGCGCCTCCAAAGTCGAGGGCTGATGGGCCATTTGGCCATGGGCCATGATGATCCATGATGGTCATGGGATGACATAGCCTCCACTTGTAATGACCATAGTGGGCAATGAAGGGTGATAGGAACCAGATGAGGTCACTGTGGGTGAGTGAAGGCTGTCCCAGTTAGGGTCAATTATATATCTCCGTGATTGTTTTAAAGGGCTTAAAAAGGTGTGCGGCTGGGTGGGCAGTGCGGATGTGGATGACTAGGTTGACGTGGCATTCGGGTTACGTGCCCCGGGGCGCACAGTATTTTATGCTACAAAGAGATGCCATTCTGATGCTCCCGTCAGGCCGCCATTGATATGCTTTGTGATCCAAGAGCCCAAAGTGGCTCACAGGCATCGAAATGATGAGGCCAACATAGGCCAACATCATCAGATCACAGGCATTTGCTCCCACCAGAAATGGATGTCAAGGTAGGATCAACATGAGATCCTCCAGAGGGACGGGTCAAACTTATCATTTCGGCCAGCAAGCCAAGCCCAGTAGGATGCAGGTGTGTCTCAAAGATCCTCAAAGGGTACAGTAATGAAGGATGATGAGTTGGGTCTGAGTAGACTTGTGCCTGAAGTTTGACAGCAACTTTAAGACTTCAAGCTGCCACTTTGAGACACTTCCAGATCTGTACATATCGAGTCATATCGAAGGTTGAGAGAGCCGCCCGGCACGGACTGAGATTATGGTCAGTGGTTTCATGCCACGCTGCCGCAATCAAGAAATAAGGCATCCCCTCTCACACAGGTACATAGATAGGCGGTCACCCTCGAACATCTATGAACATCTTATTATCATGTAGTCTAATTTCCTAGGGTGTCTTTGTCAAGTTGATACCGTGAAAAGAGGGTCATGCAGTTGGAGCAGAACTGCTTGCTCCGCTGCTGAAGTGCCAATGCTCAAGGACAAAAAAAGATGGATTTTACCTTCGACTACATGTTACATTATGTTACTGAGTGTGGCCGTGGTATTTGTTGTGTCGGCTATTTCGTGGCTGTGATTTGTGCCATGCTATGTCGCGATGCCGCGCATGATTTCGGATTCAGTAATGAAGATGTGAAACGAATTTATCTCGCCATTTTATGCCATGTTACCCTCTGGTTATTTAACATAGCCATGGGAAATGGCCCATTTATAGATGGTTTACCTATTAATAGCATGGTGATTTTCCATGGCTATGTGAGTCATAACCAGATGGTATCTACAGGCAAAGCTGAACAGAGTTCTCGATGTTGACAAGAGAGGTCGTTGTGTCCACCCCAAAAAGTGCCATCGAACTGGAGGACGACAAAGCACAGGCCATTGCGATTTCATCTTCCAAGGCGCCGGCCACTAAGCTGGTATCAATGAAGTACCTATAATGAACAGGTCAATGTTCTCAGTGATGGGGAGCTACACAGACAGAATGTCAGCTGTCTTCCGGCTCGTTTTCAGTTGGTTCTGAGTCCTCCATGCCTGAAGACCTTACAAGCCAGTTCTGCAGGAATGCAAAGGTCCATTCCCCATGGATACCAGTAGAATAGGAGCAATTGGGACGACAAAGCCTGAGCATACGCATCCACTCTCTAGACTTGAATTTTGGCATTGCAACCCCACTACCCCAGAAGAACTCAGTTGGATGTTGTCACAAAGGGTTGTTCCGAGTTTACAACTAGATAAGCCATGACAAACCGATACCCACAGGTATCCCACAGGTTTTTGTGAGACCCCAATTTTTCAGCCTTTTCCCATCTTCCCAGCATCGCCCCAGTAGCCCAGTAGCTCCCGCGAGGCCAGCTTTGGACAACTGGGAGCCCCCAGTGGATTGGTCGGCCTCGCCAGGCCCGTCCCAGCTATGATCTGCTGCCAGATGTGATGTCCGAAGATTTTCGAAGTTGGCGTCGTTTGACCAACATTTGACCAACATTTGATCATTTTTGTCAAGTCTTTTTGTGTCTTTCTTAATGTTGAACATGTTGAAACTTGAAGGATGAGGTGCTAGCTCAAGAACGTCTTGAAGAGGGAGTATGGACGCTCTCGAAAACACATCCATGTGCAGGCAGCAAGCTTTAAACTTGACAGCGGCACTTGTGGCAGGTTCATAGTTTTGTTGGTGTGGACCTTACTTTGGCCTGCCCGGGGATGGTAAAAAGGTGTGGAAAGACAGCTCAAATTGGCTCATGGCAGAGGAAGTCTATCATTGGAAGATTTGTTTTTCCAATGCATTACAATATATTATATATAGTATATTAATGTATATGTTATATGTCATTATATGTCTAGGTGAAACCTTGTTTGCCTGCCTCCATTAGGTCAACTGTGAACCCTAACCTGGAAACATGGCTGAGGAACGTGGCGTGCATGGACCACAAATCCACTTGCATGAGGCCGCAGCGTCCACGTCGGAACTCATGAAAATCATGTCGATTTGACCCGCTTCAAATGGGGATAGAACTGGATATTAGATGATATTAGATGATATTAGATGATATTAGATGATATTAGATGATATTAGATGATATTAGATGATATTAGATGATATTCGGCAGTATGATGGTAGTTTTCAAGATCTTTGATTTATCTTAGGCCCTTAGGCATGTCCATCCCAGATGGGGATCCTAATCCCATTTGACCGGCGAAAAAGCACCATGTTCTTCACCTGGGTTGGGCCTGCATTCATCCTAGCACCTAGGCAATGAACCGTGGTTCATGATAACCTGAAACAATCTTAAATCATCGAAAATATGCAATCATTACCGATTGCAACACCCAGGCAATACACATGGCTTTGAAAAATCAAGGGACACCCCGAAACTCCAGTGGTTTTATCATGTTTATCATCATGTTTGCTATGACTATGACAATAACTCGAAGGACAGGCCTATTGGATTTTGGGGTATCCAATCTCTCCAAAAACTGGCCTAGTTGGTGGATGCCCAACTGGATGAAGAAGCAAGATCGTGCCTTGGGATGCAGGAAGGTCCACGGAACGCGGCCTGGAATGTGATATCTACTTTTGATCCAAGAATCATAGAGTTCATACCCTCTGGTAATTTAACGTAGCTATTGAAAATGGCCATTAATAGTGGATTTTCCCATTAAAAATGGTGATTTTCCATAGCTATGTTAGTTTACCAGAGGGTAGAGCTCATAAAGTTCATAGATGTATTACATGTTCATGTCCTTTGTCTTGGGAAAAACCGTCTTGTTGAGGAAACCGTGTTTGGAGAATTTTGATGGCCACCCCCCATGCGTGAACTGGCTGGGAAAATTCTTTGACGGATCATCATGAATCGTGGCCTCTTCTTGATGGATATGTACAGTTATAGTTGTCTATAGTTATATTATATTTATAATATATATAATCAATATATTAATATACAATATATATATACATCCATATAGAATATGATATAAAGCTTCTAGTCCCGAAATGATGACCTCCAGGTTCTCGGAATAAATCACCTCCCACGAAACATTCGAAGAACGGTGCTTTGAGGCGGATGCTGTTCCTCACAGAGGCGACAGAAGCCAGAGGCTGTTCCTACGATTTGGGGATGGATGACCCATTTCTGGTGATCTTGGGGATGGTTTATGATTGGGTTTACCACATGATAATCTGATATGGTGAAAAAAGATGTTCAAAACACTAGGGATTTTTTTGGCCTTTCCGCGAATGTTCTCGATCCTTCGGACCCCGACACAAAGCTGATGTAGATACCCTATAATCCCTGATACCTTGCGAAATGATGTGATGATTTGACATGGCAACTGTGAAATGACTGGATCTCACTGAATCTCCAGGCTATGCGCAGATTTATGGCGTTTCCTCCTTCGGCCGCTCTGGGAGCAACTGTCACCAGGCCACCCTTTGGCCCAGCGACGGCCGGGGAGGGTCCAGGGGCCCCACAACAGCCGCAGGTGCTGCTGGGTCAGAAGCCCACACCTCCTGAACAGCCGCAGTTCAGGTGCAGCTGGGGGTTGTGCTGTGGATGTAGTGTTTCTTTAGTCTTTTCGAATGTTTTCCATGGGTCTTTAGCATACGCGCTAAGTGAAAGGCCAACACCAGTCCAAACGGCAAAGGGCCAAATCTTTGAGATGTTGAGACGCTGCCAGATCCATCCAATGGTGGCCTGGCTCCAAACGAAGCGAGCAGGCACTGTCCCAAGACTGTGGAGCGAGTCCCCCAAAATTCAATGGCCATGGTTTATCATAATCATTTTCAGCATGAACCTTGCAATTGAAGGACATCCCTCATTTTGAACGCACGCCCGGGTAAGGGGTCTGAATTTTCCCACAAATTGGAGGGATGGAGGAAACATCAGTTCCGAGAACATCGCTGGGACAAGTGAGGGACGTCCACCGCATTCGCTTAGCTTCATCGGTGTGGCAGACACCGACAATTAGCATGGCACCGCATGAGGGCAGACAAAGACGCACAGAAAGCAGATGGAGATGGATCAAAATTCTCCAACCCCAAAATGGATGGTTTAATCATGACAATGAATGAACATGAGAAATGGTGTAGGTCCATTGGTACCTCAACGACTCGACCAATACCCAGATGAAGAGATCTCAATTGTGGAAGAGGTGTGTCAAAGAAACTGGAAATCGCCTGCAAGTTTAGCTCCTATGGATGGGTGAACATTGGATACCTCCACAAGTGGATGGTTTCAGACCCAAAAATGGCAAGTTTGAGAAGCCGAAAGTGGATCAATATTAACATTTGGACGGTTTATGACTTCCAAAGATGACTAATGACCACCAAGCACCAGCTTGGGTCCATCATTTTGATCCAGAATTTGATCTCACCAAAGCGACAAAAACCGGCATAACACCGCCATAAGCTTGACGAAGACGCCACCGGACGTCACGACGTCTGGGGCAGTGGGCCGCCAATGGACGTGCCATGTCTACGGTTGACCTGGCAGTGGTTGGCAATGGCATGTGAGGACCTCAGATTTGGTGGCAGGTAAGAGGTTTCCAAAGGCAACGCTGTCCCCCAAGCACTGAGGTATCATGACTATTCTAGAAATTTGAATATAATATAATTAATGTACAATAAGAGCAGGTCTTTACTATATCATTACCAGAGCCATAATAATAGATAATAGCATAATATTATATAATACCCGTATTTAGTTAGGGATTATAGCTGACTCCAATTTCGATGATTCCGAGCCAAAGGTTGACAACGATTGGGGTAGTTTGAGGACATGTTTCAGGACGTCGAACACCGGCGAAGCGCCTAACCATGAACATGACAATCATAGTTTACTATACGCAGGAAAAAAATGATATCCCCATCATCCCCTTCATCTTCATCCTCATCCAAAAAAGAAACATAAAAAACCTATTCTCAGCCTCAGCCTCTTAATTTTCCCTCATGTTTGGGTCGTTTCAGTGCCGACCGTCAGGTTTGGTGCCCTCGTGGATGAGACCGGGCGCTTCGTTTGGTGTTGCATGGACACCTTTGGAGGCCGGGGTAGCGGTGGCTGGAGTTGGGGATCCCTCATTTTGAGAAATTTGAGAAACCGCTGGAAAAAAAACAGAAGTGTGAAACTTTATGAAACTGCTGGATGAAACACATAAACATAAACATAAAACCAAAATTCAAACACCAACGTCTTTGCGTCCTGTGATGGTCTTTTCCGTACCAGCAAAAAAAGCCAACGTCTTTGCCTAGTGGCCTAGTAAGATCTGATCACTGCCAAGGCGATCCGGTCTTCAACTGCTTGGTCAACAACAACTCTGACAAGACTTGAGCTCAGCAGTTTGTCGGAGTCGTGGATGCTGAAAGGGTTGGAGCTTGGACGATGATTTTTTTCATTTTGCCCATTTGTTGAAACATAGATTCATCGTGCTTCACATCAAATCATCAAGGAACCGGAATCTTGATTTCAGGAATTTGTAGACATCAATAGACATCATCTAGTAGATCATTTGAGCAGTTTCAAAAACTCTAGCTTGATGTTTGATCCGCATATTCTAGGGGTTAGACATTTAATACATGATGATACTATATGTTCTGTTCGCCTGCACATATTTTCGAATCACTGGAAAATGGCCGGTCATGGCCCGGTCACTTTTTTTGGGATTTCCTCCAAAAAGGACGGGCTTCTATGATGTGGTGCTAGAAGACTTCCACCAATCCGAACAGCTCTATGAAGGTGCGAAACCATGGCTGTCCCATATGGAGGTTTCCTAAGTCATGGGGGTAGCACCATCCAAATTCGACCATTTGAGTATTGAAAGCCACGGTTTTGGGGGACCCAGCCCATATATTCACGAAATTTCACGAACATTCTGACATTCTAGTAAACAATGATTCGCTAAGCTGAAATATGTGAATTTTAGATCTATTTGATGCGTCCAGAAATCTGGTTTGAAAGATTTGTTTCCCCCCCTTGCTGGTCGAAAGGAGGCAGGCCTGCGGAGTCCTGCCAAACTGAATTCACCAAGACATCCAGCATGGTCCTGCCAAAGTTTTCATTGGAGATGGATGAGTAGTTCATATGGGTATGGGTCAATACCTATAGATACATTTTTAGTGGGATGAACATCCATTTACCAGCTATTTTTGGGTTCACTAGGTACCAGGGTTTTGACCCATCCCCATATTAGTTGGGCGTGTTTGGGAATAGTATACCGTATACCCAAGAATCCAGTGGTTAATCAGCATTCTTCCCATGAAAATAGTCTCAAGTCCCAATTTTCACCATCACTAGATAGTTAAATCCCGATGTTCCCCAAGATTTGACAATCAAAACTCATTTCATCCAACTTTTTGTTGAACAATTCCATTGAATCTCAATTTTTGATGGACAAATCCCATATCATCCCAATTTCACATCAGATTTTCCATTGAAAATTCTCAAGTTCCTCCAATTTTTGGGTGGCTTTTCCAGGTGCCAGCACGGTGCTCATCACAAAGCTAGGTACGAGCAAGGATGATGTGGCCTGAGGGCCCAGGGTAGGTCTACGGAGTCTAAGGCTGGGAAAATCGTCGAAGTATGGGGTCTCCATTGAGATACTGGAGATATCACTGATAATTATACTGTATCAGCAACAGCATTTTTTGAAGATCACCAATATCAACCCAGCCATCAACCACTGTTTGAAATCATGATGAGTTCATGGCCTCCCAGCTGCTCCTAGGTGGAGATTCGAGACTTTGCCCCGCGCTTCATACATTATGAGCCTCGGCACCGGGTTTTGGTGACCTGGGATGACCTGGGCGAAATTGAAAGAATCATTATATCATTGAGATCACTTGGCCATGTAGCATAGATGATCATGTATTACTTGCATTACTGTAATAGACTTTAATCACATTCAATCTACATATAATATACATAATAAATATATATATATATATATGTATGTATATATGTATGTATATATGTATGTATATATGTATGTATATATATATATATATATATATATATGTATGTATATATGTATGTATATATGTATGTATATATGTATGTATATATGTATGTATATATGTATATATATATAGAAAATATAGATAACATACTTATAGATATATAGCCACAACATCGGTTCATCCTCGGACTCACATAAAAACCTGGTGTCTTCTTAAAATGTATTTTTTCCTGCGGTTTTACAGGGAGCATTTAACGAAGCTTTGTTGATACCTTTGAGTTTCCGCCAAGGACCGAATCTTTCGACCTTTCCAGCTGATCCGCTTGGTTCGACGCTTGAAGGCGACACTCGCTGTTCAGCATGAGTGGAATAGGCAGCAGGTGCAAGAGAATATAGATCAACATCATCTACCCATCTACCCTCCAGAAAAATCACATTTCAATGTGCCACTCGCTGGGAAATCGCTGAACAGTTCGTGGAGCTAACTGGTCCCCATTTTATCATCGAAGAAATTGGTGGATCTTCGAAAAAGCCATGTGGGTATGGATCAATACCTATTAATACCATTTTTAGGGGGAATGAACATCCATTAACCAGCTATTTTGGGGTCACTAGGCCCATCCCCATGTTTTTTCTTACCAGATCATCGAACTGCCACAGGGGGATCCTCGCATCTCTATCCGCATTCGGCCCACCTTCCAGTGCCCTTTTTACGCAGAGGTGACAGCCTTTTGTGGACACTGCGTATGGTGATGCTTTGTATTGGCTGATAATGACTGATACAATATATACTAACTTATAATACAATTGTTATTGTTTATTATATTAATTATATGATGAACGAAAAAAAATCTGAGACCGGACCTCCGTCCCCGGCCATTAGAACCATGGCGGCTGATGAATGGTTCATCGCCCTGCTGAAAGGTACAACTCCACGGATGGATATCAAACCCGCGGTTCGCAGCATGTCCGGTTTTGTGCCTTGGACAGCCAGATTCTGTGGTTCTGTGGTGCTGGTAGCTTTATGTGCTTGATGTGGTTGCAGCATCGCAGTTTTGTGCATTTTTAAAACTGCAGACCTTCATGTTCATGCCCAGCACCCGGAGGAAATCGAATGAAACCATATTTGATATCTATTTTTGGGTGGTCTTGGATTGTGTGCGGAGAATATGGGCCAAAAGCATCTCAAAGCAAATTTGCTGCTACCGCAAGGTGGTCCCAAGCTCACTTGGTGGGTGGCTTAGACAATACCTTGGCTCCATGGTTCAATCTGGTCTCAAGTAAGATATAGTAGTAAGATGTAGTAAGATTATATCATATATATATATAATATGTATAGATGCTGTTTGATGTGTTTTTCTTGCAACTTCTGGTCGGATACCCCTGGACTTGACCTTGAGGCTTGAGCTCCCTGTCATATCATCCTCCATCCTAGGCGAGTTACAACCAACATGCCCATCCGTCGGGTGATCGAAGAGACGCCCTTCCTGGTTGGTGATGAGCCGGTTGGGAACTGGGGGTGGGTCAAAACCTATTATTATCAATTCTAATGGGATGAACATCCATTTACCAGCTATTTTGGGGTTCACTAGGTGCCAGGGTTTTGACCAATAGCCAACTCAGTGAAGGTACAATAATCAGCTGCAAAAGAAAGCAGAGCATCCTGCCAAAAATGAAAAATTTGAATTGCCAAACGTACAGTACACTCCGATCTTCTATGATTTTCTGTTCTCTTGCGATACTTCCAAGACACAGTCGTCGACCTCGTTCGAGGTCATCATCGTTTTTGGTAGCGACGAGTCCTTTACGTCCGAATCTCAGCGCAGGAATTCTTGACATTGGGCTTTTGCAGGAGTCCTTCTAGACAACCCAAGCTGCCAAGGTTCCTAGAATGATCTAGAATTGGCTTGTTTTTAAAGAGTCAACACCTTGGTTCTAATTTGTCTATACCGCGGTTTTCGATCCATACCTTGAAAGTTCAGGAATTCTCTGTCACAGGTGGCGCTTGAGTCGGACTGCCCAGCTATCCTGACCATGTGAGCAGTGTTCAAAACCCCTGTTGGTTGATTCTCAAGATTGATAATATTGGGGATGATCAGGATAATAATAATCACCCACAAACGGAAGCCCTATTAACCAACAAGATCCAACGAGTATATTGGAATCACTGGGTCTCTTGAACACTGCTCATGTAAGGACGAGGATGGTTCAAATCATTCCAAGTCCATGCTTGGTGAAGATGAAGGGATTCTTGTGGCTGCGATGATCTACTTCTTTCATCTGATTTCGGGTCTGATCCACTGTGCCATGATGCCGGATGTCTGTGTGTTTTCCTACGTTTATCCCCACTGTGTTCATCTTCATCAATGTGGCTTTAGATCTTTAGGAGACCATGCCGTGGTGCCGTCATGCCATGATTCAAAAGACGTCCCTGACGTTTTTTCGCGGAGCCCAGCTGTGATGCTGAGCACAGCTGAGATTTGAGACAAAGACTGTGAACTACTGGAAGCAATGGCCGTCCCGGCGAGGATTGAACTCGTTTCCCCAACAGAAACTTGCCATATATCATATCTATATATTCATATCTTACCAGAACATTTTAGGCTTCAGGGGATTTCAGGGGTCTGTGAATGGATTGGAGCAGAGGAAGTGGCTTGGCAAGATTTTCTGAATATTTCTGAATCTAGAGTGCTAAAGTCATCTAAAGTCATACTTCGCATGGAGGTCACATAGTCAAATGCTTTGTTTGGGAGGCAGAGGTAAGAATTCTATTTGCAGCTTCCATCATGGCAGGTGCAACAACTTGACGTTGCCAGTGGAATTCCAGCAGGCCTGCTGATGAAGAAGCCTTGGGTCGGGCAAACCCTTCTGGAGAGATGAAGACCTTGTGAGTTTCATCTAATTTGCAGGTGAGTTTCCCAAGCATTCCCAGACTTGGTGGAAGGATGTTGAAGGGCTTTGACAAAGATGATATGCAATTTTATGATCAACACCCATGGTCACCCCATTTTTCCATTCAGTTTCCATTCGCTGTATCCATGACCAGAAAAACTGGGAAAACCATGAACCAATGGCAGGTCCTGATGCGTGCTGCGATGACATTGGCCATGAACCAATCTGAGGCCGGGGCGAACCTTCGGGGCCGAGGCTCGTCATTCACTACCCCCGGTTGTGGCCCATGGTTAAGAAAGGGGACGTACATATACCCTCTGGTAAACTAACATAACTATGGAAAGATCCACCATTTTTAATGGGAAAAATCCACTATAAATGGTCATTTTCAATAGCTATTTTGACATAACCAGAGGGTAATTGGGACCATCATTTTTGACCATAAATGGGACCATGGATTCCCATGGATGTTATGAGAGAAATCGAATTCTGAACAGCATCGTGAAACCTATCGTTCTCCCCGTTCAACTTGCTATTTCGGAAAAGCCATGTCATATTCTGGTTTTACAATGTTTTACATACCACTATATGAAGTTATGCTGGGGATTAGTTATACGAGTCATGCATAATCATACGAGTTCAACGAATTATAATATAACTTACCTCATATTTCTTTTACAATTGATCCAAATCTCGTGAGTGATGAAGATTTCAACTGCCGAGTAAGATTACCAGTATGTGATATTTTATAAGACCATGTGAGTCCCATTAAGACGAAGACCGCCGCCTGGAATTACGATGATTTGTGGCTGGGATCAGGATTTTCAAACGTTTTTTTTTCCCGACTCATATGAGTTACATGAGTTATATGACTTATGTAATCCCAGATAATCCCATAAAATACAATAAAAAACCCATATAATCCCATCTAATCCCATAAAATCCCATCTAATCCCATCTAAATCCCATAAAATCCCATATAATCCCAAGAGGACTGCGGTGGCTTCTTGGCCGCCTTATCTTTGGGTTTGCCGCTGGGGCCGGGCGCCCTGGAGTCCTGTCCGGTGCTATTTTCAGGATATTTCAGTGATATTATACTGGTGGTTTGGGGTTAACTCTGTATTTCTTTGAAGCACTAGTTTTGTTGTTTAAGCATGTATCTGGTTGGTGGTTTGGAACATGGCTTTTATGACTTTCCATATATATTGGGAATGTCATCATCCCAACTGACGAACTCATATTTTTCAGAGGGGTGGCTCAACCACCAACCAGTATAGGATAAATGATATAAATGGGTACCCAAATCAATCCCAGCTCTATATGCATTGATTTTCTATGATTTTCTGCTTAATATGAATAGTATTATAGATTCAAGTAAAAAAAACTTGGGCAATCCCGAGTTTGACTGTAACTTAAAAAGCCAAAAAGCGCCTTCTGAGGCCCTTCAGCCCATCCACCAGAGATTTGAGGGTGTGTCGCCTGCTGGATGAATGTCAGGGATGCCCGATCGATATGAGGTGTCAGAGCATGGAAAAAGCCAATGATGGAACTATGGCTGAAAAATAGATGGATGGAACTATAGGTGTCATCAATAGATGGATGGAACTATAGGTGTCAGAATCTATATGAATCTATAATCTATAGATTCTCGCTAAACTCAAACCATTGATCAGGGGTCAACGAGTCAGGATGTATCAGGATGTGTCAGCAAGAACCACAGGTCGTGATGACCGTAAATGATGGTTAATGAGGGAGACCAAGCCCTAGGTTTTGATGATATTTGTTTCAGGTTTATGACACCAACTTGCCCAGATAGAATGTATGTATGTATGTATGTATGTATGTATGTATATGTATAATATGTATAATGCATATATATATATATAGATATGTAATCATAATGATAATGATAATAATAACAATAGTAATAGTAATAATAATAGTAACAATAATAACAATACTTAATATGTAATATGTATACAATTAAGACAATCTACAATCTCCATGTCACAGATTCGAATCAACTGCCCCACGTCAGCTGCCATTGACATCCTAAGGCCTGGCATTGCCTGTTCTCAGGGACTTAGGTCTGCTGGAGCTCTGCAAGAAGTTCTTAAGCTTTGCCAAGGAGCAGATGTCCGACTCCTGGATGAAAGTTGATCAAGTTGACCCCCCCCTGCGGCCCTGCGCTGTTGATGATGTTGATGTTTTTTTTTGGATGGTACCATTGATTTTCCTAGCAGATGAAGTCATGGATTGCCATGACTTGCCATCGGATTGATCGGTATTTTCCCAATGGTTTTTATCCACCAAAAAAATGGGGAGCGTCCATCTGCAGGAGATTTGCTACCGAGAAGAAGCTCCCCAACATGCCTACAACTCCTGGGGCGCCTCGGAACCCGAACATTGCGATGTGAAAAAAAAAAGGGTGTTTTTCCTAGCTCGGTAGCAGTATTTTTTTCTCTAGGAAAAGGCTCTGACACTGGAAAATCTTCGTTGATTTTATTAATTTTATTTCAGATCCCATAGGATCCATGTATGCTATATATGGTAACATTTACCATCAATATACTGTACCCCCAATGTTAGCATATATACCATACATGGATCCTGTGGGTATGTATGGACGATTTCACAAAAATCACCTTAAAGGTGTGTCTTGTCCTCCATTCAGCACCTGCTCCCAGGTGCCGCGCAGGATACGAAGCGGGAGCTTCTCGGAGCCAGTTGATTTTTCAAAGCATACATTTTTTGGTTGGGTCACCAGCCAAAAAATGACAGTTCTATAATCTCACCACCGAAAAAGGTAATACTTTAAGAGTTGGATTTTCCTCCAGGATTTCTGCGAGTTTGCACATAGAAGCCAAGTTTGAACATGTTTTTTGCTTCATGGAATGACACGACGGGTATTCCTTTTACGGCGGTTCCCAACAAAGGTGGTGATGTCAAGTTGGAATTGAGGTGGGCACCCTACCTGGCAGGCTACAGAGGCATGGGCGAGGTGGGTCAAGTCCCGCCCCACACATGGCGCCATGTTTCAGCATGATTCAGGAGGATTTCAGTAGGGTTTCATGATCACAGAGATTACATGATCCTTTCAGGATGAGTTGAGGATCATTTGTGCTCCAGTGTCCTGAAAAAAAGTCCATCCTTTGCAGTTCTTTTGAAAAAAACTTGCGCAGGTTCATCATGGTGGTGCCTTGTTGGAAGATGTTCGGGCGGAGGCATGGTGGATGGGCTGCCAGATGCGGACTGTACATCGCCGGAACTGACTCTTGAGAGGCAGCAGGTTTTTCTTAGATGATAAAGCTATTACATGATATTACATGCTCTTCTCAGGACCATCAATATGAAGCATCACCATGGGACAAAGGAAGGAATCATGTCCATGAGCCATGCGCCCGTGATTTAGCCATAAATGCCAACTATTACCATGCAACCTCGCTGCCTCAGTAGCTTTCAGCATTTTTGGCCGCCCTGAATCGAAGTTTGGATCGCCCAAGGAGCGGGGAGATGGGAGGAAAAGTGACCAGGTCGGTGGCATCGATCCAATTGGTTGCAATAGAAGCATCTTACCATTGGTACCCTCTGGTAAACGTTTACATAGCTATGGATGACCCCCCATATATGGTATACCCTATATCATATATACGTGTATATATATATATATGTCTAAATAACTGATTTTGATCCATCCTCCGAACATAGCTACCTTCCAATCAAGCAGTCTAGGATTTTTTTTTTCATCCGTCGATGGCATTCAACAAACTTTTTCATCAAATCATCGGGGGCCCTGGCGCTTTCGAGATTAAGACTGCCATTCCGGGGCAACATTCGAATGTTGCTAGGGACTACGGTTATATGAAAAAAAACACTCTGAATGATATTCCAAGTAGATCTCATCATTCCTCAATCCTCATTGTTTTGCATAGTTCCCAAAACGCGCATCCATGTTTTCAACGTTGCCAGCCCTGACTGGGCTCCAACGCGCCCTCCGCTCCCCAGGACCCATGGCGCCCAAGAGAAAGGCGGGACCTCTGGACACGCTGCCGCCCATCTGCGCGGGGGCCGTGGTCACCTCCATTGCCCTTTGGCTTCGCGCCGGACGAGTGGACGAGGGCTGCCAGCGGGGTGGGGTCGGGGGTCGTGGGGTTTCCCAAAGGCACGATATATTTAATGGTTTAGTGATAGCACTGATGATGATGATGATGATGATGATGATGCTGCTGATGATGATGATGATGATTATTGTCATTATTTTACAGGATTGATTGATGGTAGTACGAGTGATCTAGTATCAACAAAGGCGGTACATCCACTTTAATGATCTTTACTGGTTCAACGATAGGAACAATCATGGTTAAGACAATTTATGCATAGCAATAATATGCACTAATGGTCTAAGAATGGTAAGCTATCATCAATGATGGTGCTATTTTGTTCTATAAAATTAATGTTGGTGGCAATACTCATGTGGTAAATCTCTCCAGTGAACATGTGGTGCATCCAATATAACGGTTTCATGATAGCAAATAACTATGATTATGATGCTAACTTTAAAGATTGGTTAAAGGGAAATGCTAATGATTGATTATTAACGATGACAATTGACTACAGAATTAATGAGAGTGATCATAATAGCGCGATAATACAGTGGTAGATTTAATTTTTGCACCATTCTTTTGGCCTTTTTTCTCTGTCGCCCAAATGTTAAATAGGGAAAAAGTGGATGGTTTACTATTGGGTTTACAACGCTAAGTCATTTTTTCCTTTAGATTTGTCAAAGCAACCCCTTGCGTGGTATGTTTCATTTTTTGGTCTTTGGGATTAGCTTGTTTTTGGAGTTGATTCAAATCAATGGCAACGCCGTTGTTTCTTTGCCGTCTGAGTCTGTTCTTGGTCTGCTTGAGATTCTCAAGGCCATTGGTAGAAAATGGTAGAAACATAGCCATAGACACGAAAGCAACCCGGTGCGGAACTGGGTCACTGAGGCGATGTATCCGGTTGACGTCGTGCGCGCTATTTGTTACTTGGAATGATGGACAAATGATGGACACATGTGGCGCCATTGATGCTGGGGCAACATGGATTTCATGGTGTCGAAATCACTGGGAGATCCTCTGATTTGGGAGGTGCTGTTCACATGTGAAGGGGTTTGGGCTTTTGACAAGTTGTGATGACCGGACTTTCTTGAGGTATGTCCAACCCTGGAACTGGCGCAGGAGAGGCGTTGAAGGGATTTTTGGAGGCGCGACTGCTCATAGCACCATGGAAGGGGTAGATCCAGTGGCCCTCCCTAGGGGTGTCTTGAAACTTGCGATAGGGGTACTTCATAACCCCATCTGTAACTATCTGTAATTAATTGCAAATATATATATATATATATAGATATCTCTGTAACTATGTGTAGCTGGTGAGTATAGGCATGGGTATACTATTATACATGACAATTCGATAATTTGCTAGCTCTATTTGACGATCTGATTGAATTATCAAATGTTTTTTTTTTTGTATTTGCTAAAGTTGGGCCGTTAAACATCCTAAAACATCTAAAACATACCAGAATTAGAGACGTGCGCTGCCCCGAATCGAAGAATCGAATAAACATCATCTAACAAAACATCTCAAACAACGCACACTACATGAGCCGAGCCGTGAAAAACAGCCTGGTTGGTTAACATAAGGGTTAGCTAATCAGTAGGTAAGTCCCTATAATAACATAAATACCTTATAGTAATTGACATAAATGCCAATTACCTTATTAAAAAACGCTAATTTCTTGGGGATTGGTAGGGAAAACTATATCCACCTACTGACGCGAAGGCGCCACGCCGACGTTGCTAGGCGCATGGCATCATGGGCTTCGTGAAGCAGGGCTTGGTGGCGGAAGTGACCAGGGCATCCATCTCCCGAGCCATCAAGTTCCGCAGAAGCAACGAGCAGCTATAGTAGGCTATAGTAGGCTATATTAGGTGATTTTCATGGTGATTTTCATGGTGATTATATAATGGTGATAAATTAATGGTGATTTTCATGGTGATTATATAATGGTGATAAATTAATGGTGATTTTCAAGGTGATTATATAATGGTGATAAATTAATGGTGATTTTCATGGTGATCATATAATGGTGATAAATTCATGGTGATTTTCATGGTGATAAATCAATGGTGATAAATTCATGGTGATAAATTCATGGTGATCTAATCAATGATCAGCAAACATTGATAGTTAGTGGTGATTTTCATGGTGATTAATCAATAGTTGGTGATGAATGAATGATCAATGGGGATGAATAGTGAATGAATGGTGTTGGTGTTGAACTCATAATTTTCATAACGATGACTTGTGATACCCTGGAGATTCATAATGGTTAACTGTGATGAATGGTGGATTTTCACGGTGGATTTTCCATTTTTCTGCGCCAGTGGATGAAACACGAATACGGATTTGGAGTGATTCTACAATCAAAAACCAAGAGCTTAGACTGGACGGACGCCTAAAATGATCCTTAAACTAAATCACTAATTTTTCGACCCAATATTACAGTTTTTTTTGTGAGTAATCTTTTTAGATATTGAGGTGACATAGTTACTATAGTTCAAGTCTTGTGGAACTTAGCGACAGTCATGTTAGTACAGAACTAGTAAACAACTCGCAATTTCGCCATGGATGGGTGGCAAAAACCATCAAGATGCGGGTGGTTTATTATTGCCTTACTAGTAGCATTGCTGTGTTTTTGTCACACTTTCGTTGACTTTCAACAATTGTGACCAAATTTCTGACAGACTCTCAGGTTCTTTATGCAGCCAATTGTCGCCGCCTCAAAACCTGACCGATACGCTGCTGTGTGTAGATAGTGAAGCGACCGAGACAGCAACAAAATCAATGATTTGTACCACCCAAAAAACAATGTACTTGTACGTAAATGGTTGTACAGCTATGGTTGCATGGGTTAATATGGGTTATATGCCAAGCTATGGTGATTATAACCACAGGTAATGGCATTTATACTACCTTTGAAAGCAAACCTGAGACAAGAACCCTGAGGTGCACAAGAGCCTCTATGGCAAGCCAGAAACAAAGGGCACCCCTGTGAGCAAGGGATTGGCAGGTGCGATTGGCACTGTGCCAGAGGCCGGGGTCAAAATGATGAACAAATGGGTAATGTGGAGATGAGTCAAAACTAATAAGTTTTCATATTTTGGGAGTATGAGCATCAATTTGCATCAATTTACAAGTTATATTGGGGATATTGGGGTGAAAACAAGGGCAGCTACCAGAGTTTTGGCACCCTTGTGGGTGTCATGTGCAGTCAAAATTGAGTAGTCAGCCGCTATTAGCATCTATTAGCCTCGTCAGTTTGAGGCTTGCAAGTGAGAGACTGGAAAATCACCCAGATTTATGGCTCGGCTCATATTCCTGTCTGTCTTGGGTGACTCTGTCCTGCAGGTGTTGGCCATTTCTCCTCTGGAGCGGCTCGGCTGAAAAGATGCAATTAGGCAATCAGAACTGGCACTGGGAAATCCACCATGTTTATTATCTATATATAATATTATTAGATTATATATATATTATATCATATAATATATATTATATATAATATTATATCTGTTGATAGATATTTATAGTATTTTAATAGCATAACAAGAACTTGATGCCATGTTACATTGCCAGTGTGCACTGCTGCGGATATTCACGATGCCAAGGAACATCAAGCTGGCAGCACAGCTGGACAAGGAAGGAAGGTTCAATGGATCTGCGGCTCAGCATGAAGGGTTCAGTCAATCATATGGAGGTTTCTTAAGTCGTGGGAGATCCCCAAAACTATGGGTCTCAATACTAGAATGGTCCAATGACTTGGATGATTTGGGGTACTATACCCCCCATTTTAGGAAACCTCATGATGTTCCATAGCTGTCAACTGCTTCTCATTTGACATGGAACATATCTTTCGGTGGACGCTATATCCATCTTGACGACAAGTTAGCCATGGTTCTCAGCTGAGGCTGACATTGCCAAGCACATCATGAAGACTCGAGGCTTCGGAGGTTTGATGATCGGCTACGCTGGAATGCAGGCCATGGAAAACACATCCCAGTAGCTTGGAACAAGGGCAATCTGGACGACACTTTATATTTTTCTATGACATGCATATTTTTCGATGACTCTGAGAATATGTAAGATGTAGGTTTTACAATCCTGCAAGTCTGGTGTGTAAATTGTTGAACAATCCTATCCCATTGATGAAACATGTATAAAAAATATGTGATCTCCTGTGCAAAAACGTTTTTTTCCGATCACAGGTGCGGCAATGTCTCTGGACCGGCGGCTTTTTCCTGACCCTGGACCTCTACAAGGGATGGGTTGGATCCTAAGAGCTGGACACGGCTGGACGGAAACGATGGGGAAGACATGATCTCTACATGACCAGGCCCATGCCCTTAGAAAATCTTATAAATCTATGACTAGAGTGAGCTTATAGTTCTATAGCTATAGTATGCTATATAATGCTATATGATCCAGGCCCATATACTGTAAACTCACTATAGCATACTATAGAACTGGACTTTTTTTTCCCCGCCCTGGCAACTTTAAATCCATGTCTATTTGCAAAATTTTCGAACAATTCACCAAATAGATTTTTTCCAGAATTTCCCCAAATTCCAAATCCGAAAAACACACAAATAAATCCCACACTTTCCCAAATTCTATTCCATTTTGGGATTTTCACCCCAAGTTCCCCAACAAATCCTCGAGTCGCAACGGGGGCCAGGTGTCCAATGTCGTGTCCAACAAGTTGGCTCAGGCGCCCTGACCGTGACCAAAAAATGGGAGCTTTGAGCATGTTTTATCGACCACAGTGGCTGTATATATATATGTGTATGTATGTGTACACTATATATATATACATGTATACACTATATATATATATATGTAAATGCTATATATATATATATATACACTTTATATATATATATGTATATACACTATATATATATTATATTATATATATTATATATACATATATATATATATTATAATCATCCTGGAGTAGATTTTGGAAAACACAACAAAATGGGAATCTGTTTGAAGATTTTATTTTCTATCGACTTCAGGATGACTGTATATAGATACTATGATTTACATATATACTTGCATATGATATAATATGTACACATATATCATCTAAAATATCACATCATATCAGCCTGGAAAAAGTATGGGGCTGAAATCATATACAGGTAAATTCTGGCGACATCACTGGCTGACCAGACCCCATAGATGATCCAAAAGTATGCGTGAGAATCAACATATTTTGCCCAGAGTTTATCCGCAAACCCGATGTCGAAAAGTCCCTTTGAGTCGTTTTGAGAGAGATTGTGATTATATGAACCCTCACTCATGTTTATACTCTGTGCCAATTTCCGAGTTGGAGATCCTTTAGTCCCCCAATCACTTCACAGTGATTCACAATCCCCCAAGAAAGGACAGCCGTGCACAGACACACACACACACCTACCTTCACCTTTTCTGTTGCGTGTCGTGCCATTCTCCTTTCATTGCCACACAATCACAACATGGCAATTCAAACGGGCATTAACATGATGACAAACCACAAGACAACATACTCTTTTTTTTGTTTTTCAGGTCTCCCTTTTCTGTTGTGACAAAGCCAAAAAACATATTGGTGGTTGATGGTGGTTGTATCATGTTGTATATACCATTATATGAATTTATATCATCGGATCATGTGATACGGTTGGTTTATAACTCCAATAACTATGGTTTACGATACTTACACCATTACCCATAGGATCCATGGTGCTGGTATATGCTAACATTGGGGGTATATTGATGGGATCCATGTTACCATATATAGCAGCACCATGGATCCTATGGGCATATACCAACTATTATGGATCCTATGGTATAATAAACCAATAATAGCCATAAACTATACCTATAACTATGGTTAATACATTATAACTATAGTTAGTAAACCAGCCATATAGTTAATAATACCTATAACTATACCAACTCCTAAACTATAATATTATACCTATTATAACTATGGTTTTAATAGTCACTAAAATAAACTATGGTTACCCTCTGGAAAATCAACATAGACCCTGAAAATGACCAATTTATAGTGGAAACTAGTCTTCCAACCCCTATCTGCCAGGGTCTATGTTAATATACCAGAGGGTAGTAAACCAACTTATATCTCCCGCTATTTGTGACCCCCTGGGTCCTTGAGGACGTGCTCTCCGGCTTCGCCGCCGGCGCCACGGGGACTGCCATGAACTGCTGGACTGACGTGACTTGGCAGCGGTTCTTAAGTGACATTTCCACGCCCAGATCAAAGAAATGTCGGCAATCTTGGGTATTAATCTTTATATAGTTTATACATATAGTTTATAGATGTTTATATATAGTTTATAGATGTTTATAGATGTTTATAGTATAAATATGATATAATTCATCCAACTGTTTTGGGTACCCAATGACTGGACCCATTCCCATTGGGCCACGAACATGGCTCCGGTACACCCCTGGCATGTCTGAGGTGTGCCGATCGATCGTCCAGAAGAAGGTTCGAGGGTTTGGGAACTTCAATGGATTGGTTTTGTTGGGAAGATATGGAAACATCTTGACCGGAAACCATGGTTTCGACCACCAATGATAGGGGTTTACGATGGTTTCCGGTTTCCGGTTTCGATTTTCCCTCAAACCAATCCAATGAGAACTGGAACTGGATCCGTGTTTCAAAATATTTCCAATATCTTGCTGTCCACAAGATGTCGATGACCAGAGTCAACTGTAGACATACGGTATGCGCCCCTAAGCTCAATCAAGGGTCTTGAGAAATTTGGTTTCCGGTTTTCAACATTTCCGTCGAATCTCCATCATTTCCCATGTTTTTTCTCATGATTTCCCCAAGATTTCCCATCATCTTCCACGATTTTACTCATAACTTCCCCATGTCGACAATGGTGGCAACTGCATTTGGCTCAAGATGAATCAAGATGGAGTGGCTAGGGCCAGAAGATCCGAGACTGAAAGAGCGCCTCACCTCGTTGCTGGATGATGTCCCCTGCTTGTCAGCTAGGTCCCCACGCCACTCCAATGGCCATGGAGGAGACGAGCACAGGCCTTGGGTTGTGCCGGTGCTGCCGCGGCGGCGGGAGCCGAATCTGCTGGAGCTACCAAGCTTGATGGACGAGCCACTTCCAGAGGATTACAAGGTCGTTGGTTGTCCAAAAAATGGAGGGTTTACATGGATTTACCATGACTTACCACCCAACACATGATCATTTCAAATCGCTAGTTAAAGGGAACAAGTATGATCAACCAACGGATTCAACGGATTTAGGGGTACGCTATTTTCAGACAAACCCAGGTGGACCAATGCCCCAGCAGACGACACTGCGGGAACTTCAAGTGCAGGTACTTCCACAAGCCTTCGGAGCAGCGTTGCAAAAACTGGGCATCATGCGATGAGAGCAATTGCCCTGCAATCCATGTTGATGTAACGCAGATTCGTATGACCTTGATCATCAACGCCGCCGATGACATATCCTGCTACGGCCCCGATGATATAGAGACGGGCATACGTTATTCCAAAGCAATCATTAGATCCTTTGAAGGGATCTCAGTCCCAGCCATCATCAGGGCCTTGAGACATTGTCGTTTCCTCAAAATCTTGCTGGTGCCGGAATTGGATTCTGAGGTAGGGAAGTTCTACATCACCGAAATCATCAACACACTAGATTTTGTCCCTGGGCTTCAAGTCATTTACAGGGACCAAGAAGTCGAGATGCGTAGAGACCCTCCGTCATTGCCGCGTCATGTGTCAGCGTCGACGCACGAATCTGACTCGGATGGAGACAGACCTCCTCCTCCAGACTTTAGGTGCTAAAAAGATGGTGCAGCTTGGGGATTAGCCGCTTAGCCGCTTGAGATCTCTTGAGCCCCCTTCAACTCCCTTTGCGAAGTAGTTCCGATTCCACTAGAAAGTTTGTGTTTCATCATGCTCCATGGGTGTGACGTTAAACATATAAGACTCCACCGGACTTCTTCTCATGATTTCCTGCATGATTTCCTTCTATTTTTCACGATTTTTCTCTTGATTTCCCCATGGGTTCCCATCATTTTCCACGACTTTTTCATGAATTCCCTATGATTTCTCATCATTGCCTATGATTTTTCTGATGATTTCCCCATGATTTCCCATCATCTCCCACGATTTGTCTCATGATTTCCGCATGATTTCCCATCATTTTCCACGTTTTTTTTAAAATGGTTTCAGGTATTCTTCACCCCAAACCGGCCGCCCAGGCCTTGGCCGACACCTTCGACCCAAGCATTCCAAGGCCCAGTGCCTTTGAGCCCTACAACCCGGCGCCCTTCTTCGCCGAGGTCCCTCCATAAGTCGACTTGGGATGGTGAGGTTGATTGTGTGAACAAAAACACACATTTTTGGAATTTAGGGTGAAAAATCGGAGAAACACATTGGTGGTGGATGAAAGGAGTTGACCGACCCCAGTAATGGGGATGTCGATATAGATTTGAAATACCAGTAAATTGGTTGATGGTTTCAAAGATTCTTAACTTTCCCACTCCCTAAAACTTGGAAGATGATCCCAACTGACCATACAATATCTTTGGGATGAGTGGCTCATCCACTGACCAGCCCTGGCTTTTCAAAGGAATGATGAACCACCTGATCAACTGGGATTTCATGCATCAACTATAGGAATTCCATCGATTGACTCCACGAAAGATGAACAAATTGATCTATGGATGACCCCATTGCTTGACACGTATCGAATGGTGACAATGCAGACCTCACTCCACAGTCCACAGTTGCCCTTACACCTGGCACTCTTGTCGCTGCATTCGCTGCATCGCTTGGCACTCTTGCCTTTGCATCGCTAATACCTCTACCGCTCTGATGGACGTAGCGAAAGCAAAGGCAGCGAACAAGTTGAAGCGTAGCATTGAGTCAGTGATCAAGTTAGTTGAAGCATGGGATAACCTCAATTTCCAGTGAACAAAACGTTACTGCACCCCACCCCACCCCAACCCACCTCACCCCCAAGAGCATTTTTCCAGTCGCATTCCAGGGGTGTGCAAAGTGCGTGAGTGCTAAGTGGTGAATTTTCAGATCCTCCTTTCTCGCGCCTTCCAGAGGTTTGAAGCTCTGTGAGTTCTAAGCGAGAGGATTTGAGAGTTCTAAGTGATGTTAGTGAGTGCTAAGTGAGAAAATGTGAGAGTGCCAAGTGATGAGGGTACCCACAGATGTGGCCTCATTGCTTGGGACATGGCGCCCAATTACCCCCACCGACTAGATAAGAGTGAATTCCTGGTCGGATGGTCATCTCTCCGATTTTCATGAGGGGTTAATATACGCAACATAGGATAGAACCGCCATGTTTATCACATTTTATATCATCTTATCATATTTTATCACTAATTTCGTAGTATTTTGAGTTTACTGTCATTTTTTTAGGGGATTACTATATAAGCAACCCTCAATGAGGGTGGGACCATTGGCGCATGCAACTTGACTGAACATCAGCCAGGCGGCTCACTTGGCGTCCACCAAGGGCATTGGCAGCCTGGCTTGAAGAATACACCACAATGATGAGACCCAAAATCCCCATATGGGAAACTATATAGAGTATGTATATACAAGAATATGCCTATATATATATATATATGTATGTATAGTGTCCCCCAAGAAGACAGTTTTTTTTTCAGGATGTTACGTCCTGAAAACCGACGGGGAAAATTTGACCCGACATCCTGAAAACCGACGGGAAAATTTTGACCCAAATTTCTGGGAGAAATTGCCGGATGAAAACCTTGCAGACATGTGAGAGCCCAGCATGCATGCCGAATCCACAGATAGCTGGCGGATACTGAAGATAGAAAAGCCGAAATGAAAAATCTGATCCCACAATCTATATACATCCCGAATCTGCAAATAGCTTGGGAGATTCACAAAGTAGGTGAAAATCATCAGTCTCCAGCCAGCCACCTGCCGAGCGCTTGACCCCTGAGCCCTCGCGCACTGCACGGGTATATATATATATACACACACACATATATATATGTATACATATATATATACATATAGATATACACATATATACATATATATATATATATACATAGATATACATATATATATATATGTATACACACACATATATATATATATATATATATATTTGCATATAGGCCCCATTGAAAATCCCATGTCCAAGTCCCTTGCATCATTCTTTTTGCTTTCAATTTTTGGTGGTTTCCCTGCCTTCCGTTTACCTATTTGAATTTGGAACTTGGTGCAGCCATCAAAAATCGCAATCTTGCATTGGCACACCAGTACAAACTCGCAGTTGGAAATCTCATGCGCCTGTGGTTTTCACCAAACATGGGACATCCCAGAATGTTTGCAGAATCCACACATAGCTGGGGGATATTGAAAATAGAAAAGCCCAAATTAAAAAATCAATCCCAGAATCTATGCCGAATCAGCAAATAGCTCGGGGATACTGAAGATAGAAAAGTCCAAATTAAAAGATCAATCCCAGAATCTTTGCCGAATCAGCAAATGGCCTGGGAATATTCACAGTAGAAAAACAAAACAAAGTTGGTGAAAACAAATGGGAAAAGTACGCTACTTACAGGGTTTCAGCTTTTCCAAACTTTTCTGTCTTTAGTATCGTCTGCATATATGTGGGAAAAATCACAATTGGATCATTTTTATTCCTTAAAACTTTTCTATCTTTAGTATCGCCTGTAATTTTACAGGGAATTGTGCACTTAAAATCATCAAAATTAAGGAAATCCTGTAAATTTACAGTCAATACTAAAATTACTGTGCTTCGAGTGACCCCCACCATGACATTTCAAAACAGCTTGTTGACACCACTTTTGTCTGAAGCTTTTGTCACGGGACTTTTGCCCAACTAACTATCCCAATCATTTGTTTCACCTGGCAGGTCATTGTGCATGT
>Ga0126342_10001114_pt1 | contig 35794 bp, 35 predicted proteins | sample Cyp1metagenome_FD_92528 | JGI IMG/M metagenome (GOLD analysis project Ga0126342, IMG submission 92528) | Coral microbial communities from Lord Howe Island, Old Settlement Bay, Australia - Cyphastrea 1 metagenome | ecosystem: Host-associated > Invertebrates > Cnidaria > Coral ... | reverse complement strand
TCATTGTAGGGCACCATTCCGTCCCTCAGTGCCATGGTGTTTTCCTGTCCGGGAGGTGCATTTTTTACGGCAATTTGTTGGCTGAAAGATGTGGCAAACAGTTGCGGGGTGCAGAGGTGGCAACCAGGTCCAGATTCAAAACCCACTCGCTCTGAAATATCAGCTAGCAAAAATAGGCCCGGGGTCGGCGGCAGGGGCGGCAGCCCTTAGATAAGGGAATTCCTGGTTCAATTCTAGGCACCTTAGGCACCCTTGCTATTTTTCTTTCGACTCCGATGCTAAACTTGCACCTGAAGTTGCCTCCGCGAAGCTTTTTTGACACATCAAATATGCCTGAAATTTCAGGGTGTCAAGGTGGGCAATGACTTTCTCCTTGGATCGCAGTTGGTTCAACCGCCTTGGCATCTGCATGCGCAGTTTCCGGAGTTGAGAACCTCGCATCTGCCGCCAGATTGTCTCTGGCAGTGATCTGGGATCCCCAAAAAAAACTGAAGAGTGAATAGATGGACCACCTTGATCTCTGAGGGCGCTGTCAATGTTTGGCAGTTGAGTTTTTGATCCAATCTTAACACCTTCCAACACAATGCAGTTTGCACCGTGCAGTATACTTACGTATACTTACCGCAGGATCGGTCCAAGATTAATTATCACAGCTAAAGTCGGTAAAGTGTAGGTGCCAAATCGCTGTTGAGAAACGCAATGCAACTTCCCTGGAGGAAAACCACTGCAGAGCCAAGTTGTTCCTTGGCTCAAAAGCACAGGAGGAAGCACCGGCGTGTTAACTACGATTGAAACCTATTGAAACGGACTAGACTCTAGACAATCGGATGTTGTAGAAACATCAGGGAAACCCAAATGTATGAACTCTTTAACCGCTGGGACAGAAGCTAGGTCTTTGCCCAAGCAATCCGACTCCAAAAGTTCGAAAGAAACTTTAGCAATGGAAAACACAAGAGTCGTTGGACTATGGCGTTTCCTAGCTTCAATATTATTCAAAGTTTTTCCAATTTGTGAGATAGTTTCAACAATTTCCACGATGATCGCAGATGGGCTGGCTCAGTGGTTGTATGCATTGACCAGCTGCTGACAGAATGAAACGCTGCAAGGTTCGTTCATGTGCGAATACGGCTGGTATGCCAAATGGCACGGACCTTAGGATGGTGAGTGCAGGGGGTTCAGCTTCAAGTCCAGCGGAGAATGATGGTTGAGAGTTGAGACCACAAAATGGCTGAAATATATTGAAAATTATTGAAATATGCTGAATTTTTAGTAGACCTGGCCCATCCTGGCCCCAAAGGAAGAACTGAACACAGCACGCCATCATGACATGTGTGCCTGGCGCCTTGGACGCATGCGGGCTTGAACTGAATCAACCGAAAGAAAACCACGCAACAATTGCAAAACAACAAAGACTCCTTTCATGCGTTTCATGTACATGTAATTATACCATATACATCCATATACCGTATACCTGTCTCATTTGGTCAAAGAGCGATCTGGAGTAGCTGACTTGGCGTACAGCCAGAGGATCGCATAGAGCTCTTCATGGCTACCTGTGGGCTGAGACGGCTGTCTTTCTAGTAGACAAACAAAATCAAGGAACAACGACCATCCCAAGAACCACAGTGCCGAAACAAGTCAATGAAAGACCCTTCTAGCGTGACCTGAATTCCGTCATATTGGTAGCCTGTTCAAAGAGGAACTTCTTAGTCTTGGCACGTTGCCAATTTGCATTCCTAGCTTTGGGGACAATCATATATCAAAAATGAACGTTGGGGGATTACAACCTCTTTTGTGCTGTCCTGCAGCCAAACTCTTTCAGTCGTTCACTTGTCTTGGCCTTATACATCTCCGTCCATCCGTTGTTCGCTTTCGCATGGTATCCCGCACAAAGTGCCCAAACAATTTTCCATGGAAGGATGTTTGACAGGGATCGGAGAACTGTTGCGCTGACATGACATGCGCTGACAAGCTACGACGTACAGCCTTGGGATTCCCGGTGGTACCAGATGTAAAGATCCTTGCAGGGAAAGTTTCACAGGTATTGGGCCATTGGGCAAGGTGCCACACCACTTCTAAGACAAAACTAGCTTGCAACATCCCTTGCTGCATCATGTTGCACTCTTTAAAGTTTAAAGCCAGTGTGATTTCGGCAACATTCCAATGGAAGGTCGCTGAATATACATGTTTGCCACAGAAGTTGTCCTTGCCCTAGTCTTGTCTAACCCGCTAAGGTTTGAGAAACGGATGCTCTCCTGCAGCTATGCCTTTAAAATAGAGGTGGCAACACCAATGATGCAAAACATTCTTTAGCTGAGATTCCACATACGCTCAGAACTGCTCAAATACAAAAGCTAAAACAATGATTTTTGTCAAATAGCATTCATTGATGCTGTCAGGTGTCAAATTGCCCAAACGATGCGGCTGTGCCATAGGCGGCTCAGCAAACGTTGAGCCAGCGCCTTGCCTACGAGGGTTCTTTTTGGATCTTTTTAGGTTTTTTAAGGTTTGAACGGCACAACTTGCAAACATGGCAAGAGATGCCATTGATTCCTCTCTTGGCAATTGAAGTGCTTGGATGTGTCCAAATCAGCTATTCCTTCACCTCATCATTGGAATGGCATTTCACAATCAGTCAAAGGATCCAAATCAAAAAATACCTTCAAGACCACTCAAAAAGGGGGACATAGTGGGACATTTACATGTGGTTTTACTCAATAGTCCATTGAGGAGGTACATGACCACTTGCCACCCAGCCTGGCAAAGGTTTGGATGTCTTTGGGCTGAAGCAGGAGACACTGGCAGGATGCAGCCCAACCCATGGTCTGTGTCACAAAATGTTGGCTCCCCTGTTTCAGTGGCTTTCAATTGGGCAATCATGAGCACTAATTGGGAATCAACTGTCTCCAACTCGAGTACTGGATCCGTGGGGCAGTTTGCCACGAGCGAATGCAGCAAAAAGCAGCGACACCTTCGTGGCCTTCACGTCTTCCAGTTCCTCCTTGGAAACTGGATCCTCACAGTATCTCACAGCCAGGAATACGATTTCAGCACCCAAAGCCCAACAAAAAACTCGACACACGGGACAAATCTCAGCAGTTTCTTGTGTCAGTTTTAGTTCTCGTCATTTCTGACGTTGTCCGCTTGATCAAAATCCGTTGCTGGTCCTCCAAAACCAACAACTGCAGGGCGGGGAGAAGCCGCAACTCGGAGCAAAGGGCATGGCGGTGTAACGAGGTGAAGCACCACCTTGCAACAGCTATAGGATGCTATAGGTATTGTGCACGTTTCTTGACCTAGTCATGAAATACCACATATAGGAATCAATAGGATCTGTTCAAGTAATCTGCTCGAACTGCAACCCTATTAGTCAGCATGGAAAACCGTTGGCATTTGGCAGTGGCTCAAATCTGGTTTCAGATGAGACGCTGGTTCATCATGCTGACCAAGAAAATGAGGAAAGCTTCAACTCTGGTGGAGCCGCACCACGCAAGCCTCTAAGAATCAAGAGCCATCATGCAAGTGGGTAGCAGATGGTAGCAGCACTAAGAATTGACACCAAGCAGGATGGTGATCAAAACAGTTCTCTGACGGTTGTATTTGACACACACATATTATATATATACCTAGAGCAACCTAAGGCCTTTTTTTTTGCCTTTTTCTAAAAGGCCTTTTTTTTGGGGTTATGGAATCAAAAAAGGTAGCTGGAATCAAAAAAAAGGAGCAGGACATTCATTCATCATAAGAATCAATACCATCAGACTGTTCTTTGAGATGTGATCATACATGTTGGCCCAAGTTATTTGGAAAATCATATCCCCTCCCATTGGTTTCAGGTCCTTTCACGCCATGCCCATCCCTGGGCTCAAAGTGGCACAGAGTGTGCCTTTTTCCCTTTTCGAGCTCAAGACCGGATGTCAGCGGGATCCTCAGCCTCAGATTTGACCTCTGACCACACACACAGTTGCTAGACAACGTGAAGGTGAATTAGGCCACGCGAGTGTACCCAGAAATAAACAAAACCAACAACTTTAAAGTTCCAGGTTAGTGTATTTGAAGCGCAATGAGGTTAACTAGATATAAACTAAAAAAACAGCGTGTTCATGCCCCTGCAAACTCCGCGTGGCAACGCAGCAGGTAACGTTCTATGGTGCGTTGATTTGTAGCCATAGGATGGACATGCCTACTTCCTTTACATATCTTACCAACGAAATCCTCATCCATCTCACAAGTTTGGGTGGATGGACTGAGAACCTCATCGCATCCTGCAGCTAGTGCAGCATCGATGTCGTGACCAAAGTGCCTGAACGTGTGCAGGCATGGCTCCAGGTGATACCTAGCAATGCCCCTCTCATAGGAAAGGCGCGCTAAGTCACCAAAACTGACGCAAAATTTGCGGCACTCAGCTGACATCTCGGATGCCAGCCCCCTACTCCACCAAACACCCTCCCGGTGCAAGGTATGAAAGAAAATGATTGACGCATTGCATCCATCCAACGCCCCTTTGAAGAAAGGAGCCTGCCAATCCTTTGGGGGAAAGTACAGGAGACTTTGTCCATCCCTGGTGATAGAATCAGGAAGAACAACCCCATTCAAGACTACATTCCTCAGCCAGCGAATGATCAACATTTGATCCGACCCCTTCCACCTAGCATAGGGAAACTTCTTGTAGTCAGGGAAGTGCAGGGTTTGCCTTGTGAAGGCCTTGGTGTGATTCACTACATTTCCACGCCACTCATGGCACACAAAGTACCGGAAGTCCCCAAACGCTCGCTCCAGCATGCTGTCGACATCAGAGCTTTGACCTGGAATTTTCCAGAGAGCGAAGTCAATGGCAAAAAGTATGATGGTTGAGGCACCAAAATGTCCACCAAGGGTTTGCTTGAATGCATGGAATGGGTCCCTTTTCCAGAAACCATGGGGTAGACTGGGTTGACAAGGAATTCGAAGCAAAGGGGATTCTTCACCTTGAACCCAGGGAGGAACCAATCCAACTGTGGCAGCCCAAGTAGGAGACTCACCGCATTGCTCAAACTCAAAACCTGGAAGCCCTGCACAGCATTCCCAGCAAATGCCTCGCCCCGCTCCAAGATTCATGAAGCTCCTCCGAAATGCACCCGACTTGATGAGAGCTGGCTGGTCACCTTTCAGGCCCAAGCACACTGGAAACCAAGTTTCTCCTCCAACACTAACACCTTCCTCCATCAATTTTTTGCATTCAGTCGCCAGGAGATCCAGCAATCCCCAATAGACATGAGTGTTCTTCTGTGAGTAACTTTTTTTGGGCAGCACCGTCCAAAGAAATCTGGTCAAGTACGTAGACCCTTTGGCATTGTGGTACTGCGCTCTTGTCATGCGAGCTTCAAGTGCATGCTGTGAATGAGCCATGAAATTTGAAAAGTTCTCACCAAAGATTTTGGAAGTTTCCCTCCCAAACACAGTTTGCATGGCGATGACTAGAACCGCTGAGCGCCGAAGCCCAGTGCCCTCATCTATGTGCAGGTAGTATGGCACACACTTTCCAAGTCGACCTTGGGTTTCGTGTAGGTCAAACACAGCATGGTCATCGTGGTTGGACTTGTAGTGCTTCCAGAAAGTCTGAAGCATCCGGTTGGATCTAATCTCTTCCCGGTCAAACCCTCCCAGGACGAACTTTGGATAACTCTTCAGAAGAAATTTCCACCATGTCAAAAGGCTGAGGTAATGGACCTTTTGGATACCAAATCCTTTGGTACTCATTTCAATAGGCAAACTAAGTTCTTCCCGACGAAACAGCCGATGAAGGTCCCTCTCCGCATTGTTCGGGTTTGCATTGGCGACCTTGGTCAATACATTCTTCGTCGACTGGCTCAGGTAGATGCCCTTGTCATGGAGCGTGCTGAAGGCCATGTCCTTGCACTTGGTCGCTTGAACCTTGGCAAAAGATTCGTTGGGTGGAGCAAAACACTTTACAGTAATCAGCTTTAGTCCCAATCATGTTGGGCCAAGTTTTGTAATTACCCTAATGATGTTTGATTTTGATTTGCCACATCCCCGAATGTAAGATCCTAACCCCATCAGACATAGAGAATGCCAAATTTCTCAGAATAGAGCTCTCGTTCCGGTGGCCTGGAACAGCAGGAAAAGAGGGGACTTAATATATACACCAGAGATTAAAGATGCAGAGATGCTTTGGCACAGGGCATCACTGAGCCTACTTACAGGATGACCAGCTAGACGATTAGACAAGAATGTATTCATTTTTTTCCTCCAACACAGCGTCAAGGGGCACTTCGAATGGCTTAGATTTCGGACGCCATTGTTCCACAGACGCAGCTGGGGTTGGATAATTCCCAGAGGCTTGCTTTCCTTCAAAATTTTGCCGTGTGCAAAAGTACTGGCTTCTGCCTTGAACCCCCAAACAAAAAAATATCAACACAATAGTTCTATAGTCCAGTTCTTTCTATATAATATTAACCAAAGCATTTTGTTGGTTAATGTTGATTGGGATATATTGGGATTAGGCAATGCCGGGTACCACAGCATCCCCTAAGCAAACCATACATTTTCATCTACAAATCTACTTTTTTTTGGATGCTCGACGACCACCACCACTGGGCAGCTCCTCATCAGGACAATTTGGTGCTGCCTTTGCCTTGGCCTTTGCTTTGGCAGGCATCTTGGCACCCGGTTTGTTGGGCAACGGTTTTGCCTTTGGCAAAGGGATCGCTTTCGACCGAGACTCAAGTGTCAAAGCATCTTGGACCCTCAGTTTCCAGGCCCCAATTCTCAGATGATAGTGGCAGAAACAAATGGATTCAACAGCTTTGCAATGGCAGAACCCACATCAGAGATCCCAGTAAGTTGCTTGCAGGAAATGGGCTGTGTGATAAAAGTATGGTTTTCAAAGGCTTGGGGTGAACAGCTAAACATATTGGTGGGATAGATTCAGCCATGCAACGATTTGGTCGCCTTCTTGTACAGTTCGCGTAGGTCCACCTCATGCCTTGGGCTAGGGGCCAAAGGAAGAAAACCCCCCTGATTCAATCTCATTCCAATGATTTGTAAACAACATTTCACCCAATGAGATTCTTTTCTTTTGCAAGAGTTGTTGAATCAAGTTTCTTGTCAGCATAGCCTTCAACTGCACCACTCGCATAAACATCGTTGATTTCACCATGTAGTTGATCAAGGTCCTTGACCTTCAGTTCCAACTTTCCAATGAACCTTAGATGGGCTGATACAATTCTAAGGGTCAAAAAACAATAATTCATAACGCAAAGCATGCCAGTGAGGAACCCAGTATGAGCCACAGATCGGTCACCAACCGGGATAGCTTCATACTTTGCCTTCAGTTCCTTAATGGCAGCTTGTAAGCCAAATCATTTGTCAATCTTGGCAAGAAGTCTTATTTCCCCAAAAAGATTTTAATAACTTGGTCAGCTGGGAATCCGAAATCTTCAAAGACTTCTTCGTCAGTCCCTCCATGTACTTCAAGATGTGGTCAGATGGGAGCTCCGATTTCAAAACTGGGGGAAAAGGGTTCCCACCAGCTTGGCCTGGTTTTTGTGGAACTTGTTGGGGTCCAGCAGGGGCACTGCTTGGCATGCCTGCCAAAAGGTGGCAAAGCCACCCCCACGAAAAATATATCCAGGGAGTTGTATTGTAGTTGCATTGAGGGACTTCAATGGGATATACCGATGTATGCTTCATATATAGATCGATATCCGATATAGATAAATCTTCGATCTATATTTTGAATGCTACCAAACAAGAACCCTTTTTCCCTTAGTGTTCAATACCACATTGGAACCCTTAGCTTACATGTGAGTAGATGTCCCAAATTCAACAAGAATACATATATTATATATATACACTTTGGGGCCCCATATTTTTAATGAGAAGAGATTGGGATATCTAAGTGATTCTTTTTGATGGGGTATATAGATATATTATATAGTATATATGTAAGAGCCCACCTGATAGGGGGGTCCTAGTCCCCCCAGGCCTCCTGCAGCCAGCCCCATGTCCATGCGCACAGGCTCTGCAGCTTCTCCAAAGACCGATTCAGCAGTGGACGCAACTTGGTATTCGGATTGCTCGTTCCTGGATCTACTCAGAGTCTTAAAATACTCCACTTCGATCTCCTCCTCAACCCAATACAAGGGTTTGCCTTCATATCGATCATGCCTGGGATTTTCATTGGGGAAGGTTGCAAAATCTTGGATTCCCAATGGTTATACAGTCATAAAACTGAACATGATAGAAATTAGACCGTTAAATCATTCACTGATTGTGTATTTACTTGTTGGTCATTGTAAAACTTCGAAAATTAATAGTGGATCAGGCACTTCACAAAACCTTCCCTTTGGGCACAGAATTGCTTGATTGCAGTGATCCTGGTCCTGGGTGGGAATGATTCAGAGCCCTATAACCCCAGAATTGATAAACATGTTCAATTGCTTTCTGCTGAGGTAAACAAAAATATAAGATGCCAACTCTTTGATCTTGAGCGTGTCCCTCATCTTTTCCTCTGATGCCCAGCCAGCCCAGCACTTGTATTGCACCTGCTCTTTGTTCTCCTCTTGGATCTTGACCATCTTCACGAATTCCTCCTGCAAAGGAATGGAAAGCAAACCTTTTTGGATCCCTATTACCGATATCCGTATATCAACAATAACGTAATTATTTTCAACAAAACATAGGTTACCATGTTTAAGGCTACATTTGTTTTTTTTGTATGCTTTTTGCACATATTTCATAGTCCAGATTGGATTGAAAAGCTGAACATATTAACAAGGTATGTATGTCTATATAGTCCCAAGTGTTCGACCCACATATTCAAATTCAACATTCATTGAATGGAAAATTGTTTTCATTCGATGGCCATTAGACATGAACATAATGATTTAACACCATGTTAGTATCAGGGGTCTGTGAAGCAATTGGATGGAACAGAGCTCTCCCAACCAGGATTCCTTATTGAAGTTCGCTTCAGTAAGTGCTTTCAAGAGATTGTTCCTGGTATCCCCGCCCTTCTTCCACGCATCATGGATTGATTCTGGCACGGTCAAGGTCCTTAGTGAAACCAGCTTGTTCCAAGATGGTTTCCCAAATGGCCTTGTGGTGTAGTGGTAGTATCTTGTGATAGTTTTGACATATCATCCCATTGAAATATTATAATATGGGTTGCATGGAATCTTTCCACCCCGCCCCAAATTAGGTGACACCTAAACTCATAAAATGCATCAATGGTTTCATTGGTTTGGTCTAAAGGTTTATTTAAGCAAAGCTGAGAAACCCATCAGCTCTGCGCTTACAGATTCTCTCCAAACGCTTTCGGGCAGCTTCATCAGTAACACCTTCTGGTTCTTGTTGATCAGGCTCCCCAGTTTGAAGAACCTTCCTGTTCTCAAGTTCAGCCCTCATGGCTGCATTTTCCTGGGCTAATTCCCGGTTTTCCAGAGTCAGCGCCTCCATCCTTTCCCGCATGCGCTTGACCAAGGCATCCTCCTCAGGACAGTCACCTGTTGCCCCGAAAATAGAAGCATCCTGGACATCGTTGGCCTGTCGACAGGTTGGGGACAGATAGGTGTTTATGTATGGATTGGGGATGTATATGATTGGGGATGTATATGCACATGTATATACATTATATACTCACATATACAGATCGATATGAACATAATTAATGGTGATATGGGAATGCAAATAATCATAGCCACCAAAGTTCAAGTAAAGGGATCACCACAACAATATCATTCTTTTGAATCGAACATCACAAATCTTTTGACAAATTATCTGATACCAGATCTTTGGGGGTGGCAAGGGTTCAATAAATTTGATCAAATAACATCATGCATGTTTGTTGGATAGCTGACTGTTGAATGGGATGGTTTGGAAACCCTGGTGCCAGCGACGGCTATAGCCCACTAAATCTCCATATCTAGACCGTCAAAGTATCTAGAAAAATAACTATTTTGCCTTATACCTATTTTTCCTATAATGCCTTTACCTATTTTTCTGGGTATTTGGAGGGTCTAGGGTGGTCTCAGTCAGTACATGCATGTATCGAATGGTCATCAACATAGAAGCCCTTTAGTACATTGCACTTGTTTATGTTTGCGTATTATATATTCATATCTTATTATATGTAGGTCGAGGCATATTCTCACCGATATTGTAGCTTCAAAAATGAATATGCCAATCTATTTTTTTCAAATTCCCATATATATATATATATATTATATATATATGGGGGTTTCCTAAAATAGGGGTACCCCCAAATCATCCATGTTGTTGGATTTTCCCTCACAAACCATCCAGGTATTAGGGATCCCCCATTTTTTGGAAAACCCCATAAAAAGATTTCCCCATATATTCATATACAACCATCGATACAGATATCATCCTGTAAGTTACAATATTTAGACCTCATTTATCCCTGTTTATATCGATAAAAAACACCATTGTTTCCCCACCTCACCATCCATTTTCCCATCGGTGGAAAACAAAGATTTCCTGACTTCTGGAGCAGGAGAAGGTGGCCCTTGATGACTGTCGCCATAGGTAGCATCAGAAGGGGATTTGAAATTAACCCGGTGCTTCTTTAGAACCCTGTTCGGTGAGTGCTCGGAAACTTGGTCCACATAGGCTTTGCGCTGCTGCTGAAGCTCCTGCCAGCAACGCAAAGGACCGAGGAGTGGAAGTGTAGAGAAAGAGACACTGAACCAAAATGAACTTGGAGTAGTTTGATGAAAAGGGCCCCTATCTCTAAATCCACATAAAGCATTGTGAGTGATATACTAGCAACCAAACCTAAATTGAATTGAAGACCATGGGTTTTAATTTTGATAAAATCGTTGAAACTCGAGGATTGAGGGTCGTTTTCCAACAACATGTCCTCAAGTTCACGCTGCATGGCTTCCCTACTTTCCGGTGAGGGTTCTAGTTTGACACCTTGCTCCCTCAAAGTGTCAATCCCAGCAGCCAGGGTATCTGAACTCCACAGCTGGCTGCCAGCCAACGCCATAGGTATTGTTACCCCTTCCTACAACTTTGATCCACAGGCCTTCTATCACAAAGATTTCAGATCGTTTCTGGTTTGAACTTTCATCCAATTCAGCAGCAATTTAGATAGATCACCATATGATGATATGGTACCCAATTCATAACTCCATGGCTGGGACAAAGTTGTTGATTACCAAGTTAGTAATGGTACCAAAAGATGATTAACAATGTCGAAATCTTTCAAGTTTTCTGCAACGAAAAGGTCATCATAGTTAACATTTTTTTTTGCACAGTCACAGGTACAGGATTCGGCCAGCTTCTTGCACACCAGATTGTGGCAATTTGAAAAACCACAGCCCTGGTAAACTAGCCTGCGCATGAATTATCATTTTTGATTTTGAATTAGATTTGCGACGAAGAAGTACCACTGCTAATTACCCTGGGGGGAGGAACCAGGATCTTGTACACAACATATGTAAAATGAGGACCCTCCCCAGGACATGCAGTTTCACCACCAGGGTTCTCATTTCGGCATCCTGGGGTACCTCGAAACTTGGAAATCAGTACACTTTCCAGCAAGGCTGCACTAAATGAATTTGCATTGATAGAAATCACCTTCATCCCTTGCCATTTTTCTCGGCGATCTCTGGCATATCCATAGACTGTATGGTTCCAGCGTACTACTGGGTTGGCACTGATTCCTATCTTGAACACTGCTGGGTGCTTGCAGGACAACCTGGAAACAGCATTTTCCACATGCCTCGTGACCTGGCTTGCACTGGCTCTTGGGTTCTTGGGAATGTCAAAGGTAAGCTTCCCATTGCAATACCCACTATCCAACAACTGCGGCAGAATTTCAGCCTGAAGGCGGGGTAGATGCACAACATCAGCCCTCACGTTTTGAAGCCAGGGTTCTTTGAAGCATGCCCCCACCTCATTAATTTGATTTTGAGGTGGGAGGGATGGTGTAGCACGAGCCTGCAACTCCTGCACTTCAGCGAGCAAATTGTCTACCCGCTGTCTCAAAGACTCATTCTCTAGCTGCAGTTCATGGAGACTGGCATCTTTCTGACTGGTAACCGAAGTTGTAGAGGTGACAAAGGAGACATGAACATCATCAGTATCCCATAGCTGTGATGCCAGCGAACGAAGGCGTTTTGCCATTGCTAGCTAGAACATGTTTCCTCTTTTTCATGAACTTGCAGCCAAAGAAAGGTCTCTTCGGATCACATGGTGGAAACACTTGGTCTTGATTTAGATCCAACACGATACAGCTATATTGTGGCTTCAGTTACCTAGGCCTACTATTTTTTTTGGGGTGTCTTGTCCTGGACTGTCGACAAATATAGCCAGTGGAATCACAAATCATGTAGCATCCCACAATGCATTTGGTTCAGCCAAGGTTTTCCCATAACATTCCCAAACTAATCCCAATTGTATTTGTATTGGGTACTAAGGAAATCTTTACGAAACAATACCTGGCCAGTATTTGGGATTCCCCTCTATTGCCAATCTACCCCGGACTAGAAAAAAGGAGCAGATTTGAAAAAAGGGCCCGGACGCTTTCGGACGGCCAAAAAGGGCCCGGACGCAACCGGATCGGACGGGAAAATACGCTTTTTGGACGCGAAAATACGCTTCTCGGACGGTTTTCTCAATTTCCAGGTTTCCACCATTGAAAAAAAAGGCGCTGGACGGGAAAAAAGGTACAAGCCCTCTAAAAACCTTCCTCACTTTCACTATCTTCTGGGAGAGATTGAGGGAGCACCATGCGCCACTCAGGAGGGAGCCTCAATTTCTTGGAGCCCCTGACGTAGGAAATGGCTTCTGCAATCTTCGCATCTTGCCAAAGATCATGCCAAGGGTATGCAGAGTAGAGATGGGTCAACTCAGTGGTGGAGTCAACCTGGGACCCCGGTGCCAGTCACCGCAAATGTGATTCTTAGTCTTTGTTGGGTATCTTCTTTTGGTGGATCCTTTTTATAGACTTATAGTTATACCTATATATAGTGACATTTTTGTAAATGAGAATCATGTGTAGAGACTGTAGGGATCTTTTGTGATGATCTGTTTGGTGATATTATATCTGGGATACCTTGTGTAGGGTGATTTCTTATGGTGACTTTTACAAGTGCACATGTGTCTAATTCAGCAAGGGTGCTGGAGGGAGACAGTCCTTGCCGGGCTCCATTGCAGCTGCTTTGTGAATTTCCATGAGCTTGGCCGCATAGCGCCAAGGATACACCCTCAGATGCAAACGGCTGGCTTTTTGAGTTTCATTACCCCAATGGTTCCCAATTAGATCCCTTACATCCCTCCCATCTATGTATGGTTACATCCCCAGCTTTCAACAGTTTATCCAATATATATATATATATATCATACTTGTAGGCTTTTCTCCAAAAGGCATTATCCCATATATCACATCAATCAAACCACCAACTGGCCCATCCAGCCACACAATCTGAGGAACTGTGTGCCTTTCAACTGCGCTGTCCCTGCAAACCGAAGCTTTCCATCTTTGGAGTGATATCGTCGCGTGGTCTTCACGCTAGTGGAGAGGGAAGTTTTGGTCATTTTCCCATGGAAAAGCATTCTGATGGCAGAGGTATTACCAAAGACAACTGAAGGCTTCGGTGTAGCATGCCCCCAGTACTTCATGAAGAAGCGCTGCACAAATACCTCAGTAGAAAGAGATCTGAAACGGTTAAAATTCAATCTTGTATACTGGATTTGTTGGGACAGTTGGGGTAACCATTTCATTCCAAAATTTTGACAACAGAAATGCCAACAAGTTACACGCAATCCCAAAGAATTGAACTTCCTCACTAGCCAGCGAAATCTCCTATGCCTGGTGACAATCGACGTTCCTGGTTGCTCTAATACCCAAACACCTCCACATGCTGTGAAGAGAACCAAGAGGAGAATGGTCCTGCGGCACAGCACGGCATTGGAATCACTTAAGATTGGGGGCAGATTAGGAGAACACCTCAGCCAACCATATTTTCTCATGATTAAACAATTTCGATGACTCTATATGGGATCAAAAAGAGATCATGTCAGTTTGGATTGAATCGAATTTGTTTCTCTAAACTTTGGATACAAGTAGGGGCTACTAAAACCCTGGAATTTTGTTCCAATACCCAAACCCTGGAATCATCCCTGGTATACTATAAATATTGCTGGGAATGGATGTTCAAAGAACCCATTGGTATATTTAACCAAATTCATCCCATTTAAACTCAACATTCCATAGATGGGGATAGATTGTGTCTACCAAATTCATATCTGTTAGAGCTGCACCCCACACCAAGGACATTGGTGATTTGAAATGGAACCTCGGTGGCGCCTTGGCACAGGTTTGGAAACTAGGGGGAACCCAGGTCAACAGTAGGAACAGTCCTTGAAGTCATTTGGTTGGATAGCCTAACCTTCAGGAACTTCTCATTTCCCATCGGCGTAATAAATGATCTATGGGTTGAACCACGACTGGTCACCACATAAGAAGAGCAACATAGTCCCACTGATGCGAGAGCTTCATCGAATCGAGAGTTGAGCATAGCATAGACGGAGAGCCTCAGGGTAACAGAGGGATAGAGATGGTTTGGTGGATAGAGCCTTTAAGGGGGAAAATGATATTAAGATCTTGGTTCATTGTTTTGTTTTCCTGGCCACTTCAAACATGGTTCAGATAAGTTTGTTCTGGTGAAAATACTTGAACAAAATAGATAGATAGATGGATAGATAGATAGAGATGGAGATAGAGATAGAAAGATAGAAATATAGAAAGATAGAAAGATAGAAAGAAAGAAAGATAGATAGATAGATAAATCGATAGATAGATAAATAGATAGATAGATAGATAGATAGACAAGTGTTAATACATATTATGATGACTTTAAATAATATATATCTGTTTGGTGCCTGAACATGTCCCATAAGCAAACCTCTCAGCTAAGGCACACCATACCAGCAGGGGAGTTGATATCAAAGACATTTGGATCCTGGTGGAATCCAATATCGAAAGATGCCGTAGACTGACCCAATCCTCGAGACAGCTTGGAAACTCGTGCTACCCCAGCAAAAAAGTCCAATACTTCATATGGGGGCATTGCTGGCTGCTCGAACTCTAGAAACCCCACCAAAGCCACCAAGGTGATTAGCACCTACAGGGTTGGCAAACCGAAAGGTGCAACATGATTTAAAATCAAACAAATTGACACAGTCAATTTAAAAACCCTGGGCCTTGGGGGCCTTCATAGCAAAAAGCCTCCGAAGGACTGTGTCCACTTTGTCCCGAGAAACCATGATTTTCACCTAAAGGTTTTAGGTAGCCAGGCTTGGTCTTTAAAGGGCTACAGGATCGGATAGCGTTATGTTTCATTGGCAGGTGCATGCACATGAATGCTCACAAAACATATCAGTAGATCACTGACCCATATGTAGGCAGTGGAGGCCTTTGTCACGTTGGCCCGCAAGTCGGGCAAACAAGGAGGCCTCAGTACAAATGACAAGACCAAGGGATGGTTCAAACCTCTGGGGGCATGGATCATTACCAAGTAAAATGTTAAATCCCAATTATATGATATTATATTAATAAATGAATCAAATGGGAAAAAATCCTTGGTAATGAGCCATGTTGCAGGGATAATGTTTGTGTCTTACATACACCTTGCAGTAACTTGCAGGAGCTGCCACAGAACATTTTTCCACTTCCCACATCATATAGCAATCCCCGTGGTCAGGTCTCGATTGTCGACCAGATTGAATTTCATCAATCTCACGGGGCCCCGGGAACATGATTGGGAGGGGACCATGGTGTATACCCCACTGCGACAAGACATATAAACTAGAGAGTAGCTTCATCCGGAGAAGAGCAGTCGATCCACTGCTTCACAGCCGGGAGCTTGTTCCAAGGTAAAACTGTGGCAGCTACAATGATGCCCTCAGCGTGCCTTGTCAGCAACAAGAATCCTCAACTGCCCAAACTTAGTACGAAAAAGTGGTAGATACTGCATTGAACTGTCCAACAATTTGTTTTTAAGAAAAATGTCGCCATACAATCAGTACGGGGGCTAGGCACCAACCACGCTCCTAGGGGCATCCTGTAGCTCACACACCCACAAACATACCTAGCGCGCCCACATGTGCACTTCGATCATCCTTGAATCCTTAGTTCCCCCAGGTTCCATTCCTGAGACCTTCCTTCATCTCCACGAATTTCTGCCTGATCTCAGGCTGATTGTAATCCCCACTGGCGTCCTCGACCATCTTCGCCTTAGTACACACCAAAGGCAAAAGGATACTAGGAACAATGATTGCTGATTACTGCAATACTGATATGATCTTTACGTCCTATTGTCAACCCCTGCCCAATTACCAAAGCTTAGGGGCAATGAAGACAATGGGACCCACCAAGTCGACAGTCTTCTTGTTGGGCACAGAGAGATAGAAAACCTACAAAGATGGGAGGAACAGGTTACTTATATACCATATATTATAACTCGCTTTAGATACTTATATATTCCACAAACAACAATAATTAACACTATATATATATATAGTTAACACCACCATGAAAATGAAAACACATTCGTTGAGTTGTCAATGTATAGAGGGTTTACTGGTTAGTTGATTTGGATTGTTACTTACCAGCCAATACAGTGGGATGGGGGATGGGTATGTTCCCAATAGTATGTCAAAATAGTTTTCTATAGCCTGGCCTGGGTAAGTCCTGACTTGCCCTGTCGCGTTGGAACTTTCAAAGCAACAGCATCACGAGACCAGTAAGGGACAATGCTGCAGTGGGTGAAAGTCGGGAGCTTCTCAGTCGCCCTGCGGGGCTTGGGTCCACTCTTGCCCTTCCCAGTAGGAACAGCAGGGGGAGCAGGGTGGGCTTCGGGAGCCTGGGGATCTGTTGCAGAGCCTGCGGCAGCTGTGTTTTGGGTCTTTCGAGCTGCTGGTCGTTTCTTGGGAGTCATTCTGGGTTTCTTAACCTTGGGGCTCTGGGCTGCCTTCTTTGCCGCTGCCTTTGCCGATGCCTTCTTGCCACGTCTGGGCATGGGTACCTCTGGTGGGGGACTTTCTCCGGGAGTGGCACAGTGACTTGCATCATCACCATCACCCTCGAAAAGGTTGCGTTTCACAGGCTCATGTTCCTCAGGCTCTTGCTGGGCTTTGGTCTTGCGGGGCCTGCTGGCCTTTGCCTTGGGTTCACCCTTTGACTTGCTGCTGCTCTTGGGTGCCTTGCGTTTGGGCTCTGCCTTGCGTTTGGGCTCTTTGTTTGGATTGGGGTTTGCGCCCCTTAGGTTTCACACCCATAGCCCCATCCTGTTGAGACCTAGTCAGAATTCGCTCTACCAGTTCATCAAGCATGTGGTGTTGTGGGTCCTCCACAGCGGGGACCGCAGGGGGTGGCTCCATATCCTCCCGAGGCTGCGATGGAGGAATATCTTCATCCATCTTGGTGGCAAGTTCCTTTGGCTCCACTTCAGCGACAGGCTGGGGAGAGGAAGGGTGTAACTCTACCTGTTCCCCAGCAGAAGACCCTTCCACACACCCAGGATCACCAGGTTTCTCAGAGTTCTCCTTGTTCTCAACGATGTGCGAAGGGGCACCATCAGCATGTAGATTGCCTGCACCACCGTCAGGCTCATAGACCAGAGAGTCCTGCATGAGAAAGGGATAACCCGGGGGGTATATGTTTTGTAATTGTAATCTTGGAGATTGTAGCCAAGAAAACCCCATGCCACCAACAGTGAACAAAATTTGGTTCATTACAATATTAGAATCTAATTGATTCTGGCAGTATAGTGAATAGCCCAAAGGATCACAGAATAATGTCTTCTCCAGGATTGTAGCCAAGAGACCCCCATGCCAGTACAGCGGACTAGCCTTGGATAATACGATATGAACCAGGTGCAACAAGATATGTATTATTCTTCTTATTATTATTGAAAGTGACATCTATCAAGACATATGTTTTCTTTCAGGACATGCTATCCACCCATCAAGCAGGGTTTGGTCCTCTACCTCCAAGATCTCACGGGCTGCAGCATCTTTGGCCACCTTGGGTATGAGGGTACATCAAATCAAAAACACATTTATGATCTATACATGGCATTCTTTGAAATCAAACACTTGGCATTTTCTTCATCATAATATTCATCATACCAAAGACCCAAAATTACAGAATGCAATCTCCAACTCACCATTCTATCAAACAATTGAATCTATTTTTGGTAGACCCAGAGATAAACAGGATCAGATGTTAACATGATGGTTTGTAAGTATCCCTTCACGTAAAGGTAGAACTCTAGGCTGTAGGCAAGAAGCCTCAGCAGCGCTTCTAGGAGGATTCATCGCCAAACGCCGCCTGAGTCTGCGCTGGCCGGCTGGGAAATAAAAATTTGATCAATTAACATCTATGGGTATGCAAACACACAAATATATATTATATATAATTATAAAACATTGGTGTACTACTATGTATACTAATGTAACCCATTCAAACTCCACAGCGTCCACCCCGCATTCAGCCAACCTAGCCTGTCACTTGCAGCCAAGGAACTGCAGCTCTGCGATTCTGGCATCAATGTCCAACAAAGAGCTCGAAGAAGAAGATGGAGCCTCGGGCAAAGGGCCAGGAGAGTAGTCACCAGGGAGGTTGCAGGGCAAGGTGTCAACAGCAGAAGGGTCAAGAGGGATCGAGTCCACAGTCATCAGCACATCGAGGGTGTCATCCCCAAGCGGACTTGCTGGTTCCTCCCATGAGAAAAAATACCATACAGATGCACATGGCAAGGCAAGGAGTTGGGAAATTTACAAACCACCATTTAATCAGTCCTCAGAATCTCCATATACCACATCATCGTCGGCAATGGCAGCAACACCAGGAGGGGGCGGTTGCTGAGGAGTCTGGAAATACCAGGCCCGAATGAAGATCATGTTGAGGTGCTGGACTCCACGTGACTTAGATAAGCAAAAACCACAGCATTCCCAAATAAAGGCGTTCATGAAGTCCAAAATCCAACACACCGATTCATGTTTTGAAAGTAACGTACATCCAATATTTTTTTGGAAATGATTACGTGCAACCATGGTGCCCGGGGTGACCTATCTTGACGCAAGTTGCGCAGCGCATGGGAGATAAGTTTTCGAATCCCCCAACTGTCAGCATACATCTTGGTCTTGGTTGGGCCATCTCTAAGGAAATCATCTTGGAGCATGATCTGCCAGAACTTTGTCACCTGGCAAGACATGGGATGGTTATATGATTCGGGGCATGGTAATTGCCAGTCATAAATGCGATTCAATTTGGCAAATGGGAAACTATTGCCTCCGACTGAACCATCTTCAAAGGGAATGTGCGAGGGATGTTGCCACATCCCTCAAAGTCAAAGATTTCCACCCAGCATTCTGCCACTGGCCAAAGCACGTCTGCGTTCATGTCCAGTGCAGTCCTGGGCAAATGGGGGAGGCACATGAGTGACCTGTTTTTTTGGAAAGGCTTTGAATCCAGTTGTTAAACTTATATAATGCCGATGCCTCCTAATCATATGATTCCATTCAATTTCACACACACATTTATGTGATATGTTTTGGTATTTTGGATCATCTAACCCCAACATCAGTATATATCATTCATTGGGAATAGACAGAGCTATATATAGAGCTAACACCCCTATGTTCCACCTCTTTTGCATTCAGGGCTCATGGAGGGGACACCAACTGCTTCAGGAGATGGCCACTCCAGTAAACCTCCAATCCTGCGGGACCTCTGACGAACATGGGTAGAGGCTTCCCACTTTTCAGCCAGACCTACTAAGGAATCAAAGCCTGGAACTTCGCGCTCTTCCAAGCTATCCGGTTCAGCAGCTACAAGTGCCATTGGCAGCAGAGGATAGGATCGGTATGGGTGGTGTTTCCAAGCAAAATTGCTTCAGAGGAGGCAGCAGCTTGTTCAATTACAAAGCTGCTGAAACAATTTCAAAAACAAAATTACCTGATTGTTTCACCAATTTCAGGTATGACAAAGGGCCAAACCATTCTCGGCAAAGTAGATGAACCTGCGTGGGTAGGAGCTGACTTGTTGAAAAAATGTAGGAAGTGAACCATGCCCCAAGCCAACACTATTAAAACCATCAGAGTTTCAAGAAAATATATCACCCAGCAAATTGTGCAGAGTAGCCCCTTGTTTCTCATCACGAATCTGCCAAGTTCCATTTGTCAATTGTCCTACCAGCTCTTGTGGCAGATGCAGCAAGTATCCATTAGAATTGTCTCATTTGGAACTAAGGGCTGGGATTGCAGTCGGACGCAGACGAGCCATCCTGAGATTTTTCTGATGGAAAAAAAGCGCTGAGCAACAGGTTGAAAAATGTGGTATAACTTATATAACTCAAAAAAATCCTGGGGATTGCAATAGCCTGTTAACCCACCACAAAAACATATAAATTTCAAATACTTTTAAGCAAAGACTTCTATAGTGTGATTACTATGACCACCTCACATACCCCAATAGGTTATAAAGGTCCCACCAATCAAGCCGAGTTGCGCCATTGCCGGGTCCTGGAAGGGAGGGGCAGGAGTTGGGAGATAAATGGTCAGGGAATTGCACAAGTTGCTTTAACTTGTTTCAACTATATGTTGGTGATCTTTGTAAAACCCACGAATTTGATTGATCCGATTAAATCCTTCAAGTCCAATGATCCTGTCCTTTGAGTTGCTGGCCAGCCAACTTGAAGACAATGCCACCCGAATCGAAGTTCTTGATGATTTTCTTCAGGGTCTCAAGGTTGATTCTGCGCTCCTTGGATTGAAATCATTGAATCAATATTGGGTATTTCTTAGCTTAAGTCCCATCTCCGTGTTACTAAATAGTTAATTACTCATAGGGCCCTATCATGAACCAATCAGTTGTTAAAGCGAGGAGTTAAGGGGGTACACTTAGACTTAAGGGTATGATTAAACACTGATTTGAAACAGTGGGTAAATATGTTGCTGAGTAACGTCCACCTTGTCATAGAGGACAGCAAGCACGTCTTCCCAAAACTTATCGCCAAGGTCGGCCAGACCTATTCAGGGAATAATAGGCAAAATGAGAAGATCCCACAAGGAAACCAAACCTTTCAAATCAACCACACAGAGGTCCAATTCCAAATCTACAAGGCCTCGTGCGTAGAAGCCAAGTTTGGCATCAGGGTTGTCATGAAGGAATGCCTCCATGATCAAAGGCTAATCTAACATCGATCTAAGGAGCCAAAACACTCCGGTGGTTTAGATATATCGTGTGAACATAAGTTGCGAAGTGCATAGCCATACCTGGAGATGAGGCAGCAGGCAGGGGGAATGGCGCACCTTCACTCCACAGGGGCCACTGGGGCCAGATGTGCCAAAATGACACTTTTGATCCGAAATGGCAATCAAGTAACATCATTGACGGGACTCTGGAGCCTCTGATGCACCTTGATTTTGGGCATAATATGGTTCACCCTCCAAAATCAAAAAAGGTCCTTGTAACCCAAAAAAAGGAGCAGGCTTTTTTTTTAGGCCCGGCCCAAAATTTTGGGTGCATTGGAGGGTCCAGGTAATTATAAATCGTATATATATATACAGAAGCCGTCGCCGAGTAGCACGACGTCCTCGCCACGCTTGATGATCTGGTCCAGATCCAAGCGTTGCCGCAACTGCAGTGCCAAGGAAGACAGGTCGTTCCACAAAGTGCCGTAGGTGAAGGTCCTAAGGTCGCCGATGCCCAAGGGAAGAAGCTCTGATAATGATATACCGTGATGTATATATATAGTATATATATATATATATATATAATTCCTTCTTCTTCCTATTACTAAAACTCCCCCAAATAAGAAAAATAGGATTGGTGTGACACTTCCGGATTTTTTTGGTTGGGCAGAATTGGATTCTTAATTGTGGTAGTTGAGAATCAATAGGAGAACAGGATGATGAAACAATGGGTTCAACCCCCTATGAATAAAAATAGATTGCCAACTGGAAGTTTTTTTCTTGGGGTCCCATCTCGCAAGTTATATTTTCTATTTTTATCATTAAGGTTTTCATTGGAACAATACACCGCGTAGGGGAAAGCTTCGAGATCCAGTTTTTGGCAATTCTTTATATAGATTTTAATAAGGGATTTATTCAAATTTGAAATCAAGTTTTTTGTCTTTATTATTAAGGTTTTCATTGGAATATTGGGGGAAAGCTTCGGAATCCAGTTTTTGGCAATATTTTATATAGATTTTAATAAGGATTTAATTGAATTTGAAATCAAGTTTTTTTATTTTTATTTTTAGGGTTTTCACTGGAATATTAGGGGCACCCGAATACAAAATACACCCTAATAATTAATACCACCGTGTTTACCATTTGGGGGGAGAGGGGGTGTTTTAGTAATAGGGAGAGAGGATTATATATTTTATTTATATGTATATCTGATCTTTGGGAGCTATGTGGAGCTTGAATTTGTCGCTACGGTAGCCTGTAGCATTCTTTAGCCGCTTTAGCCATCTGGCCTCTGAAGGTGGTCTTGTAGCAAGTAACATCCCCAACATCCGCTTATCGGAGACCTGCATGACATCCGTGGAGCAAATTTCATACCTTTATATACACCGTTGGCAGACCTTCGAATCAACTTCACCACATCCCACCACATCCCACCACATCCTACGAATCAGTGCTTCCCTCAGGCTCCTTTTCATTGGAATTTTCATGTTCATGGCAGCCATGAACTCATCAAGCTCTCCGAGACTAGACTCTTTGCATTGCAAAACTCACTTGAGGCCACTAGAGATCATTAGAGTCCATTAAATGAGTCCATTAGCTACCAACCCACTGCATGCAAAGTCTGCGAGCGCAACCTTTTCAAGCAAGGCCGTGTTCTTGGGGCAATGGGGGCAGCGCCCTTCTTTCCCTGGCCAACAAGTTCAACAAAGCTCAGCCGATACAAGCTGAAAGGAGTCGTCACAGCGTGACCACTCTGCAACGCCCTTCTGTGCAGACTCATTCTACAGTACATCATTCTATGAAGGAGGTCAGTCATTGCAAAGATCTGGGTGTCTAAGTCTGGCAACACATGTCACAGAATGGGCACAGCCACGCACTGCCAGCTTCCTTGATCCAAACCACTACTCCGGTGAGATGCAATGGCGTACCCCTTTGGGCTCAGGCGCCAACCAGGAGCTCCCGTAGTTGCAAGTGTCTCCTGAGCTATGCTGTGCTATGACAATTCATGAACATTGCAAAAGAAAGCAGTGCCAGCATACAGTAGCAACATGCAAGTAGTGGAGAATACGGAAATATAACATCACTTGATATATAATGATATATATATTATAATGTATTATAATATACAACTTCCCTGAGATCGGTGCAGCATGGTGCAGCCACATCTTGTTGTACACCTTTCTTTCAGGCTGGAATGTCATGGTACCAGGTACCAGGTAGGTCCAATCAGTTCCAATCATGTCTCTTTGCCAAGGTGCTCCAACGCTTTCCAACCTTCCGGTCCGAGGCGGTGCCAATTCACCACCTCCCAATGTGCAGCGGCATTCTGCGTCGGGAGCCAACGAACCCGGGACTGGTTGGCCAAGTTTGGAACAGCGCCGTCCAGGGACAAAAGGCCCACACTGTCAATTCCATCGATCCTCACGGTTTCGGATGGTTCAGTGGTTCAGTTCCGCTTCAGTGGTTGACCAATGGATCCAATGGATTCAATGGTTGACAAACAATGACAAACAGATTTCAACAGCAAACCTTAAGCACATATCTTTGCACAAACTCGTGAACGGATTTGGGTTGCCCATGGTTGCCCAGACTTCCTTTCGCTTCCTTTTCTCTTAGCGGCCTCATTTTTTGCGGTTTGTTCACGATAGTTCACAATCATTCATCACTTCATCACTTCCCTCAAGCTAAGCCAAGCTGACACATGCTGACAGCGTCCTCATCACTATCCAGCTGGGCTCGAAGTCATTCTCGTGAGCCCAGTCCTCCAAACTCAAGCATCTGTCAAATGTCACAGCATTGACGGCCAACAGATCAACTCTTTTCTTAGTTGAAACTTGAGAAAACATGTCGGGAGTTTCAGCAGTTGTTCTGATTGTTATTAAATCAGTGACACAGGTCCTCGAAAACATGTCAGACCAAATTCCTCAAGTTGCCTGGGATGTATCTTGCGCACACGGACCACCACGTTGACAGAGATTGAACAGCAAACCTTGCGCTACCAACGACTCGATCTACTCGATCTAAGTCCTTGATGCTAAAGGGCTGCTTCTCATAGGCCTTGCATTTCTCGGCCCACAAGCTGAAGTAGTTCCTCAAGTACGACTTCTGCAGGGCACCAGGCTATGGCCAAGAGATGTGGATCTTCAGAGAGCTCTGGAATAGAAATATGGCCTTTCAAAATGCTAAACCTCCATTCTGATTCAAGGTCGTCAGGGGATACAAAGACTTTCACAAAAACATCTGATACAAATATGTTTTTTTTTTTCTCTCTCTCTCTCTCTGCGTTTGCCAAAAAGATTCAAAAACATTCTCCACACGTAAACTCACAAACAGAGCAAATTAAATGTATGTATATTTATATAATTATGTATATTATTGTGTAATATTGTGTATATATTATTGTGTATGCAATGTGTGAAAGTCTAAAGAGTCTAAAGTTTAGACCCACAATAGCTGCTCCATGTTACATGACGGAAACCTCTCACCCTCCGATAACCCTGGTGCAAGCTTCTGCTTGCAGCTGCTGAGAGAATTCCAGTCACAGTGAGGAAAGTGAGTTCGCAGCAAGTATTGCCCAGTGATGTCTGTCCAGGGTGAATTAAAATCAGCCTCAGTGCCGGTTTGAGTCGGACTGCCGCCTGTGGAACTGTACAATCGTCCATCATCCATCATTGTCCATCATCGTCCATCATCGTCCATCATCGTCCATCATCGTCACAGTAAAGTAAAGCCAAAAAGCTGGAATGAGTTGGGTCGTAATTCTCCTGCAGTTGCGGTGATAGTGGACAGAATTCACACAATCTTGTTCCAAGCAGGCTTGCAGCAACAAAAACGACACCAACAAAACACACCGGCATTCTGATACACTTTGTGGTGAAGAGGTTTTCTGACTCTGACCCAGATTGCATCTTTGACTCAAACACTGCCACGGTTGAAGTGCCAGCCTCAAGCATTCGTCGTCGTCGTCGTCGTCGCCGTTGCCCCATTCGATGCGACGGAAGAATGCACCGGCTTGAGGCCAAACACACCCTGATGTGTCTGAGCTGGCTGATTTGTTGATCTGGCTTGGGGTATCTTGGGGTCTTGGGATGTCTTGGGCTGTCTTGGGGCAGGATTGAAGAACGACATTCTGTGCACAAATTAGGCAAAAAATGTCAAAACAGGTGGGCATGGCACAACAGAGCCACGAACATCCACAAACTCTTGAAAATTAATGTCCTTCCCTTCCCGTTTCAAGTACCGCTTTAACTTGCAAAGATTGACATAGATTGACACAAAATCCAGCAACTTTTCACTTGTAATCCAACAAGCAGCTTGGTATAGATCCTCGTGGAAAGGCGCACTGGTGTGGCATCAGAGTTCGGAGCGTCACTTCCTCGTCCGCTGACAGTGAAGGATCTATATAGAACCTGGGTCTGCGTCATTCGCATGAGGTTCGCCGTATTTTCACCAAAGATCAGAAAGTCAGAAATGTGAAAATCGTTGGATCGCCAATGTAGGTTCAACTTTGAGCGTGTCCATTGGCAATTGCTGCTTGGGATCCTGTTCCCCTTCTCTTTTTTCAATTTTCATCATCCTGTGGATAGCTCCCTTTTTTTTGCCTTGATTCATCTTGATGCCCTCCTCCTGTCTTTTCCTAGCATTTCCGTTTCGCGGTAGGGTACCAAGCTGCTGGTGTGTCTGCGTCCAAGCAGCTCAACGCAAAAGCGCTTGAAGCGATGCCAGCTTTGTCTGGCAGCTTGGAAAAACTTCTTCCGAAGCAACTTGGAATCGATCACAACGCCTCAGCTGTGGGATTCAGGGCCAGCCAAGCTGAAACCACATCTTTCCACCAGTGGGAATAGTATGGAATTGTGAATGTCACTTCATAATGTACCGTTACAACCATAATAAAGATCATAATTGATCACAATCATAATTATACAGTACATGCAAGTTATATCAAGTTATCTTTTGATCCAAACATATCCAAACGAAGAACATCTTTCGGTGTATGATCCAATGAATCCAAGACACGGCTGCTCTTCATGTGTCGATTGCCAGGGCTGTCTGAGTACCTACAATGCTTGCAGTCGGTACGACATGGTACGACTGGGCTGGTGCAGTCCCATTGCTCCCGGTTTTATCATTCTCAGATCTCAAGAACACTCAAGAGTAAATCATGGTTTGAATATGTTTGAATATGGATCCACACTACCTGGGTCTCACCAAAGGACCCAAGGACAAGGGTGTGGTGCGGGGATGGCGTGGGATGGCCTGGGATTGCAGATTGGGTTCCGTGCCAAGAAACAGATCATGGACAAAGACTTCGAGCCGGGGGCAGGTCGTCATGATACGCAGCACATCGCTGGCTTCCACTTGCGGCAAGTAGATGGTGGAGCCTTCGTTCCAACCTCTGCTCCGGCCCAGGACTTCGGTCGTACTTTGCAACACCGAATCCGTTGACCTATGGTGAAACATCCAAAGATAGATGAGATCAGATGTCAAAAAGATGTCAAAAAGGGCAGGAGCTTCTATATCTTCTATGAGCTTATGAAAGTCCGATCACGGTGGCCCCTTCCATCTCAGCTTTTTGGGCGAGCAACACATGTGGTCGGTGAGCTTCACATCGTACACCCGCAACTTACCTCAGCTTTTTTTTGCTGGAAAATGCCTAGCCTGATCAAGCTGACCTTTCAGCCAAGCTGGCCCATGTGATGTGAGTACGTAAAAAAGAGAACATTTGAAACACATGCATATTACAATATATGTAATATATTACAAGCTTGCACAGGGCCCACACGATAGCACCCAGAAAAGTCTGAAGATCCGCGTGAACATCTACATTGACATAATTATAATTGTAATACATCCATGATCGATCCTACCGTGGAACCGCCATGAATCACCCATTCAGGTGCTGGAGACGGAACCAGCTTTCGGCATCCCCTGAATAACTTGCCGAGGTGCTTAAATTGCAAAGTCGAGACGTTTTCATCCAGTCCATAAACCACGGAGCCCGCACTTTGTCAGGATAGCAGGTTTTGAAGATAAACACCTCCCACGAGGAAAGGCAGGAGTTAAACAGCCAGTCATCTGTAAAGGGGTCAAGCTGAGGTCATTCCAGCCTCATGTCAGCTTCAGAAAAAACTTCCCGTGGCACTAAGATCCTGCAGTGTTGTGAAATGCAGCGTTGCCCCCAACAGGGTGAACCAAGGTGAAACAAGGTGAACCAGGGCGACCAAACGCTACCAACATCCCTACCAACACCCCTACAAACATCCTTGCCATTTTCCAATTCTTTGGCCGTTTAGGCTCGGGCACAGCTTGGACCGCCTCGAGGTCTTCAAACGAGCAAATGTCCCCAAAGCGTTGCTGCAGCAGGAGTTGAGACTTTTCCTTCCACAGAAAGCCGACATCCACAGATCCTCAGACGTGCAAAAGACACACATGTCAGGCGCTTCAAATTTGCGCCCACTCTCAGCTGTAGGGTATGGTACATGAGCTTGTCTCACCCTTGTCAAACTTGACCAGTTCATCCAAGCATTCAACTTGCTTGGATTTTTTGCGCCTGGCTCACTAGGGTTGTGAAGATTCATGTAGCACTAGGGGACTGGTGTAGAAGCACAACGTGTTTAGCACAATGTGCATACATAGGGGGAGAGAGAGAGAGAGATATATATATATATGCATGCCATATGTATGTATATCATATATATTATATGACATATATATATATATATATATATATGCATATGTATATTCATCCAAGCCTTCAACTTGCCTGAGTCACTAGGGTTCTGAAGGTTCCATGCACCTTGAATCACCAAGCCTTTTCAAGTTTGGTCTGTCCTTGCCTCTGACTGTAAAAAACAAACCCTGTGGGCCAAGTGTCTGAGTCGTAGAAAGTGATCTTCAGTCATGCAGGCGCTTTTCAATACCCGCCGGCATTGTGCAAGCTGCACCCTCAAGCGCTTCAGTCGCCCAACGACAGTTTCAAAAGGGAACACCAAAGTGGTTTGTCTTTCCCGCAGGCTGGAACAAAGATTGAACTAGAAATACTAGAGTTTACTGACTGTCTCATTACTTTTCCAGATGTTTTTGCATCAGGTTCATCCTGCAATACACTCCGGTCCAGTTAAGACCTTTGATTCCTTTCAAATCTCGGTATCTGATAGACGTCTACCTGAAGTCGATGTGGCTTCACGTCAGCAAATTTGTCAAGCTGCAAGGAAGGAAAAGCGAGACTTTGGCAAACACCTTCACGACAAAGGATCGCCTTGCTGGCACTGCTGGTAGGATACCAAAGACAATAAACTAAATAAACTAAATAAACAAATCGATAAACAAAAATATAACATGATATAACAAGTTCACATATGGCACTCAGCAGGGCTTCGGGATGGGTTGGTGTAAACATGTGTAAACATGGCTTGGAAGAAGGGATGGTCTCCGTCTTCTCCTGACTTGAAGCTCCCAACACTCAAAGTTCCACTAGATCTTCATCTTTCTGGTGCCAAAACAGCCCGTGAGTCAGATTTCCATAGATTTCCCATCTCAGAACTGGTGCTACAGAGAGCCAAGTCACCCAACAATCGTCGCTAAGAGTCGCAGTCGCAGACGGCACTCTCTGTGCCATGCCGCAGGGCTAAGGAGGGCATTTTTGGCCAAACATGCTGGCGGAATCAATCGACGGACTGGTGGAGGAAAAGAGTGAGTACATTAGAAATAATAGAAATCATAAGAATATCCGAGATCATTCTAGATTGCTGGATTCGCGCTGAGATCTGTAGAGCTGGGCATGCATTATTTTCGCGATTTCCTCCGGAAACAGTACTAACCACCTGCACATGCTACTTGAAAATCTCATAACTGATAAGTTGGGACAATGTCACAAATTTGTCGTGCAATATGTGCACCTAGGATTTGCCGCTTAGTCCTCTTAGCTTGTAAATCCGCAATGTGCAAAGCTTGAGCCCTAGCCAAGTCTTCTGGGAGCTGACTGCTCGTGTCCATGCATGGGGTATAGGGTATACGGTATAATCGATGATTGATATGACAGATATACTAAGTTACTAGATGTTGTCAAATTTTCAACATTGCCACCTGAGCCATCTGTCTTTAATGCAACGGTTCTAGCTTTTCATGTTCATGGATAGCTTTCAAGACAGTTTAGTCTATAATCCAAACCCATCGACTCCATGTCCCAAGCAGAATTGATGCTAACTTATATCTACTAATTGCTGCACCCCAATTCTGCGGCCCAGCGTCTGGTATTTCTGGTCTTGCTTGATGGCAATGGCAGGCTCCGCTTCGAAGACTTTGATCTAAGCTGAAGAGGTGTTCAAAGTGACATCACAGGACATGGACAAAGGGCAAACCTGACAAGGACAACCTACATCCATCTACATCCATAGAAATCCTTGCAATCTCAATCAATCTCAATTTCATCCAGTCTGTCTTCATCCTCTGTGAACATGAAGCAAAAATTGGAAGCCAACCGACTTGATGGATCATTTTGCTAGCGAGGAACAACGCTGCGGATGGTCTGTGGCATTGGCCCCTGCAGAGGGAACAACTCTATGCAAAAGGCTTCCACTCCGTGAAGCGTCACCTGAGGCACTAGGACCACTAGGATCACTAGGCTAGCGGCTAGGAGCGGGCAGTTGGCAAAGGAAGCTGATAATTCATTCTGCTAAGATCTGCCAAGTATAGAGACTAATAGAGACTAATTACAGCCAGAATGCTCTGTTCGATTGGGGTACCAATTCAATGTAATGACAGAAGAATAAAGCAGCTGCTTCAGCCGACAGGATGGGGGAGTCAAGGGTAAGTTGTCATGGGACCGACCAAGCAAGACTTGAAATAAACGAAGCTCTAGGGCACAACTGCCAATGACTAGGGACGTGCAATGGAGGAAGCAGAAATGAGTTTGAAGTGACCAGCAAAAGCAAATGAATAGAAACACGGCTTGCAGTTCAAGAGCATCTAGCAAACTTTCAGCGGTATATACGTAATCCAGCCATCATCATCCAAGATAATACAAGCGGCATTCCCATGAAATGCCAAGCGCAAATAACCTGCAAGTCCACAGCTGGGAGTTGACATGAGTTGACCGAGGTGGCTGAAGCGATAATCACACAGCACCCACAATCAAAAGCATAAAAACACATTAAAAAACAATCACCAGCTGTTGGTCGACCCCTCTGTGGGCAATGGAACGAGGTCATGTTTTGTGCGAAGCTGACATGGTGGTGTTCGACGAACGAGGGAATTTTAACATGTTCATACATTTTCAATGTAGTGGGGCAAAGACATTGTCACGGAAGGCATGTGATGTCTCTGCCCGGCTACGTGTACGACGTCCCAAATGTTGTCGGATCAAATGAAATCCATTTCCAAACTCTTTGTTGATGAGCGGTGCGCTAGACCTGGGCTTGCCGAGGATTCATGTGATCGCTGACCCGTCATGACCCGTCACTTGGGCTGTTGGGATCTGTTGGGATCTGTTGGGATCTGTTGGGATCTGTTGGGATCTGTTGGGATCTGTTGGGCATGATTCACAAGTTGCTACGTGATCTGCAGCCAAAATGCAGCGGATGTGGACTGAAACCATCACGGCCCAGGGTGTTGAAGGCTCTCAAGGAGAACGTGCTTTGGTGATGGACAGTCAGGGCAACCAAGACATCCTGCGGCTTGAGAGCTTGCTGACTGCACTGCCCCACACGGACTCTTTGTATCAGCTTTGTTGCCTATACTTATCATGTCATATCCTCCTGTAAATTCCTGTCTTAAAGACCTTAAAAGGACCCTTGGCCACCTCAGCTTTCACCATTGACTTGCTCAAGGGAGAATCTTCTCATCCTGGTCCCAAGTGTCCATCTCTTTGATCCATGGCCATCCCTACTTCAGTCCTCCACAAACAAAGCTTCATCAAATCCAGGTCGAGGATCTTCAAGAATGGCCTGTCGAATAGCATCTGCATACCTCTTGCATTGTTGCACCTTTAAATTTACATCTATATATAATCTTTTTTTTGGCCAGGGCCTCTCTAATGTGCCCATGTTCGTAAAATTTTGTCTAGAGTCTAGTCTGGGTCAGACCCTTGACTGCACTAGTCACTATACATACAGTACATTATACAGTACATCTACAATCATCTATACACTCCGTGCCTCTCTCTGAAGCGCAGATCTCTCTGTATCCGAAAGTCTCCCGTCTGCCTCCCAGAAGCCATCGTGGAAGCAGCCAAAGTCAAAGCTTGCAGCTGGCTCCATGTCCTCCAGCCAAGCTTCACCGAAGCTGCTCCAGTAGCTGCAACAGTCTGCCCAACAGTCTGCAACATTCTGCAAGGTGTCTCTCCCTCTCCCTCCCTCTCTCTGACAATAAGGGATGAACTTGGATAAAAGATGAGCCAAAGCGGGTGTCTAAGCTTCAAACTTGTCCCCAAAACATCCCAACACATATGACACATTATGAACCAGGATGAGGGGTCCAGAAAAAAAACACATCATTTATCATCAATATAGAATAATCAACACACCTCAGAGTCTTAGGTACGGAGTGTCTGATTTTGATCCAACATCCAACTTTCATATCATTTCATATTTTTCATGGTTTCACCAAACCACAAAGGCTCCTTTGACCAAACCTTGACCTGTGAGATCATCTCACATGCCGGGCGATCGGCCACATGCAAATGTGGAGCAGCCATTGGAGATGCCTCATAGGAAGTACAGGGCGGTCCACCATGGTGCACCAATTTCAAGCTTGGCAGCATCTTGATTGGGAGACATCGGGAGACAGTAGGGACCATCATGGAACGATGGGATGACTGCTGGCTTCAAGCTGATTCAAGTCAAAATGTGACATCCTGTGACATCTTAGCAATTTTGTGTCCAAAGTTCTATTTGATGTCTGCGCCAAGGGCCTCCAGAATAGCTGCCATCACTATGGGCGGATGAAGGCCTGAGCTCAAGCTATGGCCATCCCAATCATCCCATCATTAAGACCATTAAGGATTCCCTACAATGGGTATATTCAGCCCCCCATGGACTGATGACCATCCCCCAATACGGATATATCATTCTTCCATCTTGTGACCATGGCACATATTATCGCTGTGTGGCACCGTGCAAACATGACTTTTCTATGGTCAGAACTCAGCCAATGTCCAGCAGTGCGGTCCAGCCACCAGGAATGTCCAAAGGATCCATGCCAAGCCGGATGGTGCTCAAATGGCCACCTAACACAACGACAATGTGGGCCCACCAGTTCCGACCACAAGAGCACTGCAAACTGGAACCAAATATATATATATATACTTATTATATATATATATGTATATATCCACAAAGTATATCAAAGTATCACATTGTAGTAATTTCATACTCTGTTCGATGATAATTTGGCAACACTATGGATCCGCTAAATTGGTGGTGTGTTCATGTCATTGGCAACATCACCCTATCAGGCTGTGGGGCGACAAACACCCCACAAAGGACGACCTTGAAACACTGTGAATCCGGGAGCCTTGGGTGGACTTGAGACATCTGTTGAGGATGAATAAGATACATACTGTACATACTCATACAAAAATATACAACATACATTTCGGAGATGGCTGTGTCATCGCTGCCGAACTTCGCTGCCTCCAGTCATGCGAACAAGCACGCGCCACTCTGGGTACGTCTGCAACAACTGTCGCAAAGCAGGTGAAGCGGCGATCTGCAAGGACCCCTCGGTGGGAGTCGATGTGGTGATCGATGATTGTCGCATATTATCACCAAATGTCACCAGTGTTATCCGGTGATCCTGCTTCTCTATGAACGGCCTAGGGCCTGCACGGCCCACACGCCTTGTAAGGGATGATTGACGCTTGCAACATGTCCCCTGAGGCTCTTTTCCGCGTCACTTGAACAAAAGCCAGTATGTACCATCATGAACCAGTGGTTCCACAGCAACATGCACTCCCTCATAGCATGGTCGCTTTGTCTGTGGCACGTCTTTGCCTTGGCTTGGCTGAGTTGGCATGTCACTACTGAGCTAGTGGTGGACAGATGGTCGAAAGTTTAAGCAAGTTCAGCAACAAGTTCCACAACAAGTTCAGCTGAACATCAGTGGCATCTACACTAGGCACCACAAACAGATCGTCTCCATTTGGTCGAGCGACGAATGGCATTAATCACACTATGAAGCACCTGCAAATCATCTTCGCGAGAGGTGCTCGTCAAAGTGGCATCCAGCAAAGTGAAAAAGGTGCTACCTGAGGATGTTTGGGGTCTTGCAGAGGCTCACGCCCAAAACATAGAAATCATAGAAAAACAAATTACTTATTCTAGTACATAGGCTTTTACAGTGCTCTTACATTTCATTGTCTTTCTATGCTTTAGGGCGGTCCTATACAATATATTACAATATTATACAATCAAGAACCGGACAAAGCACAGGAGTTCTATGAACTGTTCACTCCTTTTCTTCAATTTGTTCAATTGAACTCAGGGTAAGACGCACCACCCTTCAGGGCAAAACTTCCACCTCCGGCCCCCCTTCGTGACAACATATGACAACAAATCGATCGGTTCCCTTCAGGTTCCCTTCAACTGGAAAGGGGTCATGCCTCATTAAACTCATTACCTTCGCGGGGACTGAGTTTATGTGCTCTAAATATCTCTAAATATCTCTAAATTTCCATCAAATATTGGGGAAAATGATACCATAAATGATGATAAACCTAAACCATAATCACCAAAGTAAAACTCACAGCTTTAAAGTTACGCTTCTCGTGCCCATCGATGGGCGTGGTCCGCGTGAGATGCAGCAACAGCGCTTGGGTGAGATCAGCGGTGCTTCCAGCCCAACCTGTTAGAGTAAGGAACTCCTGGGTGATGAACAGCGGTGTTCGCAGAAAGAGCCATGCAATGAGTCAAAATATGTCAAAATGAATGAGTTAAGTCATTGAGTCCTACTGGAAATCTGAACTAAAGCATACTAACGCAGCACATGACACAGTAGGTTGTCAGAAAACCGATCTGAAGCAAATTGAAGCAAGGCAAGCGTCAAGGCCAGTGTCCAGAATTTGAAGGCTCACGTTCGGCTCGGGTGGGGTGAAGGGCTCGTTCAAGATGGAGTGCTTCAGCAGGGCCTCTTTTCGCCGATGTTGTGGATGTTGTGGTATGGGGAGGAAAAAAAAAAACTAAATTCTCTCTCCATCGCCATCTCCAGGAGTCTAGCCAAAGGCTAAAGGAGAGCCAAGCCAAAAAAATATAAACGTGCGATTTTTTGTTATGATAAGTATAAAAATATGTGAATGTGTGTATATTAAATATACACTGTATACACGTGTAATTACAATACATTGCTGTGATGTATTGCAATATCAATAATAATAACAATAATAATAATATAGGAATTATGTGGGTGTCAGTATTACATCGTATCGCAATATATTGTGAAACCTGGGAAAGTCATGGAAAGTCTGCTTAAAGTGCCAAGTGCCAAGGATCATCCCAGCCATTTTGGTCATGTCCAAAAGGGTTCACATGCATCCATCGGATATATCTCAAGATCCAATGCAGTGTTCGATCGGATGCCTTCACCAAAATCACCTCGAAGCGCTGGGATCGACCCATGGACTCCATGGACCGGAAAAAAACGAAAACCGCAATATTGATCCATATATTCCATATATTCCATATTGAATATTCATGAATATTTCATGAATCTATTCACTTCTCCACATGTGCCTCCTGGATTGTGACACCAGCCATAGCTAAAGATTGTAAAACAATCTAAAGCAAAACTTGACGTTAAAAAATACGAACTCATGGTAAGGATTGCCAACATATATCATGCCACAATATGCGACATACATATTTGTTGCAGCAAAGCTTCCCAAAGGCCAAGTATCCGGCACCATGCTCCATTTGCTAAGGGTGCTATCACCGCGGGAGGAGTGGAGGCATTGAATTGGATGATAAACATTTCAAACACAATTTGGAAGCAGGGTATAGCATGGTATAGCGGCATAACACAATTGAACTAAGACAAATTAAGCATATATGAAGCATACCAGAATCGGCAAGTCATGGCAAGTCGCTCCATGATTCAAGCAGCTCTCATCAAAGTGATCTGTTGTGAGGACATCTGCTGAAAGAACATCTGCAAGTTGCAGCAGTCGACTGGTGGGATTCTGCACCACAAAAATGTCGATATCCAACCATGCGTAGTTCATGCCAAGCGCGAGCAAAAGAGGAAGTAACACAAACTTTGCGTAGTTGTTCACCTGCCATTCTTGATCATGCTTGGTGCAGAGATGGTCAAAGAGGATTTTTGGAATCATTGAAACAGCACAACAAGAAGAAGAGAGTTGCAAAAATATGCAAAAAACACAAGTAATTTCAAACTGCGGTTGGGAAAACTGCACAGAGTACCACTGCACCCCCACTAAGGTCTTTTTAATGTTTTTCACAGTCGTTGAGACGTCCTCCGACTGTTGCAATGTGGCTCAAGGCTCAAGCCATTCAATTGGCTCAAGGGCCAATCAAACCAACTGGCTCAATTTACCGAGCCCAACTTGGAGTGA
>Ga0126342_10001113_pt1 | contig 35797 bp, 28 predicted proteins | sample Cyp1metagenome_FD_92528 | JGI IMG/M metagenome (GOLD analysis project Ga0126342, IMG submission 92528) | Coral microbial communities from Lord Howe Island, Old Settlement Bay, Australia - Cyphastrea 1 metagenome | ecosystem: Host-associated > Invertebrates > Cnidaria > Coral ... | reverse complement strand
CACCCCAAGTGTCCCCAAGTGTTAACCTAAAGGTCTGTACCCCATGGAGTTAACTCTGAAGTCAACATACAAAATGTCGGCTTATAATGAGTAAAAAAGTCGGCTTAAATGAGTCTCGGACCCTTATAACATCTTATAAACTCTATATAGTCAATGGGGTTTATAAACCAACCTGAAGATATTTGGGGGTTTCCATAAATGGGGGATCCCCAATAGCTGGTTGGTTTATAATGAAAAATCCTGATACCCCCATTCGATGAAACCTCCATCCGGAACCTAATGGTGATATCATTCAAACATCAACGGAACATCTTCCGAGGAATGACTAAATGGGGATGGGTCAAAACCCTGGTACCCCTAGTGAACCCCAAGTCATAGCTGGGTTAAAATGGATGTTCATCCCACTAAAAATTGTATTATAATAGGTATTGACCCATACCCAAATCAAATTGGGCCAGAGCCTGCGAGTCGCGAAACATGATGTATCCCATTCAATCCACTGCTTCAGATTCTCCTAATGATTGATGTTTGATGTTTGTTGGTTTGTAACTACAATAACTGTTGGATGTATGGATCTATGAAACTTACCCTCTGGTAATTCGTTACATAGCTATTGAAAATGGCTATTTATAGTGGATTTTCCCATTAAAAATGGTGATTTTCCATAGTTATGTTAGTTTACCAGAGGGTATATATCTATATAACATGAAAATTGCCATTTCTGGATACCCCACTAAAATTGTTTCACCCCAAAAGCTGACCACTTTTGCATATCCAATTCTGGGCCATTGCTACCCCAACTTTTTGCGAATCCAAGTATTTTTTGAAGGGCCTCTTACATCTCCAATGGAAGTTGGAATAGCCTTTGGTAGAGAAACTACGTTTGTTTGTGATGGAATTTCCCCTATTTTATCATTGGTAGATGATTTCGGTTTGTCTGAAGATTATGGACAAACTAAATCCGATGTTTAATCACAATTTTCCCTATGAAGATTGCCATGAATTAGGATACAGTATCCCATTATCAGACTTTGATCTTTGGATAGTGGGATCATTGGAAGCGCTCTTGGTAGTTCCTGGTATGTTTTTCGATCTGACCCAACCGTGTAGCCCAATACCCAATAGCAAACAGTAACCCCAAGTTGGTATGCTTCGCAATTGTTTACAATCACCTCCAACTGTTCGACAGTTCCTGATGTAATGAGATTCTATTCTATTCTATGATTCATCGTTCGTCTAATGTGTCCAAACCGTAATAACCCCCAAAACATGGCTTCAAGAAAAGTATGTTGGGTTTGTGTATACAAGGTACACCACAAAATCTCCCAACATCCGATGGCTAATCATCACGTTCTCTATGTTGGCATGGCCATAACTAGGGGGAATGAATCCCTGTAAATCCCCTGATGTTTGGATATATTCACATGGCCATAACTAAGTTCAACTAGGGGGGTAAATCATGGTAAATCCCTCCATCATGGATTCACAATGGCATCCTTCCTCCACCCCAAATCACCTGCTAATTGATCCGGGGTTGCCACCCGCCGATCTCCTGCGGAAATCTAAAAACTTGGAAGATGGTAGATGGGCCAAACAGATGGGGGCTTCCAGCCAGTCATGTCGGGGTACCTCCAGTCATCATCCAGCTATTGATGTCGGAGTTTCCATGTTTTTCCAGCTATGACTGGGTCTTCCCATGGCTTTGGGTCCACCTCCAGAAAAAGATGTGCCAAATCCCATGCCATCTTGCAAATCACTCAAATACAGATGATCATGCCTATCATTGTATATATATATATACCCTCTGGTTATGACTAACATAGCCATGGAAAATCACCAATTTTAATAGGTAAAATTTCTATTTCTATGGGCCATCTATACCATGGCAATGTTAAATAACCAGAGGGTAGCGTACAAACACATAAAATATTACTTTTTTTAATCCTATATGAAGGTAAAACACCATCCATAAACAGGGTGAACTCAAAGTAATACAGGCTGCCAGGATGACCCAATTTTCTGGGGATGGTTTCTTGGAAAAAAAAAATACACTTCCCATAGATTTCCCATAATTAGTTTCTTCCACATCTGTTGAATCCCAAAATGAGGGGTTTCTTCTTGTGCTCGAACTTTCTCATCTTCCATCACCCTGTCACGTCAAGCGTCATCGTCCTGCTGCTGCCACCACCGCCCCAAGGCATCTCGCTAAGGCACCGCAATCCCGGCGGCTTCAGCGAGACGAATGGACCTGCCTAGGTCAGAATGTACGACTGAACCTGGTGTTCTGTTGGTTTTCTGTCGGCTTTCTGCTTGTTTTCTGCTGTTCTAGCCCCAATTCGTTATCGAACTGGCCGCGCCAGGAAATTTTCAGCTGTCTGTCTGATGAGCCCTTGGAATCCCTTGAAATCATGCGTGCCAAGTAGAAAAACTGATACCAAAATTGGGTTCAAGCCATTGAGACCCTTGGAGACCACAAATGAACATGACCATATGTTTCTTGTGGAGCAATAGTCAATATCATCAATATCCCATTCTGAAGTCCAACAATCTTTGCCCATTCATATTATATGAAGCTTATCTCCAACTGTTTCTCCTAGTGAACAGCCCCCGCCGCAAGCTACAGCCCAAAGTCCAGGCAGCAGTTTTTCTTGCGTGGTGATGTGACGTGTCTGGATCGAAACTAGATGTGCATACTCAGATAAAAAGGCTGTTCCGGATGTTCCATGTTCCGTGATGTGGGGCCCTGGTATTTTTCTTGGTTTATAAACCACATGACCTGTAAATTCTGGGTGCCCTTGGAAAATTCTTAGCTTCTGAGAGGTGCCCCATCGCTAACTTGGGATAACTCAACAGTACCTCTTGAGTGGTACGAATCGAACCAGTTACTTTTTTGGTTGATCAATGTTGATAAAACAGAAAGAACTGGAGGGGGCACCACCTTGTATAGTTACTCCATTAGTTGTTTGATCTCGTAAAGCAACAATGCCAGAAACCCAGTTTCCTGGGGATCTGTGGTGATATCATGGGTGTTCAACCCCCATCGATATGGGAAAATTGTGGCATGTTGACCCTTGCCTTATCATGCCTTATCTGTTTTTGTTCACTCCTCTGAAGTCATTGCTGACCGGTACCAAACCACCACATGAAACCACTCCAACGGGTTCCAATCCAATGACATTGTGGAAGACCACAGTGTGGAAGACCCAAAATCTCTCAAACAAAGATAATCACATGCAGTTGTTTTTCTCAGTCTAAACAGAACCATGGGCAATGTTGCACGACTTTTTCAACCTTATTAGGAGTTTGATTGCATATCTTAGGTCTTAGGGGAGTGAATGCCACTTCAAACGATTCGTGTATAGTTCATGCCATCTCTAACTACTTATGTGCAACAGTGCAACTACTTACTTTTGTGGCCATAAATTCAGGCCTAAATCATCTAAATATGTAACTACTTTTCTGCAACTACTACTTACCATTGTGGCCTTGTGGCCATTAGAAAAATCAAATTTTGAGGCCTAAATCATGCTAAATCCATGTTTTTTTCTTGGTTCTTTAGCTCCCACTTAAGTCACTTTGGCTGAAGCATCTTAGCCTCGCCTCCCATCTCGGATGAGGACGAGTCTGAGGACCTGAGGGGCTGCTGGGGATTTTACATGATTGAACCAGTGAATAGTCCAACAAGCACATATGCATATATAAGTTTAAACATGATTTTAGTGACCAAACAATAATCATGGAACAAGCACATATGAATAAGTCTAAACAATATTTAACTAACCAGTGAATAATGGAACTAAACATACTTAAGTTGAACGGGACTTAAATGGTGATTAAAGCACGACAGAGCAACCACAATCGTGATGATATAGTGGTATCTTATGTGGGATATCACCAACACAACGGTTGATCAATTCAAGTCGACCAATATGGTAAACCATGGTAAACCCAACTTCAATTTAAACCACCCCCCAAACTCACCAGAAATCGTGGGAATCGAACACATTTACAAACTATCTCCAATCGAAGGTTTGTCTTTGGGTTTGCCAGAGTTATCATACCCAAAATCTGAATAAACACGTTCATGTTAATGTTGTTGTTTAAAATCTAAACACCAACTTGAAACCTCTGACATTGGCCGGTGATGTTGGTATATTGTGCTATCCATATATTCTTGATCATCGCCAGCTTACGAGGCGCATCATGGGTGCTGGAAGCCAGGTTCCTGTTGATCTTGCAGTCAAGTCCCATTTTCATATGTCAAGAAACATCAGCTTTGATTCAGAAGACTACAAGGTGAGGTCCCCAATGTGTCGACTTTAGTTCCTGTAGCTAAGTTCACGCACCTTTTTTTTTTGGTGAATTCTATGGTTGACTAGGAGTATACCCGGTAAACTAACAGTTCGATGTCGAACATTAAAATCCATCATTTGTAGTTCATTTTCCGAGTGTCTTTCCCCATGGGTTTTCCACATCTATGTAAACGTTGACCCTCGGGTAACTCCCCATCGAAATCCATTCACTCAAATCAACTCCCATAAACTCAAAAATTAACTTCCATTCACTCAAATTACCCTCTGGTAAACTAACATAACTATGGAAAATCACCATTTTCGATGGGTAAATCCACTATAAATGGCCATTTTCAATAGCTATGTCAGTCATTACCAGAGGGTAATTCCCATGAACATCCCTTCTAATCCATAGCCATGGCATCACCTGGAGAGCTCCGCGTGGCGGCATCCCGGCATTGGGATGTCCCACAAGTCGCAGCCACCGCACCATTCCTTTTCGGCTTCAACCACCGCGACCTGCTGGGGATTTCGGCATTTCCACAGCCATCCCATCCCATGTCCACAACAATCCCTGGTGGTGCAATGTGCCCATCTTGAAACTTATGAGTTCGTCAATGGGTTTCGGATGACATCCCATAATATGAAATGGAAAAATCAAAAATCTTCCAAACCACCAACCAGATCCAATTGAAATTGGAATTTCACCCGCGAGAATTGGAATCTCCCACCGGAAAATCGAGACTTCACCAAAAAATTCAGTCTCCGCTCCCAAGAAACTCAAGAAACTGGAAAATTCAAACGACAACAGTAGACACTTTGCATAGAAATACGGATTTCAAGAACCAACATACTTGCTGTTCAAACAACACATTGGTCGGAATAGACAAAATGCCTTGGACAACTTGATAATACTGCATCCAAGTGTTTCATTAAGTCACCAACAAAATTATCTTCCCAATTGTGTTTCCGTTTGAAAAGACACCATCAAGTTACAGGTTATAACATCTGGATGTGCGTCCAAAAGCGCTGCGCTTTCTGTCAGCTTACGTAAAAAGAACTGATATATGCATGTAGTTGCTCTGGAGTGGATCTTATATAGTCCTTTACTGCTTGGTGGTTTCAAACCCTCTGAAAAAATATGATAGCCAGTTGGGATGATTATTCCCAATGTATGGGAAAATAAAATTAATGTTCCAAACCACCAACCAGGAAAATTCATCTTCTGGAAGAATAAGAAACTGATTCAGGTCATCTCCACCGAATCCCCAGATTTGATCAAATGTCATTGGGATTTTTCGAGAGCAGCTGGGCGCCTGTGATGAAAACGAGCACCCCAGGTCCCCCGGGGTTTAAGAAACACCCACATGTTGCTACTATCTCTAGATCAACTTCAAGGAATCTCAGGGATACTGCAGATTTCTCCGAACATAAGGTATCCCCAGAATTCTATAATAGGTTGTCCTAATTCACCCATGAAGAAACACAGTTTCGGTGGGATATCAGATTTTTGGGACCAACCCACTAGCTCTTTTTCCTGTTTGATTTCGGCTCCGTTCTTTGTCACCGGCATTGCCTATGTACAGGATCTGCGCCCAGACCATTCGCCAGCTGGCAAAAACTGCCCTTCGCCCATTTCCGTGTTTTGGGCCGTCGGAAATATGGCTACCTCCAAGCAAAGAAGTATGAACCATCGTGAATTGGGTGCTATCAACAAAAAACAAAATACATTACAGTCAATCTAGTCTATAGTGGATATCTAAAGTAATGAAATTGTAAATTGATTGGGGGAGATTGTTGTTACATATAAAACATGATTTGGTAAAGCCAAGGATAAGTTTCCAAAGGGATCAATGATACCTTTGTCATATCAACATCTGAACAAAGACATTGATGTCAATGGAGGTGTTCATCATCCCAAATAAGATCAACTTCTGAAACCTTTCACACTCTGATGCTGGATCTCACCAATGATATTCTGGTTGGTGGTTGACCTACCCCTCTGAAAAATATGAAAGTCAGTTGGGATGATTATTCCCAATATATATATAGAAATGAAATTCATGTACCAAACCACCAACCAGATATTCTATTCTCCTCAGCTCAGATCTTCGAGCTACTCTCCCGAAAAAAATGACATGGAACCTGACCATCGAGTTCCCATGCAGAGATGTATCGTGTGTCGTGTGTGGCTGCGACTTTGACTTTGAGGTCGTGCAACTTCAATCCTTTTTGTAAAAAAGGTTGCATGTCTTTAGCCACTGTCAAGTTCTTGTTTGGAATATCAACCCACATGTAAGATATCCCATGAACAAAAAGAGACACCCAAGATCATGTAAGATATGCAGCTGTTTGAGGTTGCACATTTCATGTGAACATATGGGCCTTTCCAAAATAGGCTACAGTACCCCATTCCATCCATATAGGTCTCATTTGAATGCCATAACTGGGAGGGGACTTATTTCCCCACCATCAGATGCACCCATATCCATGGGTCATTGGTCAAATCACCATTTTTGCTGCTTAAACAACTGTTTATGATGGATATGTCTGATATGTCCATAGGATGGGTTTATAAACCAACAAACGCCTTTTAGTAAGGGGGCACCACGATATTCATAGGTGAAACCCTTATATGGTTCAACCATGTAAGACCCCATATTTGATATTGTGTGATTGCAAATCCACCGTTTTCAGATACACCCATAAAGGATGCTGAACCCCCCCCCGAGTGATGTTTGTTGGTTTATAAACCCCATTAAATAGTTCGTTATATCTCCCATAAACCATAGAATTCAGCCACTTATAAGGCAACTGAACGCCGCTATCCCCATCCTGTATCATAAGATATCCCTCTTGGCTTTTCCAGTCAGCCAATGGTCGGAAAACGCGGCTCACATTCTTCGTGGCTCAGGGAAGGTCATCGACCACAATTTCCTGTCGTCGTCGGGGTACAATCCATAACAATAAACAAGTAGGACATTCAGGAAGCTACATCCAAAAAATCCATCCGTCCAATCAGCACTTTTTGCTCCTGAAAATACTGAAAACATAGCCAAATCTGATCAGAAATCTTCTCTGAAACTTATGATAATCTCCGAATCATAAATCTATATCTTCTCATATATCATATATATATAATATATAGTTATAAATATTTCTGCCTTAAAGATCATCAAAAACAGAGAAAGTGCCCCGAAACGTCAGTGCCGTGGCCTCTTCTTCCTTCTCAGGCTCTGGGGTAGCCGATCCCTCGGGGGGTTTGGCACTTTTCAGCGCCACTCGCGAGGCGAGGACTCCTTCCTGGAGACCCGGAGGGCTGCAGACCCGGGGGACCCTGGGCATGAAAAATGAATGGTGAACTCATGAACTAAGTAAAGAAAGATGTGGGGTGTATACAACATTCTGAAGATATGGGGTTTATAATATGGAGTTTATGGGGTTTATAATAGTTTTAATATGGTTTATGATACTTATAAGATCTTGTAGCTATATAGTCAATGTTTTTTTAAATAAACCAACCTGAAGATTTCATATGTTTTTCATAAAAAACATGATAACATGGGGGTACCCGGAAAGCTGGTTTAGAATGGAACATTCTGTTAAATTTGGATGATTTGGGGGTACCCCCATGACTTAGGAAACCTCCACATGGTGAGCTAAAAAAAACAACATAACATGTTTACCCGTCGAATTTTTAAACCCACAAATTTGTGATTTCATGTTACAAGGTGGGAAAAAACTGGATGACAAAGTCGATAAAGTCGATAGCTACTATTCCAATAGCCAATAACTAAAGGTTATAGGGTTATTGCAATTCTAACTGGTCATTTGTCATAGTTGTATATATCCCCATGACATTTCTATACTGCAATCTTCCCAAACTCATCTCATGTGCTCTTGCCACATCACTATGGAAAATCACCTTGTTGAGGCAAATCATCGAACTCTTCATGGGCCATGCTGCAACCACGCACTTGGTGGTTGAGCCTACCCCTCTGAAAAATGATGGAGTGAAAGTCACTTGGGATGATTTTCCATTCCCAACTGATTTTGGAACGTCATTAAAATAAATGTTCCAAAATGACATCTTACAACATGTTACTATCATTAACCCGTTTATACCCCATTAAACAGTGTTCAAAATCCTGTGTCGTCCCTGTATACCATCTGGTTGAGAACGGGATTCCGCGTTCATTGGACTGTGATAATTCCAAATATATTGGTGATTATTGGTGAGTATAATGCCATATATAACATATATATATAATCATCAACCAACCGGGGTTTTGAACACTGCTCAAATACTTGGATTTGCGGAACTAAAAAAAACACTGAACTGCTCTAAATCGATTTCCCCAATGGTGTAGTTCCCATTGGGGAAGTAACACGAATCACCTTTAACAAAACGTATTATTAAATTACCAAAGGGTATGACCATCCATCTATTATCATCTATGAAATGGGTAATTAATTGATATTTACATGGTGGTTTCCTAAAATAGGCAAAATAGGGGTACCCCCAATTTATCCAAGTCATTAAACGTTCTAGTATTGTTGAAACCTATGGTGACTTGGAGATCCCCCATTTTAGGAAACCTCCATATCTACCATAAAATCAAAGATATTGGAGTGATGTTCACCAAACTAGCTATCTAAATTCTATTGAAACGCCATTAAAACATAGTAAAACATATTAAAACACGATGACATATGACTCCATCTCCCCTGGTTCCAGCTCCCAAGTTTGCCACCGAGAGTCATCGATTTGGGAGTTACGTCCAGGAGCTCCTTGGAGACTATCCTCAGAGCTGCCCAGACCGCCTCCGTCCTGATGGGGTGAGCATCAAAGATGAGGATTTTCGGTGATTTCCGAATGTGTTTTTACTGATTGAAGCATCAATAAGGATTCATTATTTTAAAACATCCCAACTGGATGGACAAAGGGCTATCGCGTGTCTGGAAATGAAGCAAATCATCATTGAACATTAGTGATCAAAAACAGCATGGACAAATAAACAAAATCTCTGGAAATATTCATTCGTGGCATAAGAATCAAGCAATGACACTGTTTCTTGAAACCGCATCTTAAACACGTATTGAATGACTAGCTGACTAACTATATCTGGCTATGGTTCAACTATGATCAACTTATTCTCTAAAATCCATGATTTACAATGTGTAAGCCACAAATATCACCGGATAAAAAACAAAAAAAAACATGTCCCTACTCCTGGTCGGACACAGTTCCAGTTTCAGTATCAATGCCGTAGACTATACTTATCTGGTTGGTGGTTTCAGCCCCTCTGAAAAATATGAAGTCAATGGGAAGGATTATCCCATATATTGTGGAAAATAAAACATGTTCCAAACAACCAACCAGTTATGGGTTGCATTACGCATGTTTTTTGCGTGTCCATTCCGTACAAAATCGAATTTGCCTGTCAAATTTAAGCCAACCAAGGTTCTTGCTGAGCTGCATGGCGTCGAAACATGTTCAAAACACATCTCGAAAAATGAAAACATGCAATCAGTATGGTTCCACCAATCAATCCTTGCTAAACTCTATATATTTCTGATGTATTCCCAAATTTTGTGTTTTATCATGGTGAATCTTAGATTCCTGCCAACAAAAAAAACTAATTTTCAGCTGGCGAATGGGCGCATTTTACCATTCATAGCAACAGATTTGGCATAAGTTCTACTAGTTGGCATCTAACATCATCTAACCAGTTGGTCGACCCAGCAGAAATCTCCCGCGGGATCCCACCGTGCCTGGCTTGTGGTTGTTCTGCCACCTTTACCAAGATGTCCTAAGGGGGGTTTTCGTTGCTCCGCGGTCCCGAGGCGGAAGGCATCGAAAAAGTCAGAGGCTGATCTATTGGATCTGCTTGATTTGAACAATCAATTGGATAGTAGCTATAGTAGATTGGATTTCATCAATCTATAGCTACTATCTATTGGATGATCCTCAAGTCATCTATAGATTGCGGATGACATCGAGAGGAACACATAGAGATCATCTGAAAAACAACTGATGTAGGGTTCACTGATTATGATCGTTGAGGATGATCCTCAACCACGTGAACCACGAACTATAGAGGAAAACAATTCGAACACATTTAAGATATGTTAAGATACTATTCGAAACCATGAATCAGTGAAGAAATATATATACGTATAGACACCGCCATCAACTAGCAGTTCACATTTGTCTCCATTTGGAATTTGCAAACATTCAATGTAAAATGTATTTTCAAAGGATATCGATTTCAGGACGACGATTTCATTCTGTATTATGATGAAAGGCTGCAAGCAAGCCATGGCTTGCTTGCAATGAAGTGCGAAGATCAAGCCATTCAACCCGGTCAGGGATCAAACAATATTGCCGTGGGGATCAAAAAATAAATATTTAAGGTTTAAAAAAAATCCCCTGGAAACCGTTGATGTTTATGGCCCTTGCAACAGTTTGGAGACAAAACCGAGCATTTCTGTGATATTTGCATCGTTTTGGAAGTGGAGCCTCTCGCCTGTAAGCTTTTTGCAGGACATTGGACCTAGAAATCTAGCATTCGCATGGCTCGACGCTGCCGTTTCGACAGCACCTGCAACACTTTGGAGTTCGATTTTTTGATTTTCGATGGTTGCTTTGAAACTTACGTTGGTTTAAAGTTTGTTTATGTTTGGTTTAGGGTTGATTTTTGCTTGGTTTGATGCCTACTAGGTTGACTTAGGTTGGTTTAGGGTTAGTTTAGGGTTGGCCTATGGTTTACTAGGTGTCTATTCAGGGTTGGTAAAAGGTTTATTTAGGTTTAGTTCAAATATTATTCAAAGTTATTAATTTGTTTTTGGTGTTTCTGTAGGGTTGGTTTAGGGTTCATTTTGACTTCGTTCAAGACTTTGTGGTTTTGGTTTCGTTTGGGATCTATTGAGCGTTGGTTGTTTGTTGATTTAGGTTTGGTTTAGGATTTGTTTAGGGTATATTTAGGGTTGGTTTTAGGGTTTGTTTAGGGTTGGTATTAAGATTTGCGTAGGTGCTGCTGAAAGTTTATTTAGGGTTGATTCAGGATGTATTTGGGATTGGTTCGTGGTTGGTTTAGGTGTTGTTTAGGGTTGGTTCAGGGTTTCTTTACGGTTGGCTTAGGGGTTATTTGGGGTTTGTTTAAAGTCTATGTAGGTCTTGTGTCCGGTGTCTTTAAGGTTGGTTTAGTGATAGGATTTATGCAGGGTTGGTTTGTGGTTTATTTGGGTTTGCTTAGGATTTATTTAGGGTTTATTTACGGTTGGTTTATGGTTTGTTAGGGGTGGTTTAGGGTTTATTTGGGATTGGTTTAGGGATTATTTGCGATTGGTTTAAAGTTGAATTTGGTTTCGCTTGCAACTTATTTAAGGTTCGTTTAGGTTTCGTTTAGGGTTTATGATTTGTTTAGGCTTTATTTAGGATTAGTTTAGGGCTAATTGCGGGTTGGTTCGGACATTACCCGCAAAAATACACAATGTGGGGGCCCCCCAATTATAAGTTGGTTTATAAAAATTATAAACCCCATTAAGTTATAAGTACAACAAAACATAGTTATTGGAGTTATGTTCACCAACTTAGCGATTTACCTCACTGGGGCCCCCCAAATTCCATGGCTTCAAAGCTCAATTTACCCATTACTATGGCCCGTCAAAGCAGGTCAATTTACCAAGGCACATCAAGGTCACGAGCCTTATCCTGCCAGGTGACCGAATAAAACCGGGCAAGTAATATAGGATCCGGAGAAGCGAACTTTTATGGGAGATTACTTCAGAAACTAAATGGAAATTACATCATTAGTGTAGTGTATTGTCTACTTGAAGCCACTTCACAACAAAAACAACTTAAATCAACATGGTTCATGGGTAAAGCACCTCAAATCACAATATTTTTTACATTGCTTAACAACTTAACAACCCTTTGAATCACATGTCTTCATCGCTCAACCCTCCATCAAAAAACTGTCCCATTCGAAAACCACACATCCTTCCAAAAAACAAGAAACACAACTTCAGTTCATCAAACAAAAACAGAAACAGAAATAACATGAAATAACAAGTGCCAGTTGAGCAAAAAAAACAGAAATAAACAAGTGCTGAAGTTGAGCAAAAAAAACACATCAAAAAGAGTGCTGAAGTTGAGCCAAAAAAATCGCTGCAGCAAGTTATCCCCCTGCCCATCCCATCCTTCCAATCCTTCCATCCCATCCGGTCCTTCTTCAAGGGCTTGCGATCCCAGGTTCCAGGACCCATCTTCAAGGCCTTGGCCACCTCTGGGAGCGCCTCCTGGTGGAGAAAGGGGGTAGAATGCTGGAGTTTTTTCATGGGGTTTAAGTGCATCAACAGTGCTGAAGAAGTTTGATTTAACATGATTTCACTATGATTTAACCAAGAAAACATGATTTCACGATGATTTCCCCAAGAAAAGTTGGGATGTCATGGAATTTCCATGGGAATTTCCATGAGATTTCACTGACCGGTTCACGAGCAATTTACATCAATTTATATACTGCATGGAATCCCGGGGCCCCATCATCTTCAACACCAGAAAGCATGGTGATCATGGTGGATGCAAGGGATGAAGACTCAGATTCCTTTGGGGCAATTTCAATTTCGGGCGTTGTGATTTTTTTCCATAGGGGGATGGGATTGTTCGAAAATGATCCAAGTCGCCAAGTCGAAAGGCCGCGTTGTTAATTGCCAACTGGAGATCATAGGAAATCATGGTTAATATATGGTTAATATATGGTTAATGATGGTTAATAGGAATCTAATTGGTGGTTGAGCCACCCCTCTGAAAAATATGAAGTCAGATTAGTCAGATTGGATCATCATACCAACTATTGGGGAAAAATAACATTCATGTTCCAAACCACCAGCCAGGAATGGAGTTTCGTTGAACAGTTGGTTGCGATGGAGATGACATTGAAGGATTCGAACAGCAACAGTAGAGGCTCCAAAAAATGTCATGGTGGTGCTCATATTACATTTCAAATAGGATACCCCACCAGAAAGTGATACTTTCCAAAATTGGATCCCACCAAAACGATACTCATCATACCAAAAACCTTTGACAATTTCCCAGAGTTCTCGTGGGGAAAAACTTGCAAACAAACCTCCTTCATCACAAAAACATTTTTTCCGTCATCAAAAACAAGTTTCCGTTTTAAAAAAGGAACTGTATTCAAGAAAAAACGTGATAAAACACACATGGTGATCCAGTAAGAATCTACTCTTGCCAATTACTACTCTTTAACAACCCTAGCGTTAGCCGATCTACTAGAAATAGCTACTTCTCATGATCTCTGATCTTCAAAATACGCGTCAGAATTATCAAACGTGCTGCAAAGTGCTGAGAGAATTTCCCATTCTTGTTGGTACGAGTAAACTGGACATTTCCCACACCTTTAAGTTCAAGGCACCCAGTAGTCATCATTGCACTTGCCGCGGCGACAATATCGATTCATCTGTCCCAGCACATCGCTAACAGCCTCGAAACGTCCAGTTTTGCTTGTTGGTTTCAACCAGGAACAGTGGCAATTCGCCATCTGGTTGCTGGTTTTTCATGGGTTTTTTTTTGAAGTATAGCAATCGTCTAGTCTTTGTTACCCAATTTTGTAATACAAGAAACGACTTATAGTCAATTGGATTGTCAAAACGAGTAGGGCCTGCAACAACGATTCTGGTATTTTTTAAGCATCCCTCCGGTTTCATCAAAGATGGCTAGCTGGAAAATCCACCAGTTCGTTTGATGATTTCCCAGCAAAGCCTTCATGGATCCGGGGCTTGCCAGCTTACCACCTCTGATTCCAGGGGCTTGTCAAAAAAAAACTCGAAACAGATCCGGAATGTCAAGCACTGGGGAGCAATGTTTAGAGCACTGAGGCATGCTTTTAAAAGCATCATATTGAATAGGAACTTATCACTTTTGCATACTTTTCCTGCATCTTTTCCACGGGAAGCAACTTGTGAAGCACCATGTTTCCATACAGCGAGGGGACGGGGACCCGCAAAGTCATACTGCTGGTCACTGATGTCCATCTGTGCAACTGTCTTCACGTAGACTAGCCGTTTTGTCTCCGAAAAATAGACATCAATGACATCAATAAACAACCAACCATAACTAAGCATGTCCGGTTGGTGGTTTCAATCCCTCTGAAAAATATGAAAGTCACTTGGGATGATGATTCCCAATATATGGGAAAATAAAAGCCATGTTCCAAACCACCAACCAGATGTAATATGAGTATGGGTCGAAGCCCTGTACCCCTGGTGAACATCAACATTAATATAGCCATTGAATGGGTGTTCGTTCCCAGCAACAGTATCATAGATTTTCAACCATCCCCATGCAAACATGTTTCCTTCGCAACATAGACTAGAGCCATTCTCAGAGTCTGTAACGGCCTTTTTTTGGGGGGGATGGTCCATTTTGAGAAGTTCAATTTCCAGGAAATTCTCTGGTTAAATCCCTAGCTTTTATGCTTCATTTACCCTCTGGTAAACTAACATAACTATTGAAAATCACCATTTTTAATGGGAAAACTCACTATAAATGGCCATTTTCAATAGCTATGTTAGTTTACCAGAGGGTATCATTTCTTGAGCTGCTCAAATCACATCACTTGTTTCCCGGCTGAAAAATCCCCTAATTTCGGTGAAATTCTCAAAAAGCTGAGTTCAATCACAATCATAAAAAACACCTCCCGGTTGACTCCCGAACTATTCTCACCCTCAACCTGAACTGCCAGGCGGCAATGGGCTTGCCCGCCCGCGCATCTGCCAGGCTATTCACCACTTCATCACCCATCCCACCACCGCCTAGGGCAGAGTTCAGCGTCTCAGGGCAGCGAAGGCAACGAAAAACACATTAAAGGGTCATATATCATACAAGGTGGTGCCCCATAGTTAGCTAAGTTGGTGAACATAACTCCAATTTCACTATGGTTTTTGTTGGTGATATATCTATAGTTAATGGGGTTTATAAACCAACTTATAACTGGGGGGCACCACCTTGTATGTGGTCAAACCACCCACAACTTTGATAGTGGGCTTGTCTGAAAAAAAGGTACCCCATTTCATCCACTGGTTCATCAAAGTCTCCATCAACATCGTCATTTTGGGACTATCCCGGACTATCCCCCCATTTCAGACAAATCCAAGCACAAGAGCCGGGATGGTCGCCCCTGAGATTATCCAAAACATGCCATGTCTTTTTGGAATACTTATGGGCACCTCTAAATTCCGAGGGTTCCAACATCATGTTTCCTATATCCCGATCTTAAAAAAATGTCCAAATTGTGCAGTGAAATTATACTATTTTTTTTCTACAAACCGCATGCATGATTCATGATGGTTTTGGGGTAGCTATCGCACATGTATTTTCTAAAAACTTGGGAACAACCTGCCATAATCTGCCATAGCGTCCCAGGTGTGTCCTATCCCTGTACACATCTCGTTTAATCCTTTGTGTTCTTACTGATCTATGGCTAATCTTGCGGAATCTTGGATACCCTCTTCCATGTGATTTGTGTTTATTAATTTTCACCCATCTATATATGTATGGCTGAACATTTGAACCATTAAACTACACAACCAGCGTTTACCCAGAAAATACCAAATGATTATCCTGATTCTTACAGTTTATATGCTTCATTCTCAATCGCTGTTGCAGCACATGAACCCAAGCAATCGTTACCCATAGCATGTATCCCCGCAACCAGTGGGATTCAGTGTGTATGTATATATTATATATATATACATATATGTAATCCTTTTGAAACCCTAAGGGTGAATAACCCCCTATTAATTTAAACCAACTTTTTTTGGGAGGCTAATCCTATATTAATCCTTACTTGGTCCATGTGAAATACCAACACACTTCGGAATGAACATGATTGAACTATATTTAAACATCTTTAGTTACTGTATATATATACAGTATATATATATAATGTGTATATAATGTGTATATATATATGGAGGTTTCCCAAAGTCATGGGGCCCCCACTCAGTCCCCATGGATCCCTCTGAAATTCGCCTGCAGCGTCTCCATAGAGCGCTTTGCGCAGGAAGTCGTCCAAAATCGGGATGTTGATTTGGTTGTAACGGCAGTATCCTGCGGGCCGTATCCAAAGCAACGGTTTCCAAAACGAGGTTCTGAGCATCGTAGAGTGAGTGGACCATGCTGGTGAAACATATGGTGATTTTTTTAACGAACAACGGCCCGGGCTTCCACGAATGAAAAGTACATTTGTTTATAGGATTATAGGGATCCTGATGATAGACCATGGGTTATTGTGGGATGAATTTGGGATAAACATGTCGAGAGCAGTGGGGAAGGCTACCGGAGAGCAGTGCGTCATTTGAGCCATGGGCCTGTCCTGCTGGGTTTAAAACCATTGCGCACAGGGATTGCTGGTTCTTCCACCATCAAAACTGTGGGAGATAGGTAGCTTACACAACCAACAAAAAGCCAACAACCCTCCGGTCATCAAACTCCATCCCGGAATGATGGCCACAGTGCCACAGTCCTATTCCCGCGGCGATGGCAAGAAACAGCAGATTGCCAAACTCAGATGGCTGAGAATCACCATGAATCATGGATGATCATTCTATACTGATAGAAACCGGTGGCTATCTGATTGTTTGGGTTGGTGGTTGTTTTTTTTTGGAGTACTTCATACTGACAACGCCGAGGGTTTCGAGAGGATTCGAAAGCACCAGCTAGACATGGGATGAAAATAAAACTGAATCCCATATGCTCCATGTATGGAATATTTACCAACAGTTGCCCTAAAAATCACCCAGTTATGTAGGTAAATATACCAGCACCATGGTTCGCATCTGGGAATGACATGGCTGAAATCACCAAGCGCCCAAGCGCCAGATGGCGGCCACTGAAAGCTCGGATTTTCTCTCTGGGACAGGTGGTGCCCCAGTTCGGAATCGCTAAGTTGGAGTTTACATAACTCCAATTTCACTATGGTTTAGGGTAGATATATCGAACTAGTTACTATGGTTTATAAACTAACTTATAACTGTGGGGTATTCTTCTCTGTACAACTCTGTTGATAAAATCTATCCATTGTCAAAGACGTACTTCTGTGAAGAGCTGTGCATGAAAGCCTGCTACTCAGCCTTCGGATAGCCTAAACTTACTCAACTGCTGTGGTGGCTTTAAGTCCGTTGAAAACAACAAGTCACTTGGGAACATAAAAATGCCAAATACCATCATGTGGTTGGGAAACTCGATTCGTAGCTGTTCATTTTTGAATAGGGAATATGGATGCAACCATAGCTCCCTTCACTGCTCCCTCCATTCACCACAGAATACTATACAGCTATCGGTATGGGGATGTATGGGTATGCGCCCATTCATGGTCCTCAAATAGTTGGGGGGAAATTATGTTTGGTTTACTAGTGGATGAAATGTTTTTCCCCATCATTTTCGGATACCATACGACCCCCTATACGTATGTACCAACATGGGACAGTTGTTATTTGGTACTACATGGTACTACCTTACACCGACTGGGGCTGGGGGTCCAAACGATTTAGATTCCAGATTCTTGCTGTTTCTCATTCTGCCATGTTAGTTAATTCAACATCAAATGATGTGGTAAACCATCCCCAAGGGCTGTGCCATCCCTAGAAAATGAGTCCAAAAAACCTCCGCAGCGCCCGCCGAAAATCGACTCCGGCAGTCCAAGGGGCGTCAAAGAAACCGCCCTTGGCCTCCGCCTTCTTTTTGCCAGCTTTTCCCATGGCCCTGTCGAAGTCAAAGGCCCCAAGTTGGATGGGGTGCCGTTCTGGACCCACCAACGGCAGGCTTTGTTTAAGAATCACCCAAGTAAACTAACAATAAAGGTTTTGCAATTGATCTGGGGTCTGTGGAAATGGATTCTTGGGTCTTTCAAATTTAATATATGGTGGTATTGAATTGTATTATAGATACCTTATTATAACTAGCTATGGAACATATCCATTTGTTATAGTTCAATCATCGAACTACATGAACCATATGGTTTCCATAGAAAACAGTCACATTTCCAAACGGTAACTCATCCATTTTGGATGTCCCTGGCTCGGCTAGGCCCTGGCCCAAAAGCTGCCGTTGGATCCCCCATTTACCGACAAGACCCGGTCGCCTGGGACGCAGCGCAGCAGCAAGGTTTGAAAAAAACAGATGCGCTTGATCCGAAGGGCAAAGGGATCAAAGGGACAGGCTCTGTTGAACTCTGGTTGCGGGGGTTACTCCGCAAAATAGTGAGCAGTTTCTGTTATAAGTGATATCGAATGATATCGAGGTATCCCCCCTAGTAGCCTTGGATTATGTTTCTCCTGAACCTTGACCCAACTTTGATGATCACAAAGTAGGGCCCTGGGTATTAACCAGTGGGCCGAAAATGGTTCACAGATATGTGGAAACATGTGGTGCCTCCCATCTAGTTGGTTTAAAACCCACTTCAATGAGATCAAATGGGATTTCATGGGGATTTTATGGAGGTGGTTAACGGTGCTAGCTAGTTCGTTAGCTAAATTGATTGTGATGCTACCCTAATTTTTAAACTTGTTCCTTTAATATCTACCAGAAACCCAACAGTTACCAAATATAGTATAATACACATATAATATGTGTGAGCTATGAACATAGCCCTGCCTCATCCCATTATACTGGTTGGTAGTAAATATTCATATGAAATGGGTTAAAAGAATACATAATCACCAATAAACAAGTTTAGGTTACTAACTCCCAATTCATTAACCCATCAACAAAGGAATCAACAATTCGTTCGTAAATGGGCTCTCATTGCATTATGGTTCTAAACAGTTGTATGAGTTCCCTTTGAACAAATGACATTCATGTTTATTAAACACGATTAGTTTCATACAATAGTTCCCTAAACATTTCCCATATCAAGTTTCAATTGCACTTAGTAGAAAAGTAGTTTAAACATTCATAGGAAACTAATAGTGCTCAACTGCACATAGTATCACATTAATTTCAACCCTATTGCTCATCATGGCTTATGTTTTAATAATCCCCAAGAAACCACTTAGTATACTAGTATACCATCTGGTAAACAAACATAACTAATTATTGAAAATGGTCAGTTATAGTTGATTTTTACATATGTAGAAGGCTGATGCTTCCTGAGTTTTTTGTAGGTTTACCAAAGGGAAACCCGTCATATTAACCCATCAAGCGCTATCTTTAAAGGCTCACAACGCGCCCAACGCGGGCGTTACGAGGTCGCACCTCGTTGACCTCCAGCTGCATGTCCAGGTCGTCTAAGGAGCCCTCAGAAAATCATGGGATCCGTGGGGATTTACCATGAACGAAACTCGAAACACCGAAACTCGAAAAATCGTTGGGAAACTATCGTTGCCAATCTTAGATACCCTGCATAAAACTAGTTTTTTTGCTGATGAGTACCACTAGTAGATAATCCCATTAATACCAAAAGACTAAAGGACTAAAGTATCCATGTAAGATTGACCTAGCTATGATCATTGGGAAAATCACATAGTTTCTATAACTGGTGTTTTGACTTTAGATCATACATCTGGCGTTGAACTGCGAAAGATAGGTGTTAAATTCCATCAGAAATGTGGGATTTAAAATTGGGTTTGCTACCTGAATCAAGATTCCCCGACTTGTGGTCCTTTTATTCATATGCAAATGGGAAAAAATGGGAAAATGATGATTAACTAGTGAGTTTCGGGGTCCTCTTGAGACATAATTCTGAGGCCGCTTCACCCTGGTCATGGGTCCAGCAATACAGCCAGTGGCTTAAGAATTAAACAGAAAAACAACATAATATTTATATTATCACATATATATATATAATTATATATATGGGGAAACAATGATCATTTAGCTAGCTGGAATAAGGTCTTCCTTTCTCTTTCATCACGAGGTCCCAGCTGCGAGGTTCGTTATCCTGGAAGGTCATCTTGGGGTAGTCACCCCCTACTGACCATCACAGTGACATACATTGTTTTCCAGCCACTTGGGACAAGTGGATTTCAAATGATTTGTCTCCGAAGTCACCATCACCCAGCTATCAGGGTGGCAATCTACTCACCAAAATTACCCGCCCATCAAGTGCCTTGTTTCGTTTAGCATTTAATATCTGCATACCCAGTGACGGGTGAATCCCTGTTTTTTGTAACAACCCGTTTTGGTGGGCTGTGATCATCCCCCATGTTACAATGGCCAGGATGGATTGCCGGCATAACTAGCGAAGAGATCCACTTAAAGCCAAGAGAAGATCAACGCGGACAACAAAAAGGTACTGTGTTTAAACCCTATGAGCAGTGTTCAAACCCTATGATCAAAGCAGTGTTTAGACAGTTTAGACTCTTAGGCCCTATTGATACTGTTTAAACCAATCCCGGATTTCGATCGTCTGAGCAGTGTTCAAACCCTCTGTCATTCGATGGTGGCTGAAGGGTTCCCAGATGATCCCCAGTCCATTGGAACAGTATCAGCGCCTGTCATGAACCAACCATAATATGTTATAACATTGTTATAACCATGAAATCATACACACATGATTCATGATATCCCCATTATTCATTATACCGTCACAAAATGACAATGATCATGAACCAGCCATCACTTGCACATTACATGTCCATATGTGCTGCTTAAAATCTGTATCTTGATGGGCAACACCCAAATTCTCAGCAAGCAACCATCATTGGTTCATCATACCAAAAATTATTTTGATAGGGAAATCAAGTTCAACCATAAGTTTTACATAGTTAGACTATATGTTTAATAGTTATATAACCGATGATTTCCCCATATATTTGGTATTTAAAGCAACTTCAACAATCTCCATAATCATAAAACGCCATGGTCAATCTTTGGCAGTCCACAAAAAATCATCTTTTGCTGGTTATGGATGGTTATTTTCCATGTTTGTTTTCAAACAACGAAAGGTTTAACTCATTATCCAAGCTTTCGGACCCCTTCACTCGACGCGACAGGCAAACCTGTGGGGACACTGAGCATGATGTCTATATCTGGTTGAATTATGGGTAAGCTCCTATATACGTATATATATATATATATATATGTATATATATATACATACATACATACATAAATATATATATATATATATATATATATATATATATATCACGTCCAAAATTTACAATTAGATGGTGAATCTTAGATACCTGTCTCAAATTCAACAATTTTTTAGCTGGCTAGTACATTTTACCATTGATAGCAAAAGATGAAAGTAGTAACTGGACTCATGACACTTCAATAACCTGAAATGGATCATGGGAGATTGGGTGATGTATCGGGGATCTTGGGGATGTGGAAACATCCATGACAATACTTCTGTATACTTCTGTAATACCTGAAACAAGAAGTGTACCCCATACATTGGTATGTTCAGGGAGATTATGTATACCCTCTGGTAATTTAACATAGCTATGGAAAATCACAATTTTTAATCGGAAAATCCACTATTAATGGCCATTTTCAATAGCCACGTTAAATTACAGAGGGTACATGTTCATTTTGAGAGACTTACCACAATCCTAACCATCACTCCAATGGGTTCCTTATCACCTTGATCCGATCGATGGAAATCGTGGTTCGCCATCCACCGTGGTCTCCAAATAGCCCGGCTCACATGGTGGACACCGGACACGATGCCACTCAAACATCAAAAGGGGTCTGGATGATGTGCAGTACATCACAAACCAAATGTTATGTATTGTTATCTTCATATTTGATGGGGATTTGTTTGGATGATGTCCCTTCGCTAACCATCATCTATGGGTTTTTTCCTGCTTCGTGGCCTTCGTGGTGCCCGCTTGCTCGACAGGTTATAGCTGGTGAATGTTTATTTCTCTAGTCCTAAAAAGGCATATGGTTCATGGACGGTTAATGGATGTTTATTCCTATAGCTGGTTAATGGATGATTAATGGATGTTAAACATGTACCCTCTGGTAAACTTTCACATAACTATTGAACATCACCATTTTTAATGGGTAAATCAACTATAAATGGCCATTTTCAATAGCAAACTGTTAGTTTACCAGAGGGTAATTTTCACAGGCTTTGACCCATCCAAAATTCAAACGATTGTTCCTCGTGCCCAGTGGCCCACGCCCGCACCTACGATCCAGTTCTTCAAACTCCCAGCCCAGCTATGCCTGCGGAGAAAGAAAGTGACCAGCGACAAGTCTCTGGCGAGATCAGCAAACAAAAATCACTTTCAATTCGTATCATGTAATTTTTTTGGCTCGAAAACCTGCTGCAGTTCACACCAAAAGCTGACGCTGATCCTGACAGACATTTCATCCCGCAAAAGCATTGTGCCATATGGACGCATCCACTGAGTATAACAAATGTTCTTGATTTACATTGGCTGTTGTCTGGTGTTCAAATGACAATTTCTGAGGGCAACGATGGCAATGTCTTTTTGGGTTTTCTGGCTGTTGGTGAACCACCCAGCAACTACTGGGATTTGTCCCAAACATCCAGAAAATCAGATAGCCTCCGGTCATTTACCCTCTGGTAAACGTTTACAAAAAACTATGGGTAAATCACCATTTTTGATAGGAAAATACAATTTTTTTTTGGGTAAATCACCATTTTTGATGGGTATATAAATCACCATTTTTCATGGGTAAACCGGTAAACCAACTATTTCTATGGCCAATGGGCCATGGCTTCCATTGCTATGTTAGTCATTACCAGGGAGTAACATAGCAATGGAACGCCCAGATGATAAAAATCCACGGTGCTGCTGTGCTGCTGTTCCAGTTCAAAACAAATCAGTCCCGAAAATGGCCCAGGTTCAAGCCACCTTTATGGATCATCTTGAGGCAACACATTCACATATTATATACCCTCTGGTAAACTAACATAGCTATTGAAAATGGCCATTTATAGTGGGTTTTCCCATAAAAAATGGTGATTTTCCATTAAAAAAATGGTGATGTTCCATATATATATATGGGTAAATTATAATATTTCACTGACCTGAAATAAGGTCATTTGGGGATGATTCCCCTTATTAACCATGATTCCAGTGAGGGAGAACAGTGAGGTCGTTATAATTTGCCCAGATATATATAACCGGTTGGTGGTTGACCTACCCCTCTGAAACATATGAGTTCGTCAGTTGGGATTATGACATTCCCAACTGAATGAAAAAAAAAAATGTTCCAAACCACCAACTAGATAATGGGTATATGATGTCTAATGACGATTAATGGCTTATTTTTATTATTAACCATAATGGTTTAATCTATATATATAAGGCTATACCAGCGTGTGAATGATGTAACCAGATTCTCACCCATAGCGTGATCCTCCCACATGATGAGAAGTACAAGTCCAGTAACGATATAACGCTAATAACCGAATAGTATAACAAATAGGGATGTCATTCCTTTGGGGGATAAACACTACTATATACTACTGTACTATTCCATCATATTCCATCAATATACCATTCATTGAGTGCCATCGATGATTGAATATGTATATATATATATGCACATGATTACATATGATTACTATATATATATATTGCATTACATTAACATTTTGGGATCCAAACCATTTCTCCTGTTTCACCCGAAAACGCTATTCATGCTGCCCACCTTTTCGGTCTCACGGAATCTCGTGAGGGGTTGGGCAGCGTTGCAACGCTTGCACCTGGGTGGTTTGGAAAACGAAGGGGTCACAAAATTCCTCCGAGAGGTTTAAGTGACTGGGGCAAAAAAAAATAGAACGAAGATATAGGTTTGTATGGAATTGAGTAATCTGGTTTCAATTTTCAATGGCATCCACGGATGCATTTGGTATGGTTTAAACGCCATTTAAAACATGACATGTTGAAATGATAAAATGGACACAGCGCCATTTTATGATGATATGATAGTTGGACCCAAACAAATTGGCCAAATGACTCCAACTACATCTGGTTGGTGGTGCAATAACCCCTCTGAAACATATTAGTCAGTTGGGATTATCATTCCCAATATATGGAAAAATAGAAAATGTTCCAAACCACCAACTAGATATAGATGGAAGCAGGCTAAATATCTCTGCTTTAAGCGGAAATCCGTGGCTTAAACTGGGGTAGAGAACCCCACTGATTTTTTGTGGCAGGGCTGTTTGTTGCATGAAATTATTGGTAGCTTAAGATCATCAAGGAACTCATAGCGTTCAGAACATATAACTGTACAGAGCTGAAAGACATGCGATGCACATGAACCGCCAGTTTTTTTTTTGTTCGGCGTCCTCAGCTTGCATACCTTGCCTCAAATTGCCAAGAAGTGGGTTCAAATAAAGCACACCTAGACACAAATAAAAAAACCGAACATATGGGTTTGTCCGAACATTGGTTATACCTCCAAATGGCATCAAATGGCTATTTTAATTAGAACATGTTGTAACATGACGGTTTAATTTTCCAAATTCTTGACCCCTCCAAATGGTGTCGACTGATTTTGACAAAAGGAATTCAAACTTGTAGCGGGAAAAACTGGAGGAGACAATTCTATATATGTAATTTTGAAATCTGAGAGTGTCCTGTCATGTGCCTGAAGCCAACCCCCATGACTTGACTATTTTGACTAATGCTCAATATCTATCAATGACGGGTTCTGCACATGGTCATTACCTTTTTGGTTTTCCTATGTTTTCCTAAGTACTGCTGGTTTTGGAGTCCCGCTTGGCTTGGCCATTGTGGGGTTGTCCTCCATTCCAGCTGCGTCATCCAGTCTGTGCTGCTAAAGACTTGAAAGACGTTCTCTCCCCATGTGTGCAATGAATCTTGGCAGAGAACATGGCAAAACATTGAAAAAACATGACACATGTATTCCCCAAACCAATACATGCCATGTATTCCCAAGTACATTATCCAAATTTATCTCGGCAAAACATGGCAAAGCAATCATTTTGAGCTACAAAAGTTACCGCTTCTGGCTGGACAATAATTAATTCACAAAGCTGAAGATGAGAATACTTGGGTGAATTCACCCTTTCCAAACTGCGCTGCTCCTCAGTTGCCTCCTTACTCTTTTCCATATCATCGCAACTCTTCTTCAGGTCAGCAAACCTACGGCCTTCTTGGTCATGGTGGGAAGGCCTCTGTCACTTTCCCTGGTTTTTGTATGTTTTTGTTGAGGTTCTTCCCTCAAGCCTCGCGGGTTGCACTGCTCTCCTCAGTCTGTTGACTGGGAAAACAAGGCACTTGCATCTGTTGCCCTCCCCTCACATTCACCATGATATCTCATGAGGTCGTCCCTTAAACCAACAGCTGAAACCAATTCCGGCCGGATAGATCCCATTGGTAGCTGGGAAAGCCAACCCCAGCCTCACCAGTTCTCAGTAGTTGATTTGGGCCTTATGCCGTGTTTTTTTCCTCCTTGAAAGTTCTCTGGGATTTTTGGTGAGTAAACCCTCCAAAGTCAAGGTGGCTTACAAACCATATTAGATCATATATTAGACCACCATATTAGACCACATATTAGACCACATATTCGACTATATTCGACTATATTAGGTCATATTAGGTCATATTAGGTCATATTAGGTCATATTAGGTCATATCAATCCATATCTTAAACCATATCAATTAAACCACATGAAACCGTCGGCCCAGTCATGTTCCATCCTAGCCCAGTGACCGCGGCTCTCATCTGAGAAGTTGGCCATCTCCAGTGTCCTGGGGGATTCGGTTTCGCTGGAGAAATCTATGGCAACTCTCAACAAATGTAGACTAAGAGTCAGCTACAATGTCCCATATGCTCCATGCAAGGTGGTGCCCCATAGTTAGCTAAGTTGGTTTATAACTCCAATAGCTATGGTTTGTGGTAGATATATCTATAGTTACTATGGTTTATAAACTAACTTATAACTGGGGGCACCACCTTGTGGTGCTGGTATATTTACCTACAAAACTAGGTGATTTTGGACGTTTGGGCAAATGTTGGTGTGCATATTCCAGCACCATGGGATGCATATGGGTGTATAGGACCCAAAAGATAGAACAGTGACTCATTACTGTACTTACTATATATTTTGGTGGGATTTGACACGCATATTTTATTTTGATTGCGATAAATTTGACCTTTTCTATCGTTTTCTGGTGGGGTGAAATGTACAAATAGTGTGGCAGTTTCTTAGGTTCATTCTATGTGTCGTTCCCATGAAAATCAGCGCGTTGGGGGACCTTGCGAATCTAGCATCTTGGATTAAAATGTCACCATTTTTTTGGGATGGGGAGACCCTGCCGTTTGGACGTGGAATGCACCAAACATGATGATACCACATATACTGTACTCGGACGTCACTGGCAATCAAATAATCACAGTTCATCAAATGTCCTGAAAATGTTGGTGTTTTCGCATGCTGCATAGAATATGGGATGTCGCCAACCACAGTGGTACTTTTTTTCGCTATGGGCAGGGCCTCGAACCAATCTATTCAACCCTACCAATTAAAGGGCCAAGTTCCTCAGACATCTGTGCAAGTGACACATATGGCTGGGCATGATTCCCCTCATCCACCATGATTCCAGTGAGGTCACGACGTGAGGTCACGAACTAATATCCTTAACATATCCAGCACTCGTACGCCATGGTTATTCAGAATGGTAAGAGGATCAAGTTTAAGTTTCTGGGGCCAAAACGGCGCGGCTCGCCGTGGGTATGTGATTCGTACAAGCTGGGGCGGCCCCGCAGGGTTCTGCGGGATAGCTTTGGTTGATGGGGTTTATAAACGAACCAAAAAAATGGCCGCACCACCTTTCAACCCCTGTGAATGCTCACTGGTTTTTACAAGTGCATGGATAAACTATATGATAAACTCCCAATTTTGTAGGTTGATTCTTGCTACCCTCTGATCATTTCATATGGAAATCCCCATGTTTTAAACATGCTAACTGGGATCCACATCCATGTTGCTACCCCATGTTCCATCAACTTGCCTCTGCAGCACGCCTCCGAAAATCCGGGCATCCGGACCCCGCATGTGTCGTCTGCCGATGTAGCGGCCGATCCTGGAGAGTTTTCTCGATGGATCTTGGATGATCTGTGGATCATGGAGGACCAATGGACCAATGGAGGTTTCCTACCATAGGGGTACCCTCTGGTAAACTAACATAGCAATGGAAAATCACCATTTTTAATGGGAAAACTCACTATAAATGGCCATTTTCAATAGCCATGTTAGTTTACCAGAGGGTACCGCCCACAGCATCCAAAATCAGACCATGACATCATGACTCTGTATTGAAACCTATGGTGACGACTGGGGACCTTCCATTTTAGGAAACCTCCGTCTATGGGAATGGGTGAAAAAATTGAGGTTCAGGGTGCACAGCCTTTTGGGCGTACACGTCATGCCACCAGAGGTTGTCTTCAAGTTTCGGCAAGCTCAGTGCTATGGATGGGCATGAACAAGTACTTAACATTTACCATCCAAATATTTGCTGATTTTTGGGGTATCTAATTTTGACCCAAAAACTGCAGAATAAATGGTCTGTGGACTCGCTCTGTCGAAACCAAAAAATTATATACTCAGTTGGGAATATATGTATGGGGATACACAGTAGTGGGGATATACTAGCCCCAAACTAACCAGACGACCCTGAAAATGAATTTTGGGGTGTGGAAGACAATCGTTTCCTCTGAAAATTGCCACTTCTCAGGATGCAATCCACGAGATGCCAGCTCTTCTTCAAGCTATATGCCAGCAAATATGGGACTAAGCCAATCACACTACTGCGCCGTGCCCCATGTACCCGTTGACTTACAATTTGGCGAGTATTAATTAAACAACCATATATTGAGTTTCCCATATTACTCACCGTTTGTATACCAACTTCAGGACCAGAAGGGAGATCCTGACCGGCTTCCCAACACCTGGAATGGTAGCTGTTATACTACATGGGGTTGAACTTTCAAGGCTTTTCAAATTTTAGGGAGGCATTTATTACACATGTATATCTACAATGTACATGACAATCCAAAGTGATAAAGATCCACCTTTAACCAATCATGCAACGAGGATATCTCAGGAATTTTCCCCCATGAGACATCTGCATGCAACTTGTTCGAAACACAGCCTCGGGGATGGTTCAAAACTAGCTCCAAGAATGATTGCGGTTCCATTGATATATGTTGATAATTGGGAATTAGTTTATAAAATTTCAATGAATTTCAATGTTTCTGAAACTAGAACATATAATATGTATATATATATATATATTTTTTTTTGATGTTCATAATTAATATTAATCCATGGGTTTATAGCTCCATTCTAGTGTATATAAACGAATCTAAGCAGGAAAAAGACATGAACATGATCGCTGATGTAATTTTCACCAACCACTACTTGTGAGGGAATTTTGTAATATATCAAGTTTAGCATTTTTAGAAGGATTATCTTCTCTATCTTTTAGAAGTTCCTATACAGTGCAAATTATGTTTTGTCGATAACATCGCCACCCAAACTCAATTCTTACTGGCTACCCTCGGGTACACTAACATAGCTATGGAAAAAAAAAACTACTTTAATGGGTAGATCATCTACAAATGGGCTATTTTCAATAGCTATGTTAGTTTGCTGGAGGGTAGGTCCAGTAAAATTTCCCCATTCGTTTGGGCTGCCGCCTGTCGGTCAAAGCTGGCTTCGCTCCTCAGCTGTTGGATGACCAGGTTCCCTAAGCTTCACACTGCAATAGCAATGTATAGATGTATACATCTCACATATCACATATATATACCCATATTATACACAATTATATATACTTGTATATATGTATATATAATTATATCTGATGATTGTGTAAAATATGTATAATTGTGTATACATAATTGTGTATACATAATTGTGTATACATAATTGTGTATACATAATTGTGTATACATACAAATATGTATGTATGTATGTATGTATGTATGTATGTATATATAAAAATATGTATATATATATATATGAAAACAATGTAAATCAGTATTGAAGTTTGGAAGTATGTCATGCTCTTAAACACAACATGGGTTTTGAGACATTGTAGGGTTTCTGGTAGTGTCTGATAGTATAGAACCGGGAAAATAGCAGTTAAATGTGAACCTCTAGAACTGGGGATATTTTTGTGGGATATCATTTTTCCATTTTTCAGATACCCCATATATATATATATATCCATATGGGGGAAATGCTCAGTTTCACCATCCCGGAACTCTGCTAGAAACCAAGTGGTACCTGGCCTGGACTCGGAGAAATCCCCATCAAAGAATGGGTACCATACGGTGGATGGTTGCGAAATCCTGCACCACCGCAAGGATGGTACAAAGCCTATAAATAATGGGATAAACATGGATAAATCACCTATTAACTGGTGCGAGATTTCGCAACCATCCACCAGATGTATCCAGATGTCCCATATTGGTATTGACTCATGGCTTCATATCCACCAATGTTTGCTGGTCTCTTCTACAATTTCTTGGTGCTTAAGTTGATTGGTTGAATACCCTATGTCATATTTAAATTCCCATGTTTGCTGGTTCAATGAACTCACATCTGTCTGTCTAAAAACCCCATTTCCTCCTAAAGGTTGGTAAACACATCAACAACTATGGTAAACCCACTGTAAACCCAATACAAGACCCAACTATCCCCTAAATATTACCATAAATGGGTTATATAAACCATCCCCGCAAGGTTCATAAATTATTTGGTTTAACCACATAAAATCATCACAGAATTGGCAGTTCAATCCCCGTTCGAATTGGCAACATCTAAATCGAACTTCCCCGTTCTCGGCCAGGGAACAAGTGGGAGCCACTTCGCAAGTTTCGGTGCGGTAGGTTGGAGTCGGAGGAAGACCTTGCAGCCACTGAAGAGAACTTGGCCACAGGGTGCCGCCCCAGTTGTGTTTGTTGGTTTATAACTACCATTCACCGTAGATATATCTACCATAAACCATAGCTGGTTGGTGGTGCAATAACCATCTTGAAAAATATGAAAGTCAGTTGGGATGATTATTCCCAATAGATAGAAACATAGAAAAATGTTCCAAACCACCAATCAGATAGATATTGGACTTATGTTCACCAACTTAGCTATCTCGGGGGCCCGACCCTTTAAGTTACCAACAATGGAGAGTGAACTATCAAGAATACAGCGATTAAATGCCCGGTGTGAGCAACATGATATTTGGGCGTGTCGGAAAATTGGCTATGCGCCATCAAAAATCAGGGAACACGCTGAAACATGCTGGTTTATCGATGAACAAATATTGGAACTGAATCCATGAATAATTGGAAGCGGGCAGCGGATGTGTCTGAAAATTGGGTATATCCGACAACCTGCGACTTTCTGAAGGGAAAGTGACGAGAAGAGAATAAACAACTGTGAATTTTGAGGTACCCTATGTTCTTATTTGATCTCCCGCTAAGAGTTCAAGTTTGAGTATGTTATGTGATAAATCCATGTAACCCGAAAGCACTGAAACCAAAGTGTTCAAATACAACCCATGCAGCTTTACTACCACAAGGTGGCTCCCTTGAAATACATTACAACTAAAATGATTGGGATTTACAATGGAGAAATTGGACACATCCGCAGTTAAGATGGATTGATAAAGCAAACATCTGTGTCAGGCCTAGGACTTAGCCGGGCTTATCATCAACTCAATTGAAACTTCTGTTTTGTTTTTTTTTCAATAGTTCCTCTGAAATTTTCTTTCATCCAACATGAAACACCCAGAAAAAAATCCATGGATTAAATCACATCTAGTTGGGACCGTTCTGAAACCGGCTGTGTTTCTTTTCGTGTTCACTCTTCGGGGGGGATGAATGAAATAATTTCACCACTGGGGGATGATGTGTTGTCCCATATGTTGGCGAAGTTGGTGAAAATGACGCCAATAACTTGGGTAAGATGGTAGATATATATGGTAGATATATTTATACTTCATGGTGGTTATAAACTTATAAACATAACTGGAGGGGGCACCACAGACTCTTGGTCCCCTTAACCAAGTCATAATCCCAATTTCTTGGCATTTCTTGGTATATATAATATCATATAATCTCTAAAAGGTGCACAAAAATATAGAAACAGGCACATTGATCTTGGAATGATCTTGGAGATTCTTGAATTCACTCCGTTTTCCTATGTTTTCCTGTGACCCTTCAACCCTCAAAAACACACCGTTAAACCGTGGCGGAGCCGTCGCTGAGTCGTCGAGTGACATCGACCAGATGCGCGGGCGTTCATCGGTGCCCTCAGATCCGCGGAGATCGTCCTCGGGATGCTTGGTGTGGGGCACTGCGTCAGGGAAAAAACATGCTTCCAACGAAAAACTAAAAGTATGTATGAAATATATATATATATATATTATATATGTATAGAGAGATGAATATTAATGTATTAATATAATATAGACGTATATTATCCAAAAACAACTTCCGACCCAGGAAGCGATTTCTGTATATCTGTGTTATTTCTTGATTCCACTTTCGATCCCCCAAACTCTGGTTTTCGTTGGAAAAGACGGGGCAACCAATTTTACATTAACATTTCCTATTACACAAGAATCATCAAAAATCTAGGAAATGAGGTGTAGAATATCACCAACCAACATAGTTTTCCTATTGACTTTTCTATTACTCCACGTGTTGGCTTTCCTGGTTGAAATATGATACATAGCATATTCTGCCGTATTCTTGAATTGTCTTCTCCATGTCTTCCCCATTGAACAGTGTTCAAAACCCAGCATCATTCCATGAAATATGGCTTGAAGATGGTTGAAGGGATTCTAACCATGGTGTCTGACAATCCCCAACTAAGAGTGGCTAGTATAACCTGCGGCAGATCATCATCAACGAAGCTGCGGGGTTTTCTTCGCAGCAACAGCAAAAAAAAAAACGAGGCAATTCTTCACATCCTAATCATGGAATATGATCCGCCCAATTTATACCAGGTAAATCCCATGTTTTCTTCGTTCCCGTTTTTGGATCGTCCTATACAAATGGGGCAGTTCTTTCGGGTTGGTATCGCCATGGTGAACTCAACCACATAAGTTGGGAATCACATGAAACAAAACCAGAGAAAACAACAACAACCTCAACATATCCAACATCATCTAATTTTCTGACTCATGATTCTTTCATCATATTTCAGTACATTCTCAATTCCATTCTATACCCTATAGGTATAGATTATTCAAAAAAAGCCAACCTGACTGACCACTCGCCGTCCTTGCTAGGCACGCTCAATGTCGACTGGTTGCTCTCTTGCCTGGTTACTCTGGAGAGGTTATGGCATATGGGGTTCTCAAAAGCTGCTGGAAAATCTACGAATCTACGAAAGCTCTGGATGTACCAGGAATGTACCAGTATCATCCAGTATCCGGATGAGGAAAGCTCAAGGAGTTGACCAACATCGGAGTCGATGGGGCTCCCACCTCGCTGCCATCACGAGGCATCAGCTACGCGCCAAGTCTTTGACTGGAAGAATTTCCCAAGAGTCGTCTACCCTCCGAGAAAATCACCATTCCTAACGCTAAAATCATGATGTTGAGCATCTCTTTTCTAGGGGCCATCGCATGCCATGGCTTCCGTAGAAAACTGAGAAAAATAACTGGAGGGTAACAAGGATATAACCCCATCCAAGTGCACGTCCATGTTATAACTAGCATAAACCCGAGTCAACCCAGTTCACCAGCTGACCATGGGAAACTCCCTTTGTTAGGCGTCTAAGTTGACCATGACCCGGCTGCAGCGTGAAAAAATACTCATAGAACATCTATATGGCTTTGCAAATCAGCCATGATCATGAATGGAGTAATTCAATATCACACAATATAATATATAATAATTCATATGTATATATATTATATATATACATGATTTGTGTATATATATATAACTCACATTAAAATATGTCGAATATGGTATTTGCCAAGCCTCTTTATTAAATAATGATGCATCCTTCACATGTACGAGCCGCTGGCTGGATCCCTTCAGAGCCAGGCGCGGCGATCGAGCGACTCACAGGCGGCACCACGGGGCGTGTTTTGTGCTTGGAAAGGCTTGGCAGCTTGGTTGGAAAGACTTTGGATTCAAGCACAAAAACACCACATCTCAAGAAAACGAAAATCACAGTTGAATGAAGTTAAATTTGCACTCTTTTGTGAATAAAATCATTGAAATCACCATACTTATCAGTTAAATTACTGTATATTTGCATGTTTCTCAGTTCAATGAGCACTTCTTCTTTAGGAAGCTTCCCCCAAGTCCCCAAGATATGGCAGTGTGTCAAAGCCTTGTACCCCTGGTGAACATGAAAACAGCTGGTAAATGGATGTTCATCCCATTAAAAATTGTATTAATAGGCATTGACCCATACCCATATATTTTTTTTGGGAGGACCCATCAACTCTGGTAAAAAAATCCAGTTGCTCGCTTATCCTCTGGTCATCAGCCACGTGGCTGGAAATTGTCCCTACAAAAATCCAGGTTTTTGGCTGGGAAAAAAACATCTTACACTCATAAGTACCCATATGCAACCCATGTATTTTTGTATATTTACCAACATTTGCCCGAACAAAATTGTATGGAATATTCACCAACATTTGCCCTAAAAATCACCCAGTTTTGTAGGTCAATATACCAGCACCATGGGTTGCATACGGGATAGGCAATTCTATGTTCATCCGACCCGCCAGAGAAGGTGATGGATCACCCAAGAAACAGAAATGGATGGAAACCAAAAAAACTGAAACCATTATTGTTTGGTTTTAATGGGATTTAATGGGTTTTAATGGGATTTTTATGGGATTTACCCTCTGGTAAAGGTTTTCATTACTGGTTGGTGGTGCAATAACCATCTTGAAAAATATGAAAGTCAATGGGAAAGATTATCCCATATACTATGGAAAAGAAAACTCATGTTTGAAACCACCAACCAGATTATTTGAGCAGTGCTCAAAAACCCCTGTTGATTAATTCATATGAATTCTATGGGGTTATACTGTCGAAGATGAATCGGAGATCTTCACAATCCAACGTATCAAAATCCTACAAGGTGGTGCCCCCGCAGTTATAAGTTGGTTTATAAACCATAGCAACTAGTTCGATATGTCTACCATAAACCATAGTGGGGGAGTTGTGTTCACCAACTTAGCTAATCTCATGGGGTGATAAACCCACCAATCTATATGATGTGTTTCTTGTCTGTAATATTCTATATGATATGATATTATACTATATAATCATATGATATTATAGTATAGTACATTATTATATTATATTATGTTGTTATATTATAGACATTATATATACATTATATTATATATTACTATATTATTATTTCTATCAATGATCACTATTATAATGATGTCATTATTATAACAATGTATAAATATATATATATATCTATATCTATTCGTAACACTGCCAGGATCCCCGCGTAAAGCTTCCCTCCCGTAGCCCTAATCAAACCGACCAATGGAAAATTCCCAAGTCATAATCAGATAAGTTTCCCAGCTAGCAACCTCCATTTGGTTAGGTGATTTTCCAACTAGTCGTTTCAATGACACCGAAGGGTATCCACTATCATCATAGGTGGCTGGACGACCCAAGGTATATCTAGCGTATATCTAATCATCAACTGCTTGGAGAATCATCCCACGAATCCTGTTTGTGATTAATAACCATGTACTCTACATATATTATCATGTATCTATCATCTAAATAATTATAATCATATAATATATATATATATATATATAAATATATATCGTATATGATACAGTATAATAATATATACATATCATCCATACATACATACATATATATATCCACGTATGGGTACGACAACCATCAACCTACGGATCAACCACTTCGAGGTTCGTGTGCCGTTACGGTCCTGGGGCTGTTGACCTCTCGGGGCTCCTGCGACCGCTGCGACCGGAAGCTGACAAGTCGTCCAGTTCGGAACTGATCAGGAAAACCCAAGAATCTAAGGGAATATGGGTATGGATCAATACCTATTAATACCATTTTTAGGGGGATGAACATCCATTTACCAGCTATTTTGATGTTCACCAGGGGTACAAGGTTTTGACACACTGCCATATCCCAACATTTTATATGGTCTTATATATGGTACAGTACCTCCATTTTAGGATCCTGAAATTCCCAAATATTGGAAAAGCCAAGGATGTCCTTTTGGTAAAAAATAGTATACCATCTATCAAAAGGACATAAAATTGGGCGTTCCAATATTTGGTATATTTTTACCAATCTATAATATTTCCAAATAATGGGTAAACCCAATAACGGGCCGGTTTGGATACTGATGAAACGATCACATTGCTCAGATCCATGGAAGCGTTCGATCTTGCTCGTGCTGCTAGTTCTGCGGTTCGAGTCACCCTTTTGGTACCAGCTGCCTGTCGACAGAAAACAGGTGTGCTCT
>Ga0126342_10001112_pt1 | contig 35798 bp, 28 predicted proteins | sample Cyp1metagenome_FD_92528 | JGI IMG/M metagenome (GOLD analysis project Ga0126342, IMG submission 92528) | Coral microbial communities from Lord Howe Island, Old Settlement Bay, Australia - Cyphastrea 1 metagenome | ecosystem: Host-associated > Invertebrates > Cnidaria > Coral ... | reverse complement strand
GTATGTACGTATGTACGTATGTACGTATGTACGTATGTACGTATGTACGTATGTACGTATGTACGTATGTACGTATGTACGTATGTACGTATGTACGTATGTATGTATGTATGTATGTATGTACGTATGTAGGTATGTAGGTATGTAGGTATGTAGGTATGTAGGTATGCAGATATGCAGGTATGCAGGTATGCAGGTATGCAGGTCTGCAGGTATGTAGGTATGTATGTATGTAGGTATGTAGGTATGTAGGTATGTAGGTAGGTAGGTATGTAGGTATGTAGGTATGTAGGTATGTAGGTATGTAGGTATGTATGTAGGTATGTAGGTATGTAGGTATGTAGGTATGTATGTCTGTATGTAGCTATGTCTGTATGTATGTATGTACGTATGTACGTATGTACGTATGTACGTATGTACGTATGTACGTATGTACGTATGTACGTATGTACGTATGTACGTATGTACGTATGTAGGTATGTAGGTATGCAGGTATGCAGGTATGCAGGTCAGGTATGCAGGTCGTATGCAGGTATGCAGGTATGCAGGTATGCAAGTATGCAGGTCGTATGCAGGTATGCAGGTATGCAGGTATGCAGATATGCAGGTATGCAGGTATGTAGGTATTATTGTATTATTGTATTATTGTATTATTGTATTATTGTATTGTATTGTATTGTATTGTGTTGTGTTGTACTGTACTGTACTGTACTGTACTGTATTGTATTGTATTGTATTATTGTATTGTATTGTATTGTATTGTAGTGTAGTGTATTGTATTGTAGCGTATTGTATTGTATTATTGTATTTGTATTGTATTGTATTGTATTGTATTGTATGTATTGTATGTAAAATTATAATTATATGCATATGATAATTATGTGTGTGTGTGGAAAGACTCCATATGTATACATGCATATATATATGCACATGAATTGACATAATTTTGATTTCGCACATCAATCTATACGTATGATCGTTTTAAGTTTATTGAAAGAGAACAACGGTGGTAAATGAGGTAAACCTTGGATTGGATATTCATCTAACTGGGTGAAGTCCCCATGTGGCTGTGTCTGAAAAAAACCCAAGAATCTCATGTGATCATCATGGTTTGTTCACAAACATAACTATGGAAAATCGCCATGTTTAATGGGAAAATCCATTATTTCTATGGTCATTTTCCATAGTTATGTTAAATTACCAGAGGGTAACAGGTAACTGAAACTATGTTCATTAGTAATTGGTTGGTGGATTTTGGTCGTATACCTACCCCTCTGAAAAATATTAGTCAATGGGAAGGATGACATCCCATATATGAAATGGAAAATAAAATTCATGTTCCAAACCACCAACCAGTCATGGTTTGTCCACTAAAAATGCAATTTTGGGGGTATACTTTATTTTCACATACACCCATTTCGCAAAAATCATTCTCGAAATGGACCTGACCGCCATGTTCGATATGTTTTTGGATGTTTTGGGACCATTTCCCTTTTCTTCTGTGGAATAAAAAGCCTCATTTGCAGGTCGAACATTCGCTATAATCTACCCAGCAGTCCATGTTTGCCATTGAAAATTGGTGGATTTACCGCCAAAAAATCCATTTTCAGGCAGGATGACCAGGAAAAACCATGTTGAGAACCAGGAAAAACCCATGGAAAAACCATGGAAAATGATGGTTGAACATGGTTGAAGCAGGAAAAACCATGGGACGAAATCACTTCTGAATGATGCCGCCCCAAAAATGAACAGCCCATTGGGCCCATGGAATCCGCGGAATTTTTTCGACGATTCGGAATCGCAGCATACGATTCGGTGCTCGCTATGTAGGGATGAATCCCCTCACATAGTGACTATTACAGTGAGGCTGAGGCTTGGATCAGAACATTTTCCCCTCTGGTAAGCTGTCCCATAACGAACTGGAAAGATCCACCACTTTTAATGAGTAAATCAACATAAATCAACTATTTCGACTGGGCCATTTTCAAGTTCGCAGCTGGTTTACCAGGCCGGGTAAGCATTTGGAGGTAATGTTCAATCATCATCTCACAGGGATTGGGGTCCACCCAATTTCCGCAACCTCGATTGGGGATTGTTTTTATGATGATTCATAGTTCGTGGATTATGCTACCCTCTGGTAAATTAACAGTTCGACCCTGGCAGTTGTCGGGGTTGGAAGACTAGTTTCCATTAAAAATGGGTGATTTTCAGGGTCGAACTGTTTATTTACCAGAGGGTAATCCCAAGTCAAGGGGTGGGTCAACCCCTCGACCAACTGGTGGTTTTGAAACTGCTCGTTTGTACCAAACATTCGAATCAAACCATGGCTGGAAAGTCACTTTTTTATGGGAAAAAAATGGAAAATCATCTACAAATCATGGCAGATATTCGATCCCCTGAAGGAAAAAAACTTTTTGTGTTTTATCTGATCAGAGGATGGATTTTTCAACCTCGCCATCCTTTTAGGGGAGATGATACTGTGGATGGGCCAGCGAAATCCTGCACCACCAAAAGGATAGTTGAAACTGAAACCATTAAAAAAAAAATACCACCTAACAACTGGTGAAGGTTTTCGCACCCATCCACTGTATGTACTTCATATTTCCGGGTTTAAGGCAACTTAAAATGGGGATTAATAAACTAATAACCATATATTAACAGTATATTAACAGTATGTTAACAGTATATTAACAGTATATGAACAGTATGAACCAACATTAACCATCATTACCCCATTTTTCCTATATTATCCCTATATTTTCTGGGGATTCCGGGCTTCAAAATCCCTGATGACATCGGAGGAATCAGGTGGAGAAGCCATGCACCAGCCATGCACTGGATTTGGGCTTCCATCATTTCATGAAGAAATGATGATTACCATAGGAACACCCATAGGAAAATATGGGAAAACCCATAGGAAAATGGAGGTTTACCCTCTGGTAAACACTTTGACAAAAAACGAACTGGAAAGATCCACCATTTTTAATGGGAAAATCAACTATTTCGACTGGGCCATTTTCAATATAGCTATGTTAGTTTACCAGAGGGTATTGGTAACCTAATTCAACATTGTAAATAATGGGACCAAAATTTGCGAGTATAAAATAATTTAAAAAAAAACTATGCACTATTGGAAACTATGGTAACCTAATTCAACATCGGTAACTATGGTACCATCTGGTTATTCAACATAGCCATCGAAAATCCCAATTTTTAATAGGTAAACCATCTATTTCTATGGGCCATGGCTTCCATGGCTATGTTGAATAACCAGAAGGGTAACGATGGTAACTATGAAACACCGCAAAAATTGATGGAATTCTTTCATGGCATAAAGTCGGATTTCGCGGCCCAAAAACACCACGACATCGTCATCTAAACTGCACCTCGACATCCCACAGTTGATGCCATCTTTCATGACTACCCTCTGGTAAACCAACAGTAAAAGCTATTGAAAATGGCCTTTTTGAAATATTTGATTTACCCATCAAAAATGGTGATTTCCCATAGTTATGTTAGTTTACCAGAGGGTACTATTTCTGACTGATGGCTAAATCATGATACCCTCCCGTAAACTAACAGTTTTCTATGGAAAATGACCCGTTGTTTGATCATTGACGAATTATAGAAATCATGATTTTCCAATGCTATGTTAGTAGAGGCTAAATCCCGCCAGAATCATGGAAAACAAAAATGGTCCTCCATTGGACGATCCACCCACGAAAAAAATGCCAGGTTCAATGCAACCCCGCAAAAAGAGATGCAGGAAAGTGATGGAAACTGGAATTCGATCAACTTCAGTGGCAACTATTCAAGTCTTGAATCTATCTCTCGGGTTAGTCACAATTTCTTGTCATCTATAACCCAGGCTGAATCATGATGATTTACCAACCTGGTCGAAACAGGTGGAAATTTGCCGCCCTCTGCTAGATGATTCCCCATGTATAAACACCATTCATTTGTCTCGTCACGACATGAGGTCATGATCAAATTCATCCAGATTTTATCCCCACCATTGTCCCATTCATTCATATTATAATTCCCATTATCCCATTAAATCCGAAATAATTCAAATCATTTGATATTCAGTGATCTTTGTTTTATTGTTCCATCAATTTCGGCTATCAATTCAGCATTATTTTCCATATTTTCCCATCATTTTCCCATCATTTTCCCATTTCCCATCATTTTCCCATCAGTCCCCAGTATTTTTCAATATGTTTCACCTGGATTGCCCAAAATTCATCGAAACATCGAAACTCGGAAACGAAACTCGGTCAGGGCACATTGGTCGGATCCAACATCACGGCAGTCACGCATTCGGGATGTTTCACCTGACCAACGAACCTGGACCGGGATCGTTGAACAAATTGGAGAGGAGCCGAAAAAAGGCTCAGTTTTCCCATGAAATTCCAGCAATTTTATGATTTTTCACTGGGTTTGAATGGGTTTTAGGTGGAACCTAGCATGTTGAATTGGTGTTAATGGGATCTTGAAATGGAAGGTCAATCAAGATTTAGATGGGATATATATATATACTGATTTACTGATTTGCCGACAATAGTGAGGGAATTATACGGGTTTAGAATCAGTGCATATTAGGTAATAGGATTTATGTGGATTTATAACTAGACTTACTGTGGGTTCCAATGATGTCAGGCATTTGCCAAAGATATAATCAATGGGAATTTCAGGATCCTAAAATGGAGGTACCTACCATATATAAGGCCTATTTTTCAGGCCTATGTAAGTGCATATCACCACAAAATATGGCCTTATATGGTACAGTACCTCCATTTTAGGATCCTGGAATTCCCATTGATATAAGATATTCCATGATGTTCCCAAGTAGTCAGGAAAATACCCTCTGGTAAACTAGCAGTTTTCTCTGGAAAATGACCCGTTGTTTGATCATTGACATCCATCATCATCCAAATCCGCTTTCTTGCTGTCCCACTAACTGGCAAAGCGCTCGAAAAACCGCTCGAACAACCGCACCGAACCTCTTTTTTTGAAGTCCCCGTAAAGTTTTTCGCCTATCTACCTGTTGTTGTTGCTTTGGTCCGTTCCAAAAAAAAGATGTACAGGCAGCCGAAATCCTACTGACTCTAGATTTCAACCCCCCATTCTTCATTGCCCTTCAGGAACGTTCTGCTATGGAAAATCACTAGTTACACCTCGTTAATCACGTTAATCACCATTCTGCATAGCTACCCTCTGGTTAAACTGTCCCATAGCTATTGAAAATCATCATTTTTCATGGGAAAACACACTATTGCTATGGCCATTTTCCAGTTAGCTTTTTGTATGTTTACCAGAGGGTATCCCCATATATTCCCATGTTTTTCCCATAAAACCCATAGCAAACCATGTAAATCCCAGGCCGGGTATTGGAATTATATGCCATTAATCCACCATTAATCCATATACAGACACCATATTTTCATATATTTTCCCGGTGAAGTCCACCAATCAACTACAAATTGGTCATTTTCCCAGCAGATCATCACCCGATTTTTCCGAACACCGAGGCCAGCGATGTCCCGAGGCCGGCCTCCCGGACGGCAGGTCCAGCAATCGCGCCTTGTTATCCTAAGCGAAAACATGTGTTGGAAATTAAGAAAGAATAGATATCTGCCATAAAATAGAATTATCTGTTTATATATATATACATATCTATCTATCTATCTATCTACCTATCTATCTATCTATCTATCTATCTATCTGTTTTATTTTATGGCAGAATATATATATATATATACAGATAGATATTAGATATATCCATAGATATATCCGATTAGTCTATATTGTAGATACATATACATATATTGTGGACATATTAGATATTGTTAGATATATCCATAGTCTATAGTTATAGTATGTTATAGTTAATAGATGTGAAATGGCGGTTATAAATCAACCTGGAGATGTATCATGATACATTGGGTAGACCAACAGTTTGCGAACTGGAAATCATCATTTGTCAAATCATATGTCATATATCTTTACGGGCCATTGGATGTGTTGGTTAGAAACCAACAAACTTGGATTGGGGGGGAAAAGAGGGAAATGACTACTTTCCTGTCGAAAAGGGAATAGCAATTCCACTTGCACAGTGTTTCCAATAGAACAAGTTATATGGCAGTGTGTCAAAACCTTGTGCCCCTGGTGAACATCAAAATAGCTGGTAAATGGATGTTCATTCCCCTAAAAATGGTATTAATATGTATTAATAGGTATTGATCCATACCCATATAGACCACTTTGAGGATGAACTCCCCAATATTGACGGAGCCTATCATTAAATTCCCGCTCGCCATGCCCCGTCCAGCTGAGCGTTGAACCACCTGTCTTTGATGCTCAAATATGGGGTTACATGTGGTTACAGAAACTGCTATCCTTTCCTCAACCAACTCATCATGCATATTCTGCGTTTTGTTGCTGAGTCATTGTCAATAGCATTTAATATCTCGTTTTCAAAGTCAAGTTGGTTCATATCCCATTTTCCCAGTTACTTCCCACATATTCTGGGCAGATTACTAGAAGTAGCTATAATTCAAAAATCAAAAAAGTCGCTTTCTCAAATTATATAGCAGGAGCATCCACCCAAAGCTCTGGCAGGCAGCGAAAAACAGTGGAAAAAAGTCAGCTGATCGGTTGGTGAGGGTTAGGGTAGAGCATCGTTTTTCCACATTTTTCCACACGTCCGCCGTTGGTCTGTAGATCGTTTTTCCTTTCTATTTCCACATTTTCCACATGTCCAAATTTCTATGTCCGCCGTCTTGTAGATCGAAAATAAAAGCCACGAGGGTCTGTAGCCTGCTGCGGCGTCTGCCTCATCGAAACCGCTACTTGAGTGCAGAGTGTGGAGTTCATCAATTGACTCCTTTCGAGCAGAATGCCACGTTGACGCTAGCATCAAAGGTGTGTCTGGGGATACCACACAAAAAATCCTGCCACCAAAAGGGTCGACAAAATGCAATTCTGCAAACTCACAAGCCCCTGGCACATGGGGGTTCCAAACCATGGGGCACATCAAGTTATCATTTAACTGATTGGTGATGTTTCATGGAACAGCCATGATTTGGGTGCCCGATTTCAAGAATCTTAGGGGACTAGACCAATCTAGGAACTATCTTGGCAAGTACTTTCAGTGGACGAAAGTGAACAGCCAGCCAGGCTGGCAGGGAAGATTTGGTGTTGTCTGAAAGTAGGGGATACTCAAAAATAGTTATAACATGTTATAACTTGTGTAATACGGGGAAAATGCGATATATCCTCCACTGGAATTGGGGGTCTCCTATTTTCACCAATGCATTTGCTATCCCATTGTATCCCAAAAATATATATTCCTTTTTGATTGTTGCTGTTATATATACATACAGTAGTATAATGCATACATATATAAGGTCTGTATATACATATATAAGGTATATTAAAGGGTCTATACATATATATGTATATATATATACATGATGTACACACATTATATCCCATTATATCCCTGTATTCCATATTATTATTATTATTACTGTCATATATACATACATGTACAATATACATTATATATACATTATATATATACATTATATATACATATCACAGATTGTACATGTATATATACACATATAACATAGGGATACAATATGTTTCAACTGTCGAAATATGTGTCTATATATACATTATATATACATTATATATATATACATTAGATACACATTAGATACACATTAGATACAAACTAGATACACATTAGATATACATTAGATACACATTAGATATACAGATCACAAATACATTATATATACATTATATCCCATTATATCCCATTATATCCCTATATTCCATACTAGTGTTACGGTCATATATACATACATGTACAATATATATATATATATATATATATCACAGATGGTGACCAGTCGAGACACCGCATGCCCCACGGCCACCAGCTGACTGAGCTGCTGCGCACATGTGGAGGTCACCTCAGCTGCGTGATGCCGAAACGGCGGCCTAAACGGTGACACCGTGCTGCCCGGTGAAATGTCTGTGTGTTGCTTCATAAACCATAGAAAAATCCATGAAAATCCATGAAAATACGTGAAAATCCATGAGAATCCATGAAAATCCATGAAAATCCATAGGAGAATCCATGAAAATCCATGAAAATCGGATGGTAACTATAGATATCTCATGAGATATCATGATATATCAAGTGATGTTTGGTGTGAAAATACCATAGTAACTCTATATATATATAAGAAAGCCTAGTTACTGGAGTTGTTTGCACCAACTCAGCGATTCCCAACTCAAGCGCCAGCTGGTTAAGATATTCGGTGTAGTAACACCCAAAAAAGAAAGAAAAGGTTCAATTTAAAGTTACTTTAGTATAATGGGTGTAAAACAATAATGAACCACCCATTTGATAATGGTTTATACCACCTATTTATGGTGAAATTGGGTGATGGTTTATCACTGTTTGACCAACATTATAGGAAATTGCTGTCTATCTTTTGAGGGTTGCTATCCTGCATGTAACGGAATATCACGAGATCCGTTTTGGGTGACATGCTGAGATAGATTGGGCAGAATGAGATACAATGGGGATAGAATGGTGATGTAACGGAGGTATAACAGGATTTGAATGTGATATTGATAGAGATATAATGGGTGTATATATATATGATATAACGGGATATCATGGGATAGAGCGGGAGAATGGAGATATAGTGGTGACATAATGGAATACGTGATGGGATATACTTAATCGGACATAACGCTTTAAGAGCTGGAAAACCTTCAATTCGATACATCTCAAAAGATCTGAAATAGTCGAAAATGAATCCAGTTCTTTTGGTTTGATCTGTGAATATCCAAGTTTCTTTGTTCATATGCCATTGTTTGTCTCTTCCTTGAAAATATGTTACCATCTGGTTATGACTAACAGTTTGCCATGGAAAAACACCATTTATAATAGGTAAATCCACTATAAATGGGCCATGGCTTCCATGGCTATTTTAAATAACCAGAGGGTAAATGCCCAAAACACAAATGGCAGTTGATCTAAAGTCCTTTGTCTGCAAACGGCCATTCTTCGCAAATAGAAAATGTTATCCTTCGCCAGAATCTTTCGCGAAGCCCACGATTATCCTTCGCGGGGGTCTCATGTTAAATACTGATTGGTGGTATACCTACCCCTCTTAAAAATATTAGTCAGTTAGGATTATGATTGCCCACTTCAAAATCACCGAACTATTTTTGAACATTGGCATATGATTGATTACGATACTGGTTGATGGTGCAATAACCATCTTGAAAAATATGAGTTCGTCAATGGGAAGGATGACATCCCATATATGAAATGGAAAATAAAATTCATGTTCCAAACCACCAACCAGAATATGTCGCTAAATCTTTCACCCAAAAAAACATGCTTGCGCGAAGTCAGAAAAACTTTCACGGGATCTCATGTTGGAACCCTGGCGGCCTTTGTAATGGACAATCTCTACATGGACCTTTAGATCGACAATGAAATATGTATACTCTCTGGTAAACTAACATAACTATGGAAAATCAGAATTTTTAATGGGAAAATCAACTGTAAATGGCAATTTTCAATTGCTATGTGAGTTTACCAGAGGGTAGATCCCACTATATGTCCACTTATATCCACATTATATCCCCATCATTGTTGCTTACTGTTGGTGAAACTCCAATTTCAAATGATTTACGCTTTCAATGCCAATCTTTTGTGGATTTCCCAGGGATGTTTGATTACCGTAGGGTAACCAAATAATCCACTTCCCCTCTGGTAGTTTAACAGTTCACTAAATCATCGAACTAAATGGGCCATGGTTTCCATAGCCATGTTAGTGATTGCCGTCAAGGGGGAATTGTCCGGATTACATGGTTGTTTGCCAACTTTCCACCCTTAGTAAGTATTGCAACAAGAGGTGAAAAAAAAAACAAGCAATGGTTTTTGTTCCCAAAATGGGGGGGTACTCCATGTTATTTTCTGATTTTTCTGTTATCTTCGGATTTTTCATTATCAACCATCCATTTTCGGGATCCCTTATTTAGGAAACCCCCAAATAAATGGGGTTGGGTCAATACCTATTAATACCATTTTTAGGGGGATGAACATCCATTTACCAGCTATTTTGATGTTCACCAGGGGTACAAGGTTTTGACACACTGCCAAATAGCGAAACCATCGAACCAAATGAAAGTGTGTTGTAAAATGCTACCCAAAATCATCCAAGTCATTCCCACCCAAACTTGTAGTTTTTTTTTACCGATGGGTTTTTCGGAATCCCCTTAAGAAACTGCCATTTATGGGGGTGTACCCTTATTTATGGTGGTATATTTATGGTGGTATTCAAAAATGCTAGGTTTATTTCATGGAAAATCCGAAAAAATGGATGAGAACTGGGGGTACCCTCTGGTAAACTAACATAGCTATGGAAAATCACCATTTTTAATGGGAAAATCAACGAACTAAATGGGCCATTTTCAATAGCTATGTTAAATTACCAGAGGGTACCCTCATTTTCGGAAACCTCAGAACCCCATTTATGGCCCTTTTTTCCATCACAACCCCCGCATTTGCCCAGGTCACGGCCGCAGCCGAAGATGCGCCGCCTTTTTGTTTGGTTTTTGTTGCGCCGTGACCCCGGGAGCTTGGCAAAAAGTGTGGGATGTTCAATGATTCAATGGATTGGTTTAAGGGAAATCTACATGAAACCATAGATGTTTTCCATTAAATATGGGTTTTCAATCTAATTACAGGAAACCATGGTTTTTACCATTAAATATGCATAGATGTTTCCATTACTTTAAATATGGGTTTTCCTGTAAATGTTCACTTAAACCAATCCATTGATATTTTGTTGCAACAAACACGGTGTATGATGGTTTTTTGATTGGGGAAATTCAATGATTCAACGATATTTTTAATGGGAATTTCAGGAGCCTTTTTCATCAAACCCTCCCATTGAGGTTCCTCAAATGGCCACTGAATGATGGTATGAGGTTTGTTCTTTGTTTTTTTACGGAGAAATCATATACAATTGCATGCATATGTATATATATATAATTGGGAATATAGCCAATATGTTTGAGATTATGTGGGATATGCAACAATTATAATACGTTTCTATATTTCCATAACATATATTTGAGAATATAGCCATTATACAATTGGGAATATCCCCACATATCCCTATATAATGGTGATATCAGCAAAAAGTAGGGAGATCTGTGGATTACAACCCACCACAACGGAGATGTTTTTAACGATCAAAAAACCGACCTTTCTAGATCCGCGGAATCATGTCATGGTGATTTTTAGCGCCTGGATGAATCACTATGATAGTCCCAAGGATATAAAGGGTACCCTCTGGGTATGTCAAAATAGCTATTGAAAATGACCATAGAAATAGTGGATTTTCCCATTAAACATGGTGATTTTCCATAGTTATGGGGCAGTTTACCAGAGGGTAGTCGAAGCGCCTGTAATCAGCAGCTGAGTCAATCCATTTGGTGAATCGTTAAGAACGGGATTGCCACTATGACAATCTCCAAGATCTATCATCAGTGATTAGTCAGTGAATACATTCACTTTAAAAGACATCATCCATTCATGTAGAAAAATACATAACACATACCGTATATGGATATATATGGATATATATATATATGGCTGGTGGTTTCAACCCCTCTGAAAAATATGAAAGTCAGTTGGGATGATGAAATTCCCAATCTATGAAAAGTCATAAAAACCATGTTCCAAACCACCAACCAGATATATATATATGGGGGGTTCCTAAAATAGGGGTACCCTTAATTTCATCCAAGTCAACGACGATTTTTCTAAAGCCATGCTGCCCGTGCGACAGCCATGCGCCTTCTGGGAAGAGATCTAGGACCTGGTGCTGAAGTGGAAGTCGAATCAGATGAGTTGAAAAAAGGTTGGTGAAACACGGAAAAAACGAGTGAAAATCTGGATTTAATGTGGATTTAAGATGAGAAATATGGTGAAAATCTGGACTTAATGTGGAGTTAAGATGAGAAATATGGTGAAAATCCGGATTTAATGTGGATTTAAGATGATTCAAGAATCATGAAACACAACAGAAAGCGTGGGAAACACCATGATTTAATATGTTAGCCTTTAGCAACGAAGCATGGAAAATTAATCCGGATGGTTTTTCTTCCACCCTGGTGGTGGTCTCATATCTCGGGCTGGTTTATCGAAATAGGGTCCCCACCATATTTGAAGCTTCAAAACCACCAACCATATTTTTTCTGAACTCAAGATAGAAATGAAATGAAATGAACTAAAATGAAATGAACTGAAATAAGATGAAATGAATAGAACTGAGACATCACCAGCAAAAGCACGGTGTTTTTTCGAACTGAACCGGGACGGACGACATGCCAGCGCCAGTTCTGGTGGATTCACCGGGGATCGACGCATGCCCATGGGGGATGGAAATGGACAGTTTTTTTTAAGGTAATGTTGGTTAATATACTGTTAATATATGATTATTATATGGTTATTATATGGTTAATGATCTTGAATGATATGGGTGATCATTCATATATATATATATATATATACATATGTATTATATATAGATATAGATAACCATGCTAGATAACATATAGATATATGCCAGATAACAATTAGATCATAGCTAGATAATATATTGGATCTTCAATAGCTAGATACTTGTTACTGGTTGGTGGTTGAGCCACCCCTCTGAAAAATATGAAAGTCAAATGGGATTATTGTTCCCAATATATGGAAAAATATAAAATGTTCCAAACCACCAACCAGATTAGATCATATACACATATACGAGAAGAGATATATATATATATTACCAGTATATGTTGATAGCTATGTGAAATTACCAAATAGCTATGTGAAATGACCGGAAAATAACCTTTTTTAATGGGTAGATCAACGAACAAAATGGCCATTTTCAATAGCTATGTGAAATGACCAGAAGATATATATATACTGTAGATCCCTATTGTTGCTGTACATTGAATGTATTTTTTTTTGCCCATTGTTATCCTGTCAATATCCGATTTCATATCCCAGGAATATCCCGTTAATATTCTGCGTTCTTTCTATTTTGGGTTCTTTAAACAGCTCCACCGTGCTATAACTCTTGGAAAAAATCTGTCTAAGACACCAAAGTTCACCATTGATATTGCTGGCAGTGGCCCCATTATTCCTATTACCATCTGGTTATGACTAACATAGCTATTGAAAATGTTGATTTATAATGATTTATAGTGGATTTATCCATTGAACATGGTGATTTTCCATAAATCTGGGTAAATTATAATATTTCACTAACCTGAATTGTTGGGCCATTTGGGGATGATTTCCCTTATTAACTATGATTCCAGTGAGGGAGACCAGTGAGGTCGTTATAATTTACCCAGATTATTGTTGAATCCATCGATTTGTCATGGACTATATCCTCAATCAGCCCCGTGACACCGCTGCTTAAAACCACCATGACACTGCTTTCATGACCCTCCTGTAATCAAACGTGGCAAAGGAAAATCCATCATTTATAGTTGCTTTTCACAGCTATAAACCTCCGTTTATAGCGGATTTCCAATTGCTATGTATGATTACCGAAATCTGCGCAGTGTCCCACAACCTCCGCCATCGCTACTAGCCAGTCCAGGTTCCCACTTTGGATAAGAGAAACCGAGTTTTCCCAAACCCATGAGAAAGCCCGGTAGGTCAATAAGTCAATAACCCCAATTTTTCAGCATCAATCCATCTTACCCTTCGGTTATCAAGCATGGCTAACTGAAAGTCCCCAAACTCAATGGAGGTTTGGTGGATTTTACAGCCAGCGTTACCGGAGGGTAAACATCATCTGTGGGTTGAGTCAGCAAGCATGTCTTAGGTACACCTGCAACAAAAAAAACTGGTTTGTATATACCGTGTCCCCATTTAAAATGATTTACCCTCTGTTACAGTAAATCATCAAAACTGAATGGTCTACGTAGACCATAGCTAAAGGGAAAAGACAATGTCACGCCTAAGTCATGCCTAAATGCTTTTCTGTATGGAACGCTGTCTTAACAGTGTAACCCTGCATTTTCAACATAACATACGGTAGATGGGGATACAGTATCGTGTTTCGCTAACATTACTATGCATTAGGTAAATTGCTCTTGAGCATTGTTCAAAATTCTTCTGTCATTCCATTGTTTGGTTAAAACGGGATTCCCCTATTGGATTATTATAAAATAACCGTTATAATCACCAATATATAAAGGGTAGTGTAATCCCCCAACTAATCATCAACCAACCATCATTTATCAGTTACATACACTCATATCCTCATATTATTGATGGTTGAACCCCTATAAATAGTGGTGAAATCCCCATTAAAATAATCAACCAACTGGGGTTTTGAACACACAAATCCCAAATCCGAATCAAATCCCATGAAAATTCAACCCAATATATCCTCATTATCATATCTATGGGATTCATAAGTTATGGCATTATCTATGGGGTAAATCTCATTTCATATATCATTTAATATATATCTATACATATATTGGGATGCTAATTGGGTCATCTCTATATCACATACATATTAAATCAGTATCTATACATATTCATATATCATATGTGTATGTATATACATCATTTTCCATGCCCCCGCTCAATTTCCAAAAAATAGATGCCTCGAATACTACTATCCATTACCGTAAACTTTGGTTGTAGCTCATATATATATATACATACCCTCTGGTAAACTAACATAGCTATTGAAAATTGCCATTTATAGTTGATTTGCCCATTAAAAATGGGGATTTTCCATAGTTATGTTAGTTTACCAGCGAGTATATATTATATCAGTGATATCCGCCACTCGCCCCACGCCTGAGTTCCATGTCGCACGTCGAAGACACTCACCCTGGGTCAGGCCGGCGATCGCCACGTAGAAAAGCAGGGTGGAATGATTGGGGAATCTTAATGGGATACTAATGGGATATACATGGGATATATATATATGTATATATATGGTAACCCCCCCCCCACCAGAACCTACGTTTAGCATTTTTTGCTGGTATTTATAGTAAAAAACCTACTTTTTGTTGTCCAGCATTTTCGTTTTACTTCAGCCAAACACCACCTCGTCTTGCCCGCACCTGTTGGCCCGCCTTCTTCGTATGAGCTGTTTTACGGATACACAGCCACTCAAGTACAGTACAGTACCACTTGGCCCTCGCCCCATTTCTTTTGCAATTCCTAAATAGAATATGAACAGATTGCACTTTTAATCACCATAAATCCATAAGGTCATGGTTTTATTCAGCAGTTCTTGGATATAATCTAGTTCCGTGCAATTCCCATGCAAGACCATATTTATTGTGTAAGAGTCACCTTGTGAATGACATCTTTTATCTGCTGTTCTTATTGAATGCAACTAAATGTAAGTAAATACATCAGAGCCATAAGGCCAAGGATCATCATGCATACACACAATTCAGGAAGAAACATAATCAAATATATTTGCAGCCTAATACCCTCTGGTAATTTAACATAGCTATTGAAAATGACCATTTATCGTGGATTTTCCCATTAAAAATGGTGATTTTCCATAGCTATGTTAGTTTACCAGAGGGTAATAGCATTGAAATAGTTGCATAAACCTGTCCGCCATCCCTTGCAAAATACAACTTTATTTTTCTAAAAGATGCAGGGTATCTTCAAAAGAAGTACAGAATTCCTTTGAAGGGTAACTATGTTTCTATAAAGTGTAGCATGAGTTTAACGTAGTGCATTCCTGCCCTAAAATGTAAGTAATATTGAATGTAACAATGAAGAGTCTCCTGCTTGCAAAGAGGCATTGTTCATTCATTTGCAGTTTTCTTTTGAGATAATACAACGGTTTTTCAATAATCAATACCCCTACAAAATATGGAAGAATCCTCTAAAAGACGCAGCATTCCTTGTCAAGAAGTGTAATCTTCTTCCAAATGGTGTTATATCCCTTAAACAAGAAATGTTTCTGTACCATATGTAGCGTGTTTGTCAATGTGCAGCAATCTTTTTTAATAGAAGTCAATGCAAAAAGTGCAATATCCAATGCACCAACGCAGTATTCCTTGAACAGGTCCTGTAAAGATTACTATTTTGCCTATACATGGCAAGTATCCTGTAAGGCAGTATAATATTCTCTTCAAGAAGCCATGTTCCTGCAAAAATACAAGATGCATTTCTTGACACATGTAGTATTCCTGTTCAAAAGCTTCAGTCTTCCTGGCTTGTTGTTGTTAAACACCAGATCGTCGCAAATCCAGGTACCCTCTGGTAATTTAACATAACTATGGAAAATCACCATTTTTAATGGGAAAACTCACTATAAATGGCCATTTTCAATAGCTATGTTAAATAGCCAGAGGGTATATGTCACTTGATGATGTTGAAACGTCTGCTTGGTGAAACCCTTTCTTCGGTCATCCACGATGTCACCGATGTCTGTGTCGTTGGAATTTGGACCAAGAATCTGATGAAGAAAACCCTCCAATCATCAAACATCGGCTGGAAAAAATTCACCATGTTTTTCATCATGTGATGATTTTCCAAGCGAACTAAACCTCCATGGCTAGAAACCGGGGAATTCCCAGCCCTATTTGGAGTGCTTGATGACCCAAAAGGGACAGTCGTATTGCCCAAAAGATTGAAAATGCACTGGTTTTTTCGGTTGACGATATGGATAGTTGGAGTAACCTTCAAATTCAAAAAACAACCTCTGGTAAACTGTCCCATAACTATGGAAAATCACCATATTTAATGGGTAAATCAACTAGTTCTATGGCCATTTTCAATAGCAGAATGACTGATTTTGACCCATCCGGAAAGGGATCCAATGGAGATTCCACCAACACATCAACGCAACTGGGTACGTTTTTTTTCGTTGCCGGAGGAACCCGGAGTACTTTAAAGGTTTACTAAGAAAAATGGCACATTTGAAATGTGGTGATGAATTTCCATAGTACACTGTTTTTTTAGTACCGGAGGTTTAAGCTTTTGTGGATCAATCATTGTTTCATCCTCTTTTTAAATCCCGTCATAGGGACTAAACCATCGCATTGAAATCCCAGTTGTGGTCGAGGTTTCATATTCCATTGCAGGAACCCCCAAGATAAAGAATCAAAAAAAAGATGCCCAAAGGTCATTTTAAAAAAGTTCACTCCTACAAGAGTGGTAAATGATACTTCTATCTTTTAGATTATTTTAGGGATTCTTGTGTATATATATATATATTAATATATATATATATATACATATACATATAGTTATAACATTATATAACCACTAGATTCTCGTTGTACCCATCCCCATGGGTCCTTGATGGGTCCCCCCTCCCCTGGATCGCTGGATCCCTGGATCCCCACTAGACACCTGGCTGAGGTGTAGCCGGCCAGTAGCTGGCTGGTCAATGCAGGTACCTCTCCAGCCGAAGGTGCTGACTTCATCGATTCATGGAAGAAATGTCGTTTTTTTGGGAGGGAAAAATCATAGATTTCCATAGTCATGGGGGTACCCCAAGCTCGCTGGAAGGTTTATAGTGGAAAATCTAGTAAAATAGATGAAAAATGGGGGGACTCCCATTTCAGGAAACATCCATATCGCAAACCCCAAAAAAAGATGGAAAAGTCTCTCTAGGATGGGAATTTGATGATGTTTTCCACATGAATAGCGGGCAACAGTACTTGTGCATGGCACAAATTATATAGGGTCGTCCCCTATCGGTAATGGAGCTTTGGCCCACCCCTCAGCAAGGCCAAGGCGAGGCAAGAGCAAATTAGTATTACAATAATTTTTGCTTACGCAAATTAGTATTACAGTAATAAAAGTATTACAATAATAAAAGAGAGTTATTACAATATGTTCCTGGTCATTACCCTCTGGCAATTTAACAGTTTGCGAACTTGAAAATGGCAATAGAACTAGTTGATTTGCCCACTAAAAATGGCGATTAGTTGTGGGACAGTTTACCAGAGGGTAACTTTTCGTCATCTTTTTTGGGGCTGCTCTCATCAAAAGAGGACCAGTCACCAGTTTTTGTTGGCCATATCAATGGGAACATGATGATGCTAAACAGCCTGATTTCGATGGTTAAAAAAAAAAAAAACGGAGAAACCCAGCTTGAAGTTCTGGGTTTTCCACAGTGGTGTTGGTTCAAAAACTTCATTTTTGCAATATTTTTGCTAGTTATTGCTGGGGTTTTCGAGTTTCAATCGCCAGTTGTTGGGCTTCAGTGGCTTCAACTGCAACTTCTTGCGGCCTCCCTCCTAATGATGTTTAGATACGACGCATTCACGCGCCAAAAACTCTAATATATGGAGAGAAATGGAGAGAAATGGAGAGAATATGGGTCAGAAATTTTGAAGTCTATCGAATCTACTTCAGGATGACTATGTTGTGCTTGTGGTTGCGCAGGGGGAGAAGGGCTTGCCCAGTCATGGCCAAGAAGGCAAGACTTTGGCTCTCTTGCACCAGGGTCTTGCATCATAGCACTGACAGGAGTATGCAACGGAACGCACCGCGACACAGGCAGCAGATAATTGCAGAGTTGAATATAAATAAGGCCTAGAAGGCAGAAATGAGATGGTAAAAGATGGTAAAAGTACACTGAAGCCGCAAACAAACCCAACGCATTTGTGCAGTCACCTTGAGAGACAGCGGGCATAACTGGCCCACCAGTCCTGGCGCAAGAAGTGCCATCTTCAGTCTGCCACAGAGCTCCAACGGCATGAAGGTCCCGTGGCCCTCATAGATCAACGGCGCTTCCAGGCTCAAGGTGTGGATGCTGATGTGGATGTGCCAGGTGGGCGGAGCAAGTTCATCTGGTGAAGTACAATCTTACGACAGCATGGAATGAACACCAAGCGATCAGAGTGACACAACCAGTCGCCCTTATAGTCATGGTTGTCGGTGGGTACTAAGCCTTTCATAAGCCCTAAGGTTCTTGGGGTCAGGGCAATCAGGGCAGTTTAAACATCTTGAAACTATGTCTACGTTAAGGATAGCCAGAAGGGGGAAAAATCTACCCTCTGGTTATTTAACATAGCTATGGACAATGGCCCATTTACAGATGATTTTCCCATTAAAACCTCCATTTTAATGGATTTTCCATGGCTATGTCAAATAACCAGATGCTAAGTTTATTTCTTTGGACATGTTTCCTCCAACTGTATCTGGGGTGATAAAACCACCCCTTAATTTTGAGAGCTAAGTCCCCCATGAAATCCCATTCAAAATCTCTAAAGCCTGTGATTATATTGTCATCAAAATAGCCATTGAATCCTGTGAAAATGTCATACAAATAGCCATTAAAAATACCCTCTGGTTATTTAACATAGCCATGGAAAATGGTCCATTTATAGATGGTTTAGCTATTAAAAATGGTGATTTTCCATGGCTATGTTAAATAACCAGAGGGTACCATTTGAATCCCATGAAATTCCCCATGAAAATCCCAAGCATCACGGGGGCCCCAAGGGGCCGCGCACCCATGCTGTACAGCTTGGAAGATCAGCCTCTGCGAAAGGGCCCAAGGTGCCTTCGAAGCTGCGGGGCGGTGTTTGTTCTTTGGAGCTTTCCTAATATAGAGGAGTATGATTGATTTTTCCTAATATATATCACTTTGATTTTGTATGTTCTTTGTTTGCGGAGGGGCAGCCCCAAAATCAATGAAAATCATCCATTTTAGTAGGATGTTCCATGGATAAATCATCCAACTATGGGCTAGCCCTATGTTTAAAAACTTACCCTCCAAGGCTGCCAAGGGGGACCTTGGAAGCGGGTGTTCTCAATGTTTTCAGATGAGATCACCAGCACTTCTCTTGGATAGCTGGATAGCCGGTGGCACAAAGCCCCAGAAAGAGGTGGCAAAATTCATAGTAGTTTTGAAGCCATCCAAGATTGGAGGTTGATGGCATTGATAGAAAATATCCTCCACATAAATAACATGAAATAACAATAGATATATAAAGTTATATCATATTCCATAGAACTCATGAGTATATTTTTGAACTTTGGAAATAATATCATCCAGCCATGATTTATGTGGTTATCACTGTCATATCAGATACTAGTATATAAGGATTATTATAAGAGCTATCTCAGATATATAAGGTTTATGGTAAGAACTTGAAATATCTCATGATATATAAATGCCACATGATTCTGTTCCCCCAACTGCTAAATGTTCATCCACTGGCCCTTTTCAAATCATCTGATAGTAGGCCTAGTAGGCCTGGTAGGCGTCGCCTTTCTGATGTTATCCCACGTTGCTGGATGGCAAACTCACCCCACAAGATGCTGCCCCGGTCAGTTTTGTTGGTTTATAAACCATACCATCGCTGGTGGAAAATATCGGTGGTGTTGCAGTAAATCCCGAAATCTCATGGCTTGCCATCCCCCATTGATATAGATACCACAGAGAGGGTTGGAAGATAATTTTTCCAGAGCAATTGTTGCTGGTTTTAGGGTCTATCTGAGTCTATCTTGATTTGCTGTAGGGTATACCCTCTGGTTATGACTAACATAGCCATGGTATAGATGGCCCATAGAAATAGATGGTTTACCTATTAAAAATGGATTTTTCCATGGCTATGTTAAATAACCAGATGGTAAAATATAGGGGTAGACCCCCACAACCATCTCCACAGCCGGCCTTTCGGCAATGGGCTCTTCAAGACGAAGGAAGCCTGACAGCACGACGGCAAGCACTGGCACTGGTCCGACTGGGGGTATCCCCATGACGTTAAAACTTGGATTACCCTCTGGTAATTTAACATAGCTATGGAAAATCACCATTTTTAATGGGAAAATCCACTATAAATGGCCATTTCCAATAGCTATTTTGACATAACCAGAGGGTATTGGCCACTTAGGGGATGGCCATCCCCATTTTTGTCAGCCTCTTATGGTATATAGGGATGATCAAAAAATCAAAAACCATCCCATGGAACTTGACCCTACACATATTTCATCCGTATAAACGGTGATGTGTCCATTCATCTAAGCATCGAACTGGTGGTTACTACCCACATATAATCGGCCGTGCGATGCAGATCTGATGATGCTCCAAAGATATCCAGACACACGCAATGGGTATGCGGATTTTTTTTAATGAGAATCGCTCTGGAAATGGAGTATAGCCCCAAATTATGGCAACTTTAAAAGGGAAAATAATTGTCGAAGAATGGATTTGGGGTACCCTATTTTCAGACAAACCATAAATTAACTAGAATCATATAGCCCAACAAAATGGGTAAGACAGAAACACCAATTCATCATATAAAGGCAGCATCTGGCATCTACGACTACGATAACTACGATCTTCGATTATCGCATGCTGAAACCCCAGTCAACATGTAAACGCAACGTAAATAAGAAAAAAATGCAGTACCCTCTGGTAAACTAACATAACTATGGAAAATCACCACTTATAGTGAGTTTTCCCATTAAAAAATTGTGATTTTCCATAGTTATGTTAGTTTACCAGAGGGTAATTTCAACTGAGTGATATACTTTCCCCCTTCAACATGGAGTGACTTCCTTGCTCAGACTTCTGAAGCCAATTCTGGCTTGACCGGGGAGTTGAGGGTAATGAGCCACTTGCTGAATAATTGATCCAAGTTTTTGCGCAGTTTACCCGAATGTAGCCGGAAGACCAGCAATACAACGAGTACCCCTCCACTTCAAATTGGTTTTTAGTTTCATCCATCTGACTATGGACATATCATGATATATCCTAGTATATATATACATACACTAATATATATATATATATACATATATCATCATATATCCTTATATATATAAGGATATAAATAATTCTTAACCCTGGTTCTCTTTGTTTCACCAACTTACTTCACTAATTATGGTCCTATGCTTACTCTCCACTTGCGAACTGAGGTGACCTTCCGCCCGGTGTGAGGCCAAACCCTGCAACCACCCGCGGTCCTAAAGAGATATATGTCGGTTTCACCAAAGAATGTGACACTGCGTTGGTTTATCTGGAAAATATCCTTCTTATTGCAGAACTTCCCTTGGTCTAACACTGTGGCATCCAACCTAGAAAGTATGGTATGTTTTATCAACAGAGTGTATATAGATGTAGTCAAAAAGATTGGTGATTAAATCATAATAAATCAAGATTTTCGGATGAGTTGATGCAACAACCGACCTGTTTCGGACTGCCGAAACGAAGCTCAGTGGGAGCGATCTCAGGTCTCGGATTCGTTCTTTTGGAAGGTCCATGTATTGTTGATAGAAAAAACCCATGTTCTCAAGTGCATGATCGGTTTTGCCGGTCAAAAAAAAAAACTTTTCTCCACAATCTGGCATTTTACCAAGTGCTGATAATGTGGGTAAAACAATGCCATAAACCACCCATGTGGGAATGGTAAACATACCACCTATAAAAATGGTGATTTGTATGGTTCATGACATTGTTTTACCCACATTCCATTCATTGTCATCCAATATTCACAATCAACCAATGATTACCCTCTGGTAAACATCCAAAAAACTATTTGAACATTGCCATATAGTTCCTTGATTTAGCCATAAAAAAAGGTGTTTTGTCATCGTTGTTGTATGTTTACCAATGATTACCCTCTGGTAATTTAACATAACTATGGAAAATCACCACTTATAGTGAGTTTTCCCATTAAAAATTGTGATTTTCCATAGTTATGTTAGTTTACCAATGATTACTTACCATTCACACCCGCTAATGGCACCTGCAGGCGGCTATCTGAGGTCTCTTGCGCCTGACGTCATGTCAAAGAGTCGTCACTTGGATACACATGGCAGTGTGTCAAAACCTTGTACCCCTGGTGAACATCAAAATAGCTGGTAAATGGATGTTCATCCCCCTAAACATGGTATTAATAGGTATTGATCCAAACCCACATTGGAATAACCATATAATAGGGAAAATGATGAGAAACTCTCCATTTTGGTGCAGGTAGCCTCAGGGTACAAGGAGGGAGCCTGATGGAGGTTTGGTACATGGGTGAAGCATACCACTTTTTAGTGTGTTCAAAGTGCAGCAGACCTTTCAAACAATTGGATTTTGAGTGGTGGAAAATCATCCAATATTGGAACCAAAAATGATCGTTCAATATTTTTACACTTGGATCTGCCTAAACATTATATATATATACCCAAAGAACTGATAGTTTAAAACAGCATGTTCACCCTTAAAATATTCCCCCGTTTTTTCAGACATCATTGGAATTATGTATATATATGATATTATATATATACACCACAATATTCCCATTAAATCCCCATTCGATCCCCATAAAAAATAAAACAACAAGGATTCATAAGATTGTGAGCATGATTTTGAATAATAATCCACGTGTGGTTTGTATCACCCACTATTATGTCTAAAAATCTATGTCATAATGTCATTACTGTATATCCAAACAAAATCGTTGTTAGTATCATTCATATATACCTTCTGGTAATTTAACATAGCTATTGAAAATAGCCCAGTCAAAATAGTTGATTTAGCCATGACAAGATGGGTGATTTTCCATGTCTATGGGACAGTTTACCAGAGGGTACGACAAGCCTCGGTGTTCCAGAGGCACATCTGCCCGTCTGCACCCGCTGATGCCATACAGGGCCTAGGGGGACCACGGGACAGGGGCCAAAGAATTGGGGAAGATGGTGAAATGCCTGTGTTTTACCAATCAAACATGTGGTGTGAATTGCTTTTTGGGTGGGTTTAATTGGTTTTGAATGGTTTTGAATTTTGCCTGGTTTTGATTGGTCTTGATTGGTTTTAACAGCATTGTAAACGTGTGCATGTACCATTATGTACATAATGGTACATAATGCAAGAAACCTGGTTTAAAGTTGGAGAATTGCTGGTGTGGGCTGGTGTTGCCTTATGGGTATACCATGGTATACCCAAGTGTGTTATAACCACCTTATTGTCAAAAGTTGGGATACAGGGGCCCCAAAACTATGGCTATTGGCCCAGGATTCGTGAAATTCAGCACTGGTGCACTGGATCCAGCTGGATGCAGGGAACAATGATTAAACCACCCTCTGATTCATGATTAAAACCATGTTTTTTACCATTAAAATCATGGTTTTTACCATTAAAACCATGGTTTTTACGATTAGAACCATGGTTTGTACAATTGAATCCATGTTTTTTTACCATTAAAGCCATTGTTTTACCATTAAAACCATGGTTTTTGCCATTAAAACCATGTTTTTACCATTGAAACCATGGTTTTTACCATTAAAACCATGTGTTTTTACCATTAAAACAATGTTTTTTTACCATTAAAACAATGGTTTTTACCATTAAAGCCATGGTTTTTATTTACCATTAAAACAATGTTTTTTACCATTAAAACCATGTTTTTTTACCATTAAACCCATGGTTTTTACGATTAAAACCATTGTTTTTACCATTAAAACCATGTTTTTTACAATTAAAACCATGGTTTTTACGATTAGAACCATGGTTTGTACCATTGAAACCATGTTTTTTACCATTAAAGCCATGGTTTTTACCATTAAAGCCATGGTTTTTACCATTAAAACCATGGTTTTTACCATTAAAACCATGGTTTTTACCATTAAAACCATGGCTTTTACCCTTAAAACCATGGTTTTTACAATTAAAGCCATGGTTTTTACCATTAAAACCATGGTTTTTACCATTCAAACCATGGTTTTTACCATTAAAGCCAGCCATGAGTTATGTTCATCATTTACTGGGATGCATCCCCCAAGCACAGCTGGGTCATTTGGGGGTGCCATGTTTGGGCAGTGGTTACGGATTGGAAAGGGAGATCTGGTTGGTTGTTATATGGTATATTATAAAGCCATATCCATGGACATTAATGGTTATAATGGCCAATTTAAATCAACTATATGACCTGGTTGGTGGTGCAATAACCATCTTGAAAAATATGAGTTCGTCAATGGGAAGGATGATCCCATATATTATGGAAAAATAAAAGCCATGTTCCAAACCACCAACCAGGTGTTGTCTCCATTTAGCGTGGATCATTCTCCATTTAGCGTGGATCATTCTTTATATGGGTCTCTCCCCCATTTTTTCTAGTTTCAATCTACCCATATCGGTTGGTTATTTTACTCCAAGAACCAGTCTTGGAACCTGGTTGAATTGTAATAGTTCAGCAACCCGAAATAAAATTGGTCTTCCAAGTACACTCTGGTTATGACTAACAGTTCGCCATGGAAAGATCCACCATTTTTAAGAACGGTAAACCATGGTAAACCATCTATTTCTATGGGCCATTTTCGCTATGTTAAATAACCAGATGGGAGTTCCCCCAACCAAATTCCCATCATTTCTCTGGAGCCGTTGGTAAAAAATCCTTAACCGTTTGGATCAGTCAAAGATGTAAAAAATACTACCGGTAATTTAACGTAGCTATTGGAAATGGCCCAGTCAAAATAGTTGATTTACCCATTAATAGCATGGTGATTTTCCATTTCGCTATGTAAACGTTTACCAGAGGGTAACAGTACAATATCTTGGTATCCCTTGGTTGGATGATGTTGGATGTATTGTGTTTCACATGTTTTCCTCATTTTAGGTCAACTATTAATCTACAGAAAAAAAAAAAAAAACTCTGGTTATGACTAACAGTTCGCCATGGTTTTTCCATGGCCCACAGTTAAATAGATGGTTTACCGTTCTTAATAGCATGGTGCATCGGCAACCATGGCAAACTGTTAGTCATAAGCAGAGGGTAAATCCCAGTATAACCATCATTAACCATCATTATATAACAATTATTAAGCATTCATCATCATCATTAACCATGATTAACCATTATTAACCATCATTAACCATTATCAATCTACAGAAATCACCAAATTTTCAAAGCATTCCAAGGATCCAGGGATCCAGGACTCCCTGCAAGTAGGCGTGGTGCTGCAGTGACCATACCGAATCTTTGTGTCCCATCGGCTGTAAGCCTCCAATTCGAATCGAGAACGAGAAAATGTCATCATGAGCTGTTGATCTTCATTCCCCCATTCATATGAGGGATTAAAATCATACACACACTCTTATATATGTGTATGTATATATATATATAGGTATACACAGTCTTATGATATTATTGGATTAATCATATACACACTCTTATACATTCATATTAGGGATTAAAATCATATACCCACTCTTATCAATAATATAGGTATACGTCCAGACTATAGATATAGGGATGGTCCGAAAAAATCCCGACTCGAAAAGTTCATCTCTCGAAAATTCGATCCGTTTCCCATGATATCAACGTGAGAAATCTTGTGGTATCTCCAATGTTTGGACAAACCCAAGTTCAATGGCCATTTCAGGATCCTAAATTGGAGGTACCTACCATATATAAGGCATGTATAAGGCCTATGTAAGGGAACATCTCCATAAAATATGGCCTTATATGGTACAGTACCTCCACTTAATGATCCTGAAATTCCCATTGACAAGTGGAAAACCATAGGTTTTCACCCATACCCAACTGATGTCATGGAGGTCGCCTCTTGCAAACAGGTTTGGTCAACATAGGACTGGGCAATCCCTAGTTATGCTGGCTGGTGGATGGGTACTGGTCATGGGCTATGATACTCCCGAGTACACATCTATCTATCCATCCATCCATCTATCCATCTATCTATCTACCGATCGATCGATCTATGTACATGTATTTGTGCATATCTCTATATATACATACATACATACATACATACATACATACATACATACATACATACATACATACTATCATACTGGTATATGAGGATCTGTAGGTGTACACTTATTTGTATATGTGTATGCATATGTACATGTATATTGAAATATCTATGACTATATATATATTGTTTAAATATGTGTAAATGTGCAAGTACATTGAATATATATATATATATACATACATATATTGAATTAAATTTAAATGTATAACATATATATATATAGTTTAGGCAGGAAGGTAGGAAGGTAGGTAGGTAGGTACGTATGCGTGTATGTATGTAGGTATGCATGTATTTGCCTTTGTATTTGTATATGCATGTGCACATGTATGTGAAATATGCATGCGTACATGTATCTGCCTCTATATATATATATATGTAGATGTAAATCTATATGTATATGTATATGTATTTGCATATGTATATGTTTATGTGTATGTGCATACACGTCCCATGCCTGGAGTTTGTCCGCGGTGCATGCGCCGCAGCTGTGCCCAAGCGGTTTTCGCACACGATGCCAGCAGAACGTGACAGAAAGGGAACGCTCCTCACGCCCAGTGAAGCCAAGATCATGCATATGACTTCACCAGGCAGGCACACCAATTTCGGAAGAAACTCATTGCCTTTGTAGCTTTCGCTGCAACACCCACATTGGCCATTCAATTTTGGCCATTCAATTTTGGCAATATTGCCACATGCACTCGGGCTTTTAATTTTAGGGTGGGTAGCCGGATAGAAATCCACACAATATATACATATGTATATATATATAATTATATGTCAGAGAAATTGTCCGAAATTGTGTCACATTTATGTAAACATCTGTGCCAGCATCACAACGAACTAGGTTTGTTCGAAAGGCCTCTCTGACCCACCAATGCATTCCACGTTTCCTGAAAATCAAGCTGGTTGGTGGTTTCAACTCCTCTGAAAAATATGAAAGTCAGTTGGGATCATTATTCCCAATATATGGAAAAATATAAAATATTCCAAACCACCAACCAGCCATGATGTCGCCTGGTCCCCCAATTTTGAAGGTTCAATCGCATGTGTCCTGGCAAAATCCACAATTTGACGGCTTAAAACAAGCGCTTCGTTTGAGAAAAAAAAACCTGAACTTTCTGTAAGTTACATTGGTTTTATATCTCAAAAAAACGACCATTTTATGGATGGTGATATTAACATTACTGAAATAGCATGGGTTTTTTCGGTGAAATGAATGGAAACAAAATCTCACGTGGTGAATTTCATCCATGGTGGATTTCATCCATTTCCCCAGTCGAAAAGTCCAAAGAAATTGGGGTACCCTCTGGTAAACTAACATAACTATGGAAAACCACCACTTTTCATGGGTAAATCCACTATAAATGGCCATTTTCAATAGCTATGTTAAATTACCAGAGGGTATCCCTCATTCTCCGGTGCCATGAGTTAAATCTCCAGTAAATTAACAGAACTCGACCCTGCCAGATAGTCAGATAGGGGTTGGTTCAGACGATTGAAACCACTATTTTTATTGGTCAATGATTTTCAGGGTCGAACTGTTTGTGTTTACCACGGGGTTGATTTTCTCCAATTTTGCTTACCCGGCCTGGTAAACATTTACGGTTTGCGAACTGGAAAGATCCACCATTTATAATAGGTAAATCAACTATGTCTATGATCATTTTCAATAGCTATGTTGACATAACCAGACGGTATATCAAGGGATTGGTTTAAAGAGAAATCTGAAAACCGGAAATCCATGGTTTCTCCCCCATCAAAAAATGATGGTTTCCTGAAGATCTTCCCAAAAAGCAGTACTGGGGTTATCAAGTCCACGTTTTTTTTGTTACATGTTGGTCACAAACTAACATAGCTGTTGAAAGTCACCATTTTTAGTGGGTAAATCCACTATGTTTATGACCATTTTCAATAGCTAGGTTAAATTACCCAAGAGTACATGTTGGTCACAAACATGGAAGATTGATAATGTCCTTTTAGATGTATATAGATGTGTAAACTGCCTTTTTGGTTTTAACCATCTTGAAAAATATGAAAGTCAAATGGGAAGGATTATCCCATGTATTATGGAAAAATAAAACATGTTTGAAACCACCAACCAGATAATCATCCTGGAACACATAGGTCACGGAAAACATTCAAACACCAAAAGAATAAAATTGGGGAATATCTTTGAAAATCCCATTACCCTCCTGTAAACCAACATAACTATGGAAAATCACCATTTTTACCAGGTAAATCAACTATTTCTATGGACATGTTCAATAGCTTTTGTATCTTTACCAGAGGGCATCTATCCTACTTCAGGATGATTTTACATAGATAAGCCACAAATGCGATACGAATCCAAGCCCTTTACCGGAGGGCCTTCACAGAGGCGTCCATCAGGTAGGGTCCAGGCACGGATCAAGCCATCCTCAGCACGGATCACCCATGGTTTTTTGGTATCTACCGAATAGATGGAGATGATCTACTCTTTGGTATCTACTAAATTTCTGGTATCTATTCGTTTGGTATCTACCTGGGTTTCTCACCAAAGGTTGTCCCATCTATGGAAGATCATCCCGCGTGACCAAAGTTATAATCCATCGGCAGCATTCATGTGCTGGAAGGTGTTGCTGCATTGCAGCAGCTACAGCGGCCGGAAGGGCAAAAGGCTGAGAAGCTGCTTCTGACTGCAGCTGTTGCAGGAGGTGCTTTGCATCTGCATTTTGTTCTGCATCTGCTTCCCTGGGAGCATTCAACTCTGTCGCAGAGGAAGCGGTCTATGAAGCGGTCCATGGCCGTCAAATGCTGAATTAATATTCAAATTGATTGTCTGTGACTTTTGATTTATTGACCACACAAACATTCAAAGCCATGTTCTCCTTCGCCAGCTTCTCAAGTAAACGTGGCTCTTGGTTCGATTCCACTGCTGTGCTGACGCGCGCGAGCCTAGACGGGCATATGTCACTCAATGCCACTCAATGAAACTCAATGCCACTCAATGCCACTCAAACATTCTGAGTGGTGCTGAGTGGTGCGAGTCCAGCAGAACACGTGCCGCTCAATGCCACTCAATATATTCCCTCTGTAGGAAAATTGGATAACGGAGTATGTCACTAACAAAAATGGTGGCATAACAAACAATATCAGATCTATCAAATTAGCACAAACGGTAATTAGAAATTTAACCAAAGGGATTATCTACAAAACCATAATTACATGTGTGATATGGGATACATGCAACTATGTACTAAAGGATAATTGGATCATCGGAAACATCTTAAACTACTGACTATTAGCATAGTTATATGTATATATGTATACATACGATTATACATGGAGAGAGAGAGAGAGAGAGACAAGTATATAATAAATTGGATAACTGCTCAATTTACATGGGGTAGTTAGATATTTACTAAAGCAGGGTTTCATTTTGGGGAGGTACTTAATAGTATACGGACCCCAAAAACAATAGACATGAGCCCAGTTGAGAGGATTGCTCCCAACACCGGAAGAAGGGGCGTGAATTTGGGCAAATAAAGAGGTAAAATTACCAACGTTCCCCTGTCATGGCTATCATGTAGCTATAATCGTTTGGAGCACCCCTAGTTAAGGTTGACAAATAGGGAGTAATGGGTTATAGTGAACTAGTTATGAATGGAATTGTCCCTGTCGAATAAGTAGTGAATGCTCAAAATGAATATAATTCTAGGCATAAATGGTACCCTCTGGTAATTTAACGTAGCTATAGAAAGTGACCCGTTTATAGATGATTTACCTATTTATTAAATCCGCTTTAAAATTGTGATTGTCCATAGCTATGTTAAATAACCAGCAGGTAACCCACATATGAATAAAACTGGGTGCTTTCTTTAGCTCACCAATATTTCTCGCCACAGTATGATGTACCCATGAAGACAAGCATGGAACCTCAAGCTGGATTTTGGAGGAGGACTTCTTCTCTTCAAGTCTTCCGTCCCATGATAACATCCCCTTCGCAGCAACACCGCTTTGGAAATAAATCCTGGTTGGTGGTATACCTACCCCTCTGAAAAATATGAGTTCGTCAATGGGAAGGATGACATCCCATATATGAAATGGAAAATAAAAGCCATGTTTGAAACCACCAACCAGTGATTATTAACCATTATATATTAACCATTATTAACCATCATTACCCATCATTACCCATCATTACCCATCATTACCCCATACTATCAATCCAGTTTGGGGTTTTTGGGTCCCAAAAAAAAAAACCTCCAGTATCCTCCAGTAGCCAAACAAGGCAATCGAAAATCCATTTTGGGTGCTTCTCGCTGACTTTCCCGGGATTTCCCATTGCCACAAGGTGGTGCCCCCGGTTTTGTGATGTGAACGTTGGTTGAAAAAAATATGAAATAACCACCATAGGATTCATTCAACCACTTTTTTCAGGCAACTTAAACTAACTAGCTCGTTATATCCTCCACTTTTAAGGCCCATAGCTATAGAAAGATCCACCGTTTTTAAGAACGGTAAACCATCTATTTCTATGGGCCATGGCTTCCATAACTATAATAGCTAAACTAACATAACTATGGAAAATCGCCATTTTTAATGGGAAAACTCACTATAAATGGGCCATGTTCCAGTTCGCTTTTTGTATGTTTACCAGGCCGGGTATTTCCATGCTCCAAGTTAGCGGTTCACCGGGGCACCACCCGGCGCACCAAAAACGAAAAATGTCCCGGTGACTTCTTCCCTGCGAAAAAAAATGATTCCCGTGGTTGGGATGATGGTGGGATTGATGGTTAGTAGTGGGTTAATCATGGTTAATAATGGTTAATATTGGTTGATAATTGTTAATAATGGTTAATCATGGTTGATAATGATTTATAATGGTTCACTTTTACTTGTATTCACTACACCTCCATAGCTGCCACAGCTTGTTTTTTAAGGGGAGTTCCCGAAGGTACGCAATCTGATGTGCCTCAACCGCAGTTATTTCGATGAAAGTATAGCTTCCTCGTCATGGTTAATTCATTCATGAAATTTATTCTCCCTTGCAAAAGGCACTGACCATGGACGCTACCTTGTGCAACAAGATATGGCCAGACTGCATGGTCAAAAGGTGTTCGGAAGGCGTTGTTATTCTAGCCCGTGGGTGTTGCTTTCCCGCACTTCGTCTTTCTGGTGTTTTCTTGGTATTCGGGGCGCTCTGCCTTCTATTACGCATGATGCTTCCTTGACTGCGCTGTCATAACTCCTGAAGTCAGTATATGTATTCTCAAGAATGGTACCCTCCGGTAATCAAACATGGCAATGGAAAATCCCCCATTTACACAGAGAGATGAAATTCCCATTAAATCCTCCATTTATAAGGGATTTCCCATTGAAATCGTTGATTCCCAAAGCGTATCTGTATGTGACTATCACAAACAGTGTCTGTAAGGGAGTCATATCGGAGGTTTCCTACAAATGGAGTTACCCCCAAGTGATATATAAAAGTCAACTTAGATACAAGGTGGGGCCCCCCAGTTATAAGATGGTTTATAAACCCCATTAACTATAGTTATAGGTACCATAAACCATAGTTATTGGAGTTATTTGCACCAACTGAACGCTATCTTGGGGGCCCCACTTTGTAGCTATAAATCCCCGAAATCCCCCATGTTTCGTGCTTCAATGACCACTTTCCCCACTGTTTCCTCAGCCGTCTTTTGAGACTCCGTACCATGCCCGCGCTGAAGAGGATCCGGTCCTGCGATGGAGAACTACCAGTGATGTTTAGACAACACTTATATAAGGCCTATTCATACATCTTCAATGGTAGATATTATATCTATGGATTTAATATCTATATAGTGATTGTATCTATGACATTCTATGATTATTATAGTGATACCCTCTGGTAAATAAACAGTTGGACCCTGAAGATCACCATTTTTGAATGGAAACTTGTATGAACCAACCCCGACAACTGCCCAGGGTCGAACTGTTAATTTACCAGAGGGTAAGGCCTATTCATACATCTTCAATGGTAGATATGATTCATCTCGTTTTCATGGTTGTAAATGTGTAAATAAATATTCCCTAAATATAGATATTCCATGATCTTTCCATCCACAAAATCCACTTGAAAAAATGATTGTCATTTGGGGATGGCAAAAAAAATTGCACAGGCGCAGAAGCAGATTCTGAACCATCCAATTTTAGGGGTATCTCCTGCTGGATTAAGCATTCCCTATGAATGGGGCGAAGATTTGGCTGTGTTGGGGGGTGAACTTTGGGGTTATACCCTGACTCCGATGGTGTCTAGTGCTTAAATTTGCAGAAGTGGTCATAAACTAAGTATAAGATAGTCCGATATTTCCAGTAGATTCGCCATTTCTGGTGGATTAACCCATAGGACAATTTTATTCAAAATAAATCAAAATAATAATAATAATAATAAGCTAATCGAGCTAGTATAATTTTGGGTTGTCCGTTCATTATATATAGGTAATCATACTGGATATTCATATCATTAGTTAGTATAATGAGCAAAAATAATGAGTTAGCCATTAGTTCTTAGTATTAGAAACAACCCATGTCTAATGGCTGTCCCGCTAGTATAATGCCGTATCATAATCCAACAAAGCAGCGGTCAATATTTTGGGTCACCTGCGGTCAATATGTGTTCAGGAATCATCCCTCCAAATATGGCATGTCAATAAAAATTTTGAGAGACCTACCCTCTGGTAATTTAACATAGCTGTTGAAAATGGCCATTTATAGTGAGTTTTCCCATTAAAAATGGTGATTTTCCATAGTTATGTTAGCTTACCAGAGGGTATACCACTTCCATCGTTACTAGCTAACTTGTTTCTTCCAACTCGGTTAAATCTCTATTTCTACTAGTTACTGTAAGTTCTCATTGTGGCTGGTTGCATGCAGGTATTTGCGTATGTGTGTGTGTGTTAACTCACACAGGTGTTGTTGGCGAAGCCGATTTAAGTCCACATGTTCGTCACATCGTCAAATCTATATCTCAGGTGTTGTATGTGCCAGTTGAAAGACTCTTGTTGCATAAATTACCACATCTCTACATCCTAAACTCCTAAACCCGCAATGTTTGTTCGTTGAAACCATTCTTTGGTTGAATTATTGATCTTGATCTCTTCAATCTGCTCAAGGCATCTCAAGGCCCCAAAATCTAGCTATACCCTCTGGTAATTCAACACAGCCATGGAAAATTGCCTGGTTGTAACAGTGCCCATCTGCCAGATACCCTACAAAAAATGACAAATTCTTAGCTGGTGAACGTAGATTATCCCATTGATATCAAAAGACTAAAGGATTAGTTTCTACCCATCTTAGATTGACCTAGGTAAATAATCAAACTAAATGTTCCATTGTCCATAGCTACGTTAAGTAACTGGAAGGTAACCCATTCAGCCTCAATTCTGGGTCCATGTTCAACCCCTAACATGGGATTTAATCTCTACTTTCTATTCATGTTGAAAGAATACCCTGAATATATACCATCTGGTTATTTAACATAGCCATGGAAAATCATCATCTCTAGTAGGTAAACCATCTATAAATGGACCATTTTCCATGGCTATGCTAAATAACCAGAGGGTAAAATGTTCCCCAACATGGATTCACGTGTGGTTTAACCCATGAGGAAACAATGTCAAATCACCCAAAAAACAATCATTGACTCAGCAAATGTTAGGCGGTATAACTCATTAACAACCCTTTAACAAACCCGTTACAATCCGAATCTGTGATAATGACTATAATCCAATTATATTCAAATATAATCGTTTATAATCATAATAATATGGTAAACCCAACAATAAATCATGCTCAAAATGACCATGGATGGTGTAATCAGTGTAATCCATCCGCAAATGGTATGTTTATTAATGGCTTTACTAAGTTAAGTTTACTACATTACCACAGTTACAGGTAAAATAAATTATAATAATTCACTCAGCGATACTTCCCCGAATCCTAACCATTCTTCCAGGGCTCGGTCGCAACGTGAAGTCGTTATGATTTTCCCAAATACATGAAAATTAGAATCCATATGGCAGTGTGTCAAAACCCTATACCCCTGGTAAACATCAAAATAGCTGGTAAATGGATGTTCATCCCACTAAAAATGGTATTAATAGGTATTGATCCATACCCATATCTCATTATAATCATTATACTCCATATCTCCCGATTGGATTCCCATTATTATCCACTTAGAATCCATAGATAATAATATAATCCACTATAAACCATGGATTAAATCATGGATTTTAATCATGGATTAAATCCACTTTAGTACCCATTTATAATGAAATATCTCCATGAAATATCCCTATGGCAAGATGCTTTCCCCAAATTAGCCAAGAATCCCATTGAACAAATCACGGCTCGACTCTGAAAAAATACCGGATCGGAGCGGGCCGAATCGAGAAAAAAGGTGCTTAGCCTCTGGGAATGACTAACATTGCTATAGAAAGATCCACCATTTTTAAGAGGTAAACCCTAGTAAACCATCTATTTCTATGGGCCATTTTTTCCATAGCTATGTTAGTTTACCAGAGGGTAAATAACTTCAATTTCTCTTGGGTTTATCAGAAATATAACTATTACTATAGTTTTCATGGGTTTTTTTCATAACTCGGGGGCACCCACATGTGACAATCCCAAAATTGGGCGAGTGAAATCAAGACGGCTGGAAAATCTCTATTTTTTTATATAGTCCGATGAGTTTCTGAAATTATCCATTAAAAATTAGGAAGTTCATGGAACATCCGCAGGTCAACGCGTCATCTGCGCACATTGAAAGCGAGTCATCTGCGCACATTGCAAACGAGTCATCCGCGCACAGCGAAACCGCGTCATCCGCGCACAAAGAGCGGTCATCCGCACACATTGATGCTGGGAACTAGTCATTTCGGGCAAGATAAACCTCTCTCTTTCATGTTCCACTGGGGTGGGGTGGGGAGGGTGG
>Ga0126342_10001111_pt1:22500-35812 | contig 35812 bp, 24 predicted proteins | sample Cyp1metagenome_FD_92528 | JGI IMG/M metagenome (GOLD analysis project Ga0126342, IMG submission 92528) | Coral microbial communities from Lord Howe Island, Old Settlement Bay, Australia - Cyphastrea 1 metagenome | ecosystem: Host-associated > Invertebrates > Cnidaria > Coral ... | reverse complement strand
CCAGAACATATGCCAGAAGATATGCCAGATAGAATGCCAGAAGATATGTCAGATAGAATGCCAGAAGATTTGCCAGTAAGAAAATGTATAAATGCCATGGTGGGGATCATTCGAAGTGAAGTAATTTTCCATTATATATATGGTATAATCCTGCCCATTGACTATATAATATTTTCAATATTGTTAAAACCACCAACCAGGATAGCTATGAACCATCAAATTTGGGGTATACCCAATTTTAACCCACACCCAAATTGATAAAAAGGGGGTTCGGGAAAACCAATGAACACTCCAAAAACATAGCCATTGGAGACCCGATCCCATGAACAAGTCCAGTACGGAGGTTCCAATCACGATCTGAAAACCTTGGCCTATCCGATGCAATCCGAAAAAAAAGACGACTGGATCCCCAGGGATAAAATGATTGTTCATTCATTTTCATGTAAAATCGCAGGTGCTGTAACATGTTCCTCAAACATAGTGATTCCATGGCCCTGAACCTCCAATTGGTGTGTCAGATGTTCGAGACCTGTGCGGACACATGGATGCATTGATCCTCTGCTTTCCTGCGGTGCACCTTTAAAAAAAAACATATGCCGCACGTCAGGTCGCATGATGGCATTTTTCTGAAAATATGGCAACTCAATTTCTTCTTGTTTAGAAGCACATTTTTCCGAATACATTGAGTATATGAGACTGGCCAAAACTGTCGAGGGGTGCCATATACCCCCATGACTATCGTTGTACACCCACTTACAACTGGAACTGTGCCCCCAGGTGGGTGTTGAACAAATCTACTCATTGAATCGGTTGAATGACACATATACAGGAAACTGGCTGGTTTTTACTATCAAACATAGGTCCTGCACATTGTCCCATGATCCAATTCTGGGATCCACCTCATCTTCCCAACTTATGAGGCTAGTTGTAGGGCTTATATTGCAAGGTATGAGGATTATTACATATTATTACCATAGTTACAGTATTGATGATATGAGTTATATCCATTTTGGTCACCCAACTGCACCCCCAAGGTCTTCAAATCTCCACGGTGGCAGGTCGGAGTCTCTTGACTGCTGCTGCCACGCGCGCCATGGGACAGTTGAAGAGCTCCCGGCAGGTGGAGCGGAAGTCCATGGGTAGGACGGGAGATGGGGAGATTCAAAGATTATGGGGGGGTCCTAAACTGGTTGGTGGTTTGGAACTATGGAATTTTATGACTTTCCATATATTGGGAATGTCATCATCCCAACTGACGAACTCATATTTTTCAGAGGGGTGGCGAAAAACCACCAACCAGTAAAATGGTGGTACCCCAAAATAGCTGGTTAATAATAGAAAAGCCTAGAATAAAATGGATGATTTGGGGGTACTCCTACTTTAGGACACCTCCATATCTACAGGTACAGTTATGGCCAACTTACAGTTATAAATGGTTAAAGATGGGATGACATAATTCCTAAAACTGAGGTTTTATATCATTATAGTCCCATCTGTAACTGGCTTCAGGGCCATAACTGTATAGAATGACATATTCAATCAGAATGGGATATCTATTGAGATATTTGGGATCTGATTGCTCAATAGTCTTTGGTTTTCATGAACATTCATACAGTCAATGAGCTGAAGAATGGCAATTTACCACTTAGAGAAGTTGCTTCCAACTTTGACGTGAACTATTAAGGCGATTTCCTGGAGTTGAGAAACGCCTCAGGATCTAGCTACATCCTCCTTGCCGTCCGAAAAGTATTGGGAATATCTGTGAAACCATGCGACCATGCTGGAATTGCACGCACTGAATGATGTGTATGTACGATGTGTGTAGGATCTGTGGCCAGATTATTGTTTTTGGAAGCCATAGAATGCCACAATCATTCTGGCATCATTTGAATTATTAGGGCTTTCTGCAAAACGTACCAACAAAAAACCAGTGATATTGATATATATATATATATATATAGAGAGAGAGAATGAAGGTGCATATATAAATATTATAACTAAATATTGAATGTCTTTGGATATCGTTGGTATCTATTCGATTTTGAATGTGTAATGTATGTCTATTCTATCATTGCTTTTCGTATTCAGATAACTGGTTGGTGGTTTGGAACAGTTTTTTATATGTTTTTATTGTTCAAAAAAATTGGGAGTGTCATAATCCCCCAACTGACTTTCACTCATATTTTTCAGAGGGGCAGGTCAACCACCAGCCAGTATTCATTAAATAGACTTTAACATCATAAACCAACTATTTCTATGGGGTAGGTCAACCACCAAGCAGATATCATTGGAAGATCATTGGAATTTCAACGGAGACCTCGGCCATGTCTCCGTTTTGCAGGCTTGGGAGCTGGATGGCCTCTGCGACTCCGCGTTTCAACAAATTGAGAACGGTGGTTGGTTTTAACACGTGTACATATATATATATATATTATCTCTATAGATGTATGCATATTCATGTGAATTTGTATGTATATCTATATATATATATTCGCATATGTATTTATTGATGTATCATATGATCTATGCACTTTTCGATGCAATACCTAGATCTCAAAAGCAACTGCAAAGATGGGTACAAGTTAGGGTGAAACACAGTTCTTTTATTTGTGGACATGTTGAGGATCCAGGTCTCTGTAAAATTCTGGAATCGTAGAGTTGTGAATCCTGTGAGTCATTGGCTACATTTTTTTTGCTTAGCAGTTGTTTCTGAAATATATTGGCAATATAATATATAATATGATATGCTATAATATAAAATAAAATAATATAACATAAAATAATATAATATAATATAAATAAAATAAAATAATATAATATAATGTAATATAATGTAATATAATATAATTTAATATAATACAATTTAACATAATACATGATATGCTATGGTATAATATATGCTCTGGTATAGAATATCCAAGGATGAATTATGTTATCCCACATTTTATTGTATATCATTGTATATCCATAAACCCTAGAGGAATATCCAATGCGCTGAGATAGCGTTGTTTGTTGGCCACGTGGGCATCATAAATCTTGGCCACGTGTAGATACTTCACTCCTACGGGGCGTATGGCTCCAGATTTATGAAGCCTGGAAACCACTAAATGGTAGTTGATAATTCAACCATCAAGCTTGCTACATACAGGTGATTTAATGAATTTAATGGAGTATGAATGGGTATACAATGGTTTATAACTGGCCAACTATAAGTAATCCTAAATGACATTTAATAACCATAGCTGTTCTCAACGACGGGATAGCTCCAGTGGCCTTAATGACTCGACCCGATGGAGCCACGGACGATACACTGCACATATTTTCTTCATAGAATTGGATGATGGGAAATGTTTAACAGGAAAACCCTATATTTGATGGTAAAAACCATGGTTTCTGGTTAAGATGTTCCCTTGAACCAATCCATTGATTTATGTGTACATTTTTTTGGTGATCCATTTCTCCCTTGGCTTGAGGTTTTGCATTAGTAGGCAAGTTTGGACATCATCTTCAGACAATTCTGACCAAAGAACTTCCATCTCAGTGACACGGGAACAACATGTGTGGGATCAAAAAATCTGCAGCTAAGTGATGCCTTCGCAGTCAACTTCAACTGTTTTTTTCTTGGCGGGCTACCTATCTTAAATAACGACATGCACAACTACTGTAGCGTCTGTGGATATGCTGATCTCCCTTGTCCCCTACATCTGCCCTATTTGACAGGACGAAGACCATCAGTGGCAGCTGCTCCTCCGAAAGTCCACTGCCAAACTCCGGTATGCTGCCGGAGTCGACGGTGCGGAGGAGCACCTTGGGCTCGACGTCGTCCAGGCCCGCGGTTGCTTTTTTCGAATCAAACAAAAAGTCAAGACATAAATTATGCTCTGCGTGCATTATACCTCTACCGTTCTTCGCAACGAAGCCCACGTCTTCATGACCATTGCAATTCTCTTTTGTCTTCCTTGTTTTAATGCGCATCCACAGGAAAGCGCGGACAGCTTTGCGCTGCCGCGCTGAGTGCCGCAGCTGCATGCTGCCTGCAAGCTGCGCACCATGCTCTGCGCCTCTCCTCAGGCAAGCTCAACTTCAACCCCTAATTCCCTCACGTGTAGTCACCGCGCTACCATAACATTGTTTGGGTTGGCCAGGCTTTTGTGAAACTCGATGCATTATCATGCTGTGTGCAATCTTCGCAGGACAGAGCCAACGCAGACAAGCTCCCGAAGCAGTTGTTGTCTGAGGGTAAAAAAGCCGGGCGCACACACATACAGAGCAAAACACCCGCGCCGCCTGGGATCTGTCAAAGCACCGGGCACGACCCGAGACTGAGCAGAAGGCCGGGTTTCTGCATCATATACCTTGCCAAAAATTTAGCGTTGTTATGGCCCCATTTTCTGGTTCTTCAAAGCCACCCAGTTCACTCTTTCTGCTTGCCAGGTGGTGCGGGATCCTCAGGAGCGAACAGGTGCCGGGGTTGCTGTGCGACAGCTCGACCCCATGGCAGCTTGCCGCACCGCGTCGGTGTCAACTACGTCGAGGTCTTGGAGGTGGGGCGTTAGAAGTGTCACTCCTAGATTCTATGCTGCGTATTTGGACAGCTTCTTTTGGCATTCATTACCGTAAAGACAGCTTGCATGTGCTGCCCCTATATAGGAAGGCGCCGTCGCCACTCCCATCGAATACCTCGTTCAGACGCACATCGACGCAGAGCCCTGGCACATTGACCAAGGCACGCCATCACGTGGCAGCTCAATCTTTAGTCTGATTATGTAAAGCCAGCACATGAAAGAAAAAGCATTCTTCCTGATGATACGATGCCAGAGTCGATTGTCAACCCCTTCGTGACTTTCCTTCTGGAAATCTCTGCCGTACCCGTTCTACGCTACGTACAACCTGTCAGGTACAAAGCCCAGCTACCTCTCTGGTTGACGCCGGTACAATGGCGGCTGCACTGCCTACGCAAAGCGTCCGCAAGCGCCGATTTCTGGGCCAAGTGGTACAGGCTTTGCGGTCGCCGATCCCTGCCCAGCAGGCAGGTTTTAGCACTGGACTTGAAGTTGTCGAAGCCTTAACGATTGTCTTCAACCATTCAGAATCAAACTTCTAGATTTGTTTGGCTCCGTATTCCGTATATTCCATAAACTCATTAGTTGACACAGTACTTATAGTAACACTGGGCTGAATTATTCTGCTCAGATCGTTAGATTCTCCAGTTTCGGTTGTCCAATGTCTCCATCCTGAGGCAAGGCGCTGAAGCTGGATGTGGGCGAGGCGCCGGTGAGGGGGAAGATGGAAACCAGTATGCACGTGAATGTCAAAGGGAACACATTCAAATAACACACCAACAAAAGATGTATACTTGTCTATCTTTCTTCGGGGCTGCTATTATGTTATATGCGTTTTCATTTTTTATGGGACAATATTGCGTTCATATTCACCCAAAAATTGGTAAACCAGAACGATCGAATCATGTCAGACTCTTTCCACAGTCATGTCACAATCCAGTGATGGTTGTTTATCATCATGGTCCATTGCGACTGCAGTGAACTCAGGAAACGATAAGGTGTACCCCGGTCTCCAGAGGTTAGGAGTGGATGCAGATTTTAGTTTGGTAACAGCTTCCCAGACGAGAGGAAGTGTCGGGATACCCCAACCTTCAACTCTGAGATGGGTTCCGTAGGGAGATCGAACACACAAACATCTTTGTAATATGCGGGAACCGACGAATCACAGGAGACTGTGTCACGACATGGGAAACTTAGACCCTCCAAGGGCCCATAAGACATGGGCAAGTGCTCCAAAATACTTGGCATATTAATTACTCCGTGTTTTTAGGTACTTCGAGGGTCTTGGTAGATTCAAAATGAAATTGACACCTTTCAAACGTAAGAAGTAATATTGGCTGTGACACACTTTTGGGATGGCTGTAACACCCCTAAACTGAACAAATGGGATCAGGGTTTAATGATTGTCTCACTTGGGTTCCTTCGGTTCAGGATTGAGTGATTAAGCGTGACTATTGGCCATAGATTTGTTGATCATTATTGCTAGCCATTCTGTAGCATTGTTCATCATTCTCAAGCATTGTTCGGCATGATTGACCTTTGTTAAGTAGCCATGTTTCCAGAATTATTTTCAGAAATCTCCAGCAATAGGAACCATTCTAAACGCTGCAGCAACTATGAAACATTAGCAATCTTTATTAACAATGGGATCTTAGGGCTGCAACGTGCACCTTGGTTGCCTGGATGGGAGTCCGTAAAACGACTCGCTCAACATTTGTTTTTTATTTCGGATTTGTGAATCGGCATTTGGCATGATTTACTGACATAAAGCCTCATAAAGCCTATCTGTCATGTATAGACATTTCAGCTAATAGAATATGAGAATCACAGATAAAATCACTATATGATTTTTTCCCCAGATTTCAATTATATAGATTTTCCACATGTCCACATCTTTCCTTCAGGTGATCCCTGACGAAGAACTCTTCAAAGAGGCATCGAAGGGGAGTGGGGGGGCGGTGGGGGTACCCAAAAATCCAAAATGGATGGTTTATAATAGAAAAATCTATCTATAAATTGATGATTTAGGGGTACCCCTATTTCAGGAAAGCTTCATATTGTCATCCCCAACCTTTGATGGGTAGTTTAATCCTTTGTTTTTGTTGTTGCTATAAATGACACATAGCCATAACCAGCAAAAGGTTAGTTTGTTGTGGAATACCAACTGTTGACCATGTCAATGGGAAAATAATGGGGTTTAAGAATCTAATGGAATTACCATAATTTATTCAAATCAATGATATTTCAGTTTTTTTTCATGGCAATGGTTCATGGTGGAGAATGAATAAGCATGATGATGATGGTGATGATGATGATGATGATGATAAAACACAAACTAAGTTTTGAATTCTTCGATGTTGAACCCTCTCTAAACAACCACCGACCCTTGCAAGAGGCTGGTTCAACTTTACCTCATGTGGCACAGCATCAAAATTTTCATCTTGGACTTGGTTGGAGGGAAACCTGGAGACCCTGTAATAGGGGGTACATCGAAATAATGGTGTCATGTTAAATTTCTCTGAACCCAATGCATGTTTTCTATGTTTTGCTGCTCGCAGAGATTTCTGGTGCCAGGAAGTGTCACAAGCAGGATGATGGGAGAGGCCAGTGCATGTAGGTGATTGGGGGTTTCCCATAAATGGGGGGTATCCCAAAATGGATGGTTTATAATGGAAAATCCGTTTAAAATGGATGATTTATGGGACCCCCATTTTAGGCGTAGCCGTTTTCATTGGTGAATAACATGTGACCCTTCACGACAGCTCGAGAGTCACCTTTGCTGAGTAGCAAATCGATGCACGAACACAATGACATAGAAGGGGGGTAGATGCCACCAGAATAGGTATCAGGCAGTCAGCTACCATCACCTATAGACAGTCCACCCAAAAAGATGTAGGTTGTGGGTCTTACATGTTTGCACCGAAGAATCAAGACTAATGATACTGGAACTTTGAACAAAGTAAGATCAGGGCAGTTGATGCACGACAACCCATCATTGGGACATCCCTGAGGGCCTCCTGGGTCTTGGAACAGGCCCTGGCGCCCTGGCATTGACTTCACCTGCAGATCCATCATTGTTTGGCTGAAAATTGCAGGGTTTTCCGAGCGCAGCAGGGTTTGGACGATGGTGACAAAGCTAATATGTTTTGTACATCATCTAGACTGAGAGTAGTGAGGTTTACTTCTGATGAATTTACCAACAAGAACTGTGGAGTATTGAGGTTTGCGTCTGAAGTTTGGTGTGGAACATTGCCATCTCCAAATGTCGAACACAACCTTCGAGTGAGAATACCTTCAGGTTTTCAAATTGGAGGTCAGCCAGTTGAACCAGTGTGGTGGGTCGCTTTTGCCAACATTCAATGGAATTCATTTTTTTAAAAAAATAAAATCTATACATAATATATAATATAATATTCGTTCAATTCTGCTTTTTCTACATCATGGCTGGCCAAAAAATAATCTGTGCACCAAGGCGTCCGAGCAGTTCTTTTTGACGCTGAAAGGTGAAGTATTTGGACATCAGATCAGAACAGTCGGGTGATGTGGGTTTGTCCAAACTCAGTGGTTTAATATTGTGTGAAATTAATCTTATCAACTCATATTAATTAAACCCCATATTTTTTGATCTTGGCCCAACATTTTGGGGGACCAACCCCCAAGGTATATGTATATATATATACACATACTCCGCACTTGGGCTTGGGGGGCGTCTCGTCTCGTCTCAGCAGGTTTTGATCACTGATACAGCCGGATGTTAGCGTGTTTCAATGGCTGAGCTGTCTCAAGTTGCAAGAAACTGGGGCAGAGTCTGATGAGTCTGCAGAGTCTCAACGCCGAAGAAGTCTAAGACCTGGATGGTTTTGGTAGGTTTCAACCAGTTGATGCCCAAACATGACCTGCAGTGGATAAGATACTCCCATCCAAGCACACACGTATCAGGCGGTGGAAAAACAGTTCTGTGCTTATCCCAACATCTTGACTATTGTGTTCATTTGGAATGTTCACCATGATACTATAGTGACTAGTGGGATGTCATGCCCAGAAGATTCAACATCAACACATGCACATCACTAATAATTAATACTCTGATAGACGTCAGAAAACAGCAAAATGAATAAAATTCCACATCTCAGATCATCTCCGATCATCTCTCTGCTGCACCGTGGCATTGGGGTGAGCCATGCTGCACCAGGTGTGGATATCGGAAATGGATGATTCTCAATGGGAAATAGCAGAGAATATGGCTCTACCCTTGAGAATGCTTGAGCCCACAGATGGGACCCTTAGTAGGCCTTAGTCCATGGTAGCTTTCGTTCCGGCGATCAGCCATCCAAGCACCAGGATTCCAAAAGACATCATGAAACTGGCAGGCCAGACGACTGACGCCGAGGTCCCATTGGGCCCGTGGCAATGATGGGAACATCATGGAACATCTAGGAACGATAAGACCATGGTAATTATCGCATTCATGCGGATTCTGGGGTATGACCCTGCCATGTTTTGTGAGACATCTGCCGGCGATCTGTATGACCGATGAACGTTCGAAGGGCCTTCTCGAAGGGCTCGGCTTGTCATCGTACCAACCACTGGCCTTCCTGGATGGAAGGCTTATCGGCTTGACCCTATGGGATTGTAGCACGCTTTGCGTAGACTTTGCCATGTTCAAGGCAGACCCTGCAAGTAGCCAAAAAATAGTGTTTTACCCCAGAATCTTAGGACTCTCTGTGACTTCTCTAGTTTTTGTTGGTGTCTATAGGTACAAAGGAGTATTCGGATATATTTAGGCAGTCAAAATCAAGCACCCCTTAATGGAATGGCACCGAAAGGCTTGGCACGGGCCAACAGGAAATATGGCCTGGCCTGATCTGGCCTGTGGATCCCGAGACTTTCGCCAGGTGGACACGAGGTTTCTATGGTCCAGTGTCCGGGAGCAAAGGCAAAACCATGGTCAAAGGTTGGATTACCCCTTTGGTAATCAAAACGTAGCTGGTTGGATTTTTGTCCTGGTTTCTCTGTGGGAAATTGATGGGGATTTTCTAGAGGGTATATTTTAGATAACCAGTTCTTGGTACCATATTATATTTTTTGGCCATATGTTGTGGGGATATTCCCTGAAATTTATCCCTCATAAGCCTGATGATATATGGTAGGTACCTCTAATTTACATGCAATGGCTATCCAGTAGTAATTATATACTGGATGGTGGTTTGGAACATTTCTTTATGTTTCCATATTATATTGGGAATAACCATCCCAACTGACTTTCATATTTTTTTTTAAAGGGGTTGAAACCACCAACCAGTATAGCTTGATCATTGCAGGGTACCCGGGGTACCATTTTTCGCGCCGGATCTGTGAAGACTTTGTGAATGCTAAGAGGGCAACATTGCTAAAATGAACCAACTTGAGGGTATAATATTGATGAGCCAACAAGAAAAACATGGAATGACACATGACCATTCCGATTTGGATATTTTGGTGTATTGTATGTACGTATATACGTTATATACGCTATTATATCTATATCACTTTATATCTACATGTGTTTTTATATATTACATTATATTATATCATATCATATTCTTATATCATATCATAGTGTATTCTATTATATTTTTAAAATTATATGATATTATATATGTATTATGTAAATATTTGTTTATTGCAATACACATATATAATATATTATATACATACACAAATCACATTCGGGATTTAGTCTTTGCGCCATTTTGCGCCACCAAATGTTGCAGCTGTTGCCACTGGTGGATCTTTGCTCCCGATCCACCGGGAACCCGTTTCTGCCCGCCGGGGCGCCCGAGGCAGAAACACATTGAGGAACGGTTGCAGTCAGAGCTACAACCCCTTCATTTAGAGGTGCGGTGGCATGTGGGTGAATTTATTGGGATATTTATAATTAATGGATGATGTAAATAACGTGTATATATATATATAATCATCTGTACGTGGGATATGCTTTCTCGTGTATATTGGTAGATGGGATACAACTAACCAACTTTATACTTCAAAAAAAATGTGGTATAAACCCACAATGGCTATAACATGATTGAACATAAAGAAAGAACATTAGGTTCTGAATAGCTTGGGCGAATCAGCTAGCTGAGAAATCCCGGCCTAGCCATGGAGGATGGAGTGGTGGTCAGGGAATGTCTGGCAATTTGAGGATCTAAGGTATGCGGCCAAAATGGCGATGTTTATTGGGAACATTGGATTTGTGGTATCTTCTTTTCAGACAAGACCAACTATCCCAGCAAAAAATGGACCTAATTGGGGATTGCTATACATCTGGTATTTGGTATCTACTGTAACTTCTACATTGAGGGTTTAATTGCATAGGCCATGGTCCGAATTCCACCTGCAGCTTATGGCTAGAACTAATGCATAAGAGGCAATGGAACAGTTGCACAATACACCGCTGGGTGTTTCTAAACTTTTGTGAGGTGCCCTTAAGCTACGGGTTTCAGTTTCAATACTCATTGCAAGAATAGACTAGTCACAATCTTGGATAATTTGGACGTACCCCGGTACCCTAGTCATTTTCGATGTTATTTTGGGAAACGGGAAACTGTCTGTTTTTTTTTTGCCTCAAGCCACATCAAGGGTGCAGAGTTACCCCAATTCCCCACCTTAATGGTAGACTATAAGCTTAAGCATGGTATTTCCCATGGCATGTCCCAACTGTTTCCGTTTTGGGGTTTCCCAACTGTTTCCGTTCAGCGGTCAGGTGAAGAACGAGTCCCATGGCCGCAAGAGCGACGAATCTCACTTCCACGTCTTGGTGGTCTCGAAGGCGTCGGTTTTCTCGATGGCTTCGTGAAAATGGAGTTGTTTCAGCATCACAAATAGAGTACATGTTAGTAAAGATTATTATTATTATATATATATTAACCACCCTTGTTAGTATATAAATGCTGGATTGCTGGTGTATATAGCTCATATACATATATACGTATATAAATCATGAATAGTCAACATTGAATAGTAAAAAAAATCATGATGTTAGTAAAGTAACAGTAAACCATCCCCAAATCACCGTGAATGGGTGGTATAAGCCATCAAAATATGGGTGGTTTATTATTGTTTTACTAGCATTAGGGGTTTTGACAATCATAAGATGGAGATACTATATAGTTGGAGTGTAGTTGATAAATCATGGTTTGTTGATGATCTTTGGTCTTTTTTTCCAATGGGAAATCCACTGTTTAGAGGTGAAGTTTAGCCCATTAATAGTTGGTTGACCCCACAGGAGCTATGTACTTTCACCGTTTTTGGGTCATGGATTCCATGGAACCCTGGGGATACCTAGCGATATTATGAACCAATTCATATCCCTAAAAGTAATGTGAAAAAAAAAGCAACCAGTACATGAACCGTAAGTAAACTTATGGAATATATCATGGAAATATGAACTGTTTGTTGTTGTTAATATGAAGCAATTAATATCCCATAATATAGTGTATGAGAACCTGGTCCATAGGGATATATTATGAACCAACCTGTATAATGGGATGGGATAGGTGTTGATACAAAATACCATATATCTTCTGGTGCCTTTTTCGTTTCTCACCCAGGATCCGGTGGTTGCTGATTTGATTTGAGAGTGCCCATTGTGTGATGATGTGTATCCCCCCAAGAACCGTTAAATTGCATCAAACATAGAACCGTTATTGATATTATGAGATGTTACATAATTTAGATAATGTGTGATAGAGTTAATATTGGTACATATCCAAATTATCCCAAATTAACTCTATTCTACGGAGGGAAGCATAGGCTTGCCGCCAAGCTGCATAATAAAAAGAAATCACTCGTCTATCTATCTGTGCATATGTAACGTGGATGGATAAATAGACAGACAGACAGGCAGACAGACAGACAGATAGATTCTAGATAGAAGATTCTAGATAGGTTCTAGATAGATTCTGGATAGATTCTGAATAGGTTCTGGGTAGATTCTAGGATCTCTAGACTCTAGACAGATTCTAGATAGCTGGGTAGATAGATGGGTAGATAGATGGCTAGATAGAGATAGATAGATATGGTGGTTTCCTGAAATAGGGCTTACCTCCAGTCATCATCCATTTCAATCGGATTGCCCATTGTAAACCAACTATTTTTGGATTCCCCCATGAATCATCATTAATAATCATTCATCACCATTGTTAATTGTTATTAACCATTGTGAATCATGGTTCCACCATTTATCATCCATTAATGATCATCTATCATTTTAATTAACCATTAATCATTAATCACAAATTAACCATTAATCCCCATTTATTATTCATTTATTAATCACACATCATATTTAATCATCATTTCAACATACATAGTTGGTATAAACCATTGCCAAATGGGTGGTATTAACCATATATACCATACATACATATATATATATATATATATCACATTGATGAAAACCCACATATGTGAGTGAATAGTCCAGGCATCCACAGCCAGTTTTGGAGGCCTTTGATGGCCTGAAACCCTTGCAGAGACATCGCTTGGTGAACGGCCTCTTTACGGCTGAGGCGGGAGGCACTACCAAACATGACCAAAATCTGTGGCTTGCAGGAATCATATTATATACAAAACACACATATATATATATGATGCATATGTGTATACATATATATATATATATGGTGTCTAAGTAAGTGTATATTATATATGTATTTCTTAGTGTGTATATTATATATATATATATTATAGTAGTTGATATCATCATG
>Ga0126342_10001111_pt1:0-17500 | contig 35812 bp, 24 predicted proteins | sample Cyp1metagenome_FD_92528 | JGI IMG/M metagenome (GOLD analysis project Ga0126342, IMG submission 92528) | Coral microbial communities from Lord Howe Island, Old Settlement Bay, Australia - Cyphastrea 1 metagenome | ecosystem: Host-associated > Invertebrates > Cnidaria > Coral ... | reverse complement strand
TTTGTAGTACTTGTGACATACCCTCCGGTCATCAAACGTGGTTGGAAAGTCCACCATTTAGATGATTTCCCCATTCAAACCTCATTTTCATAGGGGATTTCCCAGGCCACGTCTGATTGGATCCAGCCGCCCGCTATCCTGTCCGCCAGTCCAGAGCGATCAAGAAAATTGATACCACGGACCTCTCCCCAAGAGAAGTTGCCCACGAGGAGCTTCCCACCATGCCGCGCCTTTGGGCAACTATGGCTTTACGTAGTACCGAAGACCACCCAAAAAGCCACGGTTAAACCACAAAAACAGGCTGTATATAAATGGTTGACCATCAATTTAACATAATTTAACAATTAAAACATGTATTTACCTCCATGTATGATGCTTAGAGGGTTTTGGCCTATTTCTATTGGGACTTTGAGGGTCAAGGTATCCATATTGATACTTGGGGATGATTGAAGACCAATCAAGGGATTATCAGCCACTACATTTTGCATGTCAGATTGCTTGCAGATGGAAGGGTCCAAGGGAGCGTGCTGACCCGGCTTTAAGTCATGAGATCTGTAGTTGAACCTTTTTTTTGTTGGTGCTGGCTTTGACAGCGTTTGATTTGGTCAATTTCTTATTTGAATCATGTGCTGGAACTGTCAACGGGAAGAGATGGCCAGTAAACTCAGCGATCAACTTTTAAACATATCTATTTGGCTTTCAAACATGGATGTTTCTTTGATGATATGGTCACAATGGCAGGTGTGGAAACGAGGTTAAAACAAACATGGGCTGCTGGTTGATTTTTTAGAGACACCCAAGGCTCCTATGTCCCTTCCCGAGGTGACCCCCGAAGGTCAGATTGTCCAATGCGTTGGGGGGTTGGCTGACTCCCCATGATATTCTCATGGTCATGGTCACTTCCCACAAACCCTAAGCAATTGCTTCAAGGCCCCAGGAATTCCATGGAATTCCCACCGTTTCCTCAACCAGCTGGGCTCAAGTCCGTCTAAGAAAGAGCCGTTGGTCTGAAGAAGTTACGACTCGCTGAATGCACCTCGGCTCGTGAATCTGTGAAATCCTCCCGATGATCCTGTTTTATCCCCGTTCTTGTCCCATGATTATTGCTTAAATCCCATTTATATATGTTTACATCCCATATCAATACCCTCCAACTACCCTTCAATTTAGCAGCATGTTAGCAATCTTAGTACTTCTTATTTGATCATATTTAAGTAGCATTTTTCTATATTTTTCTATATTTTTCTATATATATGTTTCTTGGTGTATTTGAAGGCTATAAAAAATCCTCCCATGTTTCTCTGCCGCTTCCCCGCCGAGGTTTTTGCGGCGTTAGTGGAGCCATGGAGCTCCTGGGGCTCCTGCTCCTGCCATGTTCCGCGACGGCGATCAACTGTTGGAACATGGATTCGTTAAGTTTGATCATGTTTGGTTAATGATGTTTGGTCAACTTTAAATTGAGCATCATGATCAACTTTTAATCATTCATGAAGTTTCTGGGTAAATTATAACGACCTCACTGTTCTCCCGAACCCTGGAATCATGGTTAGTATTGGAAATCATCCCCAAATGGGCTTAATTCAGGTTAGTGAAATATTATAATTTACCCAGAAGTTTGGTTGAGCATCATTAAAACATATTAAGACTTTGTTGATTAAAACACAATCATGTAAAAAAAACATGTTTGCTGGTTACCCTCCAGTGTTATCAAACGTGGCTGGTAACGGTAAATCCCATCATTTCATGATTTTCCCAGCTGGACACCTCCATTTATCCATGTCCAGATTCGGGCGGAAGTTGGGCGGGTTGATTTGTTACCGCGGGGTCACGTCTGGACGGAGTTGCACTTGAATGCTGTGGATTCAGCCATCGCCAAAGAATGTTGCACTACCACTACCTCAGTGGATCCTATCTATCAAACGTTCACTGATATTATCATTTCTCACTTACCATCTATGTTTAACTGATGACACTGATGCCATCTCGGTGGGTCTTACATTAAAAACATACCAATTACCCTTTTTGCTGAGGCTACATGTCTTAACAACCCAAAGTTCTGTTGACGTTTACGTCCCCCCAATTAAGGCCAGCGAAATCAGATGAAACTCCGAACTGTGCCTTTCCAGATGTGAAGTTTAAAGAATATTTTCCATAGTTATGTAGTTTACCAGAGGGTATCTCTTCTTTAAACTTTAAACCGGGAAAGGCACAGTTGCTTCAAGTCTCAGTTTCTGTCTACAAAATAATATTATCCATTCTTGGTTGGTGAACATTGCTTGAGCATGCCATCTCCGTTCCATCAGCACTTCATAGGTTTTCTTAAGCAGCAAAGATTGTCGGATAAACCATTGAACACCAACGATGGACACGTAACATATTTTAGTCACAAAACAAAACAAACACCAAACAACAATACCTAGTTCTGGTTGGTAGTTGGTGGTTTGGAACATGTTTTATTTTTCCATATATTGGGAATGTCATAATCCCAACTGACGAACTCATATTTTTCAGAGGGGTGGCTCAACCACCAACCAGTAGTTGGTATGGTGCAACCCACAAAAAAGATACAGAAACACTTCACCATATCTGGAAATGATGGAGAAAAAGACCTGGAAACGCGGTTTTCAGTATTTGGTTAGGGGTTACTATAGTCATTAACTATAGTTTAGCGGCCTAAAGTAATAATCAAAAGAAATGTAACTCTAATTCAAAGCACTATAAAGTTCTATTGATTACCTGTAATGTTGTTTGTAATAGTAAGAGGGATTATATACATATAATGTTCATTACCTATAATCATTACCGCCCATAGTAACCGTATTATTCCTATAGCGATATCCCATGAAATATCCCAATGAAACACCAATGAAATTCCCAATTCCTTTTTGTGAAGTCTGGGAATGAATCCACACTAAATTCACATGAAATATCCCATTAAAAACAAAAACACCTTAAATCCCATTAAATCCCACTAAATCCCATGAATATCCCATGAATATCCCATGAAATCACCATTAAACCACCATTAATCCCCATTAAATCACATTAAATCACCATTAAATTAATCCCAATCATATCCAATAGTTTTCATGTTTCCGATGAGAGTCTCGCCCGGCTAACCTAGGCTTCTTAGGCCTGCTGACCACGGTAGCCTCTGAACGACCGCGGCCAAGCTGCAGTTTTCACAGGTTGGTTTGAAAGTCACCATATTTATCAACAGATATTATGTCATATATCTTTGTATTATTGGTTTCGACATCTTTCAAACATTTTCTTAGATTATTATATATTTATTTTGTTCAGAAATATTATAGTAGAGAAACTCACCTTTTTTTTCTGGATGGTTTGTGCTCTGAGGAGTTTGTGTTGTTTTGTCTCTTTAACCTTGTGGATAATTTTCCCTTGTCAGACATGCAAAAATCAAAAGTTGACCTCCAAATCAATGAAGTCTCCAAAGTACCCTCTGGTAAACTGCTCCACAACTATGGAAAGATCCACCATTTTTCATGGGAAAATTCACTATTTCTATGGTGATTTTCCATAGTTATGGAGCAGTTTACCAGAGGGTAAGCACCAGTTCGATGCCGTTCCACAGCACCTCACTTTGCCCCCCCGAGATCGAACTGAAAAAGCCAAGGCACCTTCTTCAGCGCGCCAGTTTTCTCCATTTGGACGGAGGTGAGGTGAGCTTTGCGTGGCTTTCTGGTGCTTGTCCTGGGGGCCTCCGCTGGTTTCACCGCCGAAAAGCACAGGTGTAAATTTAGACCCAAACTCAAAAACTGGTTGCTGAACAGTTTGGTAGTTCAATACTGGGATGTTCAGCCTGATTACGTTTTAAGTCATACCTGGGATAGTGATCGCCAACTAACCAGTGAATTGCCTGCATGGCTGCCCCAAAAAGGTTGGTTTGCACTCCAATGGTGGGGTGTTGGTGGAACTATGAGCCAAAGATAGCCACCGAAGTACCAACAACAGCACAAACCCTATATTTACAACATACAGTGTATTTACAGCATATATTTACAACATATATTTACAACATATATTACAAGGGCTCAAGACTATATTTACATTGGAGTGGTACACTATTTCTCTGGTGCAGACTTGGATGTTGAACCATCCCAGCAACAGGTTGCACGCATGGGTTTGTACAGACCTCAAATCGTTAAACAGCGTCTGAAACTGTTCAATACCAAGAATGGCAATTCTAATAAACAATGATCAATCAACAAATCTGATCTTCCCCTAATTTTTTATACAAACCCTGAAGAGATCCTTGAGCCTTGTCTTTGTTCACCCTGGTTGGCGCGGACTTCTGGCAGTGCCCATGATGCGCCTGGAGGGATGCTGATAGGTACAGTAGCCGCTATTTCCAATCTTTTCCGACCATAATTTGCACATTTCAAATGGTTCAATATAGTTCAATCACCATCACAATCTGTAAATCACCATTTTTAATAATAGGTAAACCATCTATAAATGGGCATTTTTCTATAGCTATGTTAGTTTACCAGAGGGTAATATTTTGTTTCAATCGCAAATTCAAAAAAAAACAAAATTGGTAGTTGGGATGTTACCCAAACCACTAGTTTCTCTTGCAGATGTGTTGTTGACGACTAAGCGCAGGTATCCTTGAAATTTCCTGTACTTTACATGGATGGATAAAAGGCACGTTTGCCCATCGGCTGCTGCTATAGCTTTGGATCTGTGAAAAAAAACATGTTTGGGGACCCATATAGGCGAATCTAAGATCAGGAGGATAGCATCAAGCAGAAGACGTAATAGATTGGTTTAAGGCAAGACTTACAAGACACCAGTTTGTAAACCCCAATATGATATGTGCATGGCGATTTCCACACTGGATGATTCGATAGTATCCGTTGTGTATTGGACCTTCTGCCAAACCCAACCAAACATCATGACTATCGACCTGCCAACCCCACATGTTTTCGTATTGGCCAAACCGTTCTCATTGATGATTAGCGTTAACGCCCATTTGAATCCCATCCAAAAACTGGATTTTTATGAATGCCGCTCAAGTACGAGAGGTTTTCCTTGTAAGAATTCTCGTTGGCCGCAGCCTCAGGCACTGAAGTCCCGAAAGTGCCACGTGCAGTGCCCATTCCAGGCGCGAGCTGCGGCTGAGTTGGTCCTGCTGTTTTCTTGCTGTTAAGTCAGATGGCATCTGATTGGTGGTTTGGAACATGATTTTTTTGACTTTCCATATATTGGGAAGAATAATCCCAACTGACTTTCATATTTTTCAGAGGGGTTCAAACCACCAACCAGGCATCTTTTGGCTGGTACCGTAACTTTATGTGTTGTTTCTCGCCTTCTAAAGTTCCATGTGCGTTGGTAAGCGCCGGATTCGCGTGGGCCAACGTCTCTTGCATCGTCACTGGCTCGTGGCGGTTTCTACATCTTTCTTGTCATTTCAGAATGTCATCACCATATCCTATTGTTTTTAATACCCTATTGTTTTCTAGTGGGGCCCCCAAATGATAGCTAATTTGGGTAATCCAATTTCACCAGACTTTATGGCAAGGGTAACTATAGTATTCATGGCAATCCAACGAGACATAACAAGTGGAGGCTCAATATCTTCTAAATCCTGGGGGCGTGATTCTGTTCAATACCTCTTTTATTGTCTATACCAATATTCAGTGGGAATTTCAGGATCCTTTATTGTAGAGGTACTTAGTCACATATAAGATCATATTTTTGGCCATATTTTCTGGGGATATTCCCTTTAATATAGGCCTTAAATATGGTAGGTACCTCCAATCGGTTCCTGTTGCATGGCTGTCACCCTGCTGTCCGCGCCGAGGTTCCCAGACCTGGCCTTCGGATGAATCCTCGGACCGATGCACGGCAAGGTGCGCCACGGAGTTGGGGATGGCGTGGGTGGAAGGCACCCATCCTATGGTTACTTAATGATGGTAAACTAACAGCTTGCTATTGAAAATGACCACTTATAGTGGTTTAATGGGATTTTATAGTACTAATTCAATGGGATATTAATGGGATATATCCTCTGGTAAACTAACGTTTTGCGAAATTGAAAATGGCCCAGTCGAAATAGTGGATTTTCCCATGGAAAACTAACGGCCATTTATAGTTAGCCTCTGGTAAACTAACAGTTTGCGAACTTGAAAATGGCCATAGAAATAGTGAGTTTTTTCCCATGAAAATAGCAAATTGTGATTTTCCAGTTCGCTATGGAGCAGTTTACCAGAGGGGATTTCATGATGGTAAAATGTAAGATAACCAAGATAACCCATATGCGAACCATGGTGCTGGTATACCTACAAAACTGGGTGATTTATGTTGGGCAACTGTTGGTAAATATACCAGCACCATGGAGCATATGGGTAAGGGATGGTTTAAGGGATGGTTTATATTTGGGTTGACCATATGAGATGGGATAGGATTGTCGTATTTATACCCTCAAATCATCAGCGCCATGGCTTGCTAAACCAAAACATATTCCAGCTATAGCTCAATGATTTCTTTTGGTTTATACACCTTCATTTCATTCGCGGATGTCCCGGTTTTCAACAAACTGCTTAGGTGTTGAAGATTCAATATGTGTTTATACTGGATATGTTGTTTGATTATTCTCGCCACCAGTGCTTTTGGATACTTTCTGGGTTGAAACCACAAACCAGTCGAAGATGGTCTTGCGATCGAAAATACAGCAATGGTCATGGTCGCACCCTTTCTGATGGGTGTATGGGGTTTGTCTCAGCATGTCTGGATATCTAAATTATAGAGACTTTGCAACAATTTCATATTGGTAGTAAGGGGAAGTGCTTCAACTCAAGCTTCATTCAAATTCTGGAATTGGTTGATAATTTGCCTACAAGAAAAAATGTTTGGAGGGATTTGCCATGAGTTGTCACCGATCGTTCCCCATTCACCAACCAGTATGTGGAAATTGTTTTGACGATTTAGGCAGAGTTACTCTCCATAGGGACATGACTTGTAGTAGTATGCTTCATCGATGAACTGTTCACCTTAGCTGAAAATTCTACCATTTTTACACCCAACCTGAATGGGGTAAACCCAACGAAGATGTTCGCGACAAACCAATTCATTGAATGTATGGAAACAAAGATATAGAATCCCATCTTTGACTAGTAAAACATAGTAAAACCATTCAAAACCTTCCAGTTTCTAGTGAAGATGTTTAGAAACAAACCACATCCCAATCAGCATCAACAGGAACGCCTATACCTGTGGAGACGGGCAACACTGCTGCTGCATGTGCGGACCATGGTGATCATGGGATTTTTTTGGGGGGCTTTAAATCTGGGATATGAAAATTGGGATAGTAATGGAATATTTAAGTATACATTGATATTCATGTGATGTATAATAATGGGATTATGGAATATGATGGCAACAATATCATGGTTTATCATCATTTGGTTGGTGGTTTCAAATATTTATTTATTTGTTTCCAGCATGCGAAAGGGATGATGGGTTGAAGATGACAAATTTCTCTTTCGGATGTGTTAAAATCACCAACCAGATCATGATGAGCAAATGGTGTCCAAGATGTATCAAAATGTATTGGCAAAGTCCAACATCCAGTGGAAAAAAAATACTTATTTCAATTTATTTCACCATGAACTTTGCGATATATTTTTGGTGAATCCCTCCATGTTCAGACGCTTCTCCGCAGGATTGGGGCCAACGCATTGTGAAAAGACGTGGCGCCATATATTGGTTGGTTGGGTTGGACCCAAGTTGCAAGTTCCAGCCCATTCACCATAGATACGTCTACAATAAAACCCAAGAGTTGTCGGAGTTAACAGTTGTCAGCCAACTTAGCTAAGGATTGGGGTGCACAACCTAGGTTGCCAACTATTATGAATTAGTTGTGAATTGGTTATATCATCAGATTGATGGTGAAAGCTCTGTACTTGGTAGTAAAATCCCAGTCAGATCCCAGTATCTTGACCCCTAAAATCATGTATAAATCCGTTTTTTGTTGATCCTGTTGATCCTCATGTTTGTCTCAGTGAAATCTCAAATGTTCTTTGTGAAATCATTGAAATCCCCCGTTTCGTTCAGCTCTTCATCACCATTGACGTTCAGAATCCACCGGGGAAATCAGGTTCGGCTGCAGCTATGACTTGGAAAAGGACAACTGCACCGCCTGTGATGCCGCAGATCCCTTGGTGACCGGGGCGGGGGCCGGGGCGTGGAGCCGATGGCGGAGCCATGAAGAGCCCAGTCGGGGTCGGGGTTGGGTCAATGAAACCATGGCTCAATCACTTAACATTGGTATGGCTCAATCACTATCAAATCGTTTTTTTCACCAGGTTTAATCAGGGTCAACTAACACTTGATAGTGGTGAAAGTGAACAAAATGGATGTGGCTCATAAAAACATCATGAACAAAATAATACCAGACATCTATGTAGATGAACATGCATCTATGTAGGGCAGCATCTTGAAGAAGTGCAAAGACGTGAGGGCAGCATCCAATATGACAAAACACCAAAAGGATGTCCTTCCGGACATGTCAGAAACAAAAGAAATTGTGGACCCAGCAAAAAAAAAACTGCAGGGACGTCCACCATCCGGTTTCACCGACTTAAAAAGTCCAAAAAACTGAAGGTGGCAGCCACAAAAACTACCCTGGCTCCAGAGCCATTACCAAAGCGGCACATTCTGGGAAGAGATTTAACCAGCATGTGAAGCCAAAGATGGATGGGTATGCCGCGAACCTGCAGGTGAACCGGTGAATTCGAGTAGGTATTCGATCCATATCCACATCATCAGCACTTGTTTTTTTGCTCACATGGATCGCTGCCTCGTGAGGTACGGCAGTTTCACATCCCTTCCTCGCATCTGTGGAAAGAACGCGCTGAAGGGAAACCTGGACACAGTTATCCTGCGGTCGGATAACTGCTTGGCCTCCATATCAAAAATGACCATCTGAGATGAGATGTTTCTTAACCTTTTCTTTGATTGGTCGAATGGGTACAAACTTGTTTGGTCAGTTTCAATTGTAATATGGATGATTCATGATGATTCACTCCCAAGCAACGAAAATTGGGAGGGAAAGGCTCCAACCACCAACCAGTGGATGCCTTGCTATATAGTCAATCAATATGCGATTGTTACTCAAAAGCCAATTGTTTTCTGGAAATGTTCACATAGCTATTGAACATGGCACATTTAGCGCAATTCGTTCAATGCTTTACATGAGAGGAAACTGTAAGATCTGGTTGGGATTTTCCCCATTGGTCAACAGATATAAGAGGGTTATAGTATGTTATAGTTATAATCTAACATGTAAATTACATGTAACATATACAAACCACCATTATATATATATGTGTTGTAATCCCATCCTTTTGCCCCAAGGATTTGCAGCGCCGAATTTGCGCATCGCTGCGGGGCCGCGTGCTGCTGCAATGCGAACTTTCGCTGGAACATGGAGACGCGCCATTGCTTGGGAGCCCGGGACGTGGGAGCGCTGGGTGAGCTGGGTGAGCTATGTGAGTCATTTAAAATAGGATTGTTGATTGGTTAATATAGGGACTTTTTGGGTTTTAATTAATGGTTTAACCATCAAACGATTGGATTTCAGTAGGACTTTACCATCGATTGTACTGGTTCTATGGGGTTTAAACCATAAACGACAAATGGCCCTTAATTAACAGTTATAAATGGTATTATATATAACTCTTACAAGTAAGGTTATATATATTACATATCATTATAAGCCAGTTATAACTCTTACGGGCTATATTAATAATTGTATGGATCGGATCGGTGTTTCATCAAATCTGTTCAGGTGTCCACGGTCAGAGATTCAGGGAGGTGCACCCCATTATGCCATTGCATCGTTTGAATGGGAACTTGCATCCGGTTATGTGGTCATATTTACCCTCTGGTAATGACTAACATAGCTATTGAAAATGACCATAGAAATAGTGGATTTACCTACTATAGATGGTGATTTTCCATAGCTATGTTAAATTGCCAGAGGGTACAAGCACGGAAATGTTGACTTAGTCAGGGGCACACCTTTCACATGTGTACCTTCTGGTAATGACTAACAGTTCGCTATTGAAGCCATGGCCATAGAAAAAGTGTGTTTTCCCATGAAAATAGCATGGTGATTTTCCAGTTCGTTATGGAGCAGTTTACCAGGCCGGGTAAATTCCATTAAATCCCATGAAAAATCCCATGAAAGATCCCATTAAACCACCATAAATTCTCATGAAATTCCATTTAACCACCATTAAATCCCATTAAACCACCATAAATTCCCATTAGATCCCATTAAACCACCATAAACCACCATTAAACCACCATAAATTCCCATGAAACCACCATAAATACCATTAAATCATTGTGGTTCCACATCAATTTTCAAGAACCGTCAGAGACGAAAAAGACGGGGGTGCCGTTACCGGCTCTGTGTAACCAGCGGTCTGGGAAGTCCGGACGTTGCGATGTCCAAGCTCATTCTGGATGTTCAGGGGAAAACACCTGATTCCCAAATGATTCTGTAATACATCTAGTTATATATATATATATAATGTATGACATAATCTAGAATATCATTTAATATAATATGACATAATATAATATAATATAAAATGATATAATAAAATAGAATAAATTTATATACATTTGTATATATTTGTAAGCCTGAATTTCTCACAATGACAAAATTTGGCTTCAAAGCCAACCATATCATGTTCATGTTGATATGGTTTTGACCAAACTTGAATAAACTGGGGCCACATAGGGCCATAGGCCATAGTTGGCAAAAACAAATCTTACAACATGAAAAAAATAGGACCAAATTTTGCAAACAAATGTATATGTCAAACAATAAACATGACTGAGAACAATTAGAAAACAAATTACCCATATTCACTTGTAAATCGACATGTTGCTCATAAACATGGCCATATCATGCTAGTATGTCACCCGTGTTTGGGGAAAACAACGCAATGTTATTCTTCAAGAAGAAATCGACATAGTTCAATCAGTTTTAATGGTGTTAGATGCATGCTGCCACATCCACACGGACATACATATTTCACCATGGAAACCTTTTTGAACAATTGACAAACCCGAATATCATGTTGTTGGTTGCAGTGTACATCTACACCCCATTTGTTGCATCCCCACTACATTATCATAGCGTATCAATTGTATCCAATGATAAAAAACATCGAAGCATCATTGAATTATTGACCTTCACTGCTGGGACACATCCCATCTTCACCCACGGCCACCCCAAAATCCAAGGTACTATAAATACAAGAAATTCTCATAGAAACATATAGAAACTATACTGATATGTCGGAAATAATCCATAATTCCGTTGTTACAAATCAATGGATATCTCATAAAAGAAATTGCAGTGTAGTTGTATCTTCAGTAGCAATGGCTGGGCTATCCATAGATATCATATCTCATAATTTCATATAGTTTGGATATGAATATATGATATCTATGAGATATGAGATACCTATGTTTATGATATCCATAGATACCATAGTTATTGATATCATAGATTTTTCATATCCATAGTTTATTGATATCCCAAGGAAACTGAGATTTCAGGATAGCCCAGCTTGGCGAGGCGAGGCCGCTGAAGACTTGGCGATGGTCATCGAAACGTTGCCTGCACCGCCGGTGCCATGGTGATGTCGAGTTCACGGAGGATTTTTCAGCAACGAATATGGGGATGCTATTGGGGATATGAACATGTGTAAATATATATATATATGACAAGCAAAAATGGGATGGGGATATATAATCATTATAAATATTAAATAGTGTATATATATACAATGGGAATATTACTTAATATTGTATATTGCATGGGATTTTGATATACCTATATAACCAAATGGGGGATAACTTGATAGATGTGGGTGTGTCTGAAAAATGGTGGATAACCCAAAGTGGCAAGTACAAGAGGGAACATGATGAGAAACGATTGAAATTTGGCTGTGCCCTATTTCAGACAAACACATTTATATACGGGAAAGCATGTTATTTTCTCGCAATCAAAGATAGGAATATTAATCAGAAAATCATTTGCCATTTACTGTATGTTTTTGTTAACAATGTGATTGGACAGTAACTAAGGCTGTAGAACGTATGAGGAAGTCAACTTGGTAAGCAATAACATAATTTCGTTAGGATCAAATGGTTCATTGAAAGAGGTTGAGCTGGTCTTGGGTCAGATGAACAAGTGTGATACCCTCTGGTAAACTAACATAACTATGGAAAATCACCATTTCTAATGGGTAAAACCACTATAAATGGCAATTTTCAATAGCTATGTTAGTTTACCAGAGGGTAACTCAACTTACTCTAGTGCCTCGGGATCCAGTACCATTTAATTCCAGTATGATTACGGGTTCCAATCACACCACCACGGTATTGGCATTAGCATACAATCCAAAAAAGGAGATACGGAGATCCCTGGGGCTTAGATATAGCTGCCAGTGGGACATCATTGTACCCTGATGAACATATGGTGGTAATGTTTTTCAAGAAAACTCACAATGTATGATCAATGCTTTCATGGTTATGATTGAAAGATATGTCAACGTCGGTCTAGGTCCTGCTGCCCTCACAGATCTAAAGGCATCTCCAACACCCGTTGGGTACCCAAAGTTGACATATACTCTATGTTTGCTTGTTTGACTCGCTAAATGTTCATATCGGGTTTGTCAACTCCCCATTTTTGGTTGCTTAACTCATGCCTGGTTTAATTGCACTAAATTGGACATGAATTATGTTAAAGCACCATACCGAGACCCTCCAAATACCCCAAACACATGTCAATAACACTAAGATTATGGGTCAAACAAAAAACACCATGTTCTAGTGGGCACTAGTACAGTCCCGAGGAAGAAAATAGCAAAATAGCTGGTTAGTTATATCCCATCATATTTATATATATATATATATATTTATAACTATGATAGTTATCCCCATGTTCTCATCCAGGTACCACCTGAGGATGTGGTGCCAGGCGCTGCGCGAGTAAAGATCTTAAAGCTGGCCGGCTCCACAAGGGATGTGCATCCCAGAGATGTATGGTGGTTAAGAAGAAGCTATATACATATTATATATATACATATATATATATGTATATTATATATATATTTATTGTTGTTAAGAAGCCATATATAATCATATATATATACACCCTCTGATAAGTTAAGAGTTTGCTATTGAAAATGGCACTTTTAGTAATAGTTGATTTATCGTTCTTAAAGATTCAAGATGGTGATTTTCCATAGCTATGTTTGTTTACCATAGGGTAAGTGTGGGTATTCCAAGTCTAACTGTGGTATAATATGTTTATTAGATGTTATTAGCTACTTTGTAGAGTGGGATGCACATCCAATTAGGCTCCACTGATAGTCTCTTTGGTGATTGGAGCCATTCAAGCATATTGATGCGGATCCATGTTGCCATCATTTACCTAAGAACAAGTTGGGAGTTGAACTATCTGGTGGTTGGGAACTGCGAGGAGCTACGGGTATCCATGTTCTGTAGTTTTCATGGGGAGCGCTATTTCCCAGTCATATATGGATTATAGTGCTTTTTTGGCATCACCAACATGAACAGATTTTCGAGGCCTGAAAAATGTGGTATATCCCATTTATACTGTAGGTGAAATAAATATCGATACAATATTGACCATGAATGGAATATTATATCATCTAAAAATGGAATATGATAAATGATATATCATCTATATCAAGTGTACATGGTTTATATAAACCCACAATACCTTTATAGTTGATACACTGTCATTAATTTTTGATACATGTAAAATACAATTTGTTGATAAATGACTTAAATGCGTTATAACATTACTACATCATCTAAAATTGAGATGTTTCAGTATATCATCTAACATCTATGTCATCTATAAATTGCATGAACACACCCACAATGCCAATATTAGTTGTTACAGTATTTATATAATATGATAGTAATATACATTATACCGTCTATAGATGTTATAATATTCAATCTTCAATCATGCCAAAATAAAAACAATATGCCAAGAAATATACCATTTATTCACTAATAATAATAATTAATATTATTATTATTACTATTATTATTATATATATACAATAATATAATATATATGTATACCAAACATTTATTGTGATTATACCATCTTTGTTTGCTCTCTTTGTAACTCTGGTGTTGTGCCAGCCGGTTCGGTTGCCGTGGTTCGTTTGCTGCCAGGTTCCCAGACTTGGACGGCCGCAGGCATCAGCTGTGAGAGCAGGAGAGGGGTTTTTTATGGATTTTCTGCTGCTTCCCAGGTTGGAAACACCATAGGAAAATGATGATTTAACGAAGAACAAATGATGATTTAACCAAGAAAAAATGCTAACTTAACCAGGAAAAATAAATCAACAGACATAACTGCGGGGGCACCATCTGATAACTGATATGGTATGATATGGTCATACCACTATGGGGATTTAATCAGCAAAACATGTGTTTAATGCAACGATTTTCATATATCAATATGTGTGTTTTCTCTTTAATGGGATATGGTAATATAATGGGAAATCCCAATTGAATCCCTGCATGTTTTGTCCCTTAAACCAATCCATTAGAACCACCGACCTTTTTTTTTTCGGATGGTTGGCTTCCCAGGAACGCCTACAGCTGCAGCGATGGACAGCACTGCTGCTGTCGTTTCGGCTGCGTTTTCAACCCCGAGAAAGACAGTTGTAGCGCCTGCAGTGACCTGCATGGACAATGGTGGGAGGCTACCGGGTAGACATTTGGGAACCCCCAAAAAAGGCCATTGTTTTCATGGGAAATTTCAGCACTATTGCGAATAACATGTTCATTTTGGAAATCCCCAAAGGTGTAAAAGTGGAACTAAGTTCAACCATGTTCTGTGCTAGTGAAATTGGACATTAGGTATGGGTTCTTTATACCGAATGCTATGAGTTTAGAGTTTTCCTGTTGTGAGCTATACCCAACAAAACGGTTGAATCGACAGACCTAGATCCAATTTGCTCTCCGAAGGCTCTAAACCCAGCTTTGACATTTGCTGAGGCTTTTATTAACTCACTCCAGGATAGAGTCCCCTTGTTGTTGACATCTCCTTGGGCAAACGGAATTGGATTCCGCATGCAGTTACAATTTCTTGTCCAGCCATGGGGCTCGAGTAAGAGTGACCTATGGAATACCGAAATAGAATGTTGGGTAAAATATGGTAAAATGAAGTTCCAGAACAACATAACCATAACCATAACTAGTAAATCAGTAAATCCCAGAGACTTCAGCGATTTTGCTCTGAACAGATTCGGGTCACGACCCACGGCTCCCGGCGCCGAGGTGCTGATAGCCCTCAGGTGAAGAGTTTCCACATTCCCTCGTCCCATCTCTGGGCCGAGCGCATCAAGGACCGCCCTTTTCACAGCAGGAAAAGTGCTTTGGAGTCAGCAAAATGGCTATGGATCAATACCTATACATACCATTTTTAGGGGATGAACATCCATTTACCAGCTATTTTGATGTGAACTACAGGGGTACAAGGTTTTGACACACTGCCAAATCAGCAAATCTCTGATTTGATGGTGGTAAAGTGCCCTGAAAACAGCGATGTTTTCCTGGTTCATGGCTTGGTCAGCGGGGTCAGGGTGTTTGGATGTTTTGGGTTGATGGGGAATAGGACTACGGGAACTACGGGGTTTATGCACCAATTTGTAACTGGGCGGCCCCACCTTGTAGAGCTCACGGAAATACTGAATCAACCAGAAGGTATTGGGTACACAATGTCATGGGATGTAATGGTTGATGACTTGATCTGAATTTGTTTCGATCCACTCCAGCATCAGGACCTTGACTCCCCTTTCTGATTGGAGTGCAGTTGATTTGAAATATTTGAATAGTTTACAGATAGTAGATCCGTAGATCCATGTCGACAAGTAGGTGATCAACTTCTGCGCCACGGAGTTGTGCCGTTGTTCCCAGGAGGGTACCTGCGAACCTGAGCATAGCCATGCCTGCGGCAAGGCATGTTGTCAGTGGCTCAGAACTGGATCTAAGGAACCCCCGGGGCCCCTGGGGTTTAAAGGCCCTAGTTGGGGTGAACAGACAAGTGTTACCCTCTGGTAATTTAACATAGCTATTGAAAATTGTGATTTATAGTGGATTTTCCCATTAAAACCTTCATTTATGAGGGATTTTCCATGGCTATGTTAGTTCACCAGAGGGTATAGGAACTGCTTGGTGAGGATGATCAGTGAAACATTGCATAATATTCTTGGGACGGGCTTGAAACGCCAAGCACCTAGGTTGCATACTAATTATACCAGATAGACGTTTTTTTTTCAATCCACCAGGAGAGGAATCAATCTCTGTGGTTTCTGTAGTCTGTCACGTTTGTTAAATCAATATCCCAGGTATATCCATTGTATCAGGCGTACTTTGCTGCCACTATATATATATACACATATACATATGTATATAAATATTGTATATGTATGTATGCCTGTATCATTTTATCTTTACCTAGACCCTCCAAGTACCTGTAAAATTGGTTTTACAGCATAATCTCAGTACTAGCAGTTGTTTGGTGAATTTGGAGGGTCCAGGTGTATAATATGGAAGCCGCGAAGCAGTGACGGTGACGGAGCGCACTTAGGTTGCCATGGTAAATACCGCTGGGATCTAGAGCAGAGGTGCGGCCATCGCACATGAGATGTGGAAATTGAACATGAAAATCACCAGTAATTTGGGTAACTCAAGAATAAATCTCAGTTGGGGATGGTTCATAGAACCCATAATGTGTAGTGATTTTGGAGATGGTTTAGGGTTTACCAGGTTTACCACATTATTGGTGGCGTGGAAAGTATTCCAAGGAACTCAAATGTCAAATGTATTCACCTCCCCATTTTGGAATTGAACATAATATGGATGACAAATGTTGAAAACAGCTTGAAAGGTTCTACGTGACGTGGCAGTTCCTGGCACGAAAAGAAATTGGTGGGTTGGTGAGTTGTTGCCAAACCCACGTGTATTCTGGGGCACATCCAGGTTTTGTTTAAGGCAAACAATGTTTACTGTAAGAGGAAATGTGTGAACAACATCGCAACATCGCCCTATCTCTGGCTGCAAATCATGACATGACAGGGGCTTTCAGGTTGTAGCTGGCGGTTTTGAACAACTAGTTCCAGCAATTCGTAGTGACTACTCTGGGTCTAGTAAGTGATCATTTCGAGGCTCATTGGTGATCTTAAACCAAGGTGGTAGGTGTGGCTTGAGAACATGTTTTGAAACTTCTCAAGTGGCAAATGTATCACCTGCTAAGAATTGTATCAACTCCAGAACCCAGAATATTCCAGAGCGATATAACAAACAATATATATATATATATATATATATGATATGATATGATATGTTATGATATGATATGATATGATATAATATTATATAATACATATATATATAT
>Ga0126342_10001110_pt1 | contig 35833 bp, 33 predicted proteins | sample Cyp1metagenome_FD_92528 | JGI IMG/M metagenome (GOLD analysis project Ga0126342, IMG submission 92528) | Coral microbial communities from Lord Howe Island, Old Settlement Bay, Australia - Cyphastrea 1 metagenome | ecosystem: Host-associated > Invertebrates > Cnidaria > Coral ... | reverse complement strand
TGTGTCTATGTGTCTATGTGTCTATGTGTCTATGTGTCTATGTGTCTATGTGTCTATGTGTCTATGTGTCTATGTGTCTATGTGTCTATGTGTCTATGTGTCTATGTGTCTATGTGTCTATGTCTATGTCTATGTATGTATGTATGTATGTATGTATGTATGTATGTATGTGGGTATGTATGTATGTATGTATGTATGTATGTATGTATGTATGCATGCATGCATGTATGTATGTATGTATGTATATGGATGGTTAGGGTGATGTTAAGGTTGCAAATTTCCAACTCGTAACCTACCTTGGGCCTCTGTAGTCAGTTGGAAAGTGTCCTCCTCTGACTCCAGCTGTTGCAAGAGGCCACCAATGCCTAGGTGCGATGCCACAAAGAAAGATTGGGACTCTTTCATGCATTAAACAAAAATGGAATATTGGAATATGTTGGAACTCCTTATTCAGAAACCTTCATAGAACATATGAAGAGCGAACAGTTTTTTGCGTGTTCAGAAATGTGCGGTTTTTGGTGGGCAGCAGGATGCCAACAAGACTGGAGTAGAAGGAAACACAATTTCAAACAAAATCGAACTATACCACATGTTTGGCCCCTATGTATACATATAGGTGTATACCAGTGTATATGCATGTATGTCTGTTTGCCTGCCTGCCTGCCTGCCTGCCTGTCTGTCTGTCTGTCTGTCCGTCTGCCTGTCTGTGTGCCGTAAGTGCACATGCCTTTACACAGATACACATCTTACATATGATAAATCACATAGGCAAGTCTATGCACAACTGATATCCCCCCTGTGTAGTTCTCGTGGAGGACCCCGACGGTCTTTGACTTGATCCAGTTCATCTTTGTACCTCAGGGAGCGGCCTGGTATGGTGTTGACAAGTGGAACCGCCTGGTTTGGTGGTTCTATAGGCAATAATAACATTTAACAACCACACATTAAATCTCCAAAAATGGGTTTACTGCTGAGTTTGATCCCCAATGATCCCCAAACCCTTTCATTTGCTGCGCATCAACTTGCTTTCTCTCAGACCAATCCCATCCCCAAATGAAGTAACTCACCAAATTCACCCATCAGAAATCAGACCAACCGGGATCAAATGAATATGTGCCAGCATGTTCCACCAGGGTTTCTGGGGGTATGGTTGTATCTTCACACATGGATAATAAATATCAATAAATTATATAAATGTTCTTGGCAGTTTGCACAGGAGCCAAGAGTTGATGCTTTTTTTTTATCTAGCCTAGCTCAGGAGCAGAAAGAAAAAACCTGGATCCCTGAATTGTTTGAACACAAACATAGATGTAGGGCAAACATATGCCAACATCCATATTTAAGGATGGCAATAGCAACGCTACATGTTCCCTTATATCAACCAAGTCATAACATCATATCGAATCGACAGGCCTCAATGTCTCCGTGCCGGCCATGGTGAAACTGCCGCATCGCATATGATGGGCTTTGAGCAGCAAGGACGGTGCAACGGTGCAGGCCCAGTGCCGTTCTGGCTGCAGGGAATCCCATCATCACCAAGGGCACGAAAAGCAAAAGGTAGGTATGGAGGTATTGTCACCGACAGTATGAAAATGGTCTATATCTATCCAGTGATATTCCAAAAAATGCCGAAGTTGCCCGCTGCAACAGATTGGGGCTCGAAATTCCATCATTCTCTCAAATTGTTTGCCAAAATCTGAAATCTGTCAAGAATGCAACGTGTATGTACCTTTCTGCAATCTCATCCTATGGCAGTTTTCTATGATTACATTTCTTATAAGGGTCCATCCTAATTACACATATTGCCATCATTCATCTTGCTTTGCAAAGGGACCAATTGCCCTTCCCTTGGGAGCTACAAGGTCTCAGCACCCTCGTTTTGTTTTTTTTTTTTTGCGCCAGCAAGTACCGGCAACGGCAACACCAGAAAGGCTACGACTTAAATCAGGGCACCGGACGGATGCCAGGTTGAACCTGGAAGATTCCACCAGAAAAACCGGACTGCAGCGCACATTGCCCCACTGCGCTCAGCTGAGCTAAGCACCATGAATGTGGCAGCGTGAAAATTGAACAAACAAGAGTGAATGGATCAATGGAATTGTAGACTTCAAGCATCCTTGTGTAGGCTCTCAACCCATCAGAGACCACAAGGTAACATCCTGATCTCTTGTCCGTCAGAGTTCATGTTCCTTCACCACATCCTTCAATGGTTTGCCATCAACAGTGACACCACGCTTGTCAAAGCCCAAGTGACTGCGAGCACCGCAAACCACCGGTAAACCACCCTCTGTGTCTGTCAAAATGAGATGCATGGAGTACTTGAGATTGTCCTGGCTACGCAGGAATTGTCAGCCATTCTTGACAGATTTGCGCAAGTACAACACTGCGGACCCTTCGCCGGAATCCAAATGAACCCATGCGTACAGTACTATGCGTCTATATGTGAGTATAAGACGTTCAGCTGAAGAAATCATTAAGTGCATTAACGGATCTGACTATATATCTACTGTATATTATACGGCATGTAAATCTAACCCATGTAATCTGTAAATCTGAGGTTGTTTCACCAAAACATCATGGGACAAGCGAACATCTCCGCATCCAGTCGTGGTGAGGTTGTGGTACTTCAAACCACTTAGCTGCTGCCATCTGAGGAATAGGTGAACAGGAGGACCCTCACAACTGCAACAGTTCCAATTCCAACTATGTATATATATATATGTACATATACATGCAGGATGGGGCCCCCAAGATAGCTAAGTTGCCTTATCAGTGGCTCAACTATGGTTTATGGTAGATATAACTATATATATATATACTTAACGGGAGTTCTAATGGTTTATAAACAAACTTAAAACTGGGGAGCCCATCCTGTGTATATATATATAATACCAACAAATGGCTGTGCCTGAAAATGGAGGATACCAAACAAGAAATAACATAGACATGTTCAATAACCATTGCATTTTTAATGTGGAAATGGTGATCAATGAATGGATTTGGCGTGCCGAGACTCGGGAAAGTTGGCATCCAAATGTGAATAGACCGTGTCACGAGTGATGGCTGGCCATGCGGTACCAGATCCCTGGTGCGCTGAATCTGAGTGGTAAAATGTGGTATAAACATGTATAAACCACACTGGACTTGATGGATTTTTGTTGGGGCTGGGCAAACTTCATTGTTTGACAATGTTTGGATATTTTCTTGGATGGCTTCCTCCATCAAATGAGGCCCAATGAGGTTGCCACTATTCCGTGCCAACTGCATGAAGTCCCAGAAGAATTCAGAGTCCTGGTGCTCCACTTATTGTCATTTGAAACCGATCCCTGAAAATCACCCAATGTTTTGTGGGTAATTGCTGGATGAAGGGGGTACCCCCATGGCCCCATGACAAAAGGGAAACCAGCACCTAATGTATGGAACCCACTCCAATTGGTAAAGCCAGATCCATGTTGGTGCATGTGCAGTAAGTCATGCATGACTCGGATGACCATGACTTCGTATAGGTTAACCCATGGTTAACCCATGGTTAACCCATGGTTCACCCATGGTAACTGGTAACTTGACGAACCCATGATTATCCCAACATTATCTCTATAAAACCATGTGTATATATATATATAAACCCATGGTGACGACTGGGGATCCCCAAATGACCCCTGGCATCCTAACCATGGCGACCTGGTCCATGGGTCCATGGCATCGCCTTGTTGTGCCTGGCACGTAGCTCTTCGGAAGGTGCCCAGCCCAACTGCTGGGCGTAGCGAAAGACGTGGGTGTCCTGAGGCCGGACGATGTTATGAAGGATCTATAAGGATCTGTAGGTTTTTCTTCAAATGAAAGAAGTAATCATCAACATAATACTCATATAATAAATTATATATATATATATTATATATATAATAACCTTCTAGCAAATAGAAGAATCCAGATTTGAAACCAATGCAGTTAGAATAGTACGCACGCCCACTTAGAATATTCTGATAACATTAGCAGTTGGAATATTCCAAAGTTCGATGAATCCATTCGACGCACATGGACATCTTGCTCTTGTTTCCCTATGCTGTTGTGCTCTGTCGAAATGTCCATGCTGCTGTACCTTCAAGTTCAATTTGTCTTCAAATGCCACCAACGGCTGGTGGTTTCCATGTATCTTTCCAAATTCTAATGTAACGTAGTGTTTCCAAAATCACATTGCCATGATTGCAAATGCCACACTTCAAGAAGTGATGTTTTTATTGATATCTTCAATGTCAAATATTCTATAATAAGTGCTATAATAAGTGCAATAAAACACATGCGGATAGTTTTTTTTTGTGGAAATTGTCGGCCTCGAACGGAGCACCGGGAGCTCCGTAGAATTTGAACGAAAATATGGCAAGTGCTAGCGACTAGAACGCAATTGTAACACATAGACACATTAGACATTATATATATATATGTGTATATATATATGCAATTATACATATTATATATATAGATACCCGTTTGAAATTCAGCTATGGGATCGGGACCCCTTATTATATAGGCATTGCATTTGTTCCTAACCTCAGCCATTATAAAATGATGGTTCTCAACCTCCAGAGGGTTACGGAAAATGACAACATGACACTGCTATAAAATGAAGATTGGTTTTTATCATCAGGGTTACTTAAAGGGGACACTCCACCACTACACAATGAAAATCGTTTTTTTTATCATCAGGTTGCTTAAAGGGAACACTCCGTCACTACAAAATGAAGATTTGTTTTTATTATCAAGTTACTTGAAGGGGACACTCCACTACTACAAAATGAAGATTGGTTTTTATCATCAGATTCATCAGGTTGCTTGAAGGGAACACTCCGTCACTACAAAATGACGATTGGAAAGGATTGGATGTTTATCTTTGGAAAGGTCTTTCAACTACCGAAACATTGAAATCTTATTTAAAATGCAATTCCCAAACTGTTTCTACAAAATGCAGGGCCCAACCCCATTTTGAAACTTTGTTTTTACCTAGAAAATAGCCCTGATATGGGGCACAAGGTCTCCCATTCTGTGCTGGAAATTGGAACGGGGATATATATATAGACTAAACCACCAATACCTCATAATTGTTGTCGTGATTGCTGACACAGATGCATTTCGTACGTATCGCTATGCACATGCGTATATAGATAGATAGATATAATCATATACACACACATATATATATATATTATACACATACACACATATCATATATATATATATATTATACACATATTACTATTACACATGAACATTATAAAATGCAAATGAGTTCGCCATTGGATTGACATATGCCATTTCCACATCCGCCCTAAAACATCCGTGGCCGCCGGTGGACAAAACTCCAAGTCGCCACCGCCATATCGGGATTGTTACAGTCGAACAAATTGATGATGGCCTGGGCTCGGCAGGTCACCATCTGGATCCATCTGGAGATTGTTCTACCAAGGAACATGTAACCTTGCTATACCCTCTGGTGAACTAACATAGCAATGGAAAATCACTATTTTTAATGGGAAAATCCACTATTAATGGTCATTTTCAATAGCTATGTTAAATTACCAGAGGGTATATGTTATTTTTCATGTCTTTTCTTCCAATGCTCTGTCCCTTGTTGCTGGTTGAACAACTCAAAAAAATACTGGACCCTTGCTAGCTGAAATTCTTGCCCACCCCGGAAGGCAATGGGTATGAATGAGTTGCATGTTCATACAACTCCATCAAACCACCCACATGCGAAGTCAGCGTTCGTTGTGGGTCTTCTTGTGACTTTCGCAAGATTCATGCCTGCATCCTTTCTAGTTCAAAACCCATCCACAATAATTCATGCAGGTTCCCCAGTTACTCAATTTCAACATTTCTCGCTCGTTGTCACCTACCCCCGAAATCCAAAATGGCATGGCCCAAAAAAATGCAATGTCCATTAATTTCTTACAGTATCAGTATCAAAAAGGTGTCTTCCAAACCCCCCAGTTTTGAAGCCTGTCATCTCTCTTCCATGAGAAATTCCGTTCAGAAACTCTCTCAGCAAGTCACACTGGTCTTCTTGCCCACCCCTTGGAACCGCTCCAATTCCTCGTGGAATCGCATTTTGTTCTTAGTGAGATGGTTTAAGGAAGTGAAGATGTAGAAGCCACCAGGTTGGCCACGGTATTTCCCTCCCTTTTGTTGGTTTAGTCGCGGCGGTTTTTGTTTCTGAAATGCGCGTGAATCCAATCCTTCTGTTTGCTTCCCAACAAGACACGTCTTGAACGGGCAGAATCTGTAAGTAAATATCCCGGCACCAAAGCTTGTACCATTGGTTGAAGCGTCCTGTTTTCGTTGGTCCAAGACTCTATTCACAGACCATCCAACAACCCATGGCCAATCTTAGATACACAGTGGAAACAAAAATCACATGTTCAGCTCGCGGAGGAGGAGAAAAGTATGGTACAAAATATAGGGAGGAAGAAAAAAACAGTCCTGGTGCACCTGTTCCTTGTTCAACTTTCTCAAGAACTCCATGGAGGACTCCCCACGCTCCTGCGCTGTCCCGGCTCTCCGGGATGCCAAGACGCATGGAGACACACATTGGGATGGGTCAAAACCAAGTACTCCTCGGGAAAAATAGTTGCTAAATGCGGTAAATGGATGGTATGGATGTTCATAAACCAAGTGCTAAGCTGCTAGTTGGAGATATGAACAAAATATAACAAAATGAACTGAATCGAAACATGGATAAAAATGGGACCTTCCTCTGACGGATGAAACATGTGGAACATGCGGACCGCAACCCAAGAGGGCACCTTGTGCAACGTCTTCAGGATTGCTTGGATCCATTTGGTTTTCCTGGCCCAGAAACACCAGGTGCTTGGAGTGTGCCCTACTTATCCTACTTGGGGTTGTCTCATTTGGTTTCCGAGCTTCCCCATGCTTTACCCCATTTTAGGGCGAATAAACATGGGATAACATGATGATGAGAATGAAGGTTTTGAATTTTGAGCCCCTGGATGGGGATTCCATATCTTGAAACAACCCCATCTGGTTCTAACAACGCGTGGCCTATTAAAATCTATTAAAACAAGTACCCCCCGCAATCAAACATGGCTAGCTGGGAAATTCCTTATAAATGGGCATTTAAATGGTAAAATCATCTATAAATATACAGTAAATATCCCTTGCCATGCTTGACTACCGGAGGGTGCATTGAAAACATAAAAAAAAGTCCGCAGTGGCCTATAAACATGTTCACTTTATCCTGCACTTGGTCCTGGTGGCACATCCTCACAGATCAGTCAAACCTCAACAGGCCTCATGAGCACCTCACTTCAACGATTCCTGTCAGGTCATTCCCCCCTTCGCGCTTTGGTGCTAGACCACCACAGCGAATGACTTTCTGCACAGCTGCCGGCCGGGCAGTGCGAACTTTGTCCCACGTGGGGAAACCTCATTCAATGGTCACAATATGTTGAAATGTATGTCCTCTGGTCATGTCAAAACTTGCTACAGAAAAAAACAGCATGTTTAATTTAATGATTCAGTAGATCATCGAAGTAAATGGGCCATCTATACGGTAGCAACCTGTTCAATTACGAAAGGGATCGAAAGGATGTCTAAACATATATACATACATGATCTTATTTATCTTCTCCTTGCCAACGCCTTGACCAAGAACGTAGGTCGTTAACCACCCCCACCGTGCTGCTAAGATACTCTTTTTCAGCTGACTGAAGGCCCTGTGGGAGTTGGTATTTGTTGTGTTCTGCGACCTCATCTGCTTCAAGCAGCGCATCCCAATCTGGTAAAGAGACTTGGTAATTGACATTCCCCTTGCATTAAGCGAATATAATTCAAACATGGTTGCTTTCTAGTGCCAACATCATTCAGCGTTGGACAGTCAGCATCCAAACGTCCTATGCACGAGTGTGACAGCTCCCAATGGCTACTTCGTTCAGCAAAGTCCAGCATATTCAGCTAAGTTCAGGCAGTGTGGCAAGACAAAAAGCAGACTTGGACCGAGCCTCTGACAGAATGGTACCCACAACTGTGTCCAGAATGTTTCTCTTGCCCTTTCCTGACAAAGCTGAGCGGAAAATAACAAGCTTCACAAAGCTCATGGTGGCCCGTTGTTTTGCTTGGGTTCTTGTGTCCCTGCATATCTGGGAAGTTGAGGCATGATGACCCCACTGGAGCAATGAAAAATAACCCTAAGTATCTTATCCTATTATATCCTATTATGCTGGTTGGTATTCTTTGATATCACTATTATGGGCTATAGTAATCGCGAACACCTATTATTCTCAGTAGTATTTATCCAAAAATCACTTCGATCACTCCCCGTGCCGGTCACCGTGCCGTCACCCAATGGCCTGGCCGTCTTTCTCCAAAGTGCCGGGCCAAGAGCTTGTGAAACTGCTTCACCTAAGATCCGATGATTGCGCCATGTTCCATGGATATCCATGGGTTAGGAACATATCTTTAACAAACTTACTAACTGCTAACTAGGTAAGTAACTAACTCCATGGCCCATCTGAAGCATGTGCTTGTCCAAGAATGGTGTATCCGGAATTTACTGTATCCCACTTGTTTTTATGTTTTTCAGGTGTATGGACATCCCTTAGAAGGGAACGCCAAGTTCAAACAAACCTATATATTCAAATTATATTCATAGTTCATAGATATCCTAGGGTCAACTAACATAGATGTGGACAACCAATGGGTTTCCTTAGGACCACGATCTACAAATGTCATGGATTTTCCATATCTTTTTGTTGCCCCAGGCTACAGAAATAGGAGCCGGGCCTCGCTCGCGCTGGGCCGTTGGAAACCCGGAAAGGGTGAGCTGCTTTTGGCCGACCTTGTGTGTCACTGGAGTCACCCTGTGGCTAAATGATAAAACACATGGAGGTCTCACAAAACACACACACACACGCACACACACACACGTATGTGTATATATATATATACTATATAATTATATATATAATTATATATGTGTGTGTGTGCGTGCGCGTGTGTATGTGTTTTAATGTCAGGAAAATATATCTTAAAGTACATGTGCACTAATACACTACTGTATATAATATGTACATCGCCTCATCTGGACGGTTGCTGGAAGATCTATGAACCATGGTCAGTTGCTTGTGAGCCACCTTGCGAGCCAATGTGTTTCAATATGTTTCAATGGATGTGCCACGGCTAGTCTTATAGTAGACAACCTCTAAACAATAAGTTCATATAATTTCATATAATTTCTATAGCTGGTTGGCTCTGATTGCTATAAATCCCCACCTATAGCATATGGCTTCAGCACTATCGCTAGTGGCTTTCTCCATACTTGTTATACCCACAGTACAATCACAATTGCCTGGTGACATCCGCAGTGAAATCTCCACATTTGCTGGAAAATGAACGCACATTAATTAAAGTAGGCTATCCCCAATTCCAATGAATTAGAACCTTATTTTCCCTACTTAAATAGCTATTAATGGCTATTTGCAGGTACAGCATTTTGAGACAAACAAAAAAAATATGTTCAGCAGGCCATTGAACCCCCCCAGATCGGCTGCTCACACCGTCTCGGCGCAGCTTGGATCTTGCCGCTTGCCTCGCCGCTCAAGCGGCTAAAAATCGTGGCTTAGTTCACCCGAGTTCCAAGTGGATCATAACCCACTTATAAGTAGGGAAAGCAGGGTTTGTCCTGTTATAACATGTTATAACTAGAGTGAACTAAGCCACTTCCTAACTGGGGCGAACCACCACGTAAACAATCTGCACATTGAATTCTATTGATCTATACCTGTATGTTTCTGAAGATCTATCGGTCCGCCTTTCGCCATGACAAGAAATATGTACACATCATGATGTGCAGCAAAAAAAATCAAAGCGCTTTCAAAAAGTACGACCTATCTATCTGCCGAAGTATGTATACATACAGAATTGAATAGATAGCACTAGGTGAATGATAATAATATCATTATACATATATATAGAGAGAGAGAGACTATATATATATAATCTGAAAACAGTTGAAATTTGCGGCCATTTAGGCTTGCGGCCCTTTGGGGATGATTCCCCCAATCCTGTTTTTAGACATATCCTGACCATAGAATTTCGTCATGACTTGAGGTCCAAAATCATCCAGATACTGTGGAAACTTGAAAATGTATCATCCGGTAATCAAAGATATCAAAGGTGGCAATGGAAATTCATGAAATTTCTCATTTCTATAGATCATTATGATCATTATGATCATTTTCCCAAGGAAAACCTCCATTTATACGGAATTTCCCGGTGCATGATTGAGAATATGCCAGAGAAATATGCGCCTGGCTCATCTTGATGCCATGTGACATGGCTTCCGTCCTGGCCATCCGGGGAGGGCAAAGTCTCTTCTGTAAAACCTGATGTAAACTGAAATGTTGTTGCAGTTCCCGTTCAAACAGTTGGGGTAAACCTATGTTTTGCTGGATGGGTTACACCTCATGCATCCGTATCCTCATGATTCCATATGCCATAAACCTTTGTGAGGGTCCTCCACAGTCATGGTTGAAGCGGAGGAATGTGGTAAACCCAAGAATCCACCGTCCCATTAAATAACCATTTGGAGGTCATGTAACATCATCCCAAATAGGGGTCTACCACTGGGGGATACCATTGGGAATGGCATGGAATGGCCTATCATTTGATTTACCTCATGAATCATATACACCCTGCATTCGTATGTTACTCATAGACCGCCGGAGTCAAAGCTTGCGAGTGAGACCATTTCCCATAGATCCATCAAGAAATTGGGTTGTCAACGGGGCCCCAGTTGTCTAGTTGGATCCATTAAATGTAAACTTGGATCTGTTTGGGGGGTATGTTCCATGTATGGTACAACCCCAAACCGGAGGGTTTAGGATGCGCCTCTTCATGATGGCCTTGCTCTTCATCACCTTCATCACCTAGCACTGGAGGCGTCAGGATCACGCAGCAATTGGGTTTCTGTCTCTGGGAATTGTCCAACAAAAATAGCCGTTGAAGCCTTGAGGGTGAAGGAATTTTGGCCGTGCTTTGGGCATCTGTTTGTGGCCTAGATGGGGATGGAAATTTGAGAAATCTCGGAAATCGCTGGGGATGCAACCAAAAAAATACACCAATGATCAAGCATGGGCATGCAGATCAGTAAAGTTGTGAAGGATGATGCTAGAATTCCATCCCAACTTTCTTCAAATGTCTGATGTTTCGGTGTCTTGGGCAACAAAACCATATCATATGATTGATTGAGGGAATCTGCCATGCACCTTGGCCATCCAACATGTTCTGGGCAGCTTGATTCATCTTGTTTCACTTTTTGCGGCGCCTTTCGACTATCAGATCTGTCAATTCCGGTTCTGCGGCCGTGTCCCCGGATCGTGTGAAAAAAAAAGCTGAGAATGACATCTGAACGCGCAACTCCAGTGAAGCAATCAACAATCGTTGAGTCATCAACCTGAAAAACGCGAAACATCATTGATCATTGATTACATCACGTTTGTTCATAAACAGAGCCTGGGGACAGGCTGCAAGAACATTCAGGTTTCATGCTCTAGTCCTCACCCCACCATACCTCCCTCATCTCCTTGTACGCACACTGTTGGCACAGGTCAAACCAACAGCTTTTGCAATGACAGAAACCAACAGATTGTTGGTCCTCCTCTTCATCGGCTTCACCCATCAACTCAATCTTGCAGTAGTCGCATCGGACACCTCCTGAGTAGATGGATGCCCGTGGCCGTGTGCGGCGCAGCGGCATGCTGCGCAAGCACCTCGGGCAAAGGCAGGAGCGAAAGCCTTCCACCGCCGTCAGCAGCCGGGGAACGTGGCCCGCATCCGCCTCAGGCACTGGGTGAAGAGCCGAAGGTCCAGGGTTCTCCGCATCCTCATCCGCCACTTGGCCGTCATCCTGGAGGGGCATTTAGCTGATCTTAAAGCCCCAAAAATGGAAAATTAAAAATACACAAAACTTATATTCCCAAGTTTTTGGTGGATTACAGTAATTACCCTTCTCATGGGGATATTATGGGGAAAAAACATATAAACATCTTCAGCCAAATCCTTGTCCTCCTTGTCCTCCTTGTCTTCATCTGACTTGACCGGGGGCAAACCTTCCACCTTCAAGGGCAGGTTATGAAGTTTCCGCCCAATATCTCATGGTTGATCATCTTCATCTGTCCCATCAAAATGACAATTTAAGGGTGAAAAAAGTTGATCCATTTTGATTAATCCCATGAAAACACTAAGAACCACTATATATACGATGTAAATCATCATGGCTTCACCTCAAATATCCCTCAACTCCCACAAGACCAAGCCATGTTTATCATTGTTTATCCATATTCCCCCAACTTTCGCATCAGCATACAAAATATAAACATATATAAACTACATAAACCTCCATAAAGCACAAGTCTTGCACCTGTTCGTGCCTGAAGTCTCTGAATTAATCCAACATTTTTCTCCAGTTGTTCTCCTTTCCCCATGTTTCCCTTAAATGTTCAACATGTTTAAGCACTTTCGTCGCGCCTTGCGACGCCGTTCCTCCAATTTCGCCTCCAGCTGCGCCCGCGACGTGGACGCCACCGATGCGGTGCTGGCGAAGCTCAGGCGTGTGATCGAGGTGCCTGCGGTCGACGGGGCAGCGGTAGAGGCGATGGAGCCACGCTCCTCACCTGATGGCGACTATGGAGCACCAGGGGGCATTGTCGGCCCCGGTAGAGGTGATTTTTCGCCAAGGGAAATCCCAAAAAGAATAGATTGAAGTACTGGATAGTACTGGATAGTACTGGATAGTACTGGATAGTACTGGATAGTACTGGATAGTACTGGATAGTACTGGTTTCAGCCAAAGTTGAGGACTTGAACCAAAACCTAATTGAGGTTTGAATTGTTGAATTCACCGGTTTCGAATGTTTTAACCATGCTGGACAAGTGAAAATAAAATTTGCCGAAGAAGAGCAAATGGGGGCATTGCGCTGACCAAGGCCTATCCGCATTGATGTTGGGACCCCACAAAATACAAATCTTCAGCAATCTTCGAAGCCAAAGGTCATTAATATTCTCAAATCATGGACGAGGAAATCACGCTATACCTTTATCGTTCTTTTACGCATGGGTCGTAAAAAAAGTTCTGGAAGGATTTTTTCATGTTTTTTCAGGTTTTTTCCTCCAATGCCCAAGTCACGATCATCATCTTTTCTTCCCAGTGCTTTGAAGGCGTCATCCGTGGCCTTAATCCTTCCCTTTACCGTCACGACATCGGGACCCACTCGGGTTGTGGGGGTGAGTGCTGCCACCCGTAGCTGCGCAGGTGCTGGTGGAATGGGAACTTCAAAGTCGAAAGCCTGGGGACGGGACGTAGGATGTCTGATACAACCGGAAGTTTTCAGGGGCGTTAAACCAACAAAAAATGCTGGTGTAATGGGGACATGATGAAGATAAATGGGAACAGAATGGGATACAATGGGGATATCACCAACATTAAGCAACAAAAATGGTGGTGTAATCAGTGTAATCGTGGCACGGATATAACCGGGATAAAGCCAACATCTGGTTAGTGGGTTCACCCCCTGAAACATGTTGGAAATCGTAGATCATCACCCGCTGTCTATGGTTGAAAATAAAGAGTGACACCACCAGCCAGGATCAGGCAGGGTCAGGTAGGCATGTTTGGGATGATGCTCCCCTCCAAAAAAAAAGATCATGCACCAATGCACGGTAAGGTTGCTGTGAAGTCATTGTAATCCACTGGATAGATGCTCAAAACATGGCCAAACATTGCAAACCAAAAACATGAGACTGCACCAAATTCAGCCATTTCCGGATTATCAACCTCAAAAGTGAAGGTTACTTTGGCTTTACCATAGGTGGGGGGAGCTTACCATACTATTTCCCTGCCATCTCAAGACCTTCAAGATCTTTCAAGAAAATCGATGAAACTCCCAACATCTCCCAACCCAACGATCCCTCACCGCGCCTGCCCTCTGCGCAAGCCACGAGCACAAACCATCACCCCAGCCTTGGTCATCAATCGAAGCTTGAACTCACGACCCTCCTTGGCCCTGGGACGCAAGGCCCATTCGATCCCTGGCTTCACTTCCGCCACCAGGATAGGCTTTTCCTTCAGAAGCCACTGCAGCAAGGGTTTCAGCAAAGGTACATCCACCAAGGGCGAGACCTCGGCACTTTTAGGCTTTTTGGATGTTTCTGTCAGGTGGGATTCTCATCATTAAGCGAGCACCATTGAGTAATGCAGGACAGACACCATTTCTCAAGCAGGGATGTCAGTAATCATGACATCACTCATCATTCCCTTTGAAACGACGCAGTAAAACAGGTGCTGTGGTAAACTCATTCTGGGTCGCTCTTATAGCTTCCAAAGACCAATCGCATTCATGGGTCGCCTGTCTGAGCACCATGTTGTAATGGTGATTGCAGTACTAAAATATACTAAAATTATAGTTCTGTTGACGGTCAGTGTTGCAGGGTGGGGGGTGCCCAGATGTTACACACTCTTGCGTCCAATGCAAGTGAGTTGATGTGAGTTGGTCATATCCGGGTCTAGGCCACAATCAGGTGCACAAATGACAAACAAAAAACAAAGCCGTTCTCTGGCCCCTAAATGCTCTGAGTTTTAACCCATCCCAGCGTGAATCCAAGGTGATTTGAGCACCCCTACTGGCCCTACCTGACTCTTGGGCCGGTGCAGCTCTACCCTCAAGGGCACTTTGGTGCGGTTGCGCACCAGCATCGAGGCTTCCTCCGGGGTATCAGGATGGAGGGGCTACCAGTGACAATTGGGTTCCCACAGTTGGGGCAATACAAAGCCCCGCATCCGGCTCCCAGTTTCACCTGGCAGCTTGCAACCCCTTTTCACTTTCATTTCACTTATTCTAAGCACTGTCGTTATTGATGGTGTTTGCAACTGGTGAAACCCATTGCTGACCTCAGATACCCTTCACAACAAAAAACATGACTTGATGCGTTGCATGACAGCACATTGCATCCCTGCTGCAGTGGTCAAAATTTACGGGGAAACTATATTACAACGTATATTGCAGAGCATTTTTTATCTTTTTGTAATCCACTGAGCGAACATAAACATCAGAAAGTGCACCGGTCTAGCCTTCAATCGGATTACAAAAAGTGTGCATGGTTGCATTAAAAAAAATCAATGACTTAGCACGTCAAGGTATTTTTTGGGTGTTCATCACTCTATTGAGGCCCCCCTGGAGATGCCTCAGAGCTTGAGGTCTTCATAGTTCTTCCAAATCTCCCAGCAAATGGAGTCCGAATCTCTGACTCCGCTTCCTAATGAAACCCTCCCAATTAATCAATTTATTTCTCCACGCACTCTTTGCCACTGGGGAAAAACAAACAACATGATTCCTCCCCAAAATGAGGTCCCAATTTATAGGCAGTTTAACGAGGAAAACAATCTTTTAAAAATTTGGGAGCTTTTCTCAGTTCTTTTGGACAAACACAGATAAAGCTCCCATGTTTGATAGATCATTTCTCAATGCTCGGGATATTTTGGGACCATACCTAGGACCTAGTCACCTAGTGAAACTGGCATCGCAAATCCCCGCGGCCAAAAAGATTCTCTTCAAGACTTCCCGGATGTCTCCCCTCAAAAATCCATATATTTTTTTGGGGGGGTTAGCGTTCTCAGCTGCAGTAGCAGGCAAGTTTCCTCATTGAGCACCCAGATCCAAGGCCATGGCTCCGGCAATGTGCGTGCACGCACCGCATCCAGATGCACCTCGAAACGCTGCCAGGCGATCTGACAACCTGACAGCTCTGACAGCACCGAAGGGGAAGATTTTTGGCGAGCGAAAAGCCCACTGAAACGAACAAAGGAGTATAGTATAGTATTCAATACCTGCGCATGGGGGTGAAATATGAACATACCATAGAATACCAAATAATACTACCTGTGAGATCTTCTCACGGCCAAAACTGGCTTCCACCAGCGGAAAAAAGGGAGTTCACCAACAAAAATGGCCATAAATCAATTCAAATCGACCACCTTTCAACAGGGATTAGGAGTCAACCACAGTCAGGAGACTTGTGAGCCTGGGTTAATTATTATTCTGCACCTCCAGACAAACGATGTCATAACAACTATGGAAAAAATATGAAAAAATGGGGTGGGCACACTGGATGTGTCACTGAAGATCCTTTTTTGTTGGGTGACTGGGTCTTCAAGAGCTCATGAAAATGTCGAGTTCATGGAAGTACTTTCAAAGACGAGAAACGTGGATTTATAATCAGTGGGTTGAGTTTATGGTGAAGTGAAGCATTATGTTTCTATATGTTTCTATAATCTTGAAACAACTTGAAGATACTTGAAGCGTTTGCGAGCCCTCCCCCATGGTTCTAACATCTTATTTTTTCAGCCCCACGCCTGCGCTGGCCTTTTTCAGAGCTTTGCGCAACTTGCCGGCGAAGAAGGAGAAGGAGCACATCCCCTTCTCCCGCGCCAAGACAGCACCCTCCGCGTCCTCTGCTTGCCCCATCCAACCCAGGGGATCAGCAGGGCGCCACGAGAGCGCTGCATCCAACAGACATAGCAAAGCCAAGGCGGCGGAGCGAAATTCCACCGAGTCGTTGCCCCGGAAAACATGGTTTTCGTCTTCATCTTCGGGCTGAAGAAGGGGCAAAGTCACCTGGCTTTCAATGTGTCAATGATAAACTGATAAACATGTGAAAGTGAAGGGGGCATTATCGTCCAAAGCAGGAGCGGAAAATTAGAGTCTAAAATCCCCAATGAATGCATAAACAGCATTTCAAATCACCAATGGGACATGACGAATCTTTGAAACATGTTCGAAACACATGGCCAACAAATAGAGACAACATGAGACAACATATCTTTGACACACTTTGACACCAACTCGTGCTGTTGTCACCTCCTCATTCTTGGGCATCTCCGGCTCGTCAAAGGCATGATGCCGTGCCAGGGATGAGACTGCCAAGCGCAGGGAGAGCCTAGAGCCATCCTGTAAGACGCCTTTGGAAGATCGCTTTAGCTCCAAGAATTGGGTCACTAAATAGGCCAGGGCTGCGCAGATGCCTCGCGAAGCAAACATTCTTGCAAACTCAACTCCATCATGCTTAAAGTATGATGTGATGTGTGTATGATGTAATTATATGTGCTCAAAACTCTGAACTCATCTGAACTCTATGCCTCTATGTATGATGTGTGTATGATGTGCTCGGTTTCAATCATCATTGTTTTTTTTCCGGATGCAAACACCAAACGTGCTATATCAAATGGTGGGTGTTTCTGAAAGTGGGGTATACCGTATACCCCCAAATGGTCATTTAAGAGAACAAATGATGATACTCCATTGGAATTATTGGGACCCTATAGGGGGGACACACCCAAATATCCAAAATACTGTGGATGGGTGCGAAATCCTGCACCAGTTGGTAGATGGTCCCGTTATAATCCCATGATTTACCATGTTTCATAGTTACCAATAGTAGTCAGATGTAGTCAGGTACAGGATTTCCCCAGCATGAACCACCAGATACCACCAGGCCTTGTTTGCTTCGGACCGTCCCCCATTGAGGGTTGAAGAGCCGCTCATAGCTCTCATTGCTGCCTGGAACAGAGATACCTGAGATCACAGCGGTGCCGCTGCCTTCAACACCCTTCTTGGAGTTCCTTGGAGTTGCTGATCTGGGCCCCTCAAAAATGGTTGCCATATTGTAAATATATATATATATATATAAGTGAGTATGTACACATATGATTACAGTATATCATATGTAATCACAATATATACTTAGATTTAGATACAGATATAGATTATATGGATATAGAATGATATAGATATATATATAGATATGTACAGATATAAATACATTGAAATAGACAAAAAATGCCCTAGTGGCGGATTTCCATGGATAAAATAAACAAAATGCTTTAGCAGGCCAAGGCTTCCTTATCGGCTTGGACTTCTTCTGATTTGCCTTTGGGGTCGGTGCTGACATGTGCCTCAACTTGGCCATATGTCGACGATATTCCTTCTGGATCGCTTTCTCCTCTGGGGTCCAGCCATTTTGGTCTGGAAATCTCAAGACACTATCTTGGAAGTGACTATCATCGCAAAGACAATGACTTTGGAATGGTTGATTGAAAACAATCATCATCATCATCATCAGCAGCAGCAGCAGCAGCCAAGTACCACCTTTTCCCGGTCATCAAATGGAGTTGGACCTCCAGACAGCTTTCCCATGGCTCAAGCTTGGCAACCTGCCACCAAATACCAAATGAACCAAGCAAATTGCAATCTCTTTTCCATCACCACCTGGTGTCACCACCTCATAACCTCCGAAAAAAACGTAAAACATGGTAAAGTTATGGGACAATGGACATCTTTCATCCAAAGGATGCATCCGCAGAAGTGCCCAGCCGTCCTCTGCTAGGCGCTTCTGGCCCATCTCTGCCTGCACGCAGCTCCAAGCCATGCTGGAGACGCCGCCCGCGTTCCGTTCCTCCTTGGCCAGGCACCACTCCACGGCGGCGATCATCTGCCGCAGCGCCAGCAGCGGATCCAACGAGATGGGTGAACTCTGAGGTGCATGGCCTAGGCGAAACGAGAAACTGGACGTTTTTTCATGTGGACAACGTATGACAACGTTGGGTCTTGTATGAATCTGGGGGGCTACTTTTATGAATGTGTTTCTTATGGATCTGGGGATACTTTTACGGATGGTGTGAAAAAATGATGTCAGTAGATGGTTGAAATGGTTGGCGAACTGCAGACTACAGAATAGTCAGCTTGTGATAAATCCCCCGTACATGGTAGTCTGATGAAAGAAAAAATGGAAAAGGAAACGAAGCTGTTTGACAACCTTATATACCCTCTGGTAAACTAACATAACTATGGAAAACCACATTATTTAATGGGTAAATCAGCTATAAATGGCCATTTTCAATAGCTATGTTTGTTTACCAGACGGTAAATCATCCATAAATTTATGGGTTTGCTCTTGGCATCTCCGTCACCCACATCTGGAGCGTGGAGTGTCATGGCAAGCAAAAATGCAATTGGGGGGTTAAAAAATCAACCCATCTATGATACCTTTAGGTTGAGGTAATCCCCTAGTAGCCAAGTATCGGGCATTTAGCTATAGTTCCCAAACACCTGCACACGTTGAATTGCCAACTTCAGGATCCATCACTGCACACCCCCTTTACATCCAAGGTGGACGTTGGCCCAAAAAATGAATGGCATACTAAAAAGTGACAAGTTGTGTGTGTGTGTGTGTCACCTTATGTTAGACTCTGACTGTTCCAAATTCAGCAAAAATATCCTTCAAATATTGTTATATATGTAAATAACTGCATATGCTAGTACCATCAAGTACCCATTATATATACAATAATATGTTTTCGTTATTGCAATAATACGACCCGTGATACCCTCGCCACCGGCGGAATAATATGTCAGCACCATTAAAAAACACATCTCCGCTTATATATAGTTAATTAACGCAACATAACTAATTATATATCAACTTTGGTGGTTATGCCATGTTCTCCGCACCATTGCTTGGGTTGTTACAGTATCAACATCCCATGAAATATCTCTATTGTATGCTCATAAAACGGATGAGGCCAAGAACTCTGTATAAAATAATCTGAAAATTCGACTATAAGACACACATATAGATACACAAAGATATATCTTAGGTATATCCCAATATTAGTTGCAACAGTACCCACATACCTCCGCATTGGCATGAGTACCCTTACTAGCAATCCATGAAACATCCCATGATCTCCCATGATATCGAGCCCTACTTTTGGTGGTTATTGGGTTTATAGACAAATAGATTCTCTCCACAAAAGTCACACTGGAGTTTGCTTTACAATATGATATAACTAATATGATATCATATGGTATCATCGTATCATCCCACATCCCATCGTATCATCGTATATGTCAAGAAAGACTTATCGTTTTCCCAGAATGATCCAAGGACTAGGGTGTATTTATAGTTTATGATGTTTCTGAGGCTTATTAAAGCAACAAACATCTGCCGCAAATGGTGACACCACCTTACCCATCTTACCCATAAACCCAGTCCCCAAACCTATCCCGTAAAATTAGCAAAAAACTCCAAAGATCCTGTAGCTAAGAATATCTCTATACCTACTGGATCCTCATGGAGCTAACCAACAAACCGAACCCCGCCCGCTGCGGTTTCTCACATCCCTGAATGTCAACACCACCTGAATTTCCCATCCCCCGTCCCTGACCAGATCAAAGTTACTGATGTCTCAACAAACTTATTGTTCTCCAATTAATTTTCAGTTATATACAATTATATATATAATTAATTATGTATATATATATATATGTATACACATTATGTGTGTGTCCACTAGTTATCATTAACTTTCCAGAATCAGAATAGCTACTAATGATATATATGTTATACCTTATTTCCATTATTTTTCCATATATGTTCACATATGTCCATAATCATTATAGTTCCACATGGTATTTCCATATTATCTTCCCATCTTCACATATGGTAAATATAATATATGGAAAAATAATCCTATATTGGATTCCATATTATTCTTCCATATTATAATCATATATTTTCACATATTTCCATAGTCATTATAGTTTCACATGGTATTTCCATATTAAGTCCTTCCAAGTGGAACTATAATGATTATGGACATATAATGATTATGATTATCCATATGGGAACTATAATGATTATATCTTAGTTCACATATTCCCATCTTCCCAAATCCAAGTCCTTCCAAGTCGCGTTTCACCTCCGCCAGGCGTTCTTCAATGGCCCGCCGCTCGCTGCGATCACTCACCGCCTTGGCCGCCAGCGCGCCGGTGGCCGCCGAGACGGCGCCCGCCGCAAAGCCGCCGCCGGCGAAGGCGGCAGCACCTGGGGTGCCATGGGAGGAACCATAGGGGAACCAGAAAGTTTTCCTAGAGTTATGGTGTAACATTGATGTAAAGATACTTAACTATATAGTTAACCATATAGTTAACTAGTTGACTATGGTTAGGTAACTTCAACTATAGATCTGGGAAGCATGGGAACTTTGATATAGTTAACATTGGTTATATATATATATATTTATAGTTATATAGTATAACTATGCATGACTGGATAATCATGGACAATCCAGCGTGTACCCAGTGATGAGTTTGCAGGTCCAAAGTAAAGATGCACCCCATCCAAATTGCATTTTCTCTCATCTAACCACTCAACCTTGGGAACCCCAAAAGTTGAATGCTGAAATTCAAGGCTGGCAAGGTTTACTCTAACCTTCGCTTCAATTACACCCCCATAACCCCAAACAATTTTCCATATCATTCGCAGCGTCTGCGTGCATGTTTGTCATTATACTATACTCCTGGATGTTGGAATTTTCTAGTCCATCTCAATTGGCATTTAATATTGGGGGAAGGGGTTACAACTGGGTTATATCCCCGGTTATTCCACTATGTTTTTGCTTAAATCATGTTAAATCATGTTAAATCCATAAATCCCAACTTGCATTTCTTAAATTCCTAAATCATCTGAAATCCCAGTACATTCCCATTTCAAAAAAAAACGGATTGATATTCCATTCTAGTCTCATTCTACCGCGATTTTTGGTGATTTATTAACTGTTGGTTCCACCAGCTGCCATGGGCGCCTAGAGAGTCCAAGACCTTGGTGAAGGAGCCACCCATGAAGCTGGCCGAAGCGACGACCCCAGCATCAGGGGCCACCTGCCATAGGACCTCCTCCATGGCGGGATCTACGGGCTGGAGCCTGTGCTTTCTTTCGTTTTTTTTAAAGGATTGACTAAGTGTTGATCATGGTTGTTCAAGTGTTTAATTGCTACTATTTCATGTTGTGAGTTGTTCCTTTGATGGCTCCATATCAGCTATGAATAGCTATGAGTGGTATGCCAACTCACTTTGGGAAAGGTAGCAAAAATGCACACTGGGATTTCCTGGTCACGGAGCGAGGGATGAACCAAGAGTTGGATAGAGTTGGGGCATCATCTTACCTGCTTCCTGCCTCCTTGCCCTTTGAGCCACAGACAAGAAGACGTAGACCACAAACTGAGACTACCAATACCGACTGAAGTGATATACTGGGATGATATACGATGATCATATCTTCATCTCACAAACCACAGAAGGAGCAGCTGCGGCACAAAACCTCCCGAGGCCTTGGGCTTTGCTGGACTCTGTGTTACGGCCATGGTCACTATGAGATACTCCGCCGGTGACAAAAATGTCATGCTTACACTAAGTGCCTGTTGTTTTGAGGGAGCTTCTGTATGGCCACTTTGATCTTTGATCATGCCTTATTCATGCCATTGCTAGAGCCTTCACTGTAGACAAAAGCGCACTAACAAGAATTTGAGTCATTCAAGGTGGTTCTGATCTTTCTGCTAGAATGTCGCCTGTAGCCTGTGAGTGTTTTGCCTTTGCCAGCAACCACTGCGGCCTGTTTTCAATTCTTCCAATGGATCCATCCAAAAAATCAATCAATCTTGGGTCCATCATGCCTGTAGCAGGGATTTTGGACAAATCACCTCCACAAAAAACTGAAACCCTAAATTCTGCCGATATTCACGCTGAAACCACCCACGAAAGAGCACCAGCAGGGGCTGATATTTTGGGTCCTTTTTAGGACTGCGGAGCAGCTGCATATGCCACTCGACCCAGCCTCAGTGCTGGGAGAAACTCCCGCTGAAAAATGGATGGGTGTGGCCACGGTGTGGCTGGAACAAAGGTGTCTTTTGTCGTTCAGCCCCAAACTCATGGTGACTCTTTGATACTAGCTGGTTTACAATTGATAGCAAAAGATCAAAGTTTTGTCAAAGTAATTATCTACCCAAGGTTGACCCAGAACTGTAATTCTCCTGTGACAAGATCTGAATGTGTCGAAGTCTTTGATCAGAAAAGGACATTCTTGGTTGTTTCAATCGTGATCACTGTTCGGATGTGGTGCTAGTTTCAACCCAAAAAAATGCCGTCAATGGTGGCCATAGCTCCAGGTACCATAGACGGATTGGACATGAAGAATCCGTGAAACCCCCAGCCAGAAAGCAAACTTTTGGCTGCTTATCTCTGCATGATCCCCATTCACACCCTGCAAAGTTCACATGGAACCAACAAAAAGTTGCCATATTCAATATATTCAATAGGTCAATGTAGAAAAATTTTGGATATCATCTTCCAACCCCCCTAGAAACCCCATAAAAATCCTGGTTCCATGTTTCAGTTGGTGATCTCCATCCCGCAGCTCCATCCCGGCCATCCCGCCGTCTCCCCGAGTCACTCGGCGAAAGCTGCGGGGCTTCGAACTTGGCTCATCTCGGGGTCATACAGCATGGCATTGCAGTACCTATTGGCTGCGGGCTGGGGGCGGGGCCTAAAGTGGGGTATATTACTACTCCATCCTACTCAACGTATGAAGCACGCACAATTTTAAGGGCCCCTATAGATAAGTAGATTCAATACAGTCAAACAGGGTTTTGATTGGGGTGTGTTTTGAAAAGGGGGAGGGAATTCAATTCTTATCAATTCTCAGTGGGGTGAAATCATCTAGTTACCTGTAGCCTCGTTCGTAGCATTTTTTTGTGCATTTGCAAATCGTACCACATTTCGAACAACGATCTCAAATTCCTAGAACATGCCAAACGCACAAATCTTCAGAAATCGCATATGTTTTCCAGTTTTGCATGGTGCATGGCCCCTGCAAAGCTATTTGGGCTAATCTTGACTCAACCAAGGTGGCTCGGGCCAAAAATGTTTTTCTTTTTTTGGTCTAAGCCGTAGAAATTGCACCCCGCAAAACGAGCGCAAAAAACCACAAAACGATCGCAAATTTCCGCAAACGGCCGCAAATTGAAAAAACGTTAGTTTGATAATTTTGGGCCTATCACTTTTTCCTTGTTCATTGTAAATTGATGTAAATTGATGGAATTTGGATCACTTGGTCACCGTACCTGGCAATTGTCTTCTAGCTCACTTGCTATGCATAAAAATCAGAAACTCGAACACTTTGAACTTGAGCACATGCGGTCGAGTAGGAATTTCAGAATCGAACCCCGAACAAAAAACATGATACAAATGGGGCTCCAGGTAGAAATGGACATGGGCGATTCTTGCACCTCTGAATGCCTTGAGATGCCTTGAGATAAAACTTCCCCAAGCAGAATCAAGGGGGCCAGAATAGATTGTGCATGTCCTCACTGATGAGAGATGCAGGGAGCTGTCAGAATTCATGTCCAGCTGGCAAACATACTAAATTATACAACTTCCCAGTTCAACTATATTCAACTTGAGGGCTGTTCATGCTCATTGGGTGAGGGTGCAAAACGACATGCTAAGATTTCAAAAAGTGCCGCTTCAAGATCACTCTTGAAATCAAACGGTCACTTTCGGAGAGCCCCACCAAGGTTTCTGCATCGGTGGCATTCAACACATTTTTCTGCGGAGACTTCTCTGTAGATGTTGACATTGCACTGAACGGGCAGTGAGTAGTGAAACCGCCGCTGCATGAAAATCAAGGTAATTACATGTAATTACGGGATATTTGTTTTGCCAGGTCGTGGGCAGTTGTAGCCGTTCGTTAAACGGCTGAAGCCCAATGACAGATGATCTGTTGACATTCCGCAGCTTTGGGAGCAAAAAATGCAGCATCTTACGTGGCGACACGCAACGTTTCACGTGCCGTATGTCGCGACAATCAGCTGCAAAAAAAACGCACCTCGCCTTGGTGATCAATTTATTAACCCTCGTCCTTACGCAAGCCGGTTCTTTTGCAAAATGGTCATTCGTCCCCTGTTTGTCCTGCAAGTGCCCAATGCTAATTTACCTACATACGCATATTTATACACAGACACACACACACACGCGCGTATATATATATATATAAATATATATATACAGTTATATATATATATGCAGTTATATTTATATATATACATATATGGAGTTGTGCATACTGTACATCTTTGCATAAATTCCTGGGTCTGACAGACAATGACTATGGACCTTTGAGGGAGAAAAAAAAAAACAATATCCTCCAGCTTGCTTTTGGAAGGGCATCAAAGATGCGCAAATCTCACGGTCATCGTCGTGCATTCCGACCAACACTTGATCCAGCAACTTGGGCTCAGATCGTTACAAGGGTGAGGCATGGACAAGCAATGGCAGAAGCCAGATTGCCAAATGGAAATCCTATCATTTAGCACAAAGGAGGCGTAGTATCATGTCAATTCATTTGCGAGTTTACGGCCAAAAAGCGAAAACCTGTTGCAATCGGCCACTAAAATGGCACCCCAGCAAACGATCAACAGCCCAGGGAGTATGAATCCAAAGGTGTAAACCGTATCATGCCCTTCTAGTAATCTAAGCCATGCAAATGGATGTAATTAGTGCATGACTATCTCATACTATTTCATGCATTGATTTTCAGGCTCATTCTCTAAAAGGTTCTCCTTTTCAGCCTCATCCAATGCCAATGCAAAGATTTGTAGCCAGGAAAATGCCAGCAACTTTTCTCATCATGGTCCATGATTTAAGCTTTCCGAGCAGTTGGCGAAAGAGCCATGTGGAGTTATCCATGGTTCATGTTGCTGTTAACCTGCCCGGCTGTATCCTGAATGCTTCACTCAGCATCGCCGGGATTCTGCGGGCGTTTATTGGCGGCTAGCACGGCAGCATTGAGACCATCGAGCAGCACAGCCAGGGGGTCACCATGGCAACATCCCAAAATCTTATCTCGTTGGACACTGGGCACATCACGATCCGTAAGGGCAGCATCAAAGGGTTTTGAAGTCCAAGCTTCTAAGTCCAGACTCCAAGCTTCAGACAGCAAACCCTAAAGTACAACAAAATCACCCAGGGAAGAGGACTAGCATCCCGAGACAAAAAGGTTGACTTAGAAACATTTTGGCTAGTGAGACCCCCAGATTTTGATTATATAATCATTGTACATTTTTTGATGTTTCAACTGCTCACTTTCATCTCAAATGGTTTGAATATGGTTTGAATCAACAACATACGTTCCGAAAAATGACGGCATATCTATAATATACCGCCATCAGCTGGCACCGGTCTCAACATTGCCACTCTGCCGCTGCCGTTGATCCACGTTCCGCGATGCCATCGACTCAGGTTCTGCGATGCGTCACTGAGGTCCTCGTCAGCAGTGTTCAGCAGCCAAAAATAGTGGGATACGATGGGGATATGCTAAGGATTAACTGGGAGATAAAGGGAACATGATCAACAATACATGGGTCATTAAATGTCCCCATTGAACATCACCCAACCATTAGGTATATGGTCTATAATGGCTACTTTTTCAGGTGATGTCCAATATTCCCAAAATGGGACAGGCAAACCAACCCCTGCAATATGTATGTATAATATGTTTATCTACTTATTGGGTTATACATTGGCTTTGCTCAACCTGACTTGGTCATCCCGTGCGCTACTGCTAACCGTTGATATAATGGGGGATTCCCATGATGGATATTGATGGATGATGAGGATCATCCCAGATATGAGTGAGTATAATCCCCTTTTTGAGACCATTAACATGAATATTGCTATGGGTTTAATCAACCATATAGGGGAATATTAATGTTAATGGTATGTGAATATCAACCCAATCAACATTATTAAATATTATTAATATAATCCCCATTTAAGTATTATCAGCCAACAACCGGGCTTTTGAATACTGCTCAGATGGGGCTACGTGGCCCAAATTTTATGATGAAGCATGATGAAGCATGATGCTGTTTTTGGACAAACCCGGATGTCAGAAACAACGGTCACCACGGGGTGTGCGTAGAAAAACCCGTGTGAATCAAGTTACCAAAATCAATGCTACATTGAGGCCAGTGTATGTACTGCCTGGTGATGCACCAGGTTGGCTGCCCTTACCATCCCTTACCCCAGTCGAATGAAAGGCGACCGGAAAACAAATACGATGGCCGCGAAAACACAAGAGATGAATGGCACACTCAGAAAGGCTCAGAAGATGATGTCCAGCCCGGACATTGTGCATTCTAGAAAATATTATAAATCTGAATCTCTCTGTCTATAATTGTCTATCATTGTCTATCATTGTCTATATGTCTTTATCTATCTATGTACCTTCCCACCTACCCACCCACCTACCTACGGTATCTATCTATCGTCTATCTATCATCTATCTATCATCTATCTATCGTTTATCTATTGTCTATCTATCGTCTATCTATCTTATTTATCTATCTATCCACCTGCTTTCTTTAGCTATATTTGTCTATCTTTATCTATCTTGTCTAGCTTTATCTCTTTACCTATCTCGTCTATCCTATCTTTATCATTATTATCCATCATTATTTTAATCTTACCCATCCTACATTGTAGTTATTTGTGCATATGACGGTTTGCCAAAATGGCTGTTCCTGGTTTGGTTGATAACCGCTTCTTGTTTGCTCTTTAAAACTTATTGCGTGCCGCCTCATAACGAAGAGGAAAAACCACTAGGTCCACACTAATTATCAACAACTAGTACAAAACTTCTGTCAACTATTTTTGGCAGATGGTCATGATGTCATATGTGTTTTATATATTTCTATTCTGGGGGCCTGTATCCCTTTATAACTTCGCATTGGAATCACTTCGTTCAACCTGTCCATACCCAGAATATCACCGAGAATATGTATAGTCCCCAGTGGTCTGTCCTAGTGGTCTGTCCTAGTGGTCTGTCCTAGTGGTCTGTCCTAGTGGTCTGTCCTAGTGGTCTGTCCTAGTGGTCTGTCCTTAATAGTTCGGGCTCGGGAGCTTACCCAACTCAAAGTGCCGATCACATCCAACCATGTCGGTCACCATGATCACGTTTATGGGATGAGATTGGGATTCTGCTGGCTAAGGTGGATACCAGGATTTAGTTTTGACTGATTAAGATCGTTCATCCATTTTCATCCTTACCCATTTTCAGCAGCAGGCTCTGCGCCAAGTGTCAGCTTGACTGACTTCAGTTCGGCTTCAGCGTTAGGTTCCTGTCAACCCTGTCATTGGAACCGTTGCAACAGGGTAACATAACTATTTCAGACACACTTACATGTCAATTCTTTAGATTTGTTGTTCTTGACCATATTCCGTCATCTTTGCAAAGCCCTTTCTATTTTTAATTATATTATTATGCCAGCATCAATCAGCATCTATATTTTATAATCATATATATAATCATATATATATATATGTAATATATATATATATATACACATATTATGCTTTTGCGCAGGGGGTTCTGCCTGTTTAGCCATGAGCTGCTTGAAACCTCCACCATCTGCCCGCCCAGCTCGCACCTAGTGACTTACTGGCGTCACCAGTGGTGATTCTCTTCATGCTCTCTGACCGCAAAAAGATTCGGCGATAGTCATCTGGGAAGAGCACCTGCCAATGGGCCAATGTATCAAGCCCAACAACCCACAGAGAACGTCGGTTGCCGCTATCTTCCCAAACGAAAACCTGGTGGAATGTATTTGGATCTCTTTATGAATTGGAAATAACTGGGGATCGTTTGGATTCCGGGAATCGGATTACTACATCTACCTACGTCATCCCAGGACGCCGGCCGGCTGAGTCCGAATCCTCTGATTTGGTTTTGCGCATGGGTCAATACTCCAAAAATTGGGCGGCTCTTTATATGGTAAACAGATGTAAACAGTCTTAAATCGCGCTTGTGTTTTGTGGCTGACAAATCATCCAAATCCATGGGCCATGGGCCATGAAAGACATCATCCAACACAGTGGTTCCACAGCTATTGGACCATTTTTTGACTAATTCCCAAAATTGGCCATGGCTCAAGAATGAAGCACCAACGTGCCCACACGGTTATCTCCCAAAATTTCCGGGTGCACCTGGGATACTATGAGAAATCCGAACAAACACGTGGAGAGGCTAAGTATCTACCCCCTTGGAAATTTAAAATAGCTATGGACAATATGGACAATCATTGATGTTTAAAGGTAAAACAGTAAAACATTGACTTAAAATGGCAATGGTTATCCATTGTCATCCATGCCCATCCATTTTCCTTTATGTTTAGAATTCATTATATGTATTATGTATATATATATATACATGTAATTTATATGTAAGAAATTAGCGCTAAGTATGTCAGGCATCCAGTTGGCCTTGGCCCCGGAGTCCCCAGGGCTAGGAGGGCTCGGCACCTTCATAAACTCTTTGTCATCAATACCGCCGCTGCCGTCCATGTCAAAGAGCTCGAACAACTCTTCCGCCTCCCTTGGTCCCATTCCAACCTGCGACCACCAGCACGAAGGATGAGAACTGGGGGAGCCAAGAGGAGTCTTTTCTCCATTTTAGCCGTATTCAATTAGTTCACCAGCAAGTGTGGTGTTCAGTAGGTGGTTTATGTGGCTTTTAACGTTTATAGCTGGGCCCATCGCCAAATGCTGGAGGCTTTCGAGAAACAGAAGGCTGAGAAGTGGAAAAACGCCAGTGACCATCCCCCAAATTGAAATAGTGGGATCAATGGATATAAGTGGACCATAGTGGACCATCCATCTTTCACTTCTTATTCACTTGTTAATGTTGGGATGATAATGGGGATAATCATTGGGTAGTTGCAGGATACCGTCCAGTAAATTCACAGTTTGATCCTGGAAGTAAATGAAAGCATCCAAATTTTAGGGGTCTATGTTAGTTGTAGGGCAAATCATTTTCCGATAAAAAAGCATCTTCCAAACTATCAAACTCATTTTTGGATGATGTTTATTGGGCTGAAGGAAGGCACAATAAACCAATTTTCCTGACATCTGGGGTGACTTGACAGCCGGATCTATTGCTATGCCCGTGGGCCTTCATCTTGACAATCATATCACAGAACTCGTCCATGGTCAGGTCGCCTGTTTGATTCCCGTCCTCGGCACATGGCTGGGACAGATGGGACAGACGGCGCGGGATAATTTAGAAGACTGAAAACCAAAATGCAGCTAGATTCGTTCGATTGCTTTAAGAAACACATCTGGGCAAATGATCATCGATCACAAAGCTGAAGGTACAGTGTGTATATATATATATTTATTTATTTATTTATTTATTGTTTTTTCCGTCTGATTCACCATGCCTGCCAACATTTAGTTACTGATGCCATGCTGGCAGCGTTTCCTGAGGACCTGGGCCATGCTTGATTCCGGGTAAGCCAACTTGGGGAGGATCCGCCCCAGTGACATGTATCCCATCATACTGTGTCCCATTGCATCCCCATGATATCCCCGTTTTCGTACAAAATATGTACAAAGATATTGGGCATATTATAAAAGTGTATATATATGTATATATGTATGTATCTATGTATCTATGTATCTATGTATCTATGTATGTATGCATAATCATGCATATATTATCGATTGAATTTGATTTATATATGATATATTAATGTCAGCCGTGACAAGGTGCATATTGTCGGAAGAGCCTGGGCAGATCTTCCGCAGTGAAGCCATGGCGTTTCAGGCGCTGCCGCGTGCGGGCCATGAGCAAGATGCGATTCCGATCCTGGGTGATGGGTACCCTCTGGTTATGACTAACATAGCTATTGAAAATGGCTATTTATAGTGGATTTTCCCATTGAAAATGATGATTTTCCATAGTTATGTTAGTTTACCAGAGGGTAGATGGGGAGGGAGGTAGGGAGGTAGGGAGGTAGGTAGCCCATGGTAGCCCGCGTTCATGCTTGGGATTAAATCTTTGATAGCCACACCAAGAATTGATGAATTGTTTACAGAAAGATGTTTAATGATTGGAAGAATCTGGATCCTGCATAGCAAAGTGAATAATGTCAACCCCGGAGTAAGAATCCCTGGTTCATTGATTAATTAGGTTTTTTTCTCCAGATAGTGATGTCATCTGCTATCAAAATGGCCACTCCCAATTAAACAGCAAGCGATTCTTAATCCTGCAGTCCTGCTTGGAGAATTCCAGATTTTGTCAACAACAAATGCGGATGCAACAATCAATGAATCGGTTGACATGTCCAATTCTTATGGGTCAAATATTTTCCTCAAATTTCCTCATTAGGACCACGGGCTGGTCCCAGATGATATACTTCAACTTCTGTGGCTTGCTGATTGCAACTTGCCCTGTAGGAAACGATCTTCACGTGATGTTGCAAATTGGTTTTGCATAAATGTTTGAGTGCTTTCTGATGTGCGTTTTGGTGTCTTAAATGTCTTGCGGCAAATGAGGCTTGCCCTGCTTCAACTATCAAAGTCATGGGGGGTAGAGAAAACCCCCGCGACGTGGGGAAGAGAATACATGACCGAGAAAATTGAAACATGTTTGTGAAAAAAACTAAAAACACACACACACACACGGTTGTTTCATGTTGTTTGTAACATGTTCAATAATGTTACTCGGCAACCGGAAAAAACGGAAAAAACGGAAAATACAAAGAAAAACGTTTGCTTTTTGGGTCCCCATTGGTGGATCTTGACCATCTCCAAACCTTCAGTTTCCCCGAAACAAATAAATGGCCATCTAACATAGCGGGCCGCGAAAAACCTTAGTTGTATATAGATAGATAATTTTTTCAGGATTTTCAGCCGCTGTCTGTGTCCTGCATTGTAAAACTGGATTGGTCTGGCCATGTGGGAGAAGAATGTTAACCCCGATTTTTATTAAACCCTAAGCCTATTAGCATGATGGTACCCACCCAAAATAGTGAAAGTTCCCTTTATAATCCCTTTACATAAAGATCATAAAGTATAAATATCGTGTTTTTTTACAGTAATCCTGGGTTGATATTGCCCAATTTTCAAACGTCCTTGCACCCCATGGACCCCATGGGGTTTCCCGTGCCGTGGGTCCGTCCAAGCATGGGACATGGCATTCCCAAGGACGCTGATGGGCATGGCCATAAATAGCGAACTGAAAAAGCACAAACCTCCCATGAGCCTTGGTTCTGGCATATTCTGACGGTGATTTTCAAGGGAAATCTCAAGAAAACATATAAGAAAACCATGTGTCTGACTATTGTCACATGTCCATTTTTCTTGGCTTTCCGCCTGTCGAGTTTTTTCTTAAAATCTGAAGCATTGAAGTTTGTGATGCAGCGGCTTCAACTTGGCCCATGGATTAGTTAGTTCTTATTGCATGTGGTGAACATTCGGACATGTGGGAAAATGAACCCGAACCTACTGGTACGGCATTGAAACTAAAGTAGCTTGCTGGAAAAACACAGACCCAAGCAGCATGACCCATCGCTAATCATGGCCATGGGAACATGGGAATGTGCCAGACATCTATAAATGATGAAATTCCATTGCATGGCCATGATAATTTGCGATGTTAGCAATGCCAGATTTCCTGGAAATGCAGGGAGTGGAAACCACCATCTTTTCCAACCAACATTGTCCACACCCAAGAAATCATCCCATCGCGGTGGGTGACTAGTAACTAGTCAATCAAGGTAAGAATTCACAGCTCCACTTGGAACAAACATGAACAAACTAGGGTCTCTGCAAGGATCTCTTGTGGGAATTTGAATCAACACAAAGGGCAATGATGGGAGGAGAAACGCCAATCCACAAGCATCACCTAGCCTCGGCTAATGAAAAATGGCAATGCAAAATCTCACCAGTGTTACAGGAAAACCACCTTTAGATGAACTTGTGAGGATTTTCCATCTAGCCAGTACCAGCGAGATGCCAGCGAAATTACAGTAATTAAATGGGTCAACTTGGCATGACAGCCATTTCTTCACCACCAAGCATGCAGGTGTTTCGGACCCTTGGGGTGCTCCAAATTTATCCAGAGTCGCTGGTTTCTATATATTCTATTGGTTTCATTTGGTTTCCACATCTTTCCGCTTTAAAGACTTCTAAACAATGTGACCAAATTTGGGATCTTGGAGTCACCCAGGTCAGTTGACCCAAAAAATCATAAAAAATCCACCTCTCAAAACCTCTCCGAAACTGACAACAACAGGGGCGGCCAGGGCGCATCTTTCCCGACAAAGTGATGGGGGTTATATCCCCGTAGCCGACCGTGGTGACCGTCACCGTGCTGACCCACATGGCCGTGAACATGGAGTCCACGTTTTCGGTGGGTTCCAGAATGTAGAGCAAGGTGGAGAACCTAAAAAAAGGGCCCCGTTTCTAAGTTGGATTGAGAACCTGCAATCATTGGGTGAGTCTATGGTAGATCAATGTAGATCTATAGTATCTATAGATGAGATTTATCAACCAGCAAACGTATCTAGGTGGGGACGCCACCTCGTCTGTTTGTCTGAAATTCGGGCGTGCCTCACAAAAAATGATCCATGTCCATCCATGTTCATGTCCTCTTCCCACACCGTTTGCTGCCCTACTTCTGGACAAGCCCTACTTGCTGGGTGAATGTCATGTAGCAGATAAAATCAGATAAAGTTGGACAAATTTTCTTGATTGTTTGCTTTTCAAATCAGATAAAATCAGATAAAATCAGATAAAATCCATGTTCATGTAGCAGATAAAATCAGATAAAATCAATGTCCGCTTTTCAAACGGTGCTTTTTTTCCAGTGGTTCTTTTGTTCCCAGAGAAATGGCAAGAGCCATGGGATTCCAACAGTTGAGCGGAACACGCTGAACACGTCAACGCCGCTAATGACACATATAGACGGCCTACATAAATGGCGCCAAAATCCATTATATATCCCATTAAAATTTCATTATAAAAACTATATATATATATCCCACTAGTTTCTTAGGAAAACATCCTGGCTCCCAAATTCACAGTTTAATCTAGCGAATCCTGGAAAGATCTGAGGCTCTGACAATAAGACGATGATGGACACCAAAAAGAGAAGGAACTTCAGTGCGTCACCTGGGCTACGTCGAAGTATGTGCATATATCTATAACATCTATAACTACATACATGTTACATATATTTATAATCATATATACATACATGTACTATACACGCACACACCCTATTATTCCCTCAGGTAATAAAACGTGGTAATGGACAATTCTTGCCACGCCTGATTCCCGGAAAGTATTCGCTTGTGCATCTGATCCTCCTCATGAAGCATGAATACGCCATGGTTGAATGCAGCATGATTGAACAACTCCTTACAACTATATAACAGGTTTGTCCAGAAGTGTGGTTATCCAAGGACATCCCAAAAGTGCACTCTTAATGAGGAAAATTTTGAGAGACCATTTAACCATCATTTAACCATCGCACGTTTGATTTTGGGGGTGCTCTCCGATTAATCAAACGTGGCAATGGGATTTCTGCCATGTTTCCATTGATTCCATGCCCTCCCAGCTGCCCGCCGCCGAAACTTCCGCCCACCTGTGGTCCGGAAGACATGCGCCAGCAGCTGGATTTGGCCAAAACGACGAATGAGCTTTAGGAGCCGCAGCATTGGGACTAGACCTCGAGGGGGTCGCAACTGGGTTTTTGGATGCTTTTGGTGCCCCTATCTTTTTTCGGGTTACTTTATCATCATATATCATCTATATCTAGATTCAAAGATCAAGTTATTAAGGTTCCACATGATCCACATGGTTCCACTCCAAGGAATTGCAAAGAAAAAACACATCTTTGAGAAGTCATAGCTATCCGAGTTGCATCAGGACTGTGATCTGCCCCGATCTGCCTGGTATTTCCTGGTGAGATCTTTTGTTGTTTGGGTCCCGCCAAACTGGACAGATTGTTGGTTTGAGTACTTCTTGGTGAAACTTGGGGTGATGAAGGCAATTCATTTGGGTCCAAGATGGTCCAAGATGGTCCAAGATGGTCCAAGATGGTCCAAAACCCAAGGAACCACAAATAGATCAATCATGTGTTGATTGGCTCAGTATTTTGTCAAACTCAGTGACTTGACCGGTACCTATGCTACATGCACGTATCAGATACCAAATTTTTGCGATGTGAAGGTGTTCAATTTCGGGTTACGGACTTTTGACTTCTCCCTGAGAAAAAAAACCGAGGCATGCGAATGCCGATGATGTACCCGAAGTAGCCTCATTCTACCACCAAAAGCACTGACATCAGCCGGCCCAGTTTTTGCAAAGGAAGGCACAAACCAAGGTATAGTGCGAGAAGGGCTCTTCAGCCAAAGTGGGTATGACAAAGCCTCCCAGATGCCATCCAAATGGGCCCCAAAAAGGTCCGAAAGTTTGGTGACCCAAATCCATTCGCCATCCAGTCCACAAGGATTGTGTTGGGATGATCTTGGGGGTACAACAACGCCTGCGCGGTTTCAACCACACAGGACACACCCTGGAAATTTCTGCGCACCTGTAGCCGCTCGAATGGGCAATGGTGCAACTGCCAGCACGTCTATTAAGGTATACCCTGCTTTCGTCATGTCGAAGCGCTGCCTCACTCTAGCCATGAAAGCGCCGCCCGGATAGAATCCCGTACTTTCACGAATAAATTTCCCTTGAAAGGACACCCGTTCCATAAATAGGCCGCATATGCAGCAATTACATATATAATCTGGGTGGAGATTTCAACGGTCCCGAAAAATATTAAGCATTCCCAAGGATTTCCACTGAAAAACGCTTTTTTGTCTTGCGCTGCACATAGTGCTGCTTGCCCGCGCATTGCTGTTTCTTTGCGACGCCTGTGCAGGGGACGATGTGATAAAACGAGTGCTTCACAAGAAGGTCAATGATTGCTTCTTGAAATATTATTTACGATTCAATGTCTGCGGCTGCGGCCTGTTTTTTTCCCTGCCTTTCAAGGTCTGCGTTTGCTCTTCCCAATGGACAGCTACTAACCCTAGCTGGTCTGT
>Ga0126342_10001109_pt1 | contig 35834 bp, 30 predicted proteins | sample Cyp1metagenome_FD_92528 | JGI IMG/M metagenome (GOLD analysis project Ga0126342, IMG submission 92528) | Coral microbial communities from Lord Howe Island, Old Settlement Bay, Australia - Cyphastrea 1 metagenome | ecosystem: Host-associated > Invertebrates > Cnidaria > Coral ... | reverse complement strand
GATGATGATGATGATGATAGTGAGGATGAGGATGATGAGGATGATGATGATGATGATGATGATGATAGTGAGGATGAGGATGATGAGGATGATGATGATAATGATGATGATGATAGTGAGGATGAGGATGATGAGGATGATGATGATGATGATGATGATGATGATGCTAGTGAGGATGAGGATGATGAGGATGATGAGGATGATGATGATGATGATGATGATAGTGAGGATGAGGATGATGAGGATGAGGATGAGGATGATGATGATGATGATGATGATGATAGTGAGGATGAGGATGATGAGGATGATGATGATGATGATGATAGTGAGGATGAGGATGATGAGGATGATGAGAAGGATGATGAAAATGATGATGATGAGGATGAGATGTAAATAGGGAGTTAATTCGCCAATATGGAGAAGAACCAGTTTGTTCAGCACATTTTTAATGACCTTTTTGATGCTTGCGTTGATGCGGGTTGGAGTTGTAGGTCTGAGATGGTGGAAGTTGTTTTGCCTCTCTCTGGGACCAAAGTCAGGAACAGTTTTCAGTTTTCATAAAGCATTGAAAGCCACTGGCAAACAAATCTTACACTACTGATTCTGACTAGCCCCTGACAAGCAAATCTTACTGATTCTTACAGTACTCTAAGTTCTAAGCATCGCTAACATCAATTGATTTCCTAGTCAGGCAGAAATATTGTGTGTGTTTTCTGTGGCAAGACAGTTTCAATTTCCAACCCATGTGGGTTTCACAAGCACATTTAACAAAAACAATGAGGATCACCTATGTTTTGGTGTGCCCAATGTGCCCGTGCTTGTGGACAAATCCTCCACCACTGGGGTGCCACACTTTGATTCATCAAAACGCGTTTCTTTCCTCAGCACCGAAACCAATTCTTTCGCCAGGGAAGGCTGGACGAATGGAAACGATGCAAACCAAAGCACCTGAAACAGAAAAAAGATAAGGCGGAGCTATTGATTCTGTATATCCGTTGAACAAACCTAACCTACAATGGATTCATTATAAACAACTTACAACCCCCTTCACTACAACCAACTTAGCAAACTATTCACATATATATATATATGTGTATGTATGTATGTGTATATATATATGTATATTAATATATATATATTTGTATATTAATATATATATATACTACTGTAACATTAGATCGACTCAAATCACACTTGGTAATTCCATATTCCAGGAAAATCCAATATTCCACTGAAAGCCAACTAACTTCTAGCTCCATTCTTCCAAGCGTCGTGCGGCCACGTAGCACCAGGCCTGTTTCAGGAGAACCTCAGCATCCTGCAGCTGTTGGGTCTCTCGAACCAGTCGCATTCCTCGGTGAAAATGGCCATGTTGGATGATTTGGCTATTGGAAATGGTGGCTTTGCAGTTCGCAAACGGTGAAATTAGATGAAATTGGCCAACATCATTGAACATGTTCTTTTGCTGTTTGGGAAGTGATGATATTCATGGTCGTCATACTTGAAATAACATCAGGATCATCAGGCTCATCTATGTTCATAGATTGATCCGTTTGAGCTGAGTTTCGGAGGGCTATGGCCAATGCGCAGCTGCGGTTTACACCCTGCTCGCAATGAAGGAGCACGCATCCATCTGGCGCAACAGGGAAGGATTGGTGTCAGCAAAACCATGCGAAATCGCCATCTTAGATGCGGACTTTGAATATCAAAAAGTACAGTAGGGTGACACAGCAGTGATGCTAACTGCGGTAAGCGCAGTTTGTTAGTTTCTTCCACAAGAGGATACAAAGGGCATCACCAAGAATCACCAAACAAGAATGGCAAAAGACCTTGTTGATGCCTCCACCTAGCCATGGGCCGTGGAGCCATTGAAATATATTGAAATTAAAGGATAGGTGGTAGCAAAACTTACCCTCTGGTAAACATACAAAAAACTATGGAAAATCACCATTTTTCATGGGTAAATCCACTATTTCGACTGGGCCATTTTCAATAGCAAACTGTTGACATAACCAGAGGGCTCAGTTCTTGGATTCATCCTGGGGCATCCTGGGGCCGCACCTGTGAGATTCCCAAAGGCAAAGGACCAGGTCACGTCAAAGTCGTTCATGATGCAATAGTCCGCGAAATCCTTGCTGAGTGAAGTTAGAAATACATAGAAATACTAAGCGGTGTCAATCAGCATATCATACAGTATCCTCCAAAGGAGGTACAGGTATGCCGGCGCGCTCTGGTGGAGGAAAAACCGTACCATGCACAGCAAACTATGGGATCCATGGCTACGGTAACCTGACCCAAACAAAGTGGTGTAGCTGGGCAGCAACTCCCCGAATCCGCTAGTAAAAGATTTATCTCATCAAGGAAGCCTGAACTTAAAACAATCGGGTGTGTTAACCATGTTAAACCGCTGGGCACGCCCATTCTGGAATCATGACATCAATAGTTACTGGGTGGTTCCAACTCCGGGAAATAGGCGGGTCGATCAGGGTGGAGAGCTTGGTTTCACTCTTCGGATCTCTTCGGCCAGGCTTCATCTTGCCATAGTTCCAGGTACTCAATGCCAGGCCCGTAAAATGAACTTCCTGCGAAGGCGTCGGTTGATGCTTCCCGTTTGGTTGTCTCTATGGATGCAGGCTGTGCGTCCGCCCAAAGCATGTCAACTAACTGCGAGACCCTGAGAACCGCCACTCCATGCGCCTGTATCACGGACCTTGGCATAGCACCAGCTCCAGCTGAAGATAGCTGAAGGGATAATTTGCCCAGTTCCCTGCAAGAATGCAATTGCCGAACAACTGGTCATCAAGCTATCATACATGCCATATAGATATATAATTGTGTATGTACACACATATATATATATATATATAACGAGATTATATATATATATATTTGCATACACACCTAAATGCATTATACAGTATATAATTATATATATAATATATTACAAACTCTGGAGTCCAATATTTTTTCGCATGTGCTCACGGCCTCAACATTCGGCTGAGGCAGGGACAGTCTGCGGGGAGCAGTTGATGACCTGGACCAACGGTGAGCAGTGGAACCAAGGACAGGAATCTGTGTGGCTACCCGTGGTAATCGTGGTACAAACTTTCAAATCCAGAGTATCTGTACAGCTGGGATGGGGAGAAGTATGGTTTCGGGACCCAAAGGCCGTTATGCCAGGATGGGAAAATGAGAAACTATTTAGAGGAAACAATCTCTTTAAGAGCATGGCATAGACCAATACAACCCAGGGGTTTGGTGAATATGTTCTTCAAAAAACATCAAAAAACCACATGATTCCATTAGCCTATGGATTTTGATGCTAGGCAATGGCTACATCCCTTCAATCAATGGTCGTTTCAGGAACCTAAATTGGAGGTACCTACCATATATAAGGCCTATTTTTGAGGCCTAAATTTCAGGGGATATACCCCCACAATATGGCCAAAAATATGGTACTAACGTACCTCCATTTTAGGATCCTGAAATCCCCATATTTTTTGGGGATATTCCCTGAAATTTAGGCCTTATATATGGTAGGTACCCCCAATCAATCGGTTCCTGAAATGGCTCCCTTCAATTTCTCCGGCCTTCTTCACATGGTATCTACGCAGCGCTGCGATATCGCGACAGCCTGTGGAGTCTGCCAGCATGATGGTGCCTGCAACGGAGCAACGGAGCACAGCAGTGGAACAATGGTGGTTTTCACATGGTTTAAAGTATCATCAATGGATTGGTTTAAGGGAAAATCTTAACCGGAAACCATAGATTTTCCCGTTAAATATGAGGCTTTCCTGTAAATTTTCCATTAAACCAATCCATTGATATCAATAATGGTGGTTTAACTATCAAATACTAAAAAAAAACATGTTTAAAGTGGAACAAGAAATAAACAGTGGTTTTAACTATCACCAACTATCAATAATGGTTGTTTAACAACTTTCAGTGGTTTTTATACTTTCAGTTTAACCATGGAATAATGGTTCTCTTAAGTTTAAGTATCAAAATGGTGGAGAACTCACTAGCTCATCCACCTCCAGCTAAAATGGCAACTTAGACGCTAGGTCACACCCTTACAGGTTCTACCTAGCAGTACATTATTACTATTACTATTATTACTACATATCATTATTATCATATTGTATCATTATTCTCATGCATTATTATCATTGTTATTTTAAATAATCATTATGTTTGTTATTGTTACTATATGTTATATTAAATTATTATATATATATGATATATGTGTGTCCTTCACGATCGGCATCTTACCCCCATGATGGGTACTTACCGGTTCTGCCATTGCCCGGCCCAGTCCACCCAGAGTGCCTGGATGGACTTCCTTGGCGCAAATCAAAATGGAACCGTGGTGCATCGAACAGACTTTCGTGCAGTACAAATTGGGGCTATCATGAACCACGTATCAATATCTACATATTAACAAAAATGAAACAATCTAATATATATATATATATACATAAATATGCACACACGTGACATATTATATCCAAGTGCCCTTGAGTCTGGGAATACACCTAAGTCTACTGGTACCAAAAGAAAACAAACAAAGAAACATATTCAAACCTATCTCCCGAGCATCTTCATCACACGTCTATAATAACAAATAAGAGGGCATGTCTACGAGAATGATTTATGATAAAATATGTATATATATATATAGACACAGTACACTTGCAACTAGGCAGAACATGGCAGAACTATATATAAATAAACTGTGTATATATCACATATAATATATAATAGTATTTGCATTGTAATAGTAATCACAACAATCCGAGGCACCACCAGAGGCGTGCTTTGGGGAAAGTTCACCTTGGGCAGGAAAAACATGGCCGGAAGGGTGGAACGTAATGGAACCATTCTTCGTCAACAGAAAACTCTTGAAACAAAGGGCACTAGCCTCTGGATCCCTCTGGTAAACATACGAAAAACTATGGAAAGATCCACCATTTTAAATGGGAAAATCCACTATTTCGACTGGGCCATGTTCAATAGCCATGTTAAATTACCAGAGGGTAAGCATAGATAGGACCAGAGATGCAAAATATGAACTCTCAACTTTGGCGTCGTGTCACCTGGCTTGTCATAGTGTTGTCGCTCAAAACTTAGCTCAAAAAGTGAGACAGGCTCCTCTGATTGCTTAGGCCTGGAAAAGACTTAAAGACAAGGATTCCTCCATGAGAAAAGTAGACCATGAGTTGTATCTACTTCCCGTCTCCAGTAAAGCAATATTGCAACGTGCAAATCCTTCCCAAGTCCTCCATTCATTAAACGATGTCCTTCTTGAAACTGATTCTGGTAAGTCCATAGCTTGGGTGAACATATCCCATGTCAATCCGATAGATCACTTCTCGTCGGAGACGACATGTTTTTCCCCAAACCTGGGAAGGCGCCCAATGATTTGGAAGGTTCAAGCCCCAAAAAAAGGTTCATTTTGGGATGGTCCGATGCTAGCAAACCGTCATTCCCGATGCATCCTGGCAGCAATTGACTTCATTTTGGAATGCTTCGATATTCAAAAATAACTTTCATCTTGGGAGAGTTCTTAAATGCTTCAATCATGTAAGAAACTGCAGAAACCCAAACCTACCATTTGGGGATGGTTTGAATATCCCATCGAAAAATTGCGATGACTTGGGAAGACTTGGGGATGGTTTATGGCATTGGGTGAATCCTATGGGAATTTATGGGGATAATCATCATGAATCTATGATATTAACCATTTTTAAGCATAATTAGCCTCTGGTTATTTAACACTTCGCCATGGAAAGACCCACCATGCTATTAATTTAGGTAAGCCATTCCCCTATTTCTATGGACCATCTATACCATGGCTATGTTAGTCATAACCATAATTAATGGATATTTTTATGGGTACATAACCATGATCCGTGGCACACGGCTTTGCACCCGCTTCACCGCTTCCTGCATGGGCTTCAAGGTCTCCTCTAAGGCCTCCGCTACGGCCGCTGAGGCGTTTGGCTTTGCCGGAAATAGGCTTGAATTTTAGGGGAAAATCTATGAAAAAAAAACATGGCTTTTAGGGGAAATATAACATATTAACATGATATAACTATTCATTGGTTTTATAAGCTAATTAGATGTAACTATGGCATTCATTCATTGGTTTTATAAACCAATTTTAACGAAGACAAATGAGGATTTAACAATGGAAAAAAAACTGGTGATTTCTAGTAATAATTGGTCCATCTGATTTATGATAGCTAAGTTGATTTACAACCCAATCTAACTAGTTGTTAGACTAGTAATAAACAACTCACCCATCTAAGGGTCCCTTCCTGCAACCATAATGGGAATATCATGGGGAATTAATGGAACATCTAAGGAGATAATGGTGATATCATGAGGATATCATGAAGATATAAAGGGATTATGCACACTTAGATTCTTAGGTATTTTGTGTGGATGTATTTAATTAATCAGGCTTATTTCTATGAAAAAGACTGTTTAGTCATATTAAGTACCAACGTTTAAACAAGGGGCATCAGGTTGTATTTAGTTGCATCTAGTGGTAGTTGTGGGGGCGCTGGGGCTGCGCCTTCATATGCATATGGATCATGGTTCATTTCATTCATGAATGTCCCCCCCCCAGCGAACAACCTTATTCTCTGAATTTTCACATCTTATCTACGGCACAAGTATCTATACAAATACATATATCATATACCATCTGGTTATTTAACATAGCCATGGAAAATCCCTGATAAATGGAGGTTTTAATGGGAAAATCATCTCTAAATGGGCCATCTATACCATGGCTATGTTAGTCATAACCAGAGTGTATATTCTCGGCCTGCCTAACTTACCTAACCCTCTGGATCCCTGTGGCCTGAGTGCAGTAGTACTCCTTTGTGAGGCGAAAGTCTTCTGCCAGAGCTTCGCTCTCCAGGTCACCCTGGCCGGGGAACAGCATCCCACACTTGGCGGATTTGAACAGCAAAATACAAGAATCTGGGTAAATTATAATATTTCACTAACCTGAATTAAGGCCCATGTGGGAATGATTTCCCTTATTAACTATGATTCCCAGTGAGGTCGCAGTGAGGTCGTTATAATTTACCCAGAAGAATGCATAAGAATGCACCCCCAGCAACACATGCTTTCAGTAAGATGTACAACTACAACTCAACTACAACTCTGCAAGTCTGAGCTTGCATCTTTGTCATCTAAAACTTCAAAAACTTCACGGACTAAGACTAGACCCAGCCGTTAAAACGTCTGCCGCGACGGCACATCTTGGCACATCTTGGAGCCAGGAAACGTCCACCATGTACTGCTCCTCCGTGGAAATGGCCGGATCCAAACGCCGCAGCTTTCCCAGTAGCGCCGCCTGGGCACCGGCACTGCTATGGGATCAACTTGGAACACGGCCATACCTTTGCGCCAACATCCAACATCTATCCACATCTTGGATAAAATCACGGAAACATATTCGGAAATATCATACATTTGGGCCATGATGAGCTATGAAATGCTATGAATATCTATGAATCCTGTGGATCTCCTACCTTCAATGCTTGGCCAAGCAACAGGTGTCACCGTTGCCAGCAACTCCTGCGATCTGGGTCTGGGATCCAGGTCCCAAGCTGGATTTTTGAAGAGCCACAAGGTCGACACCTGATCTTTTCTGCTTAACAACCATCTCTCAGGTTTCTTGGCCTATGTAAGTGAATATCACCACAAAATATGGCCTGAAATATGGTACAGTACCTCCATTTTAGGATCCTGAAATGACCATTGCCCAAGTGCTCAAATCTAAAGTATATAAAGTATGCCTCAAGAAAGACACGACACACCGACACACGACTCTAGAAACATATGTCCCTGGAAGAGCCTGCGCTTCCGCTGACATATCCCTCGGCCGCTTTCGCGAGAGACCTCGCTGCTACGTACCGAAACCATTATCCTGGTTGGTCACTGCACCTGAAAAACCCACATTACCCACCTTTGAAGGCTCCATCTGGTTCCATGTTCATGGGGGGGCCCAAGGGTGGTTCACTCTCTTCAATTCAGCTCCAAAAACTGGAGAACACCTTGGGATCACGTAAATATGAGCCAAGATCCACACAATCTAGAATAAAGTACATGAAGGACCATGAAGGTGGCAAAACGGAATATCCTCACTCGCAACTCGCAATGATTTTCAAACAGCAATATGTTCTCCCCTTTGCCTGATCTTTCAGATGTTCAGGGTAACACCTATGTCACCTTAAAATGTTCTGCTCTGGGGGCATGCAGAGGTTCACCATTTGGTGCACCACTGCAAAGTGACAGCGTATTGATATTGCAAAAGCACTTGATTAGACAAATGGCCGACTTTCACATTTCATTTCATCTGCACCGTATAAATGGGCATCCTGCGAGTTAGCCTCTGCTGAGGGCCGTCCCCCCAACTGAGCAGCCCTACTTTGTGCTGTTTCATCTGTCCTGATGGTCGACCCAGGCAATTGCTTCGCTGAAATACTTCCGGCACGCAGGACAAAAAACAAAACCAACAATAATAAGAGACATAATCTCGCATGGCTACCTTTGGAATCTTTGAATGGCAAACAAGTGCCTTACTCATTGGTGATAAGTACAAGAAGGAAAAAACATATTTTCAAGCTAGTGGAAGTATTGCACCACGCTGATGCACCAATAAAGGACATGCAAAAATGTCAAAGAACAAAACCGCACGCGTGACAGCCCAGCTAATGACCTGAATCAGGGCCAATTTGGCTAGCTACAGTTCAATTTGTTTTTCCCCGTTCCAAAGGCAGGTGCCCACGCTTATTAATAAGTCATGTAAAACTTGCACAATCCGAAATAAAAGGCGGATGGTTCTTCTCCTTTTTTGAAAGTGCCTTCCAGGAATTTGCTATGGAAAATGACCCATTGATGCCTACTCATTAAACATCCTATTTTGTTTTTGATGATGTTCCTGATGTTCCATGGAAAACTGCACAAGACTTGACTTTAATGACCTGAAGTGCGCCCCATTCAGCCTCTCAGCCGTCACAAGCTCCTCAGTTTCAACCTGGCCCAGACCCGGTCATGTTCGAAGGAGACGACAACATATGACAACAACAAGAAGAACAAAAACAGGTATCCAAGGAGCTTGAGACTTCAATATATAAACAGAGTTCCAAACATGTTCTGTTTGGTGGTCGAGCCACCTATCCCACAGATATGCTGAGTTATTTGGGATCGTTATCTCATCTCATCTCCCACGACCGAGGGAAAAAACAACTTAAAACCAAACCAGATATGTTTGACACCACCTAGCTGATGTGATAGGACATGAGTCACATGTGGTGCACAAATCTTGGACTCCTCCTGTTCAGTGCCAAGTCATGGCATTGCGATATCCGGGTATCCAACACCTAGGATGGGCCAAATAAAGTTCTGTCATAGATTGTAAACCTTCCAACCCCATCCTCCCCATCCCATTTTTTGGGGGCAACAAATGGTCCCATGACCATGTCCCCAACATCGATACCGGCAGTGCGCCTCTACCGGAGCTTCGGGATCAGCCTGTGGAACTGATGTTGGACCCTAGAGCCCTGAAGTGGTCGGAACATTTGCTACAAAGCGCATCTTTGGCAGCTGAATAATCTGAATATTGTGGTAATTGTGGTAAAAACTATTGGTTTAAGTAAAATTTACAGTTCCTCACCGAGGGGAACATCTTTACTTTGAGCTATGGCCTTTTCAGACTGCTTTCTCTCACGCACACAAGGGCACGATAAAGTTCCACACAAACCCTGTAGCCATTGCTTCGTATATACCGTATATGAGCATCATGACAAATGTTTGAAACAATCGCTTGGATTAGGATTAGGAGTCATATGTCCACAATACATCGACTATAAATACTGTAGTAGTTTTTCATTAGCTACAGGCTACACTTACAGTTTGCACGGCAACCCCAGAGCCATTGTGGGTTGCTACGAGTCTCAACTCAGAAGGGGTCCAAACAAAAATGCAGCCATCACCTCTTCCGCTTCTTCTTCGCCTTCCTCTTCCAATTCCTCCTGCGCCTTACTGAAGCTGGGCTTATCACAATGTACATGCATTTTGTTATGGGCCCCCAACAAAATAGAAGAATTCTTCAAGGATGGTAGGGAAGCTATTTAACTACCCCATAATTCCCAGGTTTCCATCCGTTTTGGGGCTGCCATGTTAGCTGCTATATGCAAAAAATCGCATATGATATACTGTATATATATATATTATATATACATGTATTTATGTATGCATTAAGCCGTGGGTAAATGGCACACAATTGAAGGTAGAACCCTGAACATGGCACTCGCCTTCCATACAATTGTCTTCGGTTTCCATGCCCCTTGCAAAGGGTGTAACCACAACATAATCCAGTCGTGCTTGACTCTTGGCGCAGGTCGCGTAAAAGTTCCAAGAGAGCTACGTACAAACACATACAAACATATCATTAATATTACACATAAACACAACTTTACAATACTATACACATATACATAGCCTGAAGCAATAGCAGCTACCCTCTGGTAATTTAACATAACTCTGGAAAGATCCACCATGTTTAATGGGAAATTCCACTATTTCTATGGAAAATCACCATTTTTAATAGGTAAATCCACTATAAATGGTCATTTTCAATAGCTATTTTGACATAACCAGAGGCTACTCTGGAAACCACCAGTCCCTGGAGGTCCCACCTCGGCCATCACGGCAGTCCCGTTCTCTGGAACGAAGTCCTCGCCGAAATCTGGCACTTCATCCTCCACCTTAAGGCCGAACGGAAAATTGTGGCTTCACCCTCTGGTTATGTCAACAGTTTGCTATTGAAAATGACCCATTTATAGATGATTTTCCCATTAAAACCTCTGGTAATGACTGTTAGTTTGCTATTGAAAAATGACCCAGTCGAAATAGTTGATTTACCTATTCAACATGGTGATTTCCTATAGCTATGTTAGTTTATAATGACCATTTATAGTGGAAGTTCCATTAAACATGGTGATTTTCCATAGTTTTCTGTAAACGTTTACCAGAGGCTAATTGGTACTGCTATGACTGCTATGACTTTCTCACTGGTGAAACCATGTTCAATCCTTAGATCCCATTCCATATCCCACAAAAAAGGCCAGTTAAATCCATAAAAATCCCCAGTGTTCATGATACCCTCTGGTAAACATACAAAAAACTATGGAAACTCACCATTTCCAATGGGTAAATCAACTATAAATGGTACATTTTCAATAGCTATGTTAAATTACCCGAGGGTATCCAAGTTACAGTTGGATTTTTTAGCGCATTAAATATCATTAAACCTCCCACTAGTTGATAAATAGTTTATATAATAATTATCATATCCAAGTAACAATGCCATTCAATCCCAGTGGAGATATAAATCCCTATTGTTGTTCAATCCCATTATCCCAGTTACCCTCTGGTAAACTAACATAGCTATAGGAAATCACCATTTTGAATAGATAAATCAACTATTTCTATGGTCATTTTTCAATAGCTATGTCACAAATTACCAGAGGGTATATCAATAATATCTATTGGGGATAATATCCAGTTATAAACCCCCCATATCCCAGTTATCCCAGTGTTATATCTATATCCCACAATGTGGGGCCCCCAAGATAGCTAAGTTGGTTTATAACTCCAATAACTATGGTTTATGATGGTTTATGGTACTTATAACTATAGTTAATGGGGTTTATAAATCAATTTATGACTAGGGGGCCCCACATTGCAGTTCTAAACCCTCCATTTTTCAGCTGCCCTGGGCAACGCCAGGCCACACCAAAGGCGGCTGCAGCCTGGGCCGCCTCCTCCGCCAGAGCGGCCTCGGCGGCTAAGGCCGCCTCGGCGGCGGCATCCACCTGCGAAGTTCCAGCGGTTCTTGAAGTCAGGAAATAATATAAGGGAAAATGGAAAGTTTAACATAATATTATTTTCCCTTATATTATCCCTTCCTCCATATATAATATTACCCTCTGGTTATAGCCATGGAAAATCCCTTATAAATGGAGGTTTTAGTGGGAAAACCATCCACAAATGGTCCATTTTCCATGGCTATGTCAAATAACCAGAGGGTATATAATCTTGGTGGGATGATTATACAAGGTGGTGCCCCCCCCAGTTATAAATGGGTTATGATCCCATGAAAACTATAGATATAACACATATAAACCATAGTTATTGGACTTATAAACCAACTTAGCTAACTATGGGGTACCACCTTATATAATCTTGGTGGGATGATTATTCCCAATATATGGAAAAAGAATCCTAAAAATCCTATATCAGTTCCAAACCACCAATCAGTAATCTATATCTGGTTGGTGGTTTTAACCATCTTGAAAAATATGCAAGTCAGTTGGGATGATTACCATATAATATGGAAAAATAAAACATGTTCCAAACCACCAACCAGCTTATATTATAATCCTATATCCTTTCCTATCGTATCCTATTCTATTTATTTATATACCCAGCTGGCTAGCTATGCATCCATCCATCTGAGATTTGTCCGCCCGTCCATCAATCTGGCATTGTTTTTTGCGGGCATTTTCCAAAATTCTATGATACTTGAAATGATTTTTGAAGGATGGTTGTTTAGTTTGTGATGAACCAGTGGTAGTTGCAGTGTTTCAAGTCATTTCATCGAAACTGATAATCAATGATGTTTTGCGGGGATGTCATGATGCTGAGAAATATCATCCCTATCCTCATTTTTCTCATCCTTATCATCCTCCCCTATCATCCTATCATCCTATCATCCTATCATATTATATTCCCATAGCATCCCCCATTCTCCTTTCCAAACTCCGTTGCCGCTTCGGCACCTCAGCCTCCAGGGCCCACGCGTTGCGCGTGGCCAGCTCCGCCGCGTAGTCTTCGAAGTCCGTTTCACCCATCGTATCGGCCTCGGTTTTCCGGGGATCCATGGAAAAGTTGCTATGGTAATCCTCCAAAAAATCTAAAAAATGGTATGGTAGATATGTATTATCTGTTTTTTTTACTATGGCTTAGCAACCAAAATATGGGGGTTGCCTAAAATGGGGGGATCTACAAAACCATAAATGTCAAGGGTATCCATGGCTATCGCCATTTCAACCTCCAGCAATCCCAAAGAATGGAGAAGTTGCTGAATTTACCGCTGCGCAAGCGTAGGATTCGACTTTTCTGCATCGAGGGGTGCCACAAGTTTCACAATTTTGGAGAAACCCATTGGATCCACCATTGTTTCCACAAATTTGGGGGTCGTTGGTGAATTTTAAGCCTTGAACCAATTGTCAGGTTGGCAACGCAGAAACTCACCAAACGAAATTGGAACAGGATGATGGACAAATATGGAAACAGGCAGGAAACACATAAACATATGTGCACAGATTGCATCGACATGATTCAATGATGTGTGGTCGCAGGCCTCGTATTCTATCATAATTGTCTTTCTATCCATATCTCAATCTGATACCTCAACCTGATATCTGGTCTTATTCTTGTATTCTTTCTATATACTAATATATGCAGTATGCATCTATTTATCATCATATATCCATTATATATATAATATTCATAATCATGTTAATCATGTTGTGCAATCTCATCCTTGATGCCTTTTGGCTCAAGGGTGATCCAAAATAGCTATCCAATCAGTTTTGGCTTTTCCTGTGACCCCTCCCTCCCTTATATACCTGTAATATATACTGTACATATATATATATATGGCAGTGTGTCAAAACCTTGTACCCCTGGTGAACATCAAAATAGCTGGTAAATGGATGTTCATCCCACTAAAAATGGTATTAATAGGTATTGATCCATAGCCATATGTATACACACGTATATTTATCCCTATCTCAATTAAGCCATAGGTCATCTCATTCGATCTGCTGATCTGCTGATCGGGGCCCAGCCTCTCCGCCCGCAGCGGTGTCCACGGCCCAGCCCAGCTCACCATCGTTCTCCCCCTCGGGTGCCTCGGGTGCCTCCTGTGCCTGGGAATCCGGATGATTTTCCGCCAGAAAACTCGAGAACTTGAGGTTTTCTTACACAAAAATGAAGGATTGTTCAGTGTTCAGGAAAGCGCAGTTCAAAGATTCCAAAAAAAAACGTTTCAATAGTATCATTTTTTCATGGCCTTTAAATGGATAATTTTCAAGCATGAACCAAACAAGACATCTCTCTTGAAGGCTGAAGGCCTAGCAAAGCAAAAGGAAAACCGGTTTACTGTGACGATTAAACTATGTGATCATCAAAAAAAACAAGGTTGACCCCATCAGGGGATATCCCATCATATCTTTGTCTCCCCATCACCTGCAGAAGGATCCCAAGAATTGTGCAGCACAAGCTCTCGCCTGCTGATCATCTTCGAAATTCTCCAGGAGCATGAAGTAGTTGTCCACATCCTGAGATCATCTATGATCATCTGTTTGGATTGTGAATCGGTAAAAGAACACAAACAGGAGGCCCTTGCCTTTAATGATAAAGTAGGCAAAACTGTTTCTGCCCCCCAATAATTGACTAGAACGGGGCGTCCTGTGGGAGTGTGATGTTTGCTCCAAAAACCTTCAACAGAATGATATTCACGAGTGTTTATATGGTGACAAGGGGTCTGAACCCCGCGCTCTCTACTGTAACCAATCTATAATCTACCCTCTGGTAAACTAACATAGCTATGGAAAATCACCATGCTATTAATGGGTAAATCAACTATTTCGACTGGGCCATTTCCAATAGCTACGTTAGTCATTACCAGAGGCTATACAGAAATGATCTATACGAACACCCAAATAGTTTCGCTGGGCGCAGAGATCTGGACCTGTTGCATGATGCTGCAGCTGCTGCACGGATTTTCCAATTCTTTCCAATGGTAAAACCCGAGAAACTCGCATCGATCTGCCCGGCATCTCGAATCGCCGGGGCAAGCATTGCGAAAGAGAAACACATGGACCAATTTTTGGTCCACCTGGGCCCTCAACATCTAGATCATCGGACATTTATATCATGTATATTCATGTATATACCGTATACCGCATCATCTAGCCAAATTTATAGTTGATATTAAAATTCATCAGTTATATCAGTAATATAAGAATGTTGTATCACCGGCTGCCACCCTAACGTTTATCCAAGTCTCCCTTGCATCCATGTCGACCATCTTGAGGTCGGCAACAGGCACAGGCACAGGGCCAGCGGCACATGGCCAGCGATAGTTTGATACTTCTGGCGACGGCCTGGAGCCTACTGGTGCCATGTGCTGAATGCTGTGACTTCTGCATATGGATACAACGCAGGTCAGCATAGAAAAAGGATTGTCATGAATTGTCATGAATTGTCATGAATTGCTCTTCCATCCTACTCTCATGTGACAAATGTGGCATGTTGGATCTGGGAGGGATTGAATAAATGTCTCTGACACATGGGCAATAACCATGGCCGCCAGTGAGTGACCTCAGCTGTAACACTGTAAGTGGCTTGAATGATCATGGCAAACGTCTGTGCTCACCGCGTGAGATTCTCATCGAACTATGGGCTTTTAAGACTTGATGTATAACCTGAGCAAATGGCATGTTCGCAAAGGAGTGCGCGTCAATACTTCTACATGGCTCCTTCTTTCGACATCATGATCATCATGTGGCTCACTTCCAAGGACTGCCAACCATAGCCCCTGCTGCAGGGGCCTCAACACTTCGAATTGCACTTTCCCTGCATCCCCAAAGATTTGGGTTGAGGCAGTATACCCTCTGGTAAACTAACATAGCTATCGAAAATGGCCATTTATAGTGGATTTTCCCATTAAAAAATGGTGGATCTTTCCATAGCTATGTTAAATTACCAGAGGGTATCATAATATGATTAACCTGCATGTGATCAACCAATGGTATTTGATGTGGGTATAGATTTTCGACGATCCCTTGCAACACTTGGCCGTGCTCCGCCTCTGGTAATTGCAGCCAATCCGTACCTTACACCAGGATGTGCCTAACGCAATTACAAAAAAATAGGGAAAGAATTGGATGTGCCTGCTTTGGTGGCCAAGAAAACTTGGCTAGCACCGCACCTTGGACCAACTTATCATAGCATGTTTGGGGGTTCTTAGTGTGAGGTCTTAAATCATCAAAAACGACCCCAAGCAAATCATGCCAAAATCAAATCAACCGGTCATGTTTTTTTTTTGGGTCCCGTCATTTGATGCCCAGAGAATCACTGGAATGATTCCTTCAGCAAATCTTCCGATTGAACAAACATAGTTTGAATTGCTCGCTTCATGACTAGGTACAACAAAACTGGATATGGATCTGTTCCGGCCTCCCCACAGCTCTCTGTCTCTACTTGGTATGGAATCTTCAGAAAAAAAACTAAAATTCAATTTCATCTCATTTGATTGGTTTATATTGGTTTCTTATGTTTCTTATGTTGCAAAGATCAGGTTTTCCCATGGTTTTCCCATGGTTTTCCCATGGTTTTGACCAGCAAATCTTATCGAATCCAGGGGTCCCCGGTACGCCGCCGAGTGACGACCATCAGGTGCTGAAAAGGTGCCCTGGAGCGATGGAAGCAGGGGAAACAGATGGCTGCACAGATATATCACAGATATACCCTCTGGTAGTTTTAACATAGCTATTGAAAATGGTGATTTATAGTGGACTTACCAATTAAAAATGGTGATTTTCCATAGCTATGTTAGTTTACCAGAGGGTATATTTCTATATCATGCTATATCATCTTATGATATCTTATGTCATTTTACTTCATTTTATGGATTTCGGAGATGATTGGATCGTTACCTCAAAGCCACTGGGGAAACCAAATAAACATATGACATCATATTATATGACATCATATGACTCATATGACCAAGTTGATAGCCCACGTCATGATAGGTGGAATTTCGGTGGTGAATGATGCCCGCTGACCACCAATCCCTCCAACTCATGACCTTCAGCATCAACGCCCCCAAATATCCTAAAACCTTACACAAAGGAAAAACATGATGCATCTCCAAGTCAAACAATTTGCAGAGTTTAGGAAGACATGTACTTTTGACATCTTTTGACTTGGTTTTTGGCCAAGTTCGTGGAGGTTGCCAGACTTCATAGTTTGATGAGGATGGATGGGCACCGATGATCATTGCAAATCAATCCCATCATTCCCATACTCAGCAACTGACCAGCAGTCTGGCCTTCCTGCAGGTCCAAGGCGATGCATGGCAAATGTGCCGATACACTTTGGAAATCACCGGAAAACATTAGAACATATTGGAACCAAACATTGCCAGCGCAAGTATCTGAAAATGCCATACATGCTGCATGGTGATGATTCTGCGTGAGAGGGAGTGATTCCACGGGAGTTGCATGTGTCATAGCACCCCACACATGCCAGAGTAATCAATCCCTGCTGCCCTTCATTTTCCAGAAACGAAAAGGGTCAATCCAGAGCTGGTGAGTCTTGTGCTCAACCCTGCCAGCAGCTCTTAAAACTCTTGGGAAAAACCATCAGGATGATTGATCCATTCATTCTCATTTTGTGCCAGAGCCATCAGCACGTAACACTTTAAAAAGCTGGCCTAGCCAAAAAACTGTCAACTTCATGAGGATATATATCAAACCCAGTGGCTCACTGCTCCATCTGCAGTTGGAAATGCAGAGATACGGATCGATGTACCTCAGCTCATGTAGCTGCCAGCTTTGGGATCTGCCTGATGTAAATCCCAAACTGGTTGCTCGATTATATAGACATGATTAGATTTCCTTGATTAATAAAGGCCCGGAATTGCACTTAATTTTATCAGCACCACATTTTCCGCTGCTCATCGGCGAGTCACATGCATAAGGCAACAGCGTCCGGTTTACGAGCTGCCCGGAGGTGTGCACCTGGCGCAAGGGCGCAAGTGATAGTTTGCCTTGCCAGCAACAAAAGGGACCCACACACTATGCACTTCTGTTGCATGTAACTTTCACCATACAACTTTTGGGGTGATCAAATATATAAAACCATAACAACATCATGACATGGAAGCTGACTCTGCTGATCCATGACAATTCCCCATCCTTCAACCTAATCGAATTGAATTTTGATTCATCCTTTGTCGATCACATGCCACGAAATACAAGTACCCTATAGCAAGATTTCCTTTGCCTAAGATGCCCACCACAAAATAATGAGCGTTCCATTGGCTGCAATACCGAACATAGTGCCATCAACCGAGCATCACCCAATCGCATCCTCACACAATCAACTCCCATGTTGTTTGAAAATGACTATATTTACACACACATATATATAATATAATATAATAAAATAAAATATAATATTTATATATATATATAATGTAATGTAATGTAGTACAATATAATATAATACAATATAATATAATATATCACCCAACAATAATCCGCAACCATCTACCCCCAAAAAAACTTGGCCAATTAGAGGTCATCAAAAAAAGAACTTTCCATCAAACAAGCCCATGGGGGGAGATGGTTTTTTCCTGGTAATTTTTCAGTCCCCAGTTCGATATCTCACATATTCCTGCCAGTTCCATGGTTCCAAAGATATCTCCAGCTTCACTTTCGGGGATTCGCTTCCATATTTTGGATACCCTCTGGTTATGTCAAAATAGCTATTGAAAATGGCCATTTATAGTGGATTTTCCCATTAAAAATTGTGATTTTCCATAGCTATGTTAAATTACCAGAGGGTAACTATTTTCCATATTTGAAACACCAAATTATGATCACTTCAAAATCTGCTTGGTGGTTTCAGCCCCACTGAAAAATGATGGAGTTCGTCAATGGGAAGGATGACAACCCATATATTATGGAAGGATTATCCCACACCACCAACCAGTTATCCAACGATGATCCCAAGCAGCTCCGGCTCCACCTCTGGTGGCATGGTGGGTGCCATGTGCATCTCCGGCCACTGCTGCGACGACAGCTGCAGCATCTGCAGCTGCAGCTGCAGCGGGCAGCCCTCCGCGTCGTGTTGCAAGGGCTTGGCGGCAAAGCTGCTGCGACGCCTTGGGGAATAGAACTTAAATGGCACCATCTTAGTGGGTCTATACATTCTTGATACGGAGTAATATGATAATAATAACAATAAATATATATATATATATACATAGAATTAGTTATTAATTAATTATTTATTTATTTCACGGTTCCCCCCCAACCCCCCTCCACAAAAAACACTACGAATACATCATGTTTCAAATGCAAGTTACTGGCTCCAAGGTAGCAAAAGGTAGTTTTTTTTTGGCGGGCTAGCTGCATATATTTTATGTGCGTGCGATTTGTAAATATAGAAACATATTAGAAACAAATCTTTCACCAAGCATCTTTATGGCAATACAGTGGTATTGTACACCAATCATCATGAACGATTGCAACCAGATCTAGTTGGGGGGTAGAAGCCAAGCATAAAGCATCACAAATAGGAAAGGTTGTATCTTACATATTCAACTCTTATACGCATGTTTGATTAGATCAACCATATTTGGACCTATCGAAACAATATCGCGCCCCAATATATACATACCGGCTGTAGAAACATATCTAAGAATATGTTCATACACATTGTTGCTTAGTTTCATTTTGTAAAAAAATAGTGTGCGGTTTAATATTGCATATCATCAATGAATCATGATATAAACTATGTTAAAATAATTAAAATATATATAATATAGCTCTATATAATATATATATATATATTGATTCATACTTTGAAGACTAATTACCATCATTGGCCTTCATTGCTTTTAACATGTTTAAACTATGGCACTTCCCATCACTGCCATGGCACTGCACCGGCCCAAAGCTGGGCGTCTTCGGCAGCGCCACGGGCCACGAGGCGGCGCTGGAGGTGTCCCAATCGGCGGCCTTGTAGGGATGCTGCCGCACCAGCTGACGATGCCTGGGGGAAAAAGGATGGAAACAACTCACTGGTGAAAGATGTGGAGACTGGTACACTATGGTAAACTATTCAGCCAAAAAATCTAGGTTATTTCACCAGCTGGAAAGAATTTTTTGTTTCACCAGCTGGAAATAAGATGAAACGGCCAATTAGAGTTCAGTTCAATCAACTGAAAATTGGGTACAGCCATTGACAGGGTCCGAAAATGATGGACTCACAGTCGGCTGCTTTTTCTTTGAATGAACTCACTGGTAAGTGGTATTTTCCTTCACCCGTTAAACGACGGTTTTAATGATTTTACGTAAGAAACTGGTGACTGGCAAAGAACAATCGCAATGGATAGGTGGAATGGTAAAGGGAATTGGCTTGATCCAAAAGATTCATCTTATGGGAATGTGCTGAAGACGAGGCCTTTACAGGTTAAAATGGGCTTCTGGTACGGTGGATGCGTCGGGCCAAACCGACCGGCTTCACTGCTTCACCCCGTCCCATCAATATCAGCCAATTGCTGGGCGATCCAAATCACACGTATAGATGATATTAGATGATGGTATATGGTGATATTATGGTGAGTAAAATCAGGATCTGAAACCACCAAGCAATAGCCAACAAGAGTCAACATAAATAAAAGTATCTGGAGACATCTGGAGACGAGTTGCTCTTCAAGATCCAATGCCATCAGCAAAGGTCCCAACCGCACAGTGCTTCCTTCTGGGGATTTATTCGTTACCGGCTCTACCTGGAAGTCCAATTGGATGGCAGGCTGTGCCTGTCGTGCGCCACGTGCCTCAGCTGATGTGGATGATGGCTGCCCTCGATCAAAATTTCCCGAATTTCCCTGTTTCCATGAGGAATATCATTCCATGAGGAATACGCTGTTCCAGAAAACATGTTCTTTCCATCTGCGCATGGCTTAAGAAAATCCCCAAAGTATCCCAAAGTTGGGTGGTTTCATCTTGTAAAGAACTGCCATTGTTTTTGCTCAGCTGCTGGGATCTCGAAGGCCAGGAAACCTTCCAGGAGTTTCCACTGCACCAGCTGCCCGTCCCGCTGTACCTTTAAGGTCCTGGGGTCCTGGCGCAGGAACTCGGGCACGCGGATTTTCAGCACCTGAGGGCGTCAAGAAAAGGGGGATGCAAGAATGCCATGTCCCTGGATTCAATGTTCTTCTGTGGGAAGCTCCAACTTCATCATCTAGGACGACCGTGATCATACAAATCTAGTATAATGTATATATATATATATATAAACTAATTATATATACATACACCACAACCATGATTATAAAATCACCACTACCGTCGTCGTCCTCATCCTCCTCCCCCCCTCCTCCTCCTCATCATCATCATCCTCATCATCCTCATCATCCTCATCATCCTCATCATCCTCATCATCATCATCATCATCACCATCATCACCCTCATTGTCAACCTCATTGTCAACCTCATTGTCAACCTCATTGTCATGGTCTTTGTCCCTACACATGTTCATGTCAATATCATAGGCACATCAACGGCAGTCCAGCGAACAGCCAGTGGAGTAGGAGTGCTGCAAAGAGACCCCATCAGGTCGAGTATCCAGACATAAAAAATACATAATACAGAATCATTACAGGATCAAATCCCCTACTTCCAGATGATTCCGGGGCCTGGTTCTCTTGTTTGGGCTTTGGCTTCTTTAGATCAAGTTGCTGCAACGAAAAAAGCCTTGCTTTTCAAAGGGTCAGGGGTCAGCAGTCAGCTGCTGGAATCTGCCAAAAGTCAACCCCCTCATCCCTCATCCCTCTGCACAGCCAGGACACAAAGGCCTCTTCATTATGGATCCAATATTCCACGGAAGTGGCAAAGGGATATCCTGACAAACTGCGACTCTCCGTTCATCGCATTAACTGCGATGAACGAACGGCTCCATCCGGTTCCGAAGATGGTCCCAGCTCAGGGTGAAGAACAACACCCAAGTTATCCAATCAATTCCAACCACCAAGGCACCCGTTTTCAGCTCCACTGTGGCACCAATGCTTTTGCTCTGCATGATGCTAGGGGCCCATATAGCAGAAATGATCTCCTGCGTGCACAAAGCTTGGGGTCTTCGAACTGGCAACCTGCCCATACACTCTGACCTTCCAATGATGTCCTTGTTAAATCTGTTGCTTAATCTTTTGAATCTTACTGGAAGAATACAGGGACCACTTGGATAGACTGCTTGCGTTGATCTTCCTTTTAGATTGACCAACCAGTAGTTCAGGACCATCATGGACCATCTATGCGGCTTCCTATTGGTACACGGTCACCGGGATCACCTAGGGTGCTCTCCTTGCTCTCAGGCCGCTCAAAGAAGAGGTTCGCTGTGAACCTGGGGCGGCCGTGCAGTGGCCCAACATCCGACGCAAACCATCCGGGTTGACAACCCTGCCGGTGGCTGAGGATATATGATTCTTGAAAGAGGTTACCAAAGATGCGCAATCTGCAATACATCTGGATTTGTGCAAACACGGGAACTACCGATACCTAACTCATTTGTTTGTTTGTTTTTCAATTACCCTCTGGTTATTTAACATAGCCGTGGAAAATAGCCCATTTATAGAGGATTTTCCCATTAAAACCTCCATTTATAAGGGATTTTCCATGGCTATGTTAGTCATAACCAGAGGGTAATTAAAGTAGAACAAGGAGCGGCAATGAGGATATATGAGGATCAACCATGGCCCATTCCCAGCAAAAAATCCATCCTGCCCAAGGCGCTTGGGATAGCCTTGATGGAAGTTGGAGGTGCAGCAGGGGTAGTTGGGCTCAAGGCCATACATGGCTGACTGAGGACCATCGTGGGTCCAAATGTGATCCGGCCTTGCAATGCTGAGAGGATGCATGGCGGGTGTGCCATGAGGTCAGGACCTTGGTCATAGACCTCTCACATCCCCTCATCGATGTCCAAATGACATGGGAGACTCCAAAAAAAGAGTCCCTTCTGAACTTCATCGGATCCTCTTAATGTCATTGATCGCAGCCTACCCTCTGGTAAACTAACATAACTATGGAACATCACAATTTTTAATGGGTAAATCAACTCTAAATTGCAATTTTCAATAGCTACGTTAAATTACCAGAGGGTATCAGAGTCTATCATTCTGTGCTCCTAACCCACTTAGGACCCCATCCAAAACCCTCACCACCGGCTTCCCAGGTGCTCATTGGACAAGGCTTGGAAGGAGTTGGCCAGCTGCAGATAGGGATGTGACCACAAGTCATCGCTCAAGCTGCCCGGCAGGGCATTGAAGGCTAGTTGCTCCAGAGCATCCAAGGCTTTCCTGGGCAAAAAACGCTGGGTATCCAAAGTGGAGGGTGGACCTTAATCAACATGGGGTGGTTTTAACGCACCAACATAGGTAAAACAACCAAGCATGTTGGGAATCAAATATGATTAATATATATATATATATATTAATATATCATATCAACCAACATTTCGAGGAGAACTTCTGGATTCCTAAAGGCATAACGAGCACGTCTCATCACGCCTCCCATGCTTAGTCAAAGCACATGTACCAATTTGATCAACATGTAATAAGCACTTTGTGGGTTGATCACGGCTAGTCCCATCACTCCGTTTGTATGTGAGGATTGACCAAGGACGGTCTTTGATTTTTTGAACACCCAGCTGTATGTCTCGTGGAAATACATGTCAAAACAAACAATCGCACAACATTTCAATTCACTTGGATGTCCACCCACCCAGCTGTGCTCCTATAATAATACACACATGTCTATCTATAGTTATACTAGGTATAGATTCTAGATGAACATCCCATCCGTGAGCAGAAACAAATATCTGTCATCAAACTTGATACAATATATCTGTCATCAATCATCCCAGGAAAAAAAACATAGAAAACCCATCATCCTCGCCATTTGTTTCCACTATAGTCTATAGCCTAGCCACACGGCATCCTGGTCCCTGGTTGCCAGCTGTGCAGTCAACACCAGCGACCACATGGACTCCACCACCGTGCAGAGTTCGGTGCCCCGGGAGGGCATGCGACCTGCATGGATGTTTTTCAGGCTTAGATGCTGAAGGCCGTGAAGTCTAACATTATCTAACATGATCCAACATTGAAACAGAAACCAACATGGATAGAACATGATGTGATCGAATATTCAGGATGACCTTCATAATTAAAACCGCTATGTTTGAAGCCGGTGACATTGTGGAATGTGAAATTCTCCAACAACGGCATCCATCAAACCTCATAGAATGTGACTATAGACACTTGAACATTCCAAGGGAAGCAACCGGGTGAAATAGGGAAGCACCCTTTTTCAAGACACAAATCTATCTCACATGCAGCAGAAACCTTATGCCTAGAGCCCAAGCCTCCACCAATCTCCACCACCATCACCATCCCACATCCCCAACCTGCAAGATGCTCGTCTGCCCCGAAAGCACCATGTGGCTGACCATGATAGCGTTGGATTTGCGACCATGCCAGCCATGACTCCTCAAAGCCTGGGGCCACGGCAGTGATCCAACGGCAGCGATTCAGTCCACTTAAAAACAACATCCACGAATTTCCACAAGTTAGTTTAATGTTGCCTGCATTGCATCATTTCTCGGAGATTTCACATATTTTCACATCAGCCCGTGGCATCCCGTGCCCCTATCCGCCTTTGGAAGGATCTCCGCTTTGACGTCCCCAAACCACACCGTGCTTCACCGCCTGCGCGTTGTTCACCCCATGGGTCTGCAGAGTATCGATCACCACGGCGGACTGCGGGAAGCGGCTGCTGTTAAACCTCAGCAGGGAATTGGCCAAGGGCTGTACTGATCGTGTCATCATGTCATGTATCAATATGTATCACATCTCGTGTCACATGCAAATCCGCCGATGTGAGTGGCTAGTCATAATCATACATGTATTATACTTATACGTAGCTGAAAACCAAATATGGATTCGAAACCCTGAACAAAAGCAGTCAAGTCATCCAAACTATCGCAACTTCGAGTCCTTCCAAGCTGCCAATCTTCGTTCCATGGGAATGCCAGGTGATGCAAAAGGGAAGCGACCTGAGCCATTAGCTGCAACTTGCCCCTACATGTTCCGGTCAACATCCACTATCCTTCCATGATATGCTGCTTCGCTGCATGACCTTAAAAGACTGCTCAAATCACAAAACCACCCACCTTCCGGAAAATCGGAAAAACTTAGTGACCCATCAGCGGGTGAACCCTTTCAAATCACGATCCAACGTTCTTAGAGATATACACGTAAAAACCTCCTACATTTGGATAGTGCATGAAGGTGCATGATAGTTCAATTAGTTTCTGATAGTTGCATTTAAGTCCTGTATATCCTTTACATCGAACAATCCAGTGTTTTATGTACGACTAACCCACAATACCTTGCAAAGAAATGTTCAGTTTGGTGCCCTCCCCCCAAAAAAATAAGCAATCAAAACACTTTCATTTGTGGCACAAAACATACATACCCGTAACCCAACCAAGGTTTGCCATGATAGTTCAGCAAGCATTGACTCATAATGCCCCCAGAAGGTTTAGAGTTTAGATCCATGAGAAGGTTTTCACCACCAAATAATGAGCAGCAGAACCAAAAATGGGATTCATGCGATTTGGAATGGGATTCATGAGATTTAGTATGAGACATGTTTTAAATCCAAAAAGGATAAGGTCAAAAGGATTCAAAACCTAGAAGGCATCAGTCAGAATGAAGCAAAGTAGAAATAATCAGCAGTATGAGGCTAGGGGGGCTGAGGGTGTTCTTTAACTAGGGGCGCACATGCACATTATTGGGGGGGCAACCCACCTGAAGGGGTACCCTTTATGAGCTTCTCAAAGTGCAACTGTTTTATAAGACAGTAATAAAGAAAATGCATGTTTTTTCAAATCAGAAATTTTAGGATTTTCCTAGATTTTCGGGATTCTGTGTGTTAGCAAGATTTTGATCAGACAAGCAGCTGTGTGCTGGAACAAAAATGCAGCAACGAGCAGCATGATTAGCAGCAGTTTCTATCAGCACCGGAACCCTTAGGACAGAAACATCAAAACCAAATCACGTTCTCATTACCAAAAAAATAGGATTTCTGAGCAGGGTGTTGTTTAATAGGGGGTCGCACATGCTTTTTAATAGGAAGGGGCCAACCCAAAGTAGTATTGCCAAACATTTTTTGAATGTGGGTGTTGATTAATCCGGGCTGCTTATTAATATGAACTTAACATTACAACCTATGCCTTTCTCCTGAAACTCTCCCAGTCGCCAAGGCACATCCAACATCCATTGCCCCTTCTTCGACTCGATGGGCAACTGGTCTACCTGAGATCATGGCTGAAAACAGCATGGACCACCGGAAACCGGAACCAAATGGGCTAGTGATTTGACGTATCCTAAGCGTACATTTTGAGAGCAATCTCTCTCTCTCTCTCTCTAATATATATATATATATTTGTACATAACATGATTTCAGCAAATTCATGGCGAGATTCGAGAGATGGCTAAAGTATTCTTTTCAGGTCACACAGCTGTTTTGTGAAATCTATGTAGCTATTAAATTACCACAACAAAGGCGCTTGCCTTAACAAAAAGCCACAAGCCAGGAGCTTCGCCCAGAAACGAAGTAGTGGATGGACCAAATCAAGTCATGTGCTCGGTAGGACGACCAGGACGTGACCGATGTGGCCTGTTGCAAACCTCAGGGCCCTCAGGGCTTCATTGCCGCTTTGGGGAGATTCTTGGGGTGCCCCAAGTGGCCCAGGGGCCCAGAAAAATCTCATGTTTGCCCAATGAAATCACCGGATGTTTGTCTTCACCGGAAGGCGAGGGACGTTCCTCCACCTGCATGAAAAATCGGTAGGCCACAGATTCGACTAGTTGCTTGCGACCCTGCTGTGAATCTGGAAGTGACTCATGATACTGCGCCAGTGCCATCAGGAATGGCATCCGCGACCAAAAATCTGAGCGATCCTGGGGGATGCGTTGGATGTGGTAGATAACTTGTGACGCAAAGGCTGTGGAGAACAACAGGGGAGTTGTCCGAGTTGTGCATTACACATGCACAAACACACACACACATATATATATATATAATGTATTATATTATATTATAAAATATATAATATTATATTATGTTATTATATATATATGTGTGTATTGCATTATGAGAGATATACAATGCATACACACAATATATAATATACCATCATACATAATATAATATGGTGTGACAGCGTGTATTCCCAGCTCAGCTTTTCCAAAGTGGAATATTGGGCGGGATTGCTTTCGCCCAGAAATGATTCTGCTGCACATGGCCGAAAACAGTGACATGCAATGACAAATACCCTCTGGTAATGTCAAACATAGCTATGGAAAATCCCCATTTTTAATGGGTAACTCCACTATAAATGACCATTTTCAATAGCTATGTTAGTTTACCAGAGGGTACATGCAACTGAGACTCTGTGTCCGGACCAATCCAACCGCTCCGCTGCTGAAGTTTGAAGATAATATCAAGATAACCTTCGATCTTCCCTGGCTTTAAGCCATCCCCAAATCAAACTGCTTGTCATCCCAAAAGCAGGATAGAAAGTCAAATCGACCACCTGAAGAACATCAGTTAATGGTATTGATATTGATAAACAATCTCACACATATCCAAACAGGTGGTTCAAAATTAACACAGAAACCACCAATCAGAAAAGAAATTGCAAAAACATGCTGAAACCATCAACCAGCAACCTTCGATGGTGCCTAAAAGCTCTTGATCACCCAGTTGCACTGCAAGTGGGACAGCACCGTTCATCCAATATGGCAAGTTCTCGTGCAAACCACCGTCCACATCCTAGAGAAAAGGGAATGGCTGACAGAAGTGCAACGAACATTTGGTTTCAACAAAAAGCATCTCATCATCTGATCATACCTCATGAATACACGTATGTTCATTCATATATATTATATATATATAGTTATATTATATATATATATGTTAATATATGCATGTGAATGTGTATATGTACATGTGCATATATATATATATATGCTGAGATGTCGAATGTACTTCTGCTTTTTGTGAACCTGTGGCTTCCAGGCCTTCAAATCAAATCCCAATAATGCAGCCATTGGTATCCCAATCTTCCGTGCCCTGTTCCTTTTCTGAGAGAGAATGCACGAGTTCTCTAATTCAAGCCATTTGCAGCCATGATCTCTGCCTTAAGAAAAGCGTAAGTGTTCATCAAATCTGCCTGTTTCCCACTAACTTACTGTAGCACAAATGGAGCGAACATGAGCGAACAAGATTTTTACACAGCTGTTTGGTGCATCACAATCCAAGAAATATCGAGAAACCAAACTACGAGGAAACGGTATGACTCGGTTACATTCACTTCTTGCAACCAACTGTTTCATCGGAAAACATCCCTTTAATTAATCCCAAATGTAGGGTTACTCATTGAGACCCCACCAAGCATCTAAGTCCATCTAGCTGACCCGCCAAGGCACGGCAAAGCCTCCAATCCAGGTGCTATTGGCCACGTTGGGCCAAAACAGTGGCAGGTGCGATGTCAATGCCTGGCTCTGCCTGCAGTGGCAGCAGGTCTGCTGAAGATATGTCTTTGAAGCTACGATTGCGTGGCAGAAGTTGCGGAAATGAATCTGAAACCCGAGTTTTGAACCATTGATATGGTGTTGAGATCCTAAACTAGATTTCAGAAAGTAGCCATAGCCCAATGCTTTTCGGGTTTGTTGCAATGATATTCTTTAGGAAAAAATGAAGGGGCTGGTTTGACAGACCTTTGTAGCCTCCTACAAGCAAAGTTAGTCAGAATTGATCATCTACTGTGCCAAGCGTTGCAGCATGGTTATAATATCTATTCCAGGATCCATGATCCCCTACTTGTGGACATGGTCACCGGATGTATTCATGGCCTTCAGCATTATACAAAACCGCAGTGTTTCCTCCCCACAAACACACCCGGGGGTACGCTCCAAATGTGCAGTCTTAAATGGCAAACAAAAACAAGAACAACCTTGGATGTTGATATTTCAAAACTATGTATATCCATATGTAGATGTATATATAATACACATACATACACAATAGTCTCATCTTCAATAGTCTCCCTAGTAGGCCCCAGTGCAGGCCAGGCACAAAGTCATTTGCATTTTCAGCCACCCTTGCGGCTCCACAGCACCAGTGGGCACCCGCTGCCATCGGCTCCCAACGAGTCCGCCCTCTGCCAGAGCCAGGACCAAAACACCCAGGTGAAGAAACATGGCGCAGGGCGCAGGGCACTGCATGTGTGGCTGGGATTTATGGTGCCATGACTAAGGACCCAGCTTTTGAGACTGGGGATGACTGGTGGGATGACTGGGGTGTGTATATAAATAAATAAATAAATAAATATATATATATTATGTGGGTGCGTGTATGTGTGAAATGATAGAAAGGAGCGATGATGCAAACGGCCCCTTTGATTTGGCTGCTTGACTCTTTTTCGCGCCTGCAGCAAATTTCCTGAAGCTTCTGAGCCGAAAGCCACCATGGTCAGTATGCCAAGTTTCGACATCCAGCAGAAGACCACAACCCACAACCGCATCATCCCAAATCAAGGGGACAAAAAGGACTAACAATATCTAACAATACTAGAATACTTCCAGTGCCTTGACTTTCTTGCACCCTCGCAAAATCTAATTCCTGCCACTTCCTGTCATCCGCCACTTTTTCAAGGTGCTGCAGCTCCGAATTGACCCCTTGTCCAGCATTCAGGGCAGCGAAGAAATGCGAAGACATGGCGATGGCCGTTGCAATGCCTCGGGTCCAGTGGACTACATCAATCCACGGGGCGGCGGGGTCCTTGGCCAGTGCTGGATGATCACCACAATGGCGGCCACAATGGGCACCCAGTCTGATGCGGTATCAGCCAAAGCTGAACAGAGGCACAGAAGATCCTGCAAAACCACGGCAACTTGACACAGCCGCCGGGGGTCACTGCAGTTGGTTCACCTGAAACGTCCTGAAACGGAAATCCAGAGCTCTTTTTGACTTGAAAGCATGGGGCGTTTCAATCTACCGTATTTCAATGCCTTTGACTCCACTAGGCTTAGGAAGGTTGCAACTCTCCACCTTCCACCTGGTGGCCCCCCTGGATCTGCATGTTCACCCCAAGAGCCAGCTAACATCGTGGAAGGAAAAAGTGGAAGGAAAAACACCAGCTTTTGGTCCACAACCTGCTAGCAAACTTGAGCAAAAAAACCTCCAGTCGTAATCATACCCTGATATGATTTAATAGTACCCGCGTCATAATTATGTACTATAAATATCTATAAATACATATCAATACGTTTCAATACATCATTACATTAATGCATAATCAATACGAATCTACGTTTTTTCAGCTCACACCGGTGAATCCAACCATCTCCAAGCCCTTGAATCGGTGGCCCTTTAAAGGGGCCTTGCTCATGCGTGAGATCAAGCCACCAAGGCCATCAGCCGAGGTGGTGGGACCACACTTCTCCACGATCTCATCGGCCGCGGACTTGGCAGCACGTACTATGGCGACCTGGGGAGGCGGAGTTTCACAGGGAATGACATCAAATGTATATGATATATATATATGTATTACATAGTAATTACATAGTAATCATTACTATAAGTACTATATATAGTACTATACTTATGTAAATGTCAATGTGTATATATTATATAAAAATAATGACACGTGATCTGTTCAAATATGTTATTGACGTTGAACCAAGGAGTTACCATGGAGACACACATGAGGATGATATTGGCCGGATGGGATATTTGTAGATAGTGCCCTATCTCTTATAGTACAGTAGCATTTATCATTATCAAATGCCCCACTTCCCAGCTAAGCCAGCACAATGCCAAGTACAAACAGTACAGATTCAGAAAATCTGAACTTGGGGGCCCCAGAAAGGGTACTTTTTCCTTTTGAAAGGGAAACACCAAATCAAACAATCCAGCAATTCAATGATTTATCATAATTCAATATCATGTCATTTACCCTCTGGTAAACTAACATAGCTATTGAAAATGGCCATTTGTAGTGGATTTGTCCATTAAAAATGGTGATTTTCCATAGCTATGTTAAATTACCAGAGGGTATGGTTTAGTATCCCTTTATGTAGATTGCCGCTCTGCATCCACACCAAGCGGCATAGACGGCAAAGAAAAAAGCGCACACAACAATTGCCGCTGGCAACAATCCAGTGGCATGGCGCTTGAAGTGATGGAGCACCATGGCACCAGTGATCAGTTTTTGGTCAGAGGCGCCGGATAGATGATTCACCAGGCCCCGAGTCTCTCTCAGGACATTAAAAATGAATATCTGGAACTGCCAATCTGGATCAACCAATCTATATATACAACTATATATATATATAGTATATATATATATCAATCATCTGCAGATCCTCCTTGGCACTTGTAGGTTGCTGCCCACTTGAGCCGACCGCTCTGGAAATCACTGTCGATCCACTGACCAGGAATTCGATAACAAAAGCAACTGTAGTACACACAAAAAGATTGAAGAGCAAAAAACTTTCACCCTTATAGTGGTGATTTTTGGGTCACTGTAAAACTGCAAAATAAACATCTTGTGTTGCCACCTTTTTTCCCGGAGCACTTTGCAGCATTTTTTGGCGGGTTGGGAACTGTAGCCATCCCCTGGGAGTGCGTAACTGGAACACACCGATCCACTCGACTCCCCGTGTCAGCCCTTGTTTTTCCGGCACTCCCAGGGCATGAGTTGAAACTGAAACTCTTCCCTGCTTGGGTTTGTCAGAATATAGCTCTATACCCATCCCAATTTGGTGGTTTTATCAGTTTTATCACCATTTTCCCCATTTTTTAGAAAATAACAAACATGATAACTCTGCTAATTGCTTAGAGGTACTGTAAACTCCCATGTTCAGACAAACCAACCAACTCCACTTTGCCTTCGCCAAATACCAGCATCACCGCAGCCCACGCGTCTCGCCATCCTCGCCATCCTCGCCGGCCAGGGGCAAGCTATCATACCTCGGTTGATTCATCCCGCACTTGGGCGTTGAAAAACATAAACGGACACTGCGTCCAGCATGTCACTCTCGTAATAACCAAAGCCCTAAATTTTCGGCCGCTTCAATACTCTTTTTTTACGGTTTTTGATGATTTTTTGGGATGCATCGGCTCGGCTGCTCGGCAGTGTCATCCCACACCATCAGTCACCATCCTGGCTGTTGAGTCACTCCAATGGATGTGATGTGGCCACATTTCTCCATAATGTCATCGGCGGCTGCCTTTGCTGCCCTGATGATGGCGAAATAGACCTGCCCAAATCAAATCATCAACCCGGTCCATCGAATTGTTGGATGGAATAGACCGGGCCAACAGCGGAAATCTGTAAGGATACAACCCATAGGATCCATGTATGCTATATATGGTGACATTTACCATCAATATACCCCAAATGTTAGCATATATGCCATACATGGATCCTATCGGTAATGATATAAGGGTGGTGAGGCATTACATCATCACTTCGCGGCAAGTTGGATTACATGCAGCCTTGACGCCAACACATGGAAGTGATAACACGGGTTCAGTTCAGGTTCAGGGGCTCTCATTTCTTAAAGTGCTCAACAGCTCAAATCTTCATCTCAACATTAAATCATCACTCCCTACAGAAACTTGCTTTCTCTTAGATTGGCCGGTGTCATCATGTGTCATCTGAAAACTTCCAGGGGTCCAAAACCCGGACCCCACCGGACCCCACCACGGTGAAAAACGCGATGGTCGCAATGGCCGCCGGCAGCAGTCCCGACGCGTGGCGTTTGAAATGATGCACCACCATGGCCACGAGAGGCCACACGCAGAAGTCGCCCAGGTCGCCCGTTGAGCCACTCGCAGCAGCGGGTCAACTCCCAAGGGTTTTTATGGGTATGGACGGTATGGAGATGGTTAAATGCCTTTTGAACACAGATATGATGGGATATTCGGAGATATTCGGAGATTGCTCAGCCACTAATCAGGGGCTAATCAAACATGCACGTTAACACTTCGATTGTAGATTTGCGTGATAACTTGAAGAACTTCCCATGCCTTCAGGGCTGCACTTTTCTCAGTGAATCGATTCAATGAACTTGCATCAAGCTTCTTCTGAAATCCTTTTGGCATCCTATCCACCTCCAAATATGCTCATTTCGATCTCTTTCCTTTGAAGCACAGCTGACATCGGCCCACGCCCCACACAGTTTCTTTTTTGTGTGTGTGTGTGTTTGCGTGTTTTCTGCTGAATCCCTATGATAGAATTTCTGTTCTCAGCATCCATTTGACACAAATTTACACTATCATTGCTACTGTAATTATTAATAATATACACATATATATATATATATTATATTACTATTATATTATATTGGTACAACATATTTCACCATTTAAATTCGAACACATCAATTTCCTCAGCTTTTCTGCTTCCTCCCGCAGCGCGTTGGCGCGGATGACCTCAAAGGCCTGGAAGGGAAAGTCCCAGGGCGGTTGGTTCACCCAGTGCTCCTCCGTCACCTGCGGAAGTCGTAAACGTTTTGTAACTGGGGTGTTGAAAAACTGCAGCCTCTTTTTTTAGATGGGTTTGTTTGGTGTAATATGGATTAATATGGTGTAATTGTATAATATCATATTATGAATATGAATTCAAAAAAGATATGATTCTGCATGATGTTTTTTTAATCTATTTATATCTATTTATGGGATTACATTGCCACGGTACTGCCATATGGGAGGAATATTTTGGAGATGTTGATGAAGGTTCATGGAGATTTTGGAGATGTCATTCCGCTGGTGGCACGACTTGACTCCCCCATCGCGTTGTGTTGTATGTATATATATATGTGTATATGTGTATATATATATACTTGATCTCTGAAGAGCTACAGTTTTTCTATAGAAACAAAAAATGTGACAAAGTGAACAGTTCTAATAAAGGAGGCTTGCAAATCAGGCCTCCGCGGTAAAAAAAAAAAAGAGGATGGTGGACTGATATTGCCCAACATGTAGACATCCAAAGACATACAATTACAGTACAGCAAAATGCTCAAATATCAGTTGTCCATTTGCCAGAGACATGCAGCGACCATGGGCTTGAGGCCGAAGCCAGTTCCATCCCAAACCAAGAACAAAGCCTGGCCATGGCCAGCTACTTGCTACTTGTTGTATCTGTGGACTGTGGTCCACTTTTTTGGGGCCATCCTTGCTCATGGCACGTTTGCTGGCATTGCCATGGCCTGTGCACCAGGAGGAACCAAGCCAGCATACTGCACAGTGGACAAGCTGTCCTGAGTTTGAATATGAAGTCATCACAGGAATCCAAAAGGGACACAAAATAACATCGCGCACATGCCGCAGCATGGCAAAGCTTCACGGTGTGCCGAGATTCTGGGTCCAAATCCAAGAACTCCTCAGGAGGGATGCTATACGGCTGCATCATGGCGCAACGAAGGCCGAAACATGCCGAAATCCTAAAAACAGATTAGAGGATCTAGTTAGGATCTATAAGATCTATAAGATCTATAAGTTAATGCAGTTTAAGACAGATTTGTCGAAGGACATGCTGGTGATGTCAGCAAAATTGGGCCCATTCAACCACACTTAAGTCCCTTAAGCATCAAGCTTCCAGCAAGCGCAACTCCCGGTAGACGTCGCTCAGAAACCACCGGCCATGTCCCCCACAGCCATGTGCCACCAACGGTTGATGTTGAGTAAATCGATTTCTAAGTCGTGGAGTGGGACCCTCCAGCTCAAAGTCCCAACCGCATTCAGGTTCACCCATGTTCCTCGACTGTGATGGTTTGCTTGGACAGAAAATCTGGGTTAGCTGCTTGTCAACGTACCAATGACTTTCCACTGGAGAACAGCGGTTCGGCAACTAAAATTGAGAGATTGCTTTCCTTGTTCTTCCAAAATAGACAATCGGGAAAGCAAGGCGTTCATGTATATATAGCCTTGATGGACAAAATTGAAGCTCCTTGCCCCCCAAAAAACTGGCAATTTCCCTCAATCAACAGTTCAACACATGGCTTTTGTATGCTTTTGTGCCACACCCGTACGCAGGTGCCCCGATGAACAGCAACATCATTTCAACATAGCTGCTAAATGGCCCCTAAGAGTCCTGATGTATCCTGGTGTCATATATGTATCCACCACCTATCACCCCATGATACCCCTTGGGCCCAAGGGTCTGAAACAAGCAGCACTCGTGGTCCAATTGAAATGGATAACGCACTCCACGTTCCTGCCAGTTCAACAGGAACTCCTGCAATCGCAGCTGATCGTCGTCCTGGCGTGCCACTGGGGTGGAACCGTCATAACCCTTCAAAAAACTGGAAATAATGGCATAATTAATGCAACTTAGAGAAATTAGATACACACACGCGCACACACACAGATAGATAGATAGATAGATAGATAGATAGATAGAGATAGATAGATCGATCGATCGATCGATCGATAGATAGATAGATAGATAGATAGATGAGATAAATTAGATAGATTAGATAGATTAGATAGATAGATAGATAGATAGATTAGATAGATTAGATAGATTAGATAGATTAGACAGATTAGACAGATTAGACAGATTAGACAGATTAGACAGATTAGACAGATTAGACAGATTAGACAGATTAGATAGATTAGATAGATTAAATAAATAAGATAAATAAGATAGATAAGATAGATAAGATCGATAAGATCGATAAGATCGATAAGATCGATAGGATAGATAGGATAGATAGGATAGATAGGATAGATAGGATAGATAGGATAGATAGGATAGATAGGATAGATAGGATAGATAGGATAGATAGGATAGATAGGATAGATAGG